>QWCD01000217.1_pt1 | contig 19829 bp, 17 predicted proteins | sample 1972461 | NCBI WGS metagenome assembly QWCD01 (sample SAMN09866717, study PRJNA288562) | Human vaginal metagenome isolate term4_vaginal, whole genome shotgun... | isolation source: vagina | host: Homo sapiens | place: USA: California | reverse complement strand
ATATCTTTTATTTGATAATCAATTTTCCTATTGTATTTAAATATTTCCAATTCCAAAAACTTTAAATAAGCTTTTACATCAGAAATATTATATTTTTTTAGTTCATTTATTTTTTTTGCATTATTTTGAACAAATTTATTGAAATTGTCAATTTTTTGCATATATTCAATTAATTCAAACATTTTATTCCCTCTTTGTATATTTAATTAACTTATATTTTTATTATACTTTATACAAAGAAACCCCCTTTAAAAATGTTTCATAAAACCAGTAATCTAATAAAAAATAAGTAATTTTGGTTTTTTTATTTGAAATCCTTTTTTAAATATTTAATTTATTTTTAGTAATTTTTTTTGGTTCTTGTAAAGATTATAATTCATTATAAAAAGAATTTCTTGCATTAATTTTTTGAAACCTTCAACAAAAAAATGGCCGGTGAGAGCCATTTTATTCTAATTTATTATCTATTTTTTCTAATGCTTTTATTGTTGTTTTAAAAGAAACTTTTGCAACCTCGTGCAATGTCTTTTGACCATATTTCAAAATAAAATTTGCTGCCAAATCAATAATTTTATTGCTTGCACCAAGTTTGAATTCAAAATTATATAATGAAGTTGTATATTGATCAATAAAAACATCAATGTTCTGATTTAATTTTTTTGTTAATATATTTATTGAATTACTATGAATTAATGTTTTTATTTCATTGTTATTAATACCTGCATCAATTAATTTATTATAACCACTTTGGCTAAGGCAAGTTTTTTGATAATAAACTAAATTTTCAATTTGATTAAAAATTTCAATTATTCTTTTATCGGAAAGTTTTTTGCTGTCCTTAACACCAATTTGTTTTAGTTTTTCAATGTTATCTTTTGGTATATAACAGGCAACTGAAATTACGGGGCTAAAATAATCACCTACTCCCGTTTCATCAACGCCAATTAATTCATCTAAATTTTTATTCAATTTCTTCTTCTTTACTAAAAAAGTTATCTGCACCTACAGTTTTAATATTATTTTTTTGTTCGGCCTTTTGTTTTTTACCTAATTTAATGTATTTTTCTGGGTTTTTTAGGAATTGATCAATAAAGTATCCAACTGCGCCTTCTTTATTTGTTTGCTTCATAACAACTGTTGACATCTTTTTAATTAAAGGTTCAGCATTTGCAGGTGATACACAAACATTAGCAACATTATACATGCTTAAGTCATTATATGAATCTCCCATTGCAACAGTATCATCAATGTCAATGTTGTAATATCTCATAATTAGTGAAATAACTTTTCCTTTATCAATACCTATTGAAGTAATATCAAATACTGGGCTTAATCCTTCACCTTTTGATCAAGAAGAAAATTCTCCTAAATCTCCATAACGTCTTTTTAAATATGTCAATAATTCCAAAACATCTGTATCAGGTTTAACATCAAATACAATTCCGGTTGGTTTTAGTGGGATTTTTTCTAGGTTAATACATTCTCTAAATTTTGTTGCTTGATTAAATCCAAATACTCTTTCAAGGTTAGGATCTCTATGCATTAATTGAACCCAGTCAGGACCTTCTATTGCATAATTAGTAATTTCTTTTTTTACTTTTTCATCGCCTAAAATATAAAGAACTTCATTTAAGTCCAAATATGTAATAGCAGGTATAAAGAATGGGTCAGCAGGGTTGTGGATATGAGCACCATTGTAATTACCTACAATTGCATTAAGTCCAAGTTTTTCATACACAGGCAATGTACTTCTTCAAGGTCTTCCTGTAATTATTGAAACAATGTGTCCTTGGGCAACAGCTTTTTTAATTGCTTCTTCTGTTTTTGGATGAACTGTGCCATTGGCTGAATCTGCTAATAGTGTTCCATCTAGATCAATAGCAAATAAAAATCTTCTTTGTTTTGATTCTTTGTTGTACGCCATAATTTCCTTTCATAATATATAAATATTTTACAATATTTTTTATATCTTCTACATTTTGAACAAAATTACTAAAAAATGTGTCTCAATTTTCAATGTTTTATTGCAAAAATTTACATGGAATCATTTTATTGCAAATTAAAAAAAACTTCAAGTTTTTTTACTTGGAGTTTTTTAAAAATTTATTTATTTTATTTTTGTTCCAAATATACGGTCACCAGCATCTCCCAAACCAGGCAATATATAATTGTGTTCATTCAATTTTTCATCTTTTGAAGCTAAATATATATCAACATTAGGAAATTGTTTTGTTACTTTATCAATACCTTGTTGAACGCCTACTAAACATACTAATTTAATATTGCTAAAGCCTAACTTATCCAATTTTGCTATTGCATCGCATGCAGATGAGCCGGTTGCAAGCATAGGGTCAACAATAATAATATAGCTATCATGTGGTACTTCTGGAATTTTAAAGAAATATTCAACAACTTCGTTTGTTTCTTCGTTTCTATACATTCCAATATGACCAACTCTAGCTTGGGGAACCAAATCCATAATACCATTCAACATTCCAAGCCCCGCACGTAAAATAGGAATGATTACAATTTCTCTATCAAGAGTTTCGCCTTCATATTTAACATTCATTGGTGTTGTTATTGATATTTTCTTAGTTTGATAGTCCCTCAATGTTTCATATACCATCAACGAAGCAATCTCGTTCAAATTATCTCTAAAATCTTTGTAAGATGTTTCTTTTGAACGCATCGTTGTTAATTTAGCATTAATTAAAGGATGCTGAAAAATTTTTACCATATATTTGTGTTATCAACTTTCTTTTTATTATTTTTCTAATTTAAATAATTCTTCCATAACTGGAACTGATTTAGACATACCCAAACGGTTTGCGCCTAATCTAATCATTTCTTGGGCATCTGCTAGATTTTTAATACCACCTGATGCTTTAATTAATAGCTTGTCACCACAAGTTTCTTTCATAGTTTGAATGTCTTCAAATGAAGCTCCTCTATAAGAAAATCCGGTTGATGTTTTAATAAAATCGGCACCAGATTGCATTACTAATTCAGTAATTTTTATTAATTCAGCTTTTGTTAACAATGCTGTTTCAACTATAACTTTTAAAGTTTTGCCATTGCATGCTTCTTTTATTGCTTTGATTTCATTCAATACGTATTCATATTGTCCATCTTTAAATCTTCCAACATTGATTACCATATCAATTTCGTCAGCGCCATGTTCAACAGCAATTTTTGTTTCATAAACTTTAACACTGGTTGCATTATATCCTAGTGGAAAACCAATAACTGTGCAAACAAGCACATCACTGTTTTTTAATGCTTCTTTAGCATACTTAACATATGATGGTGCAATACATACTGATTTAAAATCATATTTAATTGCTTCTTGAATTAATTTATCAATGTCTTTGCTTGTTGCAGAAGGTGATAAATTTGTGTGGTCAATATATTTGTTTAATTCTGTCATATTCTTCCTTAAGTTAATTTAATTAATTACATTAATTTAGCAAAAACCGTTTGAATGTCATGCTTGCTTTCGCTAAATTCTATTGCAGACAACAATTCTTTTTGAAGTTCTGGATTTATAGGTTTTGACGAATACAATGTAAATAATACATCTCCTTTATTTACATATTCATTTGAACTCTTATTCAAATAAATTCCTGCTTCATAGTCGATAGAATCTTCTTTTTTAGATCTACCTGCTCCCAATTTCATTGCTACTAATCCAAAATCAATTGCAGATTTTATTTTTAAATATCCACTTTGATTTGCAATAATTTCTTGTTTATATTGAGGATTAAATCATTTTGAATCTTTTTCAAAAACCTTGATGTTTCCGCCTTGTGCTGAAATTCATTCCAAAAATTTGTTATATGCTTTTTTATTATTGATTACTTCATCAATCATTTTTCTTGCTTCAACTTCATCTTTAGCTTTTTGTGCCAAAACTAATAATGTTGAACCTGATGAGTAAATAATTTCTGTAAAATCTTTAGGTCCGTGTCCATTTAATGTATCTATTGCTTCCAAAACTTCAATTTTATTTCCAATAGTTTTTCCTAAAGGTTGTTGCATATTGGTTATTTCAACGGCAATCTTTCTATTTAATTTCTTACCGATTTCAATCATCAATTTTCCAAGTTTTTTTGCTTCATTAATATCTTTCATAAATGCACCATTGCCACATTTAACATCCAATAAAATGCAGTTTGAACCAGTTGCAAGTTTTTTAGACATAATTGATGAGGCGATCAATGGAATTGATTGAACGGTGCCAGTTACATCACGTAATGCATAGATTTTTTTATCTGCAGGCACAAGTTTTTGATTTTGTCCAACTATTGCAATACCATGCTTTTCAACTAAGTCTCTAAATTGTTGGTCAGTCACTGAAAAATTATAACCGTCAATTGATTCTAATTTATCAAGTGTTCCTCCTGTATGTCCAAGTCCTCTTCCCGACATCTTTGCGACAGTTAAACCTAAGGCTGCTAAAATTGGGCATAATGCAATACTTACTTTATCTCCAACTCCTCCTGTTGAGTGTTTATCAACGATTACTTTATTTAAATAACTTCAATCAAGTACTTCGCCTGAATGCATCATAGCGTCGGTTAATTGTGCTGTTTCAGCATCGCTTAAACCATTTAATCTAATTGCCATTAATAAAGCAGCAGCTTGGTAGTCAGGAACATTTTCTGCTACATATTCTTTAATGAAAAAATCAATTTCTTCTTTGGTAAGAGTTTGATTTTCTACTTTTTTGTTAATAATATCAATAATTCTCATAATTATTTCTTTCTATTTATTCAAAGTCTTCTGATATTGATAATGCTAATTCCATCATTTGATTGAATGAATTTTGTCTTTCTTCAGCAGTTGTATATTCATGTGTTATTAAATTATCAGAAATAGTTAAAATGGTTGCGGCTTTTTTGTGCAATTTTTCTGCTACTGTAAATAGCCCATATGCTTCCATTTCAACAGCAACTGCTCCGCCTGAATTTTTAACTCTATCTTCAACAGAAAATACTGAATAAAAGGCATCTTCCGATAAAATTCTTCCTTCTTCAAGTTTTAAATTCAATTCCTTAGCATGTTTTTTAATTAAATCATTTAATTCGCTATTTGGAAGCGCAACATTACTTTCATCATTGACTAATAAATTTTTACGGAATGAAGTGCTATCACTATATGCTGAAGTTGCCAAAACTAATGAATAATTTTTTAAATCAGCCTTGAATGAGCCACCTGATCCAATTCTAATTATTGCTTCAACTCCATATTGGCTAAATAATTCATATGAATAAATTCCAATTGAAGGAACGCCCATGCCTGAAGCACAAATAGAAATTTTTCTTCCTTTATAAAAGCCAGTATACATTAAAACATTTCTAACTGTTGACACTAACTTAGCGTTTTCTAAATAGTGTTCAGCAATATACTTTGCTCTTAAAGGATCGCCTGGCATTAAAACTAATTTTGCAAAATCATCATCTTTTGCATTTATATGAGGTGTCATATTTTCTCCTTATTCTATTGATAGTTTTTTATACATTATTATTTTATAATAATTAAATAATTAATAAACATTAAATGTCTAAAACGGGAATAAGTCAATACATAAAAAAGCAAAAAGGTTAACTTCTTGCTTTTTTATGACACTATAAACCGCTTTCTGTACTATTTTAATAGCGCCAACTATTTATCTAAGCCAATTGGCTTCCGGGTTCTTTGTTCGATTCCTTGTTCCCAGTTCCCCTACCAAAATTTGGGTTTCTAGCTCATGGAGTTTACATCGTTGCATCTTAACTAAATAAGCTCGTCTCTGTTGCACTAGTCGTCAACTAAATTGTTGCCTAGACTTATTGGGTCTAGCATGAACACTACTCGCATCACAGCGAGTGCTAGAGCGGATTTTCCTCTACTTTGTAGTAGCAGTTGGCCATGTAATTTAATTTTACCTTAAAACACAAAAAATATCAATGTTTTTTTAGTAAAAAAATATAATTTTAATATATGGAATTTGAGCTAAGTGGAATTGTAATTAATAAACAAAATGTTAATGAATTTGATGAAATAATATCATTACTAACAAATAAAGGCATTCAAAGAATTTTTTGCCCCGGGGTAAATAAAACTAATTCAAAAAATGGACCTTCAATTTTAATTTTAAACTTAGTTAATTGTGAAGTCATTAAATCAGAAACAAGAAATTTATTGCCTAGACTAAAAACTGCTTCGTTAATAAAAAATTTTCCCACAGATTATAGACTTTTAAATATTGCAAATGATTTAAAAACCTTCTTTAGTTATCTTGATAATTGCAATAATATTAATCTTATTAAAGAATATGAACATTGCTTAGATTTTATATTGTCAAAATCTGATAAAGTTGAAGCATATTTATTGTTTTTAGTTGTTTCTAGTTTAGGATTTAAGCCCAACTTAAATTCTTGTATTGAATGCAATAATGTTGAAAATATTGTAGATTTTAAACTATACAAAGGGGGATTTTTGTGTTCGATGCATTCAAACATTGTAAATGCTGATGTATCACTATTAAGGTCTTGATATTGAATAAATAAAAAATTTGAACAATTTGATTTAAATTGTTCAAATCTAAATGCTATTAAAATCAATAATGAACTTAAAATGTTTTTGTATGATAATAACATTATTTATCGTTAATAGATATTTTTTTTATTTCATCAAACTTACGTTGCAATGTTTTAAAATCAATGTTATTTGTTTTATTAGAACGTAACATGTCTTCAAAATCATTTAATTTTATTAAATCTTCCTTTGATATATTCTTTTTATGTAAATTAATAATTAAATTAAATGCTTCATTATAAAATAGTAAGTATTGCTTAAAATTATTTTCTAAATATTCAAATAGATTTTTAAAATCATCAGAAATTTTAGCCAATGTTTCTTTGTCTTGTTTATCTTCAATATATTGACTAAAAATATGTTCATTCTTATCCACTATTTTTTTCTTAAAATCATATTGAGCAACTCTTTTTTCAAAATAATCTTTTAAGTTTCAAAATACACCATAATCAGGCAATGAATGAATTAAATTTAATGAACGTAAATATTGCTTATAAATTTCTTTACGAATTATTATTAATTGACTGTTTGAATTAGTTTTTTTATGATTATTAACAAGAACATAAGTAATACCTAGTAAAAAAGGTAATCCAATAACTGCACTGATTCCTGAAATAATGCCTATTTTTGATCTTCTAGTTAAAAATCTATGCGGTTTTTTATTTTGAACTTTTTCTTGATTTTTTGATAACTTCATAACAAAATTATATAGTTTAAATTAGTATTGTTATTTTAAAAATAACAGAAAAATTTATTATTTTTTAGTAGATTTTGCCAATAATATAACATTTTCATCAAGGTTTGGATCTTCTTCAATACTTGCAGTAGTGTGATTTGTAAACAAAATTGTAGGAATAATAACAACATCTCTACGTTTGTTTTTATAAAAGAATGGGGCTAATCTATCAATTATTAGTTGCTTTAATTGGGGTACGGTTCAATCATTTGAATTTTTAATTGTATATAATATAGCGCCATGAACCAATCTCTTAGCTTCTTCAATTAAATGCAATGAATTTTTTACATAAAATGCGCCACGTGAAACTATTCTTGGTTTACCAATAATTAGATTCTTTTCTTTATTAATTGCTAAAACAACATGCATAAATCCATTTTGGCCTAATTCACTACGTTCTTTAATAATTTGAGAGTTAGTTTTTGATAAAATATTGCCATCAATAAAAACAGGCCCGAAATATACCTTTTCGTTCGACAAACGAACTTGATGATTTTCTAAATAATAAACATCCCCTAATCTAGCAATCAAAATATTTTTAGCATCAACACCGCTTTCAATAGCAGTATAGCCATGAACAACGCTCATTCTATATTCACCGTGATAAGGCATAAAATATTTTGGTCTAGTCAATTCAAAAATTTTTCTATGTTCTTCTTTGTAGGCGTGACCCGAGGTATGTAGATAGCCGTCTACTCCATTTTCACGAATTATTGCGCCTAATTTATATAGTCTATTAACTAATAATTCAATTTTAGATCTATTTCCAGGAATTGGACTAGATGAAAAAATAATAGTATCCTTTGGTTTTATTGTAATATTTGGATGTTTTCCTCATGACATCTTTGCAAGTCCAGCTAGTTCTTCACCTTGAGAACCAGTTGTTAAAATTAATAACTCATTATCTCCAAATTTGCTTAATGATTTTTTGTCAATAAACACTTCGTCTGGAACATTAATATAACCTAGTCTTCTACCAATATCTATTCCATCAACCATAGAACGGCCGAAGGCAACAACCTTTTTATTTAAAGAAGCGCCTAATTCAATAATTGCTTTAATTCTAGTTAAATTAGAAGCAAATGCAGTTACAATGATTTTCTTTTCCGCTTCCAACATATATTTTTTAATATCTTTTAAAATATCTGACTCTGATGGTGAATGATTTGGACGCATAGCATTTGTTGAATCAGAAAATAAAACATCAAGACCTTCATCGCCAATTTGTTTAAGTTTATTAAAATCTGTAAAATTTCCAATAGGTGTGTAGTCAAACCTAAAATCACCTGTCATCATTAATGAACCATTAGGGGTTTTAATTCTAATGCCAAAGGCATCAGGAATTGAATGTTGGGCAGTTCAAAAATCTACTTGACAAGGGCCAAAAGTTCAAACTGCATCTTTTTCAGTTTCAATAAATTCAATATTACGTTTTATCTTCATATCCTCAAATTTTAGTTTTAGATATTGAATAGCAATTCTAGGTGCAAATATTTTTTTAACATCTACTTGTTGAACTAAATATGGAACACCTCCAATATGATCTTCATGTCCGTGGGTTATGAAAAGACCTTCAATTTTATCTTGATTTTCTGCTAAAAAAGTGAAATCTGGAATGGAACCATTTACACCTGTTACATATGAATCGCAAAATTTAATTCCGGTGTCAATAATAAAAATGTGATTTTCATATTGAATAACCAAAGTACTTTTACCAATTTCTTGCATTCCGCCTAATCCAAAAATTTTAGTCGGGCTCATAAATCCTCCAATTTTTATAATTATTATAATGAATAAATATTCAGCTTTTTATTGTTAATATTTTAGCAAAAAAATACGAAATTAAAAAAAATACAAATTTTTTATTAAAATTTTAGATATGAATGATAGTAGGGTACAAAAAACAAAGATTCCTAAAATGTTAGCAAGTTTTAGTTTAATTTTAGAACTTATTGCATTAGCATTACTTATTTATGTTATATATAGTTTCTCTTCAATTTGAAAAGAAACACTTGCAGATATAAAGGGAATTATAAAAAATAATAAAGACAGTTTTGAAACATTTTGAAAGGAATTTTCTAAATATTGAATAAACTTTTATAAAAATAATAAAGTTTTAATTAGTGCAATTTTAGCATTGCCAATATTATTATATGTTTGCTTTATATTTAGCATGTTAGTAATAGCAAAAGCTAGTTGGTCATTACACAAAGTTCCAATAATACTTATTATTGTTACATTATGTTTGCCAATTCTATTATTATGCGAAATAGTTAGAATAATATCACTATTTTGAATAATAATCAAAAAGCAAAAAAATTTCAATAACCAAGTGTACTATGGACCACAAGTTGCTAACATACAAAATTAATAAAAAATTCGTAATTATTTCTATTACGAATTTTTATTTATAAAATAAGAAAACAAAAAGAAATCTTATTTATATAATTTATCGATTTTATTGCTTATTGCTCTTGCAGCAATTGTCCCATCAGCTGTTGCTGTTGTAATTTGTCTTACATCTTTTACAATAACATCGCCTATTGCAAAAATATTAGGAATTTTAGTTTCCATATTTTCATTAACTTCAATAAATCCACGACTGTTCAATATTTCATCGTATTTACCTTTTATAAATGCTGTGTTAGGTTTAAAACCAACATAAGGAAAAATGCAACTTATATTCATTTTTGTTTCTTTTCCATTTACATTGGCAATAATTTCTTCAACTTTTTCATTGCCCAAAATTTCTTTAATAGTTGAATTTTCATGAATATAAATATTACTTTTAGACATTGCTTCATTGACAAGTTTTTTTTCTGCAATAATTCCATCACGAACAAAAATATGAACCTCAGAGGCAATTGATGCTAAATAAGACGATTCTTCGAATGCTGAATTACCTCCACCAATGATTGCACAGGGTTTATTTTTATATAAAGGACCGTCGCAAATTACGCAATATGATACACCTTTGCCTCTATATTCTTCAATGCCTTTTACATCCAAGGGAACAATTTCTTTCATGCCAGTTGCAATAATTATTGCTTTTGATTTTATTGACATGCCGTTTTCCAAAATGACTTCTTTTTCAATATCTGATATAGAATTAATTTCCTTTACATTACCGTAAATAAATTTTGAGCCATTATCTCTTGCTTGTTTAAGCATAGCTTTGGAAAGTTCAAAACCACTTATAAAACTAAAACCTGGATAATTTTCAATTTTAGATTGAGCAGAAACTTTTCCTCCTGGCACTCCGCCTTCAATAAAAGCAACATTTATATCATTTCTTGCTAGATATATTGCAGCCGTTAATCCTGCTGGCCCTGCCCCAATTATTAAAACATCATATAAGTTATTATTTTCCATATATTTCTCCATTACTAAAAAAGCAGCAAATTATTAAGCTGCTGTTTTAGTTTCTATTTGATTTTTAGTAGTCGATTTTTTAAATGCAAATGAGTTTGAATTTTTAGGTTCATAAACTATAAAGTAAAAGAATTTTGAAAGCTTTTCGTTATTATATGTATTAACTTTATAAACATTGTAATTCAATTTTATAACGAATTCAAACATTACAGTCAATGCCAAACCAACTATTATATATAAAGCAGAAATTACTTTATAAATAGTATAACTGCCATCACGTAAAGGTTCCATTCCAAAACGAATTATTCCATAATAAACAATATATAAACCACCAGTAGTTCCTGGACGTAATCAATTTCAATTATTCAATATTCAAACTAAGATAATATAAGCAGCTAAGTTTGCAATTGATTCATAGAAGAATAAAGGATAACGGTATTTTCCATCAATAAACATGTGATCCCTAATTAATTTTGGCAATATTTCAAATGCAACAGAGCCTTTTTCCATAACGCCACCATAAACTTCATGGTTTGCGAAGTTTCCCCAACGTCCAATTGCTTGTCCAATTAATACCGCTGGTAAAATTATAGTAATTGCTTTTTTCAAATCAATTCTATTTTTATTTTTTGAAAATAGAATATAAAGAATACAACAAATTGTAGCAGTTATGACACCACCATGTATTGATAGTCCACCTTTTCAAATAAAGAATGCATTATACCAAGGACCATCTGCCCAACCTTTATGTTCAATCAGTTGTTGAATAACGAATACAAATCTAGCTCCGATAATAGCAGTAGGAAGTGCTATAAATACTAAAATTGTTAGTTGTTCGAAAGTATATTTTTCTCTTCTTCAGAAAAAATAAACAGTCAATATAGCAGTGAGCATTCCTAACATCATTGTTAAGGAATAAACATTCATTGGGCCTAATTTTAATTGAATTCCTGCTCAATCTTTAACTTGCATTTTCCCTCCTTATAAATTTGCCACTTACATTAAAATATAATTATAAATTATACAAATCAAAAAAATTTTTTTTAATAATCACTATAAAAGTTTTGCTAAATATTGCCCCGTGTACGAATTTTCACACTTTGAGACCTGTTCAGGTGTTCCTGAGCAAATAACTTTTCCCCCTTCGTCCCCACCATCAGGGCCTAAATCAATAATATGATCAGCGCATTTAATTAAATCCAAATTATGTTCAATTACAATTACTGTATCGCCATTGTCTACTATTCTATTTAATACTATTAATAAATTAGAGATATCGTAAGGATGTAATCCAGTTGTTGGTTCATCTAATACATATAAAGATTTGCCTGTTGGCTTTTTTTGTAGGTATGTTGCTAATTTTACTCTTTGAGCTTCACCACCGCTTAATGTCGTAGCATTTTGGCCTAATTTAATATAGCCAAGTCCAACATCTAATAAAACTTGCAATTTTTCTTTAATTTGGCTCTTGTTTATAAATAATGCATAGGCTTTTTCAATTGTCATATCCAAAACATCGCCAATACTTTTACCATGATATTTTATTTCTAGCGTTTCTTGATTATAACGTTTCCCGTTGCAATGGTCGCATGTCACATAAACATCGGGCAAAAAATGCATAGCAATTTTGATTACACCATCACCTTCACATTTATCACAGCGCCCACCTGGAACATTAAATGAAAATCTTGATTTTGTATATCCTCTGATTTTACTTTCTTCGGTATTTGCAAAAATTTCTCTAATATCATCAAAAACACCGGTATATGTTGCAGGATTTGATCTAGGAGTACGCCCAATTGGATTTTGGTCAATTTGAATTAATTTATCAATGTTAGTTTGACCAATTAATTTACTATCTCTTTGAATATCATAATATTGATCTAATAAATATTTATTAAGACTTCCAACTAGTTCATCGTTTATTAATGTAGATTTCCCAGAACCACTAACTCCAGTAATTGCAATAAATTTTCCTAACGGAAAAGTTACTTTAATATTTTTTAAATTATTTAATTTTGCATTTTTTAATGTTAATGTCTTGCCATTTCCACTTCGCCTAAATTTTGGCACCTCTATTTGTCTTTCTTTTGACAAATATTGGCCAGTTAGACTTTGCTTACATGCAATTATATTTTCAACATTTCCACATGCAACAATATTTCCACCATGTTCGCCTGCTTGAACGCCAATATCAACTATATAATCTGCTTGTCTAATTGTTTCTTCATCATGCTCAACAACAATTAAACTATTGCCTAATTCAACCATTTTTCTTAAAGAGCTTAGCAATTTTTCATTATCTTTTTGATGTAAGCCAATTGATGGTTCATCTAAAACATATAAAATACCTGTTAGATTAGAGCCAATTTGTGTTGCTAATCTAATTCTTTGAGCTTCACCACCGCTTAATGTCTCAGCTTTTCTATTCAATGTTAAATACTTTAAGCCAACATCAATTAAAAATTTAATTCTATGTTTTAATTCAGACAAAATTAAAGAAGTAATTTCTTTTTCTAAATCACTTAACTGCAATCTTTCTAAAATAATTGCTAAATCTCCAAGCGACTTATTGCAAATTTCATATATATCTAGATCTAGAATTTTGCAAGACAGCGCATACTTATTCAAACGCTTTCCATGGCATGAAGGACAAGTAATATCACCAATGTATTTACTATAATAAGCCCTAGCTTCTAGTGATTTTGTATCAAAATACTTCCTTTGTAATTTATCAACAATACCTTCAATAACTTGAAACTTCTCGCGTTTTGTGCCACTTTCGGATAATAACACATATGATATTTCTTCTTGCGACCCATGTTGAATAATATCTAGTTCAAAAGAAGATAAAGAATCAATAGGTTGATCTTTATCAATATGATAATAATTTAATAGCTTGTCAAATTCTTGCCATTCTAAATTGTAGGTATTCATGAAATTTCTATAATACTTTATTGCTCCTTCGTTTATAGAAAGTTGTCTATCGGGACAAATTAAATCAAAACTTGCCTTTTGAATAACACCAAGCCCCTTGCATTCAGGACACATTCCAGCAGGAGAATTAAACGAGAATAATTTAGGTTCAATTTTTGGCATATCAAAGTCGCCAAAACTGCAACTATGATGTATTGAATAGGTATTCTTTTTGCTTTCATTAACAATAGTTGAAATTAAACCATTAGATTGCTCTAATGCAACCTCAATTGCACTTGATATTCTTGATTTTATATCATCATCATTTGATAATTTAACTCTATCAATAAATAGATCAATATTTCAACGCTTATTTTTGTCTAGGTTAATTGAATCAACGTTTTCCAAGAAATAAATCTCGTCATTTATCAAGACTTTTATAAAACCATCTCTTTTTAGTTTATTAAGTAATACTTGGTGGCTTCCTTTTTGATTATTTACTAATGGGGCTAATATGTATATTGTTGATCCTAATTGATTTTTATAAATACTAGAAATAATGTCTTTTGTTTTTTGAGCAGTAATTTCAATTTTGTGATTTGGGCAATAAGGTTTTGCTACTCTTGCATATAGCAATCTTAAATAATCATAAATTTCAGTAACAGTACCAACTATACTTCTGGGATTAACATGTACTGTTTTTTGTTCAATAGAAATTGCTGGGCTCAATCCTTCAATGCTATCAACATTAGGTTTTTTAGTACCACCTAAAAATTGTTTTGCATAATTAGAAAGGCTATCAACATACCTACGTCTGCCTTCTTCATAGATTGTATTAAATGCTAAAGAACTTTTACCAGAGCCACTGACACCAGTAAAAACCGCAAATTTGTTACGTGGAATTTCCAAATTAATATTTTTTAAATTATTTTCTCTAGCACCTTTTATTATTATTTTATCGTTCATTTTCTTTAATATAACCCTTTTCTATTAAATATTGTTCTGCTTTCTTTATTCTTTTTTTAAAAAATTTATTAATGAATTTTAAGTATTTCATATCCATTTTAATCTTATTAGGTTGCTTAAATTTAAATTTTTTAAGTTGTTTGATTCAATCTAAATGTCTTTTTCTAATAAAAATTTTTAGTTGTTGATTAAAACTTTCAAAAAACCTAGTTTTGCGATTCTCATAGTCATTTAAAAATGCAGTTTTTGCAATTGATTTTAAATAAATAGGATAATCAAATATTAAACTATTGTTGAAATCAAATATTGGGGCTGGCTTTGTTAAAATTCCGCTATTATTGTCCAACATCATGCCAAAATTATTTAAATGTCTATCCCCATTGCAAATTAAAGCATCAAAAACCATTAAATCTTCAAATAACTCTTTGCCATAATAAAAAGCAATCTGACTACATAGTTTTAAATTATTATCAATACTATTGGGATCTATGATTTTAGAAAATGGGATGAATGAAAAATCTTTGTTTGTAAACAATTTGCAATCACTAACAAAATGCTTTCCATACTTAGTAATTTTATATTCAACTGCCGGTAAATTCAAAAATTTGGCAACTTGACTTGCAAAATGTTCACTATAAACATCGTATAAGTTTTTATTTGCAAATTTTGAGTTTCGTTTATATAAATGAATTTCGCCATCCACTTCAACTCATGCCTTTAACATGTCGCCATCAATAAATCAACTAGGGCTTTTAATTTGTAGTCTGTTAGTTTCTGTTAATTTTGCTTTATAATCTAAAAAATAATTGCAAGAATCATTATTGAAATGATCAAAATAGTTTACATCTTCTCAATTTAATTTATTGCTTTCTTCCTGGCTGCATATTCAAAATGAATTGCACAGATTCAGATAATTATTATTTAAAATTAATTTCTTATAATTTAAAAAGTTTTCAATTAATCCCTTGTAATTAGGCCTTTGCATTGGAATTAATGAAATATTTAAAATGAATTCAAGTCATTGTCTTGGCGAATATTCATTATATTTTTGCTTTATAAAAATAAAATCATCAAGCAATTTAATATTGCTCAATGTTGTTAATTTTTCATCTGCTTCAAAACTTAAACAAATCTTGTTTTTACATTTTAAATAATACGTTTTCATTACTAAACTAATTTATTTCGCCATCAAAATCGTTTTTATTATCTTTTGATTTTGGTTTTGGATCTTCCTTGTGGTCTTCCTTTGCTTGATTTTTATACTTTTCTTCAACTTCTGCAATTTCTTTTGAAAGATCACGGTGCAATATTTTTTGTAAATTTTCTAGCATGCTTTTTTCTCATGAACCATCATTAGGAATATTATTTATTCCCATTCCCCTTAGTTCATCGAATGCGCCCTTGAAATAATCAACCATTTCATCATCACGAACATTTCCAATTGCTTTGGCAGCTTTATACATACTATCAACCAATTTTTCCATACTTAGATCTTCATAATTCATTTCAAATGGAGAGCCAGACATAAATTTATTATCAGCAATTTGTTCTTTTAATTTTTTTGCTTGTTGCTTTAAATCATCAAAACCTTCTAAGAAATTTACAAATGAATTTTTAAAATCATCCATACTACTCATATCTATTTCTTCTTCATTTGAATCGCCATCATCTGTTTTTTCATTAGGATCTTCGTCTTCTGATAATTCAGATTCAAGAGAAAATTCTTTAGTTCCAAAACCACCATCATAATCTTCTATTGACATTCTACGTTCAATAGGGAATGCTTCTTCTATTGCTCAAATTTTGTTTCCCAATAAATTTTCTACTGAGTTTCATGCATCAATACCATTTTCTATTTTTGTTAATTTAAAATCAAAACTAGATGGTTCAGTTTGCAATAAATTAAAGTTTCTTTTCTTTCGGAAATTACACTTTGACTAATTAATTCAGGATCGATTTGAAAATCTTCATCAAATTCTCTTTTATCGTCATAAACAAAATCAATTTTTAATGCCAATGAAATAATTTCTTTTGTAGGTAAAATTGCAGAGAAAATAATTTCATTTTGTTCAAGTCCATATTTTTTAAAGTCAAAAGAATTTTTATTTTCTTCATCTTCATTTATTAAAAAATCATTAAAAATATTTAGGGAATTAAAAGTGTTTAAATCTGACAAAAATTCTTGTGATGCTTGTAAATCACCAAATACAAATTCAAACGGAACAATTGTTTTTAAATAATTTGGAATTGTATATCAATGAAATACAACACTCTTTTCAAAGCCAAAAAATGCGCCTAAAACATCCACTAATTCAGAAAAAGAAATCCCTGAAGTTATTGGAAATGATATTGGTTCAAAATTAATTTTTTTAACTGCTTCTATTGGCTTAAATTCGTAGTCAAAAGCTACATTTAATTCTCTAACTGTTAATTTTAGATTTATTCCTAATTGCTTCTTAATCATTTTCTACTCCTCTATTGTTTTCAAATTCATGCAACATATATTTTTTAGTTATATTTTTTAATCTATATATGTAATCAAGTATTGCTTCTCCCAAACCATTTTGTTCAACAGCACTTGTATGAAAGTGGCTATGTTCATGTACAGTTTGTGTTGCATTTGCCATTGCATATGAATATTTTGATATTGACAACATTGGTATATCATTATTTCCATCCCCGATTGTCATTATTTCATCCCTAGATGTTTCTACATTCTTATAAACATTTTCTAACATTCAAAGAACAGCAGACCCTTTTGAAATATTTAATGGTGATATTTCAATATTGCAATTTGTTGGAATCATTGCCAAATTTGTTATTGACTTAAATTTTTCAAACATTTGCAATGCTGACTCTTCCGTTTCAGTTCCATCTGCTGAATAAATTTCAATCTTAGTTGGTTCAATAAATTCGCCTTTGTATAATTTAGGAATCGAATGTAATAATTCCTTGCTTATAAAGTGATATGAGCAAATATATTCAACTGATTTTTGATTGTCTTTTGTGTAATAATAATTATTATTGTCTCATAATAGAACTTGAAAATCATTCTTTTTAGCAATGTCAAGAATCAATTTTGTTGTATCAAAATCTATTTTTCAACAGGCAATATATTTTTTTGATTGCATATCAAAAATTTGAGCGCCGGAAGATCCTATTAAATATCTTGCTTTCAATGTTTCAGCTAGTTTCAACATTCTTTCTTGAACTGGATTTCCAGTACATATATTAAAATCTAATCCATTGTCTACTGCAAAATGGATATCATCAATAGTTTCTTGCTTTAAATTAAAATTTTTATATATAGTACCATCAACATCTGAAAAAGCAATTGGCTTCTTGTTGTTAGTAACTTTTAAAATTGTTTGACTCATAATTCTCCTTGTTTTTTTATGCTCTAATCTTTGATTTATGTTTCTTTTTTAATACCATTATAATAATATAAATTATAATGCCAGAAATGGCAACTGGTGGCACAATATAACTTAATAATCTAAATGTATAATGCATTGTGGTTTCAGGTTCTTCTGATTTTAGAAATTCCGTATAATCTAATAAAAAATGATTTATGGCATATGTTTTTAAATTAAAATAATTCTTTACATTTAAATCCGATGCGTCTTTTTTTATTTCATTACTTAATTGTTGTTGCATTTTTTTTGATACTAATTCAAACACAAAAAGTATTTTTAAAAGTTCATCATTTGTTCTTAATCTTATTTGGAAATATTTATTAAAAACCCTATAAAGATTAGGATCGGGATCATTTTTTAATAAATTAATAAAACTATTTTGATTCTTTATATCAAAAAAAGAATATTTAAGATCATTATCCAACTCCAAAGCTCTATTGTATTCAGACTTTTCTTTAAAATTCCAATCTTTTACTCTATTGTTATAAAAATCTTCAAATCTTATTTTTTTAAATGGTTTTTTAGGGTCTTCTATATTTAGATTTTGTAAGAATAATTTTTGATTCATTTCATCAAATGAAAATCTGTGTTCTTTAAATATTTCAACTATTTTTTTAGCAACACTTAAATCTTGTTTTTCAATTCCATCATCATTGCCTAATTCTAAATTATCTTGATTATCTTTTGAATTTTTGCATGATAATGAAACTAATGGGATAGTTAGTAAAGTTGAAATAGTCAATGATAAACCCAAGAATTTTTTTATTTGTTTTTTATTCATAATATTTATTTATTATATTTTACTAAAATTCCAAACTTAAAAGATTTAAAAGGGAAATAAATGCTAAAAACTATACACTAGAAGTTCTTAAAAAAATAACAAATTAAATCAAATTTCAAACTTTGTAATTCCTATTCCATTATTATAGATACTTAAATCCCAAAAGTTTTCAACAAAAATTAACCTTTTAGTTCAAAAATATAGTTTTTTTTATTTTTTTCAATATATCGAATATAAACCATTTAAAAAAACAATAAAATATTCCCGGAGATTATTAAGTCTCTTTTTTATATTTACTAAATTTAAAAAAGGATAAAAAATTAAAATGAAAAAATCAAAAAAAATATTTATAACATTATGTGGAATAGCTGCTACCGCTGTTTTGCCAGTTGCTACTATTTCATGTAATGATGATAAACTAGCAGAGAAAAATGGAAAAGAAAAAGCAGATGCTGCCTTAAAACAAGCAAATGCATTAGTAGAAGAATTGAAAAAAAATCCAGATTATTCAAAAATTTTAGAAACATTAAACAAAGAAATTGCTGAAGCAACCAAGTCATTTAAAGAAGCAGGTTCATATAGCGATTATCCAGCAATAATTTCTAAACTTTCAGCAGCAGTAGAAAATGCAAAAAGTGAACAACAAAAAGTTGATCAAGCAAATAAAAAAATTGCTGATGAAAATTTAAAAATTAAAGAAGGCGCTAAAGAATTATTGAAATTAAGCGAAAAAATTCAAAGTTTTGCTGATACAATTGCATTAACAATTACTAAATTAGAAGGAAAAAAATTCCAAATTGATGAAACATTTAAAAAACAATTAATTTCAACAATTGAATTATTAAATAAAAAATCAGCCGAAGTTAAAACTTTTGCAACAGTAAATACCATTAAAAAAGATTTCGTTTTATCAGAACTAGAATCATTTAAAGAATTTAACACCTCATGACTTGAAAAAATCGTGTCAGAATGAGAAGAAGTTAAAAAAGCTTGATCAAAAGAATTAGCTGAAATTAAAGCTGAAGATGATAAAAAATTAGCAGAAGAAAATCAAAAAATTAAA
>QWCD01000148.1_pt1 | contig 19957 bp, 17 predicted proteins | sample 1972461 | NCBI WGS metagenome assembly QWCD01 (sample SAMN09866717, study PRJNA288562) | Human vaginal metagenome isolate term4_vaginal, whole genome shotgun... | isolation source: vagina | host: Homo sapiens | place: USA: California | reverse complement strand
AAATATAAGTATGGAAATAGACATTTCTGGTGTAGAGGATATTATGTGGATACGGTAGGACGATATGAAGGAGCAATAAAAGAGTATATTCGCAATCAATTACAAGAAGATATAGTACAAGATACATTAAACTTTAAAGAGTATACAGACCCGTTTACGGGTGAGGCAGTAAAATAGACAAAAGAAAAGCCCCCGAGTAGAGGCAGCCAGTGGTAATAGAGTGGTTGTCAGATCATTCAATGCCCTCTTTAGAGGGCTACCACTAGAGAAAGACTCTTATAGGGTCAGAGCAAACCACCCGTTCTACGGGTGGTTATGATTTATTCATTACAATGATATGGTGACAGAATAGGTAATGTATTTCTGATAGGAACCTATTAACTGAGCATATATATATATGATACAAAGTATATATGTGAACTGATAACATAAAGAGTCGTAAAAATATTATTCTTGATTAGATGAGGTATAATGTGAGTTGTATCGGTTAAAATTGTTGATGAATGGTTAGAAAAATTAGATATCGTTAACAAATTGCTAGTTGATCAATAGGCTAGAATACGCATAGTTATACCATTTAATCTACTTACATTTAAAGATGATAGATATGTAGAAATGTCTTATTTTACTGTAAATATTATAATGCATCATGGATAGCATATACTAGTAAGAGCAGTAGTTATGCACAAAGAAAGTATAGATAAGAGCTAATCTATTAAAGCTAATTAATAACATCTTTCATTATATGGTAAAGTTATTATATAATATAATAGTTATTAAAGATACATATATAATGGATAAATCGGTAGTATATAATATGTGAGGTGTATAATGAGTAGACTTGTATTTTTTTTTCAATCTGCGTCCGCTAGTGGCGTATGTTTATTATTAGCAGCTTTGTTAGGTGTTTTCTTGGCGAATTCACCAGTAGCTGCACAATATTTTTCATTATTAGATATGAAAATTGGACCGCTTAGTATTTTACTTTGGATTAATGATGCGTTGATGGCCATTTTCTTTCTCTTTGTTGGACTAGAAGTTAAACGAGAAATGATTTCTGGCGAACTAAATACAAATGCAAAACGTTTATTACCAGGTATTGCTGCATTTTTTGGCTTGTCAGTACCAGCGGTTATTTACTACTTAATAGCAGGACATACAGAATCCTTTATTCCCGGCTGGGCTATACCTACAGCCACAGATATTGCTTTTGCTATCGGTATTGTTGCTATTTTAGGATCACGAGTACCGCCAGCTATGAAAGTATTTTTGACAGCGTTAGCGGTTATGGATGATTTAATGGCTATCATTATTATTGCCGTTTTTTACACGACTAGCATTAAGTTTTTATTTTTACTTATAGCCGCAATGATTGTATTATTACTAATATATTGCAATAAGAAAAATTATGTGCGACCAATACCCTATATAGTACTAGGTATTGCTTTATGGTATTGCATATTGCAATCGGGGCTACATGCCACATTAGCAGGTGTTATTTTAGCATTAACAATTCCTTTGCATGGTGTAAGGGAAGGACGTCATATATCTCCACTCACCGAGTGGGAGCATGCACTAAGCCATTGGGTAAGCTTTTTTATTACGCCTTTATTTGGCTTCGCTAATGCAGGTGTGTCATTCTATGCATTTTCTATAGCTGATTTAGCACATCCAGTAGTGTTAGGCGTAGCACTAGGATTAGTATTAGGTAAACAATTAGGTATTTTTACAACATTATTCTTCTTAGTAAAATCAAAAATAATAGATATGCCTAAGGATACAACTTGGCCACAAGTATATGGGATTTCTCTGGTTTGTGGTATAGGATTTACGATGAGCTTATTTGTTTCTTTATTAGCCTTTGAGCCAGGTGATATCCAAGAAAAATCTAAAATTGGTATTTTTATTGGCTCTATTATATCGGGTGTATTAGGGTATATTGTGTTACGAATCAGTGGAAACAAATCCTCTCTAGAAAAGTAGTGTTGTATAAATTAATCTGTTCATGACCAGATAATGAAAAAATTAGATAAGTAACTGTGTGCATTTCGAATTATTTAAATATATAGGCATTATTTATATTAAATGGTCATAGAAATGATTATAATTTTGAAAATAAGGATATTTTTTTCAAAATTATATGATGATTGATAATGAAATTATAGAAAAAAATATTAATTTTTATATAGCAAGACCTTTTTGTAATAATTGCTATGTATTTTTGTAATACCTTGTGAAGCTTATAATAGAGGGATTTATAGAGTGTTGACAAAAATATTAAAGTGGGAAAAAAAGGTAAAAAAATATAATAAAGTGGTGGGTCATATCGTTTAAAGCGGTCGTTTTTTTGACAAATTCCCAAAAATACTGTAAAATTATTACCAGTTGAAAGGTATGAGGTGAATATGTTAAAAAAATATATTTTAAAAATGGTATTTTTAAGTTTGTTCCTTGTAATTTCTTCTTCTGCTATGGCAGCAAGTTTACATGTTGGAGATCAAGGACAATCTGTTAGACGGATGCAACAAGCATTAATTAATCAAGGTTATTTAATCGATGCGGCAGATGGTTATTTTGGAAATAATACATTGTACGCGTTACGTGTATTTCAACAAGAAAAAGGTCTTGATGTTGATGGAATAGCTGGACCACAGGTTATGAACGCTTTAGGAATTTCTAATGTGGCGAGTGGCATTCCAAGTTCTTATCGACAACTTATTACGATGGATGCTAGTGCATATTCTGCAGATGATCCAGGTAATTCTTCTTATACAGCTATGGGTCACTATTTGCAACATGGCTATGTATCTGTTGATCCGAATGTAATTCCGTTAGGAACAGAACTTTATATTGAAGGTTATGGATATGCCGTAGCTGATGATACTGGCGGAGCGATTGTAGGAAATCGCATTGATTTAGCCATGAACTCTCATTATGATGCTATCCAATTTGGCCGTCAATCTGTTAACGTATACATATTATAAAATAAAAAATCTTTAGTACGTTTAGGGTACTAAAGATTTTTTATATTTACTGTATATGTAGTGAATTACTTTACTTTCCTATAAAAATATAGTACACTTAATAAGTCATTAGACGAAACGTAGGCTAAGTCTTCGATTCTCCAACGATTACTTAAGCTTAACGAGTTATGTGTATTTAGGAGGTAACGATAATGTTAACTACAGAAGCTAAACAAGAAATTATTAAACAATTTGCTGTTCATGAAGGCGATACTGGATCCCCAGAAGTACAAATTGCGATTTTAACAAACCGCATTGTGTACTTAACTGAACATTTGAAAGAACATAAAAAGGATCATCATTCTCGTCGTGGCTTATTAAAATTAGTAGGTCAACGTCGTAATATGTTAGATTATCTTCGCCGTAAAAATATTGAACGCTATCGTGCGATTATTGAAAAATTGAACTTACGTAAATAATAATTTACTCTTACTTATTAAAAAGCCATTGTAAAGTAGAAAATTACTTTACATGGCTTTTTTGTGTTCATTAGCATGTATAGTCATCGATAGATATATCTATAGGGATGAAAAAATTGGTATATGGTGACATGTCATTGCTATTGATTTGATGGTGGCATGTTTAATACTATCCACTAACAAACTATGTTCTCATGGATAGGAATGTTATTTTAGAGCTATAGAAAAAAACGTTCTGTTTTCAATCCCGAAAAATAGAGTTATAGGTCAAAACGTGTTGTTTTAAACGCCCATGGAACTAGGAAATCCCTAAATCTATCGGTATTTTATCTTTTTAACTGAATTGTAAAGGGCGGACAAAATGTGTTCTACATGATGAAAATCTTTATATTTACTAGTGTAAATAGGGCTTTATCTTTCTAGGAATATGTTTTTACTAGTCTATGTGAAATTATGATGAGTATTAACGATATTTTGGATTATTTTCACATGTAGTATAATGACTCATAGAATGGAAAGGGAGAGTGATTATATGACGAGTATCTTAATGCAACAAATTATAGTGTTATTTTTAATGATGGCCTGTGGTTATGGATTGGTAAAAGCAAAACTATTAACAACGAAAGACAGTCGAGTGCTGTCTATTTTGTCGATTTATTTAATCATTCCTTTTGTGATTATTAAAGCCTTTCAAATTGATTTTACGGATACCGTAAAGGATGCTGTTATGGTATCTTTAATAGCGGCTGTATTGATCAATGTGGGATTAGTGATAATTGGTCGTATAGCACATATGGTATGCGGTATGAATCATGTAGAAGAGGCGTCTATCGTCTATTCTAATGCAGGTAATCTTATTATTCCGTTAGTGATGAGTATGTTTGGGGATGAATGGGTTATATATGCTAGCGTTTATATGTGCGTACAATTGGTGTTTATGTGGACCCATGGCTTTTCTCTTATGACGGGCGCATTTCATTGTAGTTGGAGAGCTATTATTAAGAATTATAATTTACTGGCGATTATAATAGGCATCGTATTAGCTATCTTGCAAATTCGTTTGCCCGTTGTAATGTATCAAGCTATGGATGCCATATCTCTTATGATTGGTCCAGTGTGTATGATTTTGTTAGGCATGGTGTTTGCTGGAACAGATATGAAAGAGATTTTTTTTAATCGCCGTGTGTATTTGGTATCTTTGTGGGCGATGGTAATTGGTCCCTTGCTTATTTTGGTACTATTGAAATTAGTAGGTCTTGTTGATTGGGTAGAAAATGGTCATACCTTACTCTATATTAGTTTTTTGGCAACCATGACACCAGCAGCAACGACCATTACTAATATGGCACAAGTATATAGTGGAATGGAAAAGGAAGCCGTAGCTATTAATAGTATGACGACGATTATTTCGATGATTACAATGCCTATTATGACGTTCTTATATATGGTAATTATGTAGTGTATAGAGGGAAGAGACGGTATTAATTTATAGATAGGAGTTTCTATTTTATAATGATGTTAGTGAATGGAGAGAGGATTTTTAAAAAATAGGTCACTATATTGATTCTATAGAGTTAGAGTGATAAAATTTATATATGCATTGATGATAATGAGATTTATCAAGTGACGACATGCTATCACGTATATGATGCGTGGTTTGCATAGGGTCAAGTTATTGGAGGAAATTGATATGGCAAAAAACATTGATTGGAAAAATTTGGGGTTTGGTTATATAGAGTCTGATTACCGTTTTGTATCTAATTATAAAGATGGTGCATGGGATGAAGGACAATTAATAACAGACGCTAATATTGTATTGAATGAATGTGCTGGGGTCTTTCAATATGCACAAACTGTATTTGAAGGGTTGAAAGCGTATTATACAAAAGATGGACATGTAGTGTGTTTTCGACCAGATTTAAATGGACAGCGGTTAGAAGATTCGGCGCGTCGTTTGGAAATGCCAGTGTATCCAGCAGATAAATTTGTAGAAGCAGTTAAACGCGTAGTAGAAGCAAATATTGATTCCGTACCACCATATGGAACAGGGGCTAGTTTATATGTCCGCCCATATATGATGGGAACAAATCCTGTCATCGGTGTTAAACCAGCGGACGAATATCAATTCCGTGTATTTGTTACTCCTGTGGGTCCTTATTTTAAAGGTGGAGCAAAACCAATTTCTATTAAAATTTCTGATTTTGATCGTGCAGCACCACATGGTACTGGTCATATTAAAGCTGGTTTGAATTATGCTATGAGTTTACATGCTATCCAAGAGGCACATCGAGAAGGATTTGCGGAAAATATGTATCTTGATCCAGCTACACGCACAAAAGTTGAGGAAACTGGTGGAGCTAACTTTATTTTTGTATCTTCTGATGGACATACATTAATTACGCCAAAATCAGATAGTATTTTGCCATCTATTACTCGTCGCTCATTGATGTATGTGGCGGAACATTATCTCGGTATGAAAGTAGCACATCGAGAAGTGTTATTAAGCGAAGTAAAAGATTTTGCAGAAGTTGGACTTTGTGGTACTGCTGCGGTTATTTCCCCAGTAGGACGTATTCATACAAATGATGGGGATATTCTTGTTCCTTCCGGTATGGATGATATGGGTCCTGTATTAACTAAATTACGTCAAACATTACTCGATATTCAACATGGTGAGTTAACAGCACCAGAAGGTTGGGTTGTTACGATTAAATAGTGATTTATATAATGAGAAAGGATTACCAGCAATATAACATTTGCTGGTAATCCTTTTTTATGCGTATAGTATAAATGTATTCATATAAGAACATATTACTCATAAGCGATTCATGTTTATATGGTTATGTAGTATTAGATAATGAGTTATTAGCTAATACAGTTAAGTTATAATTTTTTCTGCACTTTCATCATGAATTTTTCGTTATTGATAACGAATCGATGATGGGTACCTTTTCCAATTGTATCCACACCGTCATGAGCTTCTACTGAAAAAGTAATATCACGCCCATTGACAGCGATTACTGTAGCAGTGGCTGTAATGATAGATCCAATTGGTGATGGCGCATCATGTGTAATGGACAGTTGCGTACCTACGGTTCCTTCGTTACTGTCGAGAGCAGGTAATACAGCAGCTTGAGCAGCTTCTTCCATTAAGGCACACATCGCAGGGGTAGCAAATACATCAAGGGCGCCACTTTTCATGGTTTTAGCAGTGTTAGTAGTGGTTACAGTGGTAGTGGTACTGGCCGACATACCTATGGTGATTTCTTTCATAAGAGAATCTCCTTTCCTATGATTAACAATATATCATAATTATATCATGACCTGTGGTATAATAATAATATTCATTGTAGATGAAATAATTAAAGAGGCATGTATGAATCAAAATCAAGAAAAACCTATAGTTTCAGGTGAAACTAAGATAAAAATAGTTTCGGCTATTTTACTAGCGATCTTGTTAGGTGCTATTCATTTAGCCGTACCAGGTTTCTATAGTCAAATGTGGTACTTAGCAACCGCTGGCAATATGGAAGAAATTATAGAAGTACTTCGTAGCTATGGCCCTTGGGCTATGCTAGTCAGTATGATTATCGATATTTTAATCAACGCAGTCGGCTTTTTACCATCGATTTTTTTGTCAACTGCTAATGGTGTTGTTTTCGGTTTATTACCAGGTATTATTATTTCTTGGTTAGCTGAAACAATTGGTGTCGTGATTAGTTTTTATATTATGCGATTTTTATTGCATGATACAGCGACTAAGTTAATTTCTAAAAGTAAGTTTCTAGTAAAAGTGGATGATATTAGCGATAAAAATGGATTAGTGATTATGACTTTTGCTAGAGCATTACCATATTTCCCATCAGGAATTATTACAGCACTTGGTGCGATTAGTAAGATAAAACCTCGTGATTATATTATTGCGAATTTAATCGGTAAATTTCCTTCCACTGCGTTAGAAGTTACTGTGGGACGTGATGTAGTAATGTTACAGACACATATGGAACGCTTGGGAATTATTATTATTGGGGCAGCTATAGCATATTATATACTATGGAAATTATATAAACGGTATATGAAGTCAAGAAAATAGCTAGAATAGCTGCGATCCATATATCCTTATATACCAAGTAAGAAGAAAGGGAGTATTCATGTATGAGTTTTTCTATTCCAGAACGAGCACAATTAAAAGGACCTAATTTTATTCGTAAAGTATTTGAACGTGGTATTGGTGTTCCTGGCTTTATTAGTTTTGGTATTGGCAATCCTGCAGCCGAAGCAATCCCCGTTGCAGTTATACAAGATACAATTCGCCATATTATAGACACAAGTGCCTTAGAGTTATTACAATATGGACCTATGCAAGGCGATATAAAGTTGGCGGAACAAACAATTGAAAGACTTGTTATGAAACGGGGCATGAATAGAGAAGGACAAGGTCTTATTATTTCTATCGGAGCAGGTCAGTTATTAGGATTAATGCCTAGGACTTTTTGTGAAGAAGGGGACGAAGTATTTGTCGATGCATATACATTTACTAGCGCTATTAATGCGATTCGAAATGTAGGTGCTAAGCCTAGAGGTATTGCTACGGATGAAGATGGTATGTTGCCTGAAGCATTAGAAAGAGCGGCGAAAGAAGGAAAAGGAAAATATGTATATGTGATTCCTAACTTTCAAAATCCTACAGGAATTACGATGCCTTTATCTAGAAGAAAAGATATCTATGAAGTGTGCCGAGCCTATGACTTAATGATTTTTGAAGATGATCCATATGGAGAAATTCGGTTCGCCGGCGAAGATGTACCCACTTTTAAATCTTTTGATGTAGATAATCGTGTATTTTATGCTGGCTCTTATTCTAAAACCATATCTGCTGGCTTGCGTGTAGGATTTTTATTTGGACCAGATAAATTAATTAATACGATGCAGTCACTAAAAAATAATTGTGACGGTCAAATGCCATTAATTACGCAACGCATTGTGTCTGTCTTGTTAGATACGATTGATTATGATGCACAAATTCAGCATGTGAGGGATATTTATAAAAAGAAATGTGAATTAATGCTCGATACTTTTTATAAGACAGGAAGCCATCATGTTCAATTAACGCGACCAACAGGCGGTATGTTTATGTGGATGACTATGCCGGATTATGTTGATTGTGATGCCTTTTTTGAAGCATGTATGGATCATAAAGTAGGCATTGTACCAGGCGCTGCTTTTGCAGCGGACGGTGTAACAGATAGTCATTCGTTCCGCTTAAGTTATACGGTACCATCTCATGAAGAGATTGTTAAAGGTATGACGATTCTTGGCGAATTGACAAAACAGTTTTGCAAGGCATAGTATTTGATGATACTATATTGAAAAAATTGGATAATCATGATACTATAGTTATAGAAAATAAAAGAGCCGTAGAGCTCTATGGTATATAAGTATAGAAGAGTTAGTATGCTATTGTATACTAGTCTTTAGTATGTTGAAAGAAGGTGTCTTATATGGCTTGTGGCGGAAGTGGCTGTGATGGATGTCCATCAGCTTCTGCAGGTTGTGGTCAACAACAACAACCTCAAGATATGCATGCACAAATGCATGAGTTAAGTAATGTTAAACACGTAATTGGTGTCGTTAGTGGTAAAGGTGGCGTAGGTAAATCTTTGGTAACTAGCTTGATGGCAATTACTATGGCGCGAAAAGGATTTAAAACAGCGATTTTAGATGCAGACATTACTGGTCCAAGTATTCCTAAAGTTTTTGGCATAAAAGAAAAAGCAGGCTATGATGAAATTGGCATGCATCCAGTTACATCTCGTGGATCTAAGGATGCACAAGGTGTAGATATTATGTCTGTAAACTTGTTATTAGAAAATGAAACTGACCCAGTATTATGGCGTGGACCGATTCTTGGTAATGTGGTAAAACAATTTTATACAGATGTAGTTTGGAAAGATATTGATTACATGTTTGTTGATATGCCGCCAGGAACTGGCGATGTGGCAATCACTGTGTATCAGTCACTACAATTAGATGGTATTATTGTTGTTACATCTCCACAAGATTTAGTGTCTATGATTGTAGAAAAGGCCGTAAAAATGGCTGATATGATGCAAGTACCAATTATTGGTGTAGTAGAAAACTTCTCTTATTTCCATTGCCCAGATAATGGAAAAGACTATAAGATTTTTGGTGATAGCCATATTGAAGAAATTCTTCAAAAATATGGATTATTATTATTAGGGCGTTTGCCAATTGATCCAGAAATTGCAAAATTATGTGATGCAGGAGCCATTGAAGCGATTGAAACAACTAATTTAGAACAGGTAGAATTGCCACAATAGGGCTTGAGATAAAAATAAACGTATATACTGAATATATTAGATATTTAGTATATACGTTTTTTCTTAATTTACTTAGCGTAGTGAGAAACTGCAAAACGTTGTAATATATACTGAGAAGCGTTGTTATATACTACTGGTTAATTTATATATGATAGAGATATTTCAGCCAGAATATGCAAATGAGCTAGCAAAGTTACTTATGTATCATTTATAGGTGATGAAATAGGGACTTACTATATTATTTTTACTAGAAGTATTTTTATAGAAAGTTGCCCTATATGTAATAGGTAATTTAGTATCATGTGTATAGATATAACATTAATAGAAGAAATTATAGTTTAGGAAAAGGAGAGGTAAGCTAATTTAGAAACTATTTGTCTTAGTCTATTCCTATGGTATGATTGTGTTAGTTCTAGTTAGTATAAGAAAGATGTTATGGATATTATTTGATGACGATTCTATCTCTTCATAGATTAGTAATTTTCACTATGGTTTTCTCGATTATTAGATTAGAACATATGATTATTTGCACTATACGTTATAGATTTAGTGGTTGTTTATATAAGAAAGGTGTGGTCTTATTTTATGAAGTCCCCTATATCGTTACAAGATGAAAAAGTTGTATTCGATACAGTACAAGAATTGTTAGGCTATGTTAAACATTGCACCTCACCACAACAAACTGTATCTCATAGTATTTCTATATTAGAATCCAATGGATTCGTTGAATTAGGGTTAGGCGAATCATGGCATCTTACTTCAGGAAACTATTATATTAATGTATATGGAACTACCTTGATAGCCTTTCATATTGGTACTCAATATAGGCATAACTTGAGAATTGCTTCAGCTCATACTGATTTTCCTGCCATTCGAGTAAAACCAAATCCTTTGGTAATCGTAAGTGAATATGGTAAATTGAATGTGGAAATGTATGGCGGATTAATTCTACACACATGGCTAGATCGGCCACTAGGTGCATCAGGCACGGTTATTCTTAAGGGGGAAAATCCTTTTGATGTAAGAGAAGTTACGATTGACTCAAATCGACCAATTGCGATTATTCCTAGCTTGGCAATTCATATGAACCGCCATGTAAATGAAGGAATTGCGTTACAGCGACAAAAAGAAATGCTACCTATCATTATGATGAAAGGTAGTACTAAGGATAGTGAATATGATAAATGGTTAGATTTTTTGGCTGGTGAAGCACAATGTAATCCTGATGATATTCTCTCTTTTGAAGTGACATTATATCCTACAGAAGATGGCACTACAGTTGGTTTGTATGATGAGTTTATTAGTGCCCCTCGATTAGATAATTTAACATCTTGTAAAGCTTGTTTGTCTGGCATTTTAGAAGCGAGTGAAAATGATGTGAATGGGATACGTTTGATTGCTTTATTCGATAATGAAGAAGTTGGAAGCTGTACGAAACAAGGTGGTGCTTCTATGATGCTACCGAATGTATTAGAACGTATTTATAGATCCTTAGGATTTGCTAAAGATGAATTAGATATGGATATGGCTGAAGGGTTTATGATTTCTTCTGATGTAGCTCATGGATTACATCCTAATTATCCAGAAAAAAATGATATTACGAATGAACCTATATTAAACAGAGGAATTGTATTGAAAGTAGCGGCTAGTCAATCCTATGCTAATGATGCTAAGTCGATAGGGATTGTTAAGTCTTTATGTGAAATAGAGGATATACCGTATCAATATTTTGTCAATCGATCCGATATACCTGGTGGCTCTACAGTGGGCTCGATTTCTTCTACTATGTTACCCATGAGGACTATGGATGTGGGTGTGCCTATATGGGCGATGCATTCTGCTAGAGAAACTATGGGTACTTTAGATCAATATAGTTTAGAGTCCTTGATGCGACTATTTATTGGTGGTAACTGATGATAACATCCGTAGGTATTCTAGGAGGATTACTTTTTTTCTTGTTTAGCGGATTAATACAACCTAACTGTGTTCGTTTCTTAGCATGGTTGTGTGTAAACGATAAAGAACGATCTTGCTATGAATCAGTGGGTAGTTGGAAATTTTCGAGACTGATATTGTATGGTCTTGTTTCTGTTTCAATGGTATTATGGTTATTTCCTATAGGCTGCATGTGTGCTATTGTATATTACAAAGCAATTGATGCTATCTATACAGTATGTCATTTTTTCCTTTCCTTATATTGGATAGTAGTATTAGTATTATCTTTGTTGCAAGTTATAGAGTTAGTAGCAATAGGACACCCATTTAGAGTTGATAATTATGGAATAAATCAATATTATCCTGTAGCGATGAGGCTTGTTCTATCTATGATACCTGTTTTGGTAGGCATTAATGCATGCTTTTATATAGTTATGCATTCTTACCTAGAAACGATAACTTCATTGTTAAGACAATGGATTCTATATATTGGTATCAATGGTATATATAGTATTATTTTTGTTTGCCTCGTAGTGCTCATTTTAACACATAGACACATGTATCAACATGTATTACAGTATGCCTATTTTCAGCGATTATGTTTGATATGGCCTTACATTATTTCTTTAGTGCTAGGCATAGAAATACTTTATATATTTTTTTGTGTTTTATATATTTGAAAAATGATGTAAAATATAAGATATACATATTACTTACAGACTATAGATACGCTTAAATATGTAAATGGTGTTTATCAATAAAAGTGATAAATTGATGTATGTATACATGTATACATATATGGTAGAGTTGAATTCTTTTATCTATATATTTACAATATGTAGTATATGGATAAAGAATTGAGGAGGAATTCTAATGAAAAAAATTAAGTCGGTCTTAGTGGCTAATCGGGGAGAAATTGCTATTCGCGTATTCCGTGCATGTAATGAAATGGGGATTCGCACAGTTGCCATTTTCTCTAAAGAAGATACATTATCATTACATCGTAATGAAGCGGATGAAGCTTACTTGGTAGGAGAAGGTAAAAAACCAGTTGATGCTTATTTGGATATTGAAGATATCATTCGCATTGCTCATGAACATGACGTAGATGCTATTCATCCGGGCTATGGATTTTTATCCGAAAATGCACAATTTGCTAAACGGTGCCGTGAAGAAGGACTTATTTTCATTGGACCAAACCTTGAGCATTTACAAATGTTTGGTGATAAAGTTAATGCACGTGAACAAGCAAAGTTAGCTAATATTCCAATGATTCCAGGTAGTGATGGACCATTAAAAAACTTTGAAGAATTAGAAGCATTTGCTAACACCCATGGTTTCCCATTAATGATTAAGGCTGTAAATGGCGGCGGTGGTCGAGGCATGCGTGCCGTTGATTGCATGGAAGATTTACGAGATGCCTATGATCGGGCCAAGTCAGAAGCTAAAAGTGCATTTGGTGATGATGATGTATATGTAGAAAAGTTAATTGTAGAACCAAAACATATTGAAGTACAAATTATTGGAGATACTCATGGTAATGTAGTTCATTTATATGAACGCGATTGTTCTGTACAACGTCGTCATCAAAAAGTTGTTGAAATGGCGCCTGCTTTTTCATTATCAAAGGAAATTCGTCGCAATATTTGTGATGCGGCTGTAAAAATTATGAACAATGTACATTATGTAGGTGCTGGTACAGTAGAATTTCTAGTAACTCAAGATGGAAGTTTTTATTTTATAGAAGTTAATCCTCGTATTCAAGTAGAGCATACTGTAACAGAAATGATTACGGGTATTGACATTGTACATACACAAATTCGCATTGCGGAAGGCTATGAGTTGCATAGTCCAGAAGTAGGTATTCCGCCACAAGATGAAATTCGTTGTGAAGGAACGGCGATTCAGTGTCGTATTACTACAGAAGATCCTACTAATCATTTTATGCCAGATACAGGTAAATTGTCTGTATATCGCAGTAGTGGTGGCTTTGGTATTCGCTTAGATGCAGGCAATGCATTTACTGGGTCTGTAGTAACACCGTATTATGATTCTTTATTAGTGAAGGCAACAGCTTATGCGCTAAATCATGAAGAAACCATTCGGAAAATGTTACGATGCTTACGAGAATTCCGCATTCGTGGAGTAAAAACGAATATTCGTTTCTTAATGAATGTATTAGAACATCCTGATTTTGTAAGTGGACATTGCAATGTAAACTTTATTGATGAACATCCAGAATTGTTTAAGTTTAAAGCAACTCGTGACCGCGGCACTAAGTTGTTACACTACATCGCAGATATTACAGTTAACGGATATACAGGTACTGGCGCAGAAGCAAAGCCAAATTTTGATTCCATTGAATTACCTTCTACCTTAGAATGCTCTTTAGCAGAGGGGACAAAACAAAAATTCGATGAATTAGGACCTGAAGAGTTTTCAAAATGGGTGTTTGCACAAGATAAAGTTATGTTTACTGATACTACATGGCGTGATGCACATCAATCTTTATTTGCGACTCGCTTGCGGACCATTGATATGGCACGAGTTGCTGGTAAGGCGGCACGTGGTGTACCTAATTTATTCTCCTTAGAATGTTGGGGTGGGGCTACGTTTGATGTAGCATATCGATTCTTACATGAAGATCCATGGGAACGATTGCGCATGTTTAGAAAAGAAGTACCCAATACGTTATTACAAATGCTGTTGCGTGGTGCTAATGCAGTTGGGTATACTAGTTATCCAGATAATGTAGTGCGTAACTTTATTCAATTAGCGGCTAAAAATGGTGTTGATGTATTCCGAGTGTTCGATAGCTTAAATAGTTTGGATAATATGCATATAGCTATTGATGAAGTTCGTAATCAAGGTAAATTAGCAGAAGTAGCCGTATGTTATACAGGTGATATTTTAGATGGTTCCCGTCCTAAATATAACTTACAATATTATGTAACTATGGCGAAAGAGTTACATAAAGCGGGTGCTAATATTATTGCGATTAAAGATATGGCAGGCTTATTAAAACCGCAAGCGGCTTATAATTTAGTATCCGCTTTAAAAGATGCTACATCATTACCAATTCATTTACATACACATGAAGGTTCTGGTAATGCTATTTATACCTATGGTAGAGCAGTTGATGCTGGTGTAGACGTTATTGATTTAGCTTACTCTGCCTTTGCTAATGGCACTAGTCAACCAAGCATGAATTCCATGTATTATGGTTTGACAGGACATAGTCGTCAGCCAAGTATGAATGCAGAGTATATGCAAGAAATGTCAGATTATTTTGGATCAATTCGTCCTTACTATCGTGGCGTTGATCATACTGCACCATATCCTAATACAAGCGTATATCAACATGAAATGCCAGGTGGACAATATTCTAACTTACAACAACAAGCTAAAAGTGTAGGATTAGGTGATCGGTGGTCTGAAATTAAAAAAGTATATCATCAAGTTAATATGATGTTTGGGGATATTGTTAAAGTTACACCATCTTCTAAAGTAGTAGGCGATATGACTTTATTTATGGTGCAAAATAACCTAACAGAGCAAGACATTTATGATAAAGGTGATACACTTGACTTCCCTCAATCGGTAGTAGAATTCTTTGAAGGCCGCTTAGGTGTACCATATCAGGGATTCCCAGAAAAACTTCAGAAAATTATTTTAAAAGGATTAAAAGCAATTAGTAAACGACCAGGTGCAGTATTGCAACCAGTTGATTTTGAACATGTACGTCATGAATTAGAGGAAAAAGGATATAATACAACTGATGAAGATATTAGTGCCTATTGCTTATATCCAAAAGTATATGAAGACTGGTCTAAATTTAGAAAGCAATTTGGCGATGTATCAGTGCTTGATACGCCAACTTTCTTCTTTGGTATGAATATAGGTGAAACTATACCTGTTACGATTGAAAAAGGCAAAACTTTAATTATTAAATTATTGTTAATTAGTGAACCGAATGAAGATGGTGACCGCGTTGTAGTATTTGAATTTAATGGACAACCACGGTCGATTAAGGTTCATGATAAACATGTTAAAACGAATGCATTGGCTCGTCGTAAAGTTGATGACACTGTACCAGGTGAAGTAGGGGCTACATTATCAGGATCAGTTGTTAAAATTATTGCTGTAGTCGGGCAGGCGGTTGCGAAGGGTGAACCACTTATTGTTACAGAAGCAATGAAAATGGAAACTACGATTACATCTCCTATTGATGGTATAGTGGAAACTATTTTTGTGCGCGAAGGTAGTCGTATTGAAAGTGGCGATTGCTTGATTAAGATTCAAGATAGTGTAAATAAAAAATAGTAGGTATATAATCTCCTAAATAAGTAAGCTTGTGAATACAATTCACTCATAGTACTTATTTAGGAGATTTTTTATGATGTGCGAACAAGATTCTGCTATAGATAGGTTAAAATCGATATGAGTTCATGAATATATATTGTTATCTATTCAAGAAAGGAAGATAGATGACATATTGAACGTTATTTAGTACAATATGTTGTATAGTATATATAAATTAGATAGGAGTAACATTATGAGATGTCCGTTTTGCCAACATACAGAAACTAAGGTTACAGACTCACGTGCTACGGATGATAGCAATAGCATTCGCCGACGTAGAGAATGTATGGCGTGTGGTCGTCGATTTACGACATATGAAATTATTGAAGAAGTACCTTTGATGGTATTAAAACGAAGTGGTCATCGTGAGTTATTTGATCGTGGTAAATTACTCAATGGTTTATTACGTTCTTGTGATAAACGAACTGTGCCTATGGCAAGGATGGAACAAGTTGTTAATGATGTAGAATATCAGATACGCAATGAATCAGAAGATGAGGTTACAACGGACCATATTGGTGAACTAGTGTTGAATCAATTAAAGGAAATTGATCAAATTGCGTATGTACGATTTGCCTCTGTATATCGTAAATTTGATAATATCGATAGTTTTATGGAAGAATTAAAACATTTAAAAAATAGTGATCGCTAATCATTATTATGAGATTACAAGATATATGTTTTTGATTCGTATAATACATATAGTTACATCGTAGAATTACATGATCTTAGCATGAACAAGAATATGCTTATATCATATAGAAAGGAGACATATGGATACTAATCCTATTGTTAAACAAAGATGCATTGAACATTTAGATGTGTTTGGTAAATTTATAGAAGATGACTATTTATCTATTATTAGTGAAATTGGTGAGCGATGCAAACAAGCAGTGGCCGATGGCTATAAAATCCTGCTATGCGGTAATGGCGGGTCAGCTGCAGATGCACAGCACTTAGCAGCTGAATTGATAGGGCGTTTTGTCAAAGAACGTCGCTCATTAGCAGCAGTCGCGTTGACTACAGATACTTCTATTTTAACATCTATAGCTAATGACTATAGTTATGATACTGTGTTTGAACGACAGGTAGAAGGATTAGGGCGTGCTGGAGATGTATTGATTGGTATTTCTACTTCAGGAAATAGTGAAAATGTGTTACGTGCGATGAAAAAAGCTCGTGATATAGGCATGCATACGATTGGGCTCACTGGCGAAGATGGTGGAAAATTGAAATCCATATGTGACTTAACATTGACTGTGCCTAGCCGTATAACCGCACGCATTCAAGAAATGCATATTTTAGCAGGGCATATCATATGTGAGTTGGTGGAAGAAGATTATGATTAACACAACAATTAATGAATTTTTAAATCACACATTACCAAATTTAAAAATTGCTGTTATTGGTGATATTATGCTTGATCGTTATATATATGGCAATGTTAATCGCATTTCACCAGAAGCACCTGTACCTATTAATAAGGTGTCGCAGATTAAAGAAGTGTTAGGTGGAGCTGCGAATGTCGCTTCTAACTTAGCAAATTTAGACTGTTATGTGTATTTAGGGGGCATTGCAGGAGATGACGATCATGGGAGTATGTTACAACAATTATTAGCCCATGAAAATATTGATGGAAATGGTATTTTATATAGCAAATCTCATAGTACTACTACTAAAATGAGGGTATTAGGTAATCGACAACAAATGATGCGCCTTGATTTTGAGACTGTACAAACATCATCTTTAGAAGAAGAAGAACAGTTAATTCAATGGCTAAGTGCATTATGTCGTCAAGGCATTGATGGAATTGTTGTATCAGACTACGGCAAAGGTGTTTGCACACCTAGTCTGTTAAACAGAATATGGGCACTTGCTAAGGAGCACTCTATTATTACTATTGTTGACCCTAAAGGTTCTGATTGGTCTAAGTATGAAGGTGCTACTTGTATTACACCGAATGTAAAAGAATTAAGTGAAGTTGTAGGCTATGAGTTGGAAAATACGAACACGATGATTGTAAAAGGAGCAACATCGATTCTAGGTAATTTAGATATTTCCTATATGATTGTTACTCGCTCTGCAGAGGGGATTACTGTTGTCAGTCAAGAAGGAAAGGTATGGCATAACCCGGCTACACAACAAGAAGTATTTGATGTGAGCGGTGCAGGTGATACAGTAGTGGCTATGATGATTACAGCACTGGCAGGCAATTTATCGTTACGTCTCGCTTTACATGTTGCGAATGGCGCAGCAGGTATTGTAGTTTCTAAAGTTGGTACTTATCCAATTCATCGTAAAGAATTACAAGAATTATGGCACGATTTACAAAAAGATAAACTTTTACATACATCTGTATATTCTTGGGAGACTATGAAAGAATTAATTGATCATTGGCAAGCACAAGGTGACACTGTTGTATTTACGAATGGTTGCTTCGATATTCTTCATAAGGGTCATATTTCTTATTTACAGGAAGCAGCTACATTAGGAGATCATTTAATTATAGGCCTAAATAGCAATCAGTCGGTACGACGTTTAAAAGGAGAAACAAGGCCAATTGTTAGTGAAAATGATCGAGCAGCTGTATTACAAGCATTAGGTTGCATTGATGGGGTTGTTATATTTAATGAAGATACGCCAGCTGAGTTACTCGCTGAGTTGCGACCAAATATTCTCGTTAAAGGTGGCGACTATGAAGTGGAAGATGTTATTGGTCGTGAATTTGTAGAAGATGTTAGAATCCTATCATTTAAGAAAGGATATTCTACATCGAGTATTATAAATCGTATAGCTACATTGGCGAAGGAGAATAAATTATGATTATCGTAACAGGTGGAGCTGGCTTTATTGGCAGTAATATTGTGAAAGAACTAAATAATAGAGGTCGTAATGATATTCTCGTTGTAGATGATTTGACCGATGGACGAAAAGTTCGCAATTTACAAAATCTTGACTTTTATGATTATATTGATTGTGAAGATTTTGATGAAGCGGTGGCGTTAAATACGTTTGACTGTGGATCGATAGAAGTTGTATTTCATGATGGTGCTTGTGCAGATACAATGGAATATGACGGAAAATATATGATGAAAAATAATTTTGAAGGCACAAAAAATTTATTTCATTATTGTCAAGAACGTCGTGTACCAATGATTTATGCTTCATCTGCATCTACCTATGGGAGTGGGAAGAATGGCTTTACTGAGAATCCTAGTTGTGAAGAAGCTTTAAATCCATATGCGTACTCTAAATTATTTTTTGATCGATATTTACGAAAATTTGAGGGATGCCTAGAATCGCAAGTAGTGGGATTACGTTATTTTAATGTGTATGGACCTAATGAATCACATAAAGATAATATGGCTTCTTTAGTTCGCCAAATGTTTTATAAATTATGTGAAACCGGTGAGATTACTTTATTTAAAGGCACTGACGGCTATGCAGACGGGGAACAAAAACGTGATTTTATTTACGTAAAAGATGTGGTAAATGTGAATTTATTTTTTTGGGAGCATCCTGAAATTAGTGGTATTTTTAATTGTGGCACAGGTCAGGCACATACATTTAATGAATTTATGCAAGCTGTCATTGATTATCATGGTAGTGGACAGATACGATATATTCCATTTCCAGAGGTATTAAAAGGAAAATATCAAAGTTATACAGAGGCAGATACAACTAAACTTATGACAGTAGGTTATGATAAAGGTTTTACTAAGTTGACGGATGCAGTTCATGAATACTGTGAGTTATTAGATAATAATGAAGGCTACTTGCGATAAAAATAGTATTTTTTCTGTGGAAGTATCATAAATGTATAGAAAGAAATTCTAGGAGCATACTTTTATGGAGAAGAAAATTTAATTAGGGCTAT
>QWCD01027945.1_pt1 | contig 20003 bp, 17 predicted proteins | sample 1972461 | NCBI WGS metagenome assembly QWCD01 (sample SAMN09866717, study PRJNA288562) | Human vaginal metagenome isolate term4_vaginal, whole genome shotgun... | isolation source: vagina | host: Homo sapiens | place: USA: California | reverse complement strand
AAGAACAATTCCTCGCATTAATCCGCTTCTGCCTCCTAAAGCTTTGTAATTAGTGGAGTCAAAAGAGCAATGAATCAAATTAGCACTATTAAAACTCCACAATCCTAGTGCAAGAGCGAATGCAATAATCGCAAAAATCACGTCTGCAGGAGTGCAATTAAGCAAAGATCCTGTTAAAAAACCCTCAATTCGCAATGGAAGAGGAGCAAACCACTTGTTTAAAAAGTAGCCGCTTGCAAAACCAACAGTAAGAGTTATTCCAGCAGATGCTTGAGAAGATATGCCCTTTAGTTTAGAAAGCACATGCATCATAAAAGACAAAACAATACAAGCCAAAGCAGCGCCAATAAAAAGACCAATAGACAAAACGTTTTGGTCAATCGTATAAACAGATGTAACTACAACTCCAATAACAGCTCCTGGAAAAGCAGCGTGAGTTATAGACTCGGTGAAGAAAATACGCTGATTAAGCAAAGCCAAGGATCCAACAAAACCGCATAATGCTCCAACAGCAATTGCCTCTACAATCGGAAGAGCAATAATTTGCCAAATACTTACCATTATTACTTTCCACCACCATCTATTGCGCTAGACTTTTTCTTTTTAGAAAACTTTTTAGAAAACACTAGTGCGTATGTAACTCTGTATAAGAATCTTAAAATCAAAACGACTACGAACATTGCGCAAATACTTAGCGCCACTGCAGCTTGCGGAGAAACTGGATGATCAAGTTCCAAGTTCATAGCGTACATGCCTAATAAAACGCCAAAAATACCAACCGCAACGCCAACAAACGCCATACGCCCAACAGTGCGAGAAACCAATCTTGCGCTAGCTCCAGGAATAACAAGGTATCCAATAACAAGAAGTACGCCAACAGCCGAAGATGCAGAAACTACAACAGACGCAATTGCAACGTTTAGCACAATATCTACAAGTAAAGTATTAACACCCATTAAAGGAGCACTAGCGCGGTCAAACGCAACAACAATTTGCTTCTTCCAAGTTAGAACGAGTAATGCGATTGCAAATAAACAAATAAGCATTGCTTGAGTCATTCTATCGTCTGTAACATCTAGCAAACGTCCAAACATAAGTGCTTCAAGCTGGCCAGACATATCTCCCTTTTTAAGAGATATTACGATTCCAAGCGCAAAAAATGTTGTTAAAACTGTTGCAATTATTGACTCGTTGATTTTTTGAGACCTAGATGCCCACACAAGAGCGGCGACCAAAAAAATTGCGCAAATCGAAGCTCCTGGAATGATTTGCCCAATTCCTCCATACAACGCTCCAACTACGATTCCAGGAAAAATCCCGTGAACCAAAGCCTCCGCATTAAACTCGGCGCATCTTAAGTTAACAAACACGCCAACTATTCCGCTAGCAACTGCAAGAACAATAAGAAGGCAGAAAGGCCTAAAAATGTAGGGAGCGGACGCAATAAAGTCAAATCCTGGTATTGGCTCGAGGATTTTGCGCAAAGACTCAACCAATTCAGCTAGCATTGGATTCGTCTCCTAAAGCAGAATCTAACGAAGCATTTGACGAAGCATTTAACGAAGCATCTTTGTTTACTAATTGATTCAAAGTAAGACCCGCACTTGCAGCTGGCATACTTCCGCCATAAGCCAAAGATATGTTTTCTTTAGTCATGACTTTTCTAAGAGGTCCAAAAGCCACTTGACGACCAGCCAAAAGCAATGCTTTCTCGCAAATCGCGTCCGCGATTACCAAGTCGTGAGTAGACACAATAAACGAAATACCCTCTTCTTTAGCGGACTTCATAATGTTTAGCAATTCTTTTCGATTCGGCTCGTCTAATCCGTTAAAAGGCTCGTCTAAAAGAATCAACGTAGGTCGCGCAACAATAGCGCGTGCAAGCAATATTCGCTGACGCTGGCCGCCAGAAAGATCGCCAAATCTAACATCTGCTCTGTCTAGCAAACCAACATGATTAAGAGCGCTCTCAACAGCTTCTTTCTGACTTTTTTTAAGCAAACCAAAAAATCCAGTTTGCCTACTTAAGCCCATTGCTACAACTTGACGAGCGGTGATTGGAAAAGTCAAATCCAAATCAACTTGTTGAGGAACATAGCCTATTGAAACCGTTTTCGGCATTGTTAAGCTTCCATTACTCACTCGCACAATACCAATAATCGCCTGCAAAAACGTTGTTTTTCCAGAACCGTTAGGCCCAATCAAAGCTAAAGCCTCTCCAGCTTCTACACTTCCGTTAAGACCAGTAACAACAGTTTTATAACCGTACGCTAAGTCGCAATCTTTCATTGCGAGAACGCTCTTATTCACTATAAATTAACCTTCTTGTAACTACTTTTGTAGTGATTTATGATTTTCCGCCACTTCTGTAGCTACCTATTAACTACTTTTTTAGCGCATCTTTTACAGATTCTGGAAGGTCTGGAACTTTTCCATCCCAAGCCTTAACAAGAGTCTGAACGTTGTGAACAATAGAACCAATATATGTCTCGCCAGCAGATCCAACAGGGCCAAGAGAATCGCCGTAAAGCGCATCGTCTCCAATAATCGCCTTTACGCCTGCAGCAGCAGCAACGGCCTTAATCGACTTGGAATTGTTGGAATTTTCAGCAAAGATTGCTACAGCACCAGACTTTTTAACAGCTTCTGCAGCTTCCTTAATGTGATCTGCGGTTGCGTCTTGCTGGCTGTTAAAGTCGGAAAGCGCTGCGCCAATAAACTTAACGTTGTAATCGCGCGAGAAGTATCCAAATGCGTCGTGCGAAGTAAATAGTACGCGATGTTCCTTTGGAACACTGTTCAAAGCCTCGGTAGCCCAAGAGTCTAAATCGGTAAGCGACTTAACGAACTTTTCAACATGCTCGTCGAAGATTGACTTGCTTTCTGGAAGAGCTTTGCCAAGGAAGTTACCAATATTCTTGACTTGAATCATAGTGTTCTTAGTGCTGGTCCAAATATGTGGATCATACTGGAATTCTGGCTCCTTCTCGCCTTCTTCTGGTGGGAATGGCCACTTTTCGGCGTGAACCTTTTCAATACCGCGGTCAATCTTGTAAGGAAGATTCTTTTCTTTAGCAGCTTGCGCTTTGGAATCCTTGATTTCGTCTGCTGTAAGAATGCCCGAAGTTACACCCATTGTGCCCTTAAATCCAGTTGCTTTTACAGCCTGATCTAAGAAGTGCTCAAGGTCCACTCCAGAAACAAGCATTAAATCTGCTTTAGAAAGTGCCTTGGATTGCGCTGGCGTCATCTCGTGCTCGTGAGCAGATGCGTTTGGAGCAAGCAAGCATGTAAGGTTGATTGTTGACTTCGCTTTGTTTGCTGACGCGCCGATTACAGACTTTTTGCCTTGAGAATCGGTTTTATTAAGGCTTAATCCAGATTTTGCATCTGCAGTGGATGCGATTTGAGTTACGTAATCGCAGATTTGCGTGGTTGTTGCAACTACGTTTACTTGATTGCCGTTAGTCTTTTGATCTGCTGTCTTAGCTGTTGATCCACATGCGCACAAGCCAACAGTTAGCAAAGCAGCGGTGGCTGCGGTGGCAAAAATTCGTGCAGTTTTCACTATTTTCCTTTCCGGAATCTATGAATTCACATTATTGAAATTCACATTATTGCAATTTTTCTTGTGTTTTCCTAAGCACTTTAACTTGTGCTATCTTTTTTAATCTTGTAATTAGGAAAGATTATCGTTAGCAATAACGCTTTAAGCATAGAAAAAATAAAAAGCTTGGTCAATAAAATCACAAAAAATTATCGGAATTTTTTATAAAACAGCGTGTCGCAATTTTTTTGTTTGATATAATGCGATTTTTCTTGTGATTTTCTTGCGATTTTCTTGCGATTTGCCAATAAATGATGTATAGGAACGCAAAATTGTCACTACTATCAAGCAATAATCACACATAATCAATAATCGCACACAATCAACAATCTCACACAATCAACAATCACGCATAATCAACAATCGCATATATTCACTAGAATCGTAAATATGACTCCACTTCTAAACACAGCCAGTATAGATGTAAAAGATGCTAGCAAATGCTTAAAAAAACCAAACGAATCAAGCAATAAGTACTCTAGAGGCGTTCTTGGATTAGTAACAGGATCAAACGCATACCCAGGAGCGGCCGTTTTAAGCACAAAATCAGCAGCATACAGCAATATTGGCATGGTTCGCTACGCGGGGCCATTTAGAGCGCAAAATCTTGTTTTGCAAGCAGTTCCAGAAGCCGTTGTTTCAGATTGCTTGCAAGGAAAAGTCAACGCTATAACCGTTGGATCTGGAATCCCAGATTATGAGCATTGCAATGATGATTCAACAAAATCGCAAAGAGACTATATTTTAGACTTGCTTAAACCATATAGCGCACATAGTGCAGAAAATCAAGAAAACACAAACCTACCACCCGTATGCGTAGACGCTGGAGCGCTTGATTTATTGCCTAAAAAAGTTTGTGAAAAAGTTGTTTTAACTCCTCATGCTTTAGAATTAAGCAAGCTATTAAAACGTTATAACCTTGATTTTAGCGCGGAAAATATTGCAAAAAATCCTGTAGAATTCGCTCAAAAAGCGGCAAATCTTACTGGAGCAACTGTTCTTCTTAAAGGATCTACAACTGTTGTTGCATCTGCAGAAAGTTTGAACTTGCCAATATTTACTTGCACATATGGCCCATCCTGGCTTGCGACCGCTGGATCTGGAGATGTTCTTGCGGGTATTTTAGGCGCACTTCTTGCGCAGAATAATTGCGAACTAAATCAAAATGCAAACTACGCATTAATCGCAGCTAGCGCGGCTGTGATTCATGGATTGGCCGCAAAGTTGGCCGCAAAGTCGTATGCAAAGTTAGACGCAAAGTCGTATGCAAAAAGTGTTTACAATCGCGAAAATTGCGAAAATTACGAAAATCGCGAAGATATTGAGCATCCAATAGTCGCAAGTAATATTATTGATGCATTGCCTTACGTTCTTGGATCTTTAATTAATCTTGATTAAAAAAGAAAAGCGAAAGAAGAAAAATGACAAACATAAATACAAATGCAAATAAAAACACAAAATCTGTTGAAATTCACGACGTAATGTTCGATTATTGCAAAGTTTTACTCGAGTGGAATTGCAGGAATTGCTTGCAAAAACAGTTCCCAGATTTAGTAGACACGATTTGCCCTAATGGCACTTTTGGAAAAGACGATTTGGCTGGATTCTATGAGTTTGAAGACCGCATGGACGGCGGCGAACTATTAAAAGACCTTTTGCCAGAATATGAGAGGCGATTTGGCAAGGATCTTAGCAACGCTTTTCAATGGTATTGCGCACACTACGATCAAGTTCTTACACGCATGATGCCTGGAATGGTTGATTTATTGCACGATTTGCGCAAAGCTGGCTACGGCGTTTGGGGATTGACTAACTGGTCTAAAGAAACTTTCCCACTAGCATTGCGTAAATTCCCAGAATTGAACACACTTTTACAGTGTACGGTTATTTCTGGCGTTGAAAAATTGCATAAGCCACAGCCCGAGATTTTTGAGCTTGCTATGAGCAGATTTGGGTTAAAACCGCAAACAACTGTTTTCTTCGACGATAAGCCAGTAAATATCGATGGCGCGCATAACGTTGGAATGCATGGGTTTGTTTTTACTACAGCGCAAAAAGCTAGAGAGGATTTGGCATCGCTGGGCGTTAGATTATAGGCACTAATCCAAAGTCGCAAGTTTGTAGGCGTTAGTCGCTAGTTTGTAGGCGTTAATCGCAAGATTATAGGCGTTAGTTTATAGTTGTTATAGTTGTAATAGTTGGAAATAGTCAAGTATAAAAAATAGTCAAGTATAAATCCCAAAAATCGGAAGGCTCTTAATAATGACGCTGCTGCAATTAAAGTACATTGTGAAAATCGTAGAGTGCGGATCTATGAACGAAGCTTCGCACGAACTTTATGTTTCACAACCAGCGTTAAGCTCCTCTGTTAAAGAGTTAGAGCGAGAGCTTGGAATCGAGATTTTTCACAAGGTCTTCTCAAGGAATTGCATTAACGGTTGACGGAGCTGAGTTTTTAACATACGCACGTCAAGTTTTAGACCAGGCAGATTTGCTTGAAGAGCGCTACAACAGCACTAAGCCTAGAAAACAGCTTTGCAGCGTTGCAACTCAGCACTACATGTTTGCTGTTGAGGCTTTTGTAGACATGATTCGCAGCATTGATTCTAACGAGTACGAGTTTTCGCTAAGGGAAACGCGCACAAAGAACATTATTAATCAAGTGACTTCAATGCGTGCAGACCTTGGCTTGCTTTATCTTTCCGACTACAACAAAGACGTTATTGGAAAAATGCTTCGAGAAAAGCATCTTGAGTTTCATCCTCTTTTCCGCGCTAATTTGCACGTTTTTATTTCTAGGAATAATCCGCTCGCAAATCGCAAGAAACTTACTTTGGAGGATTTGCGACCATATCCGTTTATTCAGTACGAGCAGGGAGAAGACGGGAGCTTCTTCTTTACAGAGGAAGCGGTTTGGCCTCAACATCCGCCTAAAAAGATTAATGTTACAGACCGCGCAACCATTTTGAACTTTATTATTGGTCTTAATGGTTTTACAATTTGCACTGGAATCGACAATGGCGACTTGAATAACGAGAAAATCGTGACCATTCCGCTGGATTGCGAAGAAACCATGCTTGTTGGGTGGATTAAGAACGAGCGCACGAATCTTTCTCCTGCAGCGCTTGCATATCTTTCTCAACTCGAATCTGTGCTAATTAAACACGGGTATCAAGTAATAAATAGAGCTAAGTAGGCGGCTACGTAACAAAACTGCGTAATGAAGCTACGCGTAGCACTACGCGATAAAACTACGCGATAAAACTACGCGTAGAACTTTGTTAGCATAGCTGCAGATTTTGCAATTAGCCCTTATTTTGGGTCATTAACACGAATGTGAGAATGATTGTAGGTGCCCCCCTGTGGGATTCGAACTATTGAGGGATTTACCATCTAGCACTAGAAAGATGTAAAAAACATATGATAGAATTTAATTGAGAGCTGGGGCTCCCCCTTACCCTTGACCCTTCACGGGGTAGGTTTGGGGGAATGACCAGCTCTTTTGTAATAGTTAATTTTCCCGTTTTCTATTATGCAAACGCAATTTAGCTTCGTATCTTACCTAGATAAATGTTTTTGAAGAATAGTATTTATTGAATCCCCTGTTACATTGTATATTCTAAAAAATAACGATATAATGAACGTAACGCGAGGGCCTCGCAGCTGCCGTTTACGTCAGATTGTTAGTCGAGGGGATCCCTCGCAATTTTCATTTTAAGTATATTTTTTAATATACGATTTATTCATCTTCGTCGTAATCTGCAGAATGTTGACGACGTGGAATCCCTAGTTTATCTACCATTTCGTTATATGAATCAAGATAGTCATCGTCAATAAGATTGTATGCTTCAATAATAAGTTTACGAGGAGTATTTTGGTGTTCCCATGCAAAGCTTAAGTAATCTACTAACGCTTCATAAGGCTCTCCTGCGCATGTAGCATTACTAGCAGCTTCTTTGCAAAGTTTATCCATGTATGGCTCAGCATAAGGACGAAGTTTCTCAACCATGTCATAATAAATTTTCTGCATGTTCATCAGCTTCTCACTCCTTTCTTATTTTCCACAACTGAGAACAAGGTATTAACGCGCATACTTTTAATTGCTTACCACCTTTTGCAAGGTGGCTAAAATCTGATAGTTGCTAATTTAGTATAAAAATTATTTTTTATTCATCTGGTGAATGAACTTTACGCGGGACTCCTAAATCGTCTGCTATATCGTCATGTATATCGCCGCACTCATAAGGGTCTAGCAAATTATAAGCTTCGATTAGCAGCTCTTTAGGCGCGCTCTTGTGTAGCCACGCGTCTACTAAATAAATATCAATCGCAACTGACGGTTCGCCTGCGCCAATAGCATCATTAGCAAATTCTTTGGAAAATTCACTCATATATGGCTCAGCATAGGGACGAAGTTTTTCAGCCATATCATAATAAATTTTCATCATATCCATTAGCTTTTCACACCTCTCTTATCTTCCACATCTGAGAACAAGGTATTAACGCGCCACACTTTTCTTTTTTTTGATAAACGCACTTCTAGGATAGCATCAGCTTATGCGTGAAAGACTGCAAACGTGTGGTTATAGGGTCATAAGCAAAAACGTGGGGTGCTCCTCAGACTAATGTTCCAGTCTTGAAAGCTGGTTGCCGAGGTCCCCACGCTTGTTATAGTGTATCACAATATTTATGGGATCACCCACGCGTATGCGGGAAAGACTATAGTGGGTTGTGAGTCCTGGGCACTTCGTCTGTTCGGGACTCTTTATTTACTTAGTGCGCTCCAAGGATTACCACTGCGTATTAGGTAAAGACTTATATGATAGAATCGAAGTGAAGGCTAGGGCTCCTATTACCCCTTAATCTCGTAACGAGTTGGTTTGAGGGTATGACTAGCTTTCGTATATTCCAACTGTTTTACCACTCACCCACTTTGTTTGTATGCTAAATCTAATTTATAGAGTTGGCGCGCAAGTGTATCAAAATTGTTGCGTAAGGAAACAGTTTTGATACGCGGATGAGTAATATTCTCAAGCGAAATTATTGATTGCTGCATTGGCTTATAGTGATAAAATTGCAAACAATAAATTATGGTCATTTACATTTGTATATTAGAATATTCTCATTAAAAGTAGAAACTTGGTTGGAGATTAATAGATTATGGAAGATAAAAGCCTTGATTTAACTAAACCCGTTCTTGGTTTTTTGAAGACAGAGAATAATGATTCTTCTGAAACTGTAGTTATGCTACATGATAACGGAATGAAATTTGAACTGTCTGTATTATTCAAAGAGCTTAGTGGTCAGTTTTTAGATGGAAGAGTTACACATATAAAATCTGATGCAATAAATAGATTGCCTGTACCTAATATTTTGCAAGTTTTATCCTCAAGTAAAACATATACGTTAGTAGGATGTAGAGATACAGAATCACGCAAGGATGTAATGTGCCCAATTAGAATTGCAACAATTACATGCGACTACATAATCGTTGGTTCAGATGAAAAACAATTCGAAAAAATAACTAATTTGAGAACGAGTTGTTCAAATCTATATGATTGGTTCGTATCGGGAGGAATTAGCGTTAGTAATCTTTACGATGATGGCGAAAGTATAAAAATTGATATTAAAAAATCTAGTAGCAAAGAGTTATGCAAAATAAATTCAATGCAAAATGAAAGCAATAAATCACCCATCAGTCTGTCGCTTGCTATCGATCAGCAGCTAAGAAAAATATCAAAAAATGGCAGTATTGTAAGCTTTACAGAAGAAGCATTTATTGAGACTCATAGTGAAGCTGAATTGAATTGGGAAAAGCATATTTCAATTCATAATTGGATTTTAAATCTTATCTCTATATCTAAATTAGAGCGATGCGAATTTTCAAAAATGGAAGTAGGCGTGGAAAACAATAATACTTGCAATGATTCAACAGTAAAATGGTTACATGTTCTTCATCATTTAAATGCTTATGCGCAAAACATTGATAAAAAGCATAATAAACAATTCTTGTTTGATTTTGACGATATTAATATTTATGGAATAGAAAAATGGTTTGAATTATTGCAAAGATATGGAAGAGCAATGGGAATAATATCGCACATAGCAAAAGAACAAAATAATCTTCCAGTTGAATCTGTGAATATAATCTTAGGTGTTGCACTAGAAGATATTGGGTGGGAAATAATAAAAAGTACAGGTCGTGAAGATAGGATGAAAAAGAAAAAGGGAAAAACAATTAAGGAATTGAGATATTTTTCCTGCGCATTAGACACTATAAAAGAAGAACTAGGCAAATATTTTCCAATAGATATAAAGGATTTTGATTGGGTAAAAGAAATGAATGATATTTATAAGAAAAATAAACATGATGATGCTAACGAAAATATGGAAAAAACTCCGAAAGACTATGAAAAAATGTACAGAATTAATATTTGCTCTATGAATATTATTAGATTATGGATTGGCAAGCAGCTTGGAGCTGATCTACCGACAATGCTTAAAAGACTTAATTCGAACATATTTAAATACAATGAAGCATCTATATAAAAACACGCATACTGAATCATTTTATCTTGCATAAATATTAATTTTTATGCAAGATAAAATGATGAATAGAGTAAAAATAATTAAGATAAGCCTAATTTACTTTTTAGGTACAATTTAGCCAAACTAGTGAGAATATCAAAAGGAATATTGATAATTTTATCCGAAAAATTATTTTTTATCTTTTCCCATATTTCGTTAGAGCTTATAGAATCAAGAAACTCATTGCCATGCCAGGTTATGTCCATAACGTAAGCATCTACAACGCCAACTTCGCGCTCATCGATATATACATTAATTAAATTACCTTCCCCCATTATTTTTATGTTGTAAATAATTTCTTCAAGAGAGTATTTACTACTTTTCTCAGCAATGTCGCTTGCTCTAACTTCTTTATCACTTTTAGAAGCTTCAATTAAAATTTCGCGAACTAAATCCATATTTCTTCTCATAAGCTCATCTCTCCTTTATAGATTGTTATTTAAATTTTTTACACAAATATCATATGCAAAGTTATACAAGCGTATTAATCACATCTAGACCGTTTAATTTATGCTCGGCATCTAGCACATCCCAATATATTGAATCTTTAGTGAGTTTTAATTTTAGAACTACTAAGTTGCATAAGACTAGTTTGTGGTGATTGGTACAGATATTTTACCTTTTGCTATTACCACGCCGTAGTATATAGCGTAGCATTCAACATAGTGTTCTCCTCGAAAAACCGTATATTCTTCTCTGGTGTTAGAGCTTGTACCATCAATAATTTGTCCTCTTATACAATTTCGTTTTTTAGCTTCTTCTCCACAGTTGCATACTTTCCATTTGAGACTATATGGTGTTGGGAGATCTGTATTTGTTATATAAAATTCTAGTTTTTTGTTTGGTTTAAGCCAAATATGATTCATTATCATATCTCTTAAATTAGCTGGTCTAAATCCATCTTGTGTTACTTTGCACTCAAGATTAAGCTCATATTGTAAATCAATAGGATAAAAACTTTCGATAAACTGTTCCGTGTCATCATACGACGTAAAAAAATCCTTGGCTACTTGTTCATATTCACTTAATGGGACAAATTTTCCAAAGACCTCCCGCCATTTATTGTATGACTTAACTTCATCGCTTTCATCAATAGCAGCACAACAGAGATCATAGGCTTCTAAAGCTTTTACTTGAAAATTTTTCTTGACCTTTACTTTTTGATTGCTGCCTAGAGCATTCCAGGATTCTTGTTTGGGTAAATTGCTTAGATATTTAAAGAAATCTCTAATCATATAATCAGGATGATTTGTAGCGTTAAAATATTCATCATTATCATTGAGAAATCTCCATGCCATAGTATCTATGAGAAGACCACCCATAATAACATCGTGTTTATTGTTCCATGCCCGAGCTAATTTGCATATTTTTCTAGCATTTCCATTAGAAGCTGTATCAAGGTCAGATATAGTTTTAATCTCATCTCGGGGTTTTGTTGTTTTCCAAGAATCGGAATACGTATCTGGATACAAAAATGAGCCATCCTCTTGTTCAAAGACAGGTTGCACTTCAAATTTATAATTTTCGAAATTAACTACAACAACTAGTTGATTTACTCGAATATCAGTTCGTGAATAATGGGTTACTATAGCTTGTTTTACTTTAGATAGAACTTTGCATGTACCTCCTGACACATGAAATTCATCATATAAATGAGAAGGAAGAATATAAAGAAAATCTAAATCAGAGACTCCATTAATGGCTGTACAACGTCCCCATGAACCTACCATTAACCGATTGTCTGATTCTGAATCTGAATCTCTAAATTCTCTATTAAGAGCTTTTGTAATTTCATCTCTACGGTTTCTAATTTCTTCCTTATTAGAAATCTTAAGATTGTCGAAGATTTTATCAAAAACGTCTAATGCACTCATGTAACTGATATTTCTTCCTTATTCTATTCTTCCTGGGGTTCTGTTATCAATTTCTTCTTGTGATGACTGAGGTTTTTCATTACCGTTTATAGCAGCATTAGCCTTGTTATAATCTCTGGATGTCGTTCTAGGTGCTGTTGATAGTGCATCTCGCTCTTTAAGTTCTAGCTCATCTCGAATTTTACGTGCATACTCGTCTGAAATGGCTGAAGATCCAAGATCAGAAATTAATGATTCATATCTTTCGAATAAATAGCGAATTTCAACAGCTGACTTTTGATGTTCTGCTATTTTTGCCTTAAAATCAAAAAATTCGCCCGAAAAAGAAGCACCTGTTGCTAAGGTCGCGATAAGTGCTACGGCGAAATTTCCCCAAATTTCGTTTAACATAATCCCAGCAACACTTGTAATCAGTGTGCCTGTAGTCACGACAGTTAAGCCAATTGAGAATCTTTTGCGCCATCTTTCCCAAGATTCATATCTATCAGCAGCTTTTTCTTGTGTGCGATAAGTGTATAAAAGACGATCAGCACGAGCATCAAGTAAATGGATTAATTTGCTTTTATTTTCCATGGCATACCTCGTACTATTCCATACGCTGTACTTTTTCTTCTATAAAGGCAATTTCTTCATCATTAAGACCATACTTACGGTAAAGTTGCTGATCGATATCATCGACTGATTTTGACCAGTCAATGTCGGATGAGCTTGTGAAATCCTGCATTGGAACATATTTCCATGTGCTTTGAGGATTGTCTTGAGTTACTTTCAATATACCAAGCAAAACACGCGCAAAGCGAGATTTTATATATTTTAGAAGCGCTTCAGCTTCAAATCTAGTATTAAATGAACCTATGCTAAGAAAAGTTAACGTATGGCCAGTCATAGGTTCGCCAATAAATGGCGTACTTAGTACTTCTCCAATTGCGCCAGTACCATTTGATTTTGGAATGATTACTTTGTAGTTAGATAAATTATTTGGTGTTCGCAAATATTTATTTAATATCCACTTAATAGTACGTTTATTATCATCGCGACCATACACGCCAAAATAATTTTTATTTACTTTATTATCAACAAATAATTCAGGTAATTTTGTAAAAACATTTGAGCCAAGATCAAATTTATGACCTTTGCTTTGTCTATCAAGTAAATCTGGATGGTCTAAATAAACCTGATTTGTGAGATGATATAAATCCCTAGGATAAACAATTGTATCCAACATTAGTGCATTATACATTTGGACTTTCTTGGCTATAGACGCTAATTCTGGATATGGAATAAAAACATCTATTGGAGTTTTTTTATTACACCTATCATAAAGACTAATAGCAACACCACCTTTAATATCAACGCCTTCAAACACTTTTGAACTGTCAATAGAATAGTTCTTGATTGAAAAGAAAGGTGATTTTAAAATTTTCTTATTCCATAATTTTGGTGTTTTTCCAGCATTAAACAGGAATCGTGCAGGATGTATTAGAACAGCACAATTAGTAATAATTGTGCTTAAATCAATGAAATTGTTATATATTGGAGATGATCCATTTCCTTCTCCGCCATCACTTTCCTGATACGGAGGATTCCCCACAACTGCTCCAAATTCCACTTTTTCACCCCCTTGAATGTTATCTTGTAGTGTAATCTTTTCAAAATCTTTCTTCTGACTGAGAAGTTCGGTTATTCGATTATAGTCCACCTCCTCGTTATCTTTTTTAATATCGAGAAGGTCGTAGCTTGTAAAGTTCTTAGCAATACAAGCTGTATTTAGTCCAAGTATTTCGTAGAAACGTCTTGTGAACTCATATGCAACGCTTGAAGTAGGAATAGCGTAGATACTGTTTCTTATTTCGTCAAGCGAAAAGCCTAATGCCTGTAGACGTTTTATGAGCGCTACTGTATATTCGCCTGCCTTTGATGCAATATCAAGTAATTTTTCACCTGATTTAATGATGTTGCGCAATTGGTCTTCGGAAAGCATCGCCACCATTTCATCAGCCACTTTTATTGGAGTTATGATTTCAGAAGCAGACATACGGCTAAATTTAGCAAGTGAAGTTACGGCACGATCAAGGGGTTGCAAGTTTTCATCAGTGGCAAGTGTAGATATATTTTGGATTTTATAATCTAAAGCACTGAGCTTAAAAGCATTGAGCGAATTTCGCAAAACCTCGATATCATCCGTATTGATACCTAAGTTGTGAGCAAGTCTATGATTTTTACCTTGACGCAAATTTTCTAAAATATCATCAAGCGATTTTACAGGTTCATAACAAAGGAATGAGAAGAATAATATTCGCTGATAATAAGTTCGAATCTTATTTTCTAAATCTTTGATTCTCTCATTATTAACGTTCAGCGTATATTGGTCAAATTCTGATTGTTTAGATTTATTATCTTGCTTCGACTGCTTTTCGTCATCCAAATCCTCATATTCCACATCAAAATCCTGGCCATCTGTTTCACTCGCATGGGCTTCCAGAGTTAAGCCTTCCTTAGAACCAAATGGGTTTTGATCTTCAATTACCTTCCGCATATGCTCGTTATTTAGGATTGAGAGATCTATCGGTAAATCTATTACCTCGTCGCTAATTGAACGAGAATTGTTGTAATGACTAACCTCTTTTAGAATATCAGTAGCTTGCACTTGTTCTAAGCGGTTATGATTCATCGTAATAACTGGCGATATACGAAGCTCATCAGCAATACGCTTGTCAAGTAATGAATTACCATTCTTTTCAGTGTTAGCATTGTAAATTAAAGATTTTTGCTCCTGCATAGTAAAAAGACGATGCGGATCAAAATCTACAAGTAGCGTTTGCGGTTTTAGGCACTCTTTGATAACTTTTGTACCGTCACTTAGTTCACGAACATATTGGTTTTGTAAGCGAAATATCGCTTGATCGTATTCTTGCGGACTAGATGTGTCTTTTAGATAAATCATCGTGTCCCATTGCTCAACAGTTGAGCCTGTAAGCATTCTATTCACTGTTAAAGTGAGTGTCTTTTTACCTTCTGATTCAAGTTTTGCAATACGATTTTTAATATCGGTTGGCGTGTGGAAATGGTGTTGTGCATCTACGCCCGAAATATTTAAAATCTCATACTCACCGAGATTCTTAAATTCTAAAGCATGATCTGAAATTAGCTTTTCCATTGCATCGCAAGAAGCACAATATGGCAAAACCATTACCATATGCCTGCACATTTGACCTTGCTTAATTTTATCGTAGTCTAAAAATCCTAAAAGTTTTGAGTCACTAGAAGTACCATCGATAATTTTTAGAAGGTCGAAAACTTCCTCCTCATGTTCAAATTTTTGATGCCTATTCGTTTCTGTGTCTTTCTTAATGGATTGAGGCTTAAAGAGAGCAGATAACGCAAGACTGACTCCATGCTTCTTCAGTTCGTTCATTTTTTCTATAGCTCGCTTGCTTGGGTGGAACGCAAAGCGAATCATCTGAGGAAAACCAAAATAAGGATTATTCCATTCCTCAACATCATCCTTATCTAAGTTTTCAGCATCCCAAGCTGCCTGTTCTCGAGCAATATCTGTAAATTGAACAAAAGAAATAATATCTTCTGGCTCAAATTCTGAGCCCATTAATATGCGGTATGGAGTACCAGAGAGATGTAATCGAACTTTAGCTTTTAATTCCTTGATTTGCTCATTTGCATCTTCCAGATCTATTTGGTCATCTTCCTGCTTATCAAGAAACTTAATATTGTCTTTTAGGTCTTTTTTCTCGTCTGTTTGCACATTGCGCAAAATTTCGCCATAACTTTGAGCGCGAGCGCCAAAATGTGTTTCATCAACAATTAATAAATCAATTTTATTCTCAAAGACTTGTGCATGCTTTGCTTTGATTTCAGTGCCTTGCAAGTCCTGTAATGTTAGAAAAATGACTGCCGTTTCATCTTTGACATGAATATCTGAAATTGCATTATCATTTTCTAATAATTCTTTTGAACTTAAAAAGTTATAGCCTTCAAAATTACCAGGCTGTTCTACGTTCTTCTTCCATTCTTCGCGAACGTCTGCTTTAGCAGAAACAATAAGTACAGTCTTTGCATTTATAGCCTTAGCACATGCAAGCGACGTGAATGATTTACCAAATCGCATAACAGCGTACATCAAAAGATTTGTACGTCCTGAATTCACTGCTTTTATAAAATTATCAACTGCTTCTTGTTGATTTGGGCGTAGTGTCCACTTTGAACCTCGCTCATAGTGTACTGTAACAGCCAATCGTTTATTGGAATCATAATAGGCATATGTAGAATTTTTTAATTTATATTGCTCGCATATGTCGTTAATAGCTTCATCTAGTTCAGAAGTATTAACATTTTTAAAAAATTCCCTACTATAATAAACACTATTTGTAGATAAATCTTCTGGCTCCAGGCGTTTTTTGCCAAGTGAATTTTCTAAATAATCATGCACAGCATAGTCACGAAAATATACATTATCCGCAACTGTAGCTTTATGCTCATATTTTTTGATTAAATCAGGAAATTTTTGTTTCCATTCATTTAATCTAACGCTAACTGGTCTATAGGTATCTCCAACCTTTAAATAATTTGGTATTGTACCAGTTTGAAAAGCATAAATATGTGGTGTCACTCTTCCAACTATGAGTTTATCTAATAGTTCGGTTCCATATACATTTTCCATTACTTGTTCCCCTTTGAATGTAGATCATTAAAAACATTAATCTTATTTTCTCGCCAATCTTTTATTATGCATGGCTTCGATGAATGATTATTATCAATTTCATCTTCCATTAAATCAAATAAACTTGGCTGAGCATTTGATTCACTTTTATCACTGTATGGAGGGTATCCTGTAAGCCCATCCATTTGCCAAATATTCCATGAAATAATATCTGCAATTCTTAATAATTCTTGTTCACTAGGATTACGACTAAGAAAATAATTCATATAATCCACATATGTTGCCAGTAAATTTTCTCTAGCAAGAAAAAGACTGTCACCCTGATATTCAAAACCGTAAATTGATTCAAACGCACGTTGTGACCATTTTAACCAATCGGCTTCAGTTTCAACATTTTCATCAACAACCCTAAGTTTGCGATCCAAAAGACCAATACGATCATTAAGTTGAATAGCTTCTGCTGTAGTTGCATCATATCTACTAACTAAATATGGCGCCTCTCCACATGTAATCTCAAGACGACACTCGTCTACATAGTCACTCCATCTTTTAGATGGCTTATCTGGAAATTCTATTTTATTAGTAGTTGCAATCCAAGTTTTATCATTCTCATAATTAAAAACATCACGCTTACCAAACCAAGCTTCATCTACTAAATTATTTTGCAAATTGCAAATCCATGACGGAGTAAAAACTTCCGCTTTTTTCTTTGTACGAGAAATTTGCGTGTGGCGTGATTTATAAACTCTAGGAGCTATTATTCCAGAATATTTTCCTGTTATAGATTCAACTGTTATTTCTGATTGTGCTTGATGTAAAATACCATATTTTTCGTAATTATCTGTTGCCCATAAAATGTTATTACCAGTAGTTCTATCAATCAGTAATATATTTAATAATTGCGGATATTTTTTATACAAAAACTGTTCATCCAAATTTTTATCAAAGATATTCTTAGAATCGATTTCTGTAATCATTCAAGTTCTACCTCAGACTTTATTACTGTTATTTGGATAAATATTGTACATTCAATATGATTATGCACGTATTATTTAAGTATACATCATACAACATGTGAAACTTGATTAATTAACCAAAACCAACAATGAATTAAGCAGTAAAAAAAAACGCGGCAAAAACCGCGTGTATTGTGCGCCAGACAGGATTCGAACCTGCAACCTTCTGATCCGTAGTCAGATGCTCTAATCCGTTGGGCTACTGGCGCATGTTCTCCAAAAACTTGGAACTTTAACTTTCCGTTGTTTTTGGCAACTTGACTAATATACAACCATCTTTACAAAAATACAAACCCTGGCGTGTCGCCAGCGCCAGGGTTTGTATCTAAAACATAAGAATCTAAAACATAAAATCCTTAAGCTCTATGCTCCAGAACCTCGTCTACCATTCCGTATTCTTTAGCTTGAGGAGCGGTAAGAATAGTGTCTACCTCAATATCTTTACGAATTCGCTCAACACTTTGGCCAGTGTGCTTTGCAAGAGTGGCCTCTAACCATTCGCGCAAACGCAACATTTCTTTAGCTTGAAGCTCTATCTCTGTAGCCTTACCAAAATCTTGACCCATAGCAGGTTGATGAATAAGCACGCGAGCATTTGGCAAAATCATGCGCTTACCAGCAGCACCAGCAGCAAGCAAAATCGCAGCAGCCGAAGCAGCCTGACCCAAGCACACCGTTTGAACATCTGGCTTAATGTACTGCATGGTATCGTAAATAGCCGTCATGGCAGTCATAGAACCACCAGGAGAGTTAATGTACATCATTACATCTCTGCTTGGATCCATGCTTTCTAGAACCAAAAGCTGAGCCATAATGTCGTCCGCAGAAGTGTCGTCAACCTGAACACCCATAAAAATAATGCGATCTTCAAAAAGCTTAGTGTATGGATCTTGCGTTTTCATACCGTATGGCGTTTGCTCGCCAAATTGAGGCAAAACATAACGATTCGTAAACACACCACTGGTCTGGCCAAATCCGCCCAAACGCTTAGCGCGAGCAACAAACTTTGCTTCTTCACTTGCCATTAAAATCACTCCTCCCCACGCATAGAAGCTGGAGTGGTAACAATCTTATCTACAAAGCCATACTCCAAAGCCTGCTGAGCAGTAAACCAATGATCATACTCGTTGTCTCGGTAGATCTCTTCAACAGTATGACCAGTCTGCTGAGCCGTTAGCTCAGCGAGAGTTTTCTTCATATCCATAATAAGTTCAGCATTAATACGCACGTCTGTAGCAGTGCCACCAACACCGCCAGAAGGCTGGTGCATTAGCACGCGAGCATGAGACGTAATAAAACGCTTACCAGGCGTACCAGAACTTAGCAAGAACTGACCCATAGAAGCAGCCATGCCAACAGCAATCGTAGCAACATCTGGCTCAATAAGTTGCATAGTGTCGTAAATAGCCATTCCAGCGGTAATAGAACCACCTGGCGAATTAATATAAAGCCAAATATCTTTCTTAGGATCTTGCGCAGCTAGCATAAGCATCTGAGCGCAAATAATATTGGCATTTTCATCCTTGACTTCAGAGCCAAGCCAAATAATACGATCTTTTAAGAGTTGATTAAAAATCGAATCCGTTGGATTTTGTGGCTCCCCTTCTTGCATAACGGGAGAAGCCGTAAACAGATCAGTCACCTTATCTCCTTACAAACATTTTGAATACATCTAGACTATCGTGTGCGCGTGACCGCAAAACAAGAATGTGAAGTAAAACGCTTAACGCAATTAGACACGCAATTAGACACGCAACTAGACACGCAACTAGACACAATCACCGCCAATAGCATAAGACAAAGTAATGTAAACGGTGCGTTTACTAATTCCGCAACTAAAAGCCACGCCATAATCGGAGCTTTTCTAGAAGACGCAAGTAAAGAAGCAGCGCCAATAATAGATACAGAAATTGCGGAAACTTGCGAAATGTCAAAAACTTGCAAAAAACCAGACGTTGAAAAAATAGCGTATAAAATCACACCAAAGCAAGCGCCAGTTGAAATGCTTGGCTGCAATACGCCTCCAGAAGCACCATAGCGCAAAACAAGCAAAGTAGCAGCCATTTTCATTAGCGCAAGAAGCAACAAAATAGTAACAATATGCGAGTTTTCTGCCAAATACGGAAAACTAGCTACAGAAAAAGCAAGCTGAGAAAGCGACCTACCATTCCCCATAATATGCGGAAACCAACAAGCCGCAACACCAATAACTAAGCCAGCTACAGGCATAAAACACAGCATTT
>QWCD01027937.1_pt1 | contig 20304 bp, 13 predicted proteins | sample 1972461 | NCBI WGS metagenome assembly QWCD01 (sample SAMN09866717, study PRJNA288562) | Human vaginal metagenome isolate term4_vaginal, whole genome shotgun... | isolation source: vagina | host: Homo sapiens | place: USA: California | reverse complement strand
CGATTCCAAGTCTCTTCGCTATCAACTCCAAGATTCTGACTTCCAAAAGCTACATCGTCGCCTACTCTTTCAAGAATGATTTGTGAATCTGGATCTTGCATAACAAGTCCAACTTTTCCACGAGCATCCCTAGCATGAACACCACCGATTAGAAGGCTACCTTCTTCCATGCCTTCTGTTTCATCGCCTAAAACACCTGCTAAACCAGCCATAAATGTGCTTTTTCCAGCGCCAGAAGCACCTAAAAGCAACACATGTTCACCAGGCTTAATATCAATATTTACATTCCTCAACACAAAATCTTTGCGAGTAGCGTGTCTCCAACCCCAGTCTTTAGCAACTACACTAGCTGGAGTCCATTCAGTTTTATTCACAAATTGCATACAAACAAACTTTCATTGCATAGCAAAATTTTCATTGCATAGCAAAATCTAAAATATAAAAATTGCATAACACAATTTCAAAAATATAGAGTAAAACAAATACAAAATATAAGCGTCATACGAGTAAACTACCGTGTTTTGTACTCTTTACACAAAACACGATAGTTTACAAGTTGCAATGAGTATTTAGATATAACTCACACTAATGCTTGAGGACGTCCTGATTCAAAACGATCAAGCACGCCCGTTGCAGCTAATGCCTTTTGAACAAACCACACTACAACGCCTGCAACAATAAAACCAGAAATAATAGAAGTAATTAGATTTGCAACAATATACTGAGTACTCCAGCCTTGACCGCCGCTAACCCAATTATAGATAAAGCAAGCTACGCCTGCTAACGATCCAGATATTGCAGTGGAAAGCAAATTCCATGTTTTATACATAAAGAAAATGAATGCAAGTTCAGCGCCAACACCTTGAATAATGCCGACGATTAACGATCCGCCAACACCCCATTGATTTCCTAACATAAGTTCCACAAAAGCAGCAAGAGTTTCAGCAAACAATGCAGCACCAGGCTTACGCACGATTATTGCAGCTAAAGGTCCAGCAAAAAGCCAAAAACCATTAGATAAACCTTCAGCACCAGGCAATAGGCTTGCAAAAAGATTAGTAGGAGCTGCGCACACAATATCCCAAGCCCAGAATAATACGCCAGATGCAACAGCGATAATAGCAGCTATGACGATATCAAGAATACGCCAGCGATTAGAATGTTCAATTGAAACATTAGTCATAATAAGTGCCTTTCTTCAATATTGAAAGATTTGGGCACGGGAAAAGAGCGACATCCGTTGCTAACATTACTTAGCACACGTTCAATCGGTCGAAGCTTTCGCTTCCTCTCAGCCAAAACGGCTCCCGAGTCAAAATATTTATAATCACAGTGTAAGAATGTAATGCAAATAATGCATCAAAAACTCACCTATACAAGAATACACATAGAGTGCTTTTTTGTATAGTAGATGTTCAAAAAACAAGCAGATATAAAAAAGTCGGGGTGACAGGATTCGAACCTGCGACATCCTGCTCCCAAAGCAGGCGCGCTACCAAACTGCGCTACACCCCGATGCTTTCTAGCTGATTACCAGCTCCAAGCACAATCAAATACAATAGCGCACATTGCAGACAAACGCAAATTTGCAACACGCGCGATAGAATAGAACAAGCATTGAAAAATAGGAAACGGATTTTAGAGGTTCATATGGGGCGTTTTCAACGTGCGGAGGCAGCTGGATTAATCGCTTTTCTAGCGTGCGCATTATTTGGCATGATTGTAATGTCTATATACATAAACACAATGCCCGCAATATGGCAAGTTACACAACGCTTGTTTACAATGGCATCTGGAGTGGTGGCAGCTTGCAGCATGTGCACTTTTGTAGTCGGATATTTAAGAACACACAAAGGAATACTTAAAAAGAATTGGTTGCAAATTGCAAAACACGCTTTTGAAATAATCGCTCTTTCTACGATTTATGGCGCAACAATGCTACTTATGTCTTTTGCTCTTCTTTCTATAATCAACAGCATTATTGGAAGAAGTGCCGTAAACACTTATCTTCCTGTTCTTTGTTGCGCATTAAGCGGAATTGTTGGATACGCAACTCTTGTACAAGCAGAACTTTTAGAAGCAAAAACCGTTGCTTCACTTCTTCCACTATTTGTGATTTCTGGAGCTGCGACTGCTGGATTAACTTCCGACGACCCGTATTGGTACAACAATAACTTCTCTCAACTAGGAGACAGAACAACGTTTGCAGCAAGCATGTTTAATGCAACGCTAATTCTAGCTGGAATATGCATTATTATTACAAGCTACTTTGCTATAACCGAGTTTGTTGCAACACAGCACGAAATCTTGCAAAATAAGGGCACTAACGCTACAAAGCATTTTAAAACTCGAACAACTATTATGGCAGCTTTGCTAATTCTTGGAGGAATAGCGTTTATTGGGATTGGAACGTTCCGCTACACTCCTCACCCAGTTATACACGATTTATGTGCTAGAGGTGTTACTGGCCTTATTTGCACAATGCTTATATGCCTTCCATGGCTTGCTCCTAGGCTTTCTAAAACATTCTACGTTGCTTCGGATTTAGCTGTTATTCTTACTGCTTGGGTTGGAAACCAATGGGTTCACGGTAATAACACTTTAACAAATGTGGAAGCTTTGTCTTGTTTACTATTTTTAGGGTGGATAATAGTGTTTTCAAGGCAAGTCGCAGCTATGCAAAGCGACCGTTTAAGGTCTTAAGTCAAATCTTAAATAATGCATTAAATAATGTCTTAAATCAAAGTATTAAATCAAGATATTAAAAATGTGACCTACAACCAGCTAAAATCAGCAAAATCGTAGGTCACAATTAATTAATTGCTCATATTATTATTTATATTCTTATATTATTCTTGCTTCTCACTCATAAGAAGAAGGAAACTTCTTGATTGAGCAACAATATTAAAACCAGATTCGTAATGCAATTGCGGACCTTTTGGATTATGAGTGTCTACAACAAGAGTCCACTTTTCGCCATAACGCTTATCTGGCAAAGTGAAAGTTATAGGCTCGTAATGCGCGTTGAAAATAAGAATAAAGTCATTATCGACCATTCTACTTCCGTACCAATCGGTTTCTGGAATATCTGAACCGTTCAAATAAATCATCACCGAAAGCGCATGAGTATTACTCCAAGCTTCCATATCCATTACGGAACCTGTATGATCAAACCACTCTACTTGCGGAATCTCTGAAGCATCGTCCGAAGGCATACGACCAATAAAGAACCTACGCCTATGCAAAACAGGGTGATCTAGTCTTAAATGAATAAGCTTAGAAACAAAGTCAAACATATCTTTTTGAGTGGAATCAAAATCCCAATTAATCCAAGAAATAGCATTATCTTGGCAATATGCGTTGTTGTTTCCATTTTGAGTACGCATAATCTCGTCTCCAGCGCAAATCATAGGAATGCCCTGGCTCATTAGCAAAGTTGAGAAAAGATTTCGCATTTGGCGCTGACGAAGCTCGTTAACATCGTGAATATTTGTAGGGCCTTCTACTCCGCAATTCCACGAACGATTGTCGTTAGCACCGTCGTTATTGCCTTCCTTATTTGCTTCATTATGCTTTTCGTTATAGCTCACCAAATCGTTCATAGTAAAGCCGTCGTGAGCAGTAATAAAGTTTACAGAAGCTACAGGCTTACGACCATTTTGCTCATATAAATCGGAGCTTCCCATAAGTCGGCTTGCAAACTCAGGCAAAGTCGAAGGCTGCGAGCGCCAAAAATCGCGTACACAATCGCGGTAGCGGCCATTCCACTCGGACCAGCTTGGAGGGAATCCGCCAACTTGGTATCCGCCAACGCCAATATCCCAAGGCTCTGCAATAAGCTTTACGCTAGAGATAATAGGGTCTTGCTCAATAATGTCGAAGAATGCAGAAAGCTTATCTACTTCTTGGAATTGACGAGCTAGCGTTGCTGCCAAGTCGAATCGGAATCCATCAACATGCATTTCCGTAACCCAATATCGCAAGCTATCTGTGATTAATCGCAAGGCTTTAGGAGATCGCATAAGAAGCGAGTTTCCTGTGCCAGTAGTGTCAAAATAATGACGCTGATCGTTGTCTACTAAGCGATAGTAAGCACGATTGTCGATTCCCCTAAAGCTTAAAGTTGGGCCCCTATCGTTTCCTTCTGCAGTGTGATTGTAAACAACGTCTAGAATAACTTCCATTCCTGCAGCATGATATGCCTTAACCATTGCCTTAAACTCGTTTACTTGCTCGCCGCGCTGACCAGAGCTTGAATACGAGTTTTGAGGAGCAAAGAAGCCAATTGTGTTATATCCCCAATAGTTGCTTAAACCTTTATTTTGTAAGAAAGAATCGTTTACAAATTGATGAATAGGCATAAGCTCAATGGCAGTAATTCCAAGCTTTTTTAAGTAAGATATTACGCTTGGATGAGCTAATCCAGCATACGTTCCGCGGATTTCGGGAGGAACATTACGATTTAGATTCGTCATTCCTCTAACATGAGCTTCGTAAATCACGCTATCGTGATACGGAATCATTGGGTGCTGGTCGTTCCCCCAATCAAAATATGGGTTTATAACAGCAGCTTTCATAGTGTGATCTGCAGAATCCAAAGTGTTCATTGCTGCTAAATCATCTGGATTTGCAAACCAATAAGAAAACAGGCTCTCGTCGCCGTCAATATTTCCCTCAATCGCTTTAGCATATGGGTCTAAAAGCAGCTTGTTTGGATTACACCACAATCCATGATTTGGATCATACGGACCGTGAACTCTATAGCCGTATCTTTGGCCTGGCTGTATTCCAGATATGTAAGTATGCCAAACGTAAGAATTCTGCTCAGTCATATCGATGCGCGTTTCGTTGTCTTGCTCATCAAACAAGCACAACTCAACATGCTTTGCTACTTCGGAAAACAATGCGAAGTTTACGCCCGCGCCATCGTAGGTAGCTCCAAGCGGATACATAGAACCTGGTCTAATTTGCATAATTCAAGTATTGCATATATTTATATAGTTTTCATCAATACATAAGGCGATTCTTAAAAAAGATTAAACTTTTGCATAATGCAAGCTTTTTTAGAAAATAAAAAAATCCTTTATTAAACAGTATGATTTTTCCCTAGATTAAAGGCAACACGCCGAAGTATAGCCTTTAACCACATTGCTCTAAAAAGCTAGAAAAAAGATTTTGAGCTTGATGAAATTGCATCATGATAAACGAAGAAGACATGATATTAGATATACAACAAGAAGATATACAACAAGAAGAGCTGCTAAGCCGCGTAGCAAAAATCGAAGAACAACTATGCGACTTTTCAATACCAAATAAAACAATAGGCAGCCTTGGCGAAGAATACACGTCACTAAAACTAATGCTTAAAACTTGGATTTTGCTAGATAGAAATTGGCATAGCCGTTTTGGAGAACTTGATGTTGTAATGATGAACACAGAAGGAATAATCGTATTTATTGAAGTAAAAACGCGTAGAAGCATACGTTTTGGCACTCCTCTAGAAGCAGTAACAGAAGAAAAACGCATAAAAACGCATAAAGCTGCATTTAATTGGCTAGAAAATCACAAAATGTTTAAGCATAGAAGAATACGATTCGACGTTGTATCAATACTTATTTCCAAAAACAAAAACATTCAAATACACCACATTTTAGGAGCATTCTAATGATTATTGGAAACGCATTATCTGTAGGACTACTTGGGTTAAAGGCCTTTACAATACAATTGCAAGCATTTATATCTAGCGGCCTGCCTGGATTCTCAATTATTGGCCTTCCCGATACTTCTTTAAGCGAAGCAAGAGAACGAGTTAAATCGGCATACATGTCTTTGCGATGCGAATGGCCAGACACAAGGCTAACAGTAAATCTTTCTCCTGCTTCTATGCCAAAAAGTGGAGCATCTTACGACCTTGCAATCGCAGCAAGCATACTAAGCGCCAGAGGAATTATTCCACTTAGCGAGCTAGAAAACACTATTATTTTAGGCGAGCTTAATTTAGACGGATCCGTTTTACCAATTCAAGGAATGCTGCCAATCGCACTATACGCTAAGCAAAAAAATATTACAAAAATGATTATTCCATACGGAAATCTTGAAGAAGCAAAGCTAGTAAATGGGATTGAAGCAATTGGCATTAAGCATATTTTGGATTTAGTAGACGAGCTAAATGGAAAATTAGAAGACGAAGCTAGGCCGATTGCCGAAAAGAACAGAGAACGCGCACTAAATGCGATTAACAAGTACGACCACATTAGAGTAGAAGAAAGAGAAAAAGCTGGCGATTTGAGCAATGCTAATAGCAACGCAATTAAATGCCCGAGCAAAAATATGGCAGATAACGTTGAGCCTGTAAATAACGATAAACCATTAAACGAAATTGGTGACATGTCGGAAGTATTAGGCCAAGAGCACACAAAGTGGGCTTTGCAAGTGGCGGCAGCTGGAGGACACCATGTTATGATGATAGGCCCTCCTGGGTCTGGAAAAACAATGCTAGCTTCTAGAATGCCGAGCATAATGTGCCCTCTTAACGAACAAGAGCAGCTAGAAGTGGCATCTATTAGGTCGCTTTGCGGAACACTTCCCTACTACGGAATAACGGACGTTCCGCCTTTTGAAGCACCTCATCACACTTCTTCTGCAGCATCTCTTATAGGAGGCGGCGCAGGTTTAGCCAAGCCTGGAATCATAACTCGCGCGCATTGTGGAGTTTTATTTATGGACGAAGCTCCAGAATTTTCGCCACGAGTTTTGCAAACACTTAGAGAACCATTGGAATCTGGGCATATTGCTGTTTCTAGATCTAAAGGAACAACGCTGTATCCTGCTAAATTCCAACTAGTTATAGCAGCAAACCCGTGCCCATGCGGATATGCGTACGGAAACGGAGAGCGATGCACTTGCAAAGAGAAGGAACGCATACGCTATTTTTCTAGACTTTCTGGCCCAATTTTAGACAGGATTGATATTCAAATGGATGTTCCGCCAGTAGAAAAAATCATAACCAGAAAAGCCATGTTAGAAAACGGCGCAAGTCAAATGTCGGAAAAGATTTTGACTAGCGCAATGATGCGTGAAAATGTAAAGAACGCAAGACTTGTTGCACAAGATCGTTTTAAGAAACTTGGTTGGAGTTGCAACGCTCAAGCTTCTGGAACGTGGCTTAGAAAATACACATCTCAAAAAGCGATTGAGCTTATAAATAAGTCTCTTGAAAACCACAAGTTGAGTTTACGCGGCGCAGATAGAGCACTTAGACTTGCTTGGACTTTGGCAGATCTTTGTGGTCACACTTGCCCAGATTTAACCGATATGGCTCAAGCAATTAGCTTAAGGACAAGAATATGATTAGTACAGATAATGCAAATGCTGTAAATATGACCAATGCAGCAAATATAACAAACACGCAAACAAGTGATATTTATGCAATAAATGACGATACTTTAGCGCGAGCAATCCTAACGTTTTGCGTAGACGGAGCAGACGCAATAATGTACACGCTTACTATAGGAACTGTTAATGCTGCAAGCATTGTAGATGCGCTATATTCTATTTGCGAATCAATCACTAAAAACACAAGCAAAATAAGCAATAAACAATTAGAGCTTGATTTTCCAACAAATAGTCATCAAAAAGATTCGAGCGAAAATAAACAGCAAGAAGGCAACACCGATTCAAGCACAAACGATTTAGACAATGTGCTTACAAACATTATAAAAAATCACCCACAAATCAAGGTTTTAGAAAAATGCTTTTTGGAAGGTCTTAAAATTTGGGGCGGTAAAAGTGCAAACAATAAAAACGAAGTAAATAATTTTGCTGTATTGCATAAATCTGTTAAAAAATGGTGCCTACGAATGAAAAAACTACCTTTTTGGGATGCAAACAAACTCAAAAAATGGTTTAGCTCAAGTGGATCGCAATGGATTATATCTCCAAAAAGCAAGTATTGGCCTAAACAATTACAAGATTTAGCAACAAAATGCAAGGTCGCTCCCCCACTTTGCTTATGGGGAATTGGAGACCCAAACGCTCTTATTCAATGCAAACAACCACTTGCAATCGTTGGATCTAGAGGATGCAATGACTACGGGTACGAACTTAGCTTTACTTTCGCAAAATCGTGCGCTAAAAAAGGGCACACAATTGTTTCTGGCGGAGCTTACGGAATTGACGCTGCAGCACATTGGGGAACATTAGACGCATTGGATTGCCACGCAATAAACGCAAGTCCTGTAGGTAAAACAATAGTCGTTTTTGCTGGAGGACTAAACAATATGGGACCAAGCAGCAATGCTCAACTTTTTAACGCAATACTTGCAAGCGGAGGCGCATGCATAAGCGAGCTTTGCCCCGAAACTATTCCAGAAGCACGCAGATTCTTGCTAAGAAACCGCCTTATTGCAGCACTTGCCAGCAAAGTCATAGTTTCTCAAGCTAGATTAAGGTCGGGAGCGTTAAACACAGCAAATTGGGCATTGGAACTAAACCGAGAATTGTATGCTGTTCCTGGAGATGTAACTTTGCCAAATAATGCTGGATGCAACATGCTTATTCATGACGGAAAAGCTATGATGATATGCTCACACAGAGATATAGAAGACATCTACCCTAATTCACACCATTATTTACCACATTCACTAAGTAACAACGAAAGCATTCCAGACACTTGCAATGATTTACAAAAGCTTATATTAAAAGCGATTCACAAATGCAAGCACAACAAAGTATGTGCAAATATAGACAATATTCACGAAGCTATTGCAAAATCAGAAACAAATGGCGATTTTTCAATATCGCAAATATCAGGAGAGCTTGCGATTCTTGAGTTAGATGGATTAATCAAAAGTCAAAATGGCGTTTTTAGCATAAATCGAAAAAAGACTTAAGTCTTAAATAAAAGTCCTAAAGTCTTAAATAAAATGCGAAAAATATGAGAAAATAAGTGTTATGCAATCAAACTTTGAGCAAAGCGAATCAAACGCAAAAAGTCAAGAAAAAAGCGAGCAAATAAAAATAAATAACTCGTTTTACAACGTTTTAATTATTGGAGCTGGAGCCGCAGGACTTTCAGCTGCATTAGGCTTAGTAATGTCTAAAGAGTACCAAACGCTAAAAACGCACGGAAAACAGCCTAAAATACTAGTAATTTGCAAGCTTCAAGCGTTAAGATCTCATACAGGCTCTGCCGAAGGCGGAATTGCAGCATCATTAGGAAACGTAGAAAAAGATTGCTGGCAATGGCACTATTACGACACTGTTCACGGAGGCGACTGGCTAAGCGATCAAGACGCAGCAAAAATGCTAGCAAAAGAAGCTAGAGACACAGTTATTGAACTTGAACACTTTGGAGTTGCTTTTTCTAGAACAAAAGACGGTCACATTAATCAAAGATTCTTTGGGGGCCATACTGCAAACTTTGGAAAACAGCCAGTTAGGCGAGCTGCGTACGCTGCAGATAGAATCGGCCACCAAATTCTATACAGCTTGTGGCAAAAATGCTTAGAAGAAAACATTGAAATTAGCGAAGAAATTTACGTTACAGATATTGCAATAAATAGCGAAACAAACAGCGTAGAAGGAGTTATAGCACTAAACGAAAAAACAGGAAACGTAGAAAAAATAAGCGCAAACAATGTTCTTATTGCAACTGGAGGCGCTGGAAGACTATTTGCAACAACTTCTAACTCCTGGGATTTAACTGGAGACGGAATGGCTTTAGCGCTAAATGCTGGATTGCAATTAGAAGACATAGAGTTTATACAATTCCACCCAACTGGATTAGCACACACTGGAATATTACTTTCGGAAGCTGCGCGCGGAGAAGGCGGATTGCTTAGGAATTGCAAAAACGAAGCTTTTATGAAGAACTACGATAATACGCACGCGGATTTAGCACCAAGAGACGTAGTTAGTAGGGCGATTATAGCAGAAGTTGATGCTGCTCGAGGCGTAGAAGACACAACTAGCAACGTTGATAAAAAAGATTGCGTTTGGCTAGACATGACTCATATAGAAAAAGAGCATATGTTGGAGACTCTTCCGCAAGTTGTTGAGACGATTGAAAAATATGCACATTTAGATCCTTCAAAAGATCTTGTACCTATTAAGCCTACTGCACACTACACAATGGGTGGAATACCAATCACTCTTAACAGCCAAGTCTATAAGTTAGATAGAGGGAAAAAACAAAGTATAAAGGGATTATACTCTGCTGGAGAATGCGCTTGCTCGGGAGTGCATGGCGCTAATCGCCTTGGTGGAAACTCACTTCTTGACGCTTGCTTATTTGGAAAAATCGCAGGAAAATCTATTGCAAAAAACTTGCAAAATCAAGAAGAGACTAAAAATCAAGAAGAGACTCAAAATCAAAATAATTTGCAAGACAAAAGCCAAAAAATAGACGAATTAGCTAAAAAGCGAATCCAAAAAATACGCGCTCTTATGCAAAGCGAGAACGATTCAAAAGATGAGCAAAATCCATACATGCTTTTAAATGCGCTAGAAGAGATTATGGAAACAGCTATTGCAGTAAGATGCAGCGAAAAGAGCATTAAAGAAGCTTTGCAAAAAATAGATACGCTTATTATTCCAAAAGCCAATATGCTTATTTTGCATTCTAAAAATCTTGTTTTTAATCAAGAACTAACAGCTATTTTGGAATTGAAAAACTTGATTACATTTGCAAAAGCAGTTTTGCAAGCATCGTTAGCAAGGCATGAATCTAGAGGATCTTTTACAAGATTGGATTATCCACAACATAACAACAGCCAAAATCCGCAACATTCCATAGTGGATTTAAGCGGAAAAGTGCAAAATATTCCAGTTACAGTAGTGGATTTTGACCTAAATCATCCAATTAACGCGCAAAATGCTAGCGAAATTAAAGAAATTATTACAAAAATCAATTAATTTGCAACACGCCGAAGCAAAGAGTTAAAAAAGATGTTATAGTTCTATCTGTTGTCTAAAACACCCGTCCGGGTGGCGGAATGGTAGACGCGCTAGCTTGAGGTGCTAGTGCCTATTTGTACAGGCGTGCGGGTTCAAGTCCCGCTCCGGACACAAAATAAAGTCTTGTTGAGAAATCAGCAAGACTTTTTTGTTTCGTATTCGCAAACACTAATCGCGTAGCTAATCACGCTAGTTAATCACGCTAGTTAATCACGTAGCTAATCACACTAGTTAATCACGTAATTCCAAGGGTCAAAAGCTCTGCCAATCCAAGAAACGTCTAATGACTCACCAAAATTCTTATATATAGAATCGTGAATATCTTTAACAGCATACTTAAACCACAAAGACTCAATAGCGCTATGAGGAGTGTTTATAAGCATAGGCTTAATAATATTAGAGTGCGCTAATTGCGATTCATAAATAGCTTGCTCGTACGCGTCCGTTGCAGGATGATGCCTTAAATCACTTGTTACATACACGTCTGCTCCACAAGCGCGAACTTCATCGAATAAGGAATCGCCCGAACCTGGAAGAACAGCTATTTTACTAACCATTGCATCAACATCTCCGCACACTTGAACGCCTAGCTTAGTAGCAGGTAAAACGTTAAAAACTCGCGTAGCAAACTCTTTAAGCGTTATTTTTTGCTCAAGCACTCCAACTCTGCCAAGCCCAAGAGAAGTATCATTATTGCTTGCAGGAACAAGAGGATGCAAATCCTTAAGACCAAAAGCAATAGACGCAGCATCTGCTACTCCCCTAAAAGCCGCGTCCGCATTGGTGTGACCAACCCATAATCCACAACGATTTTCAATAAGAGTTTGAACTATTTTTCCGCGAACAGAAAAACCAGAAACTTCGTGAACCGACTTAAAAAACAAAGGATGGTGCGAAACAATCAAATCCGCTCCCATTTTGCACGATTCTTCAACAGCTTCTAAAGTTGGATCCGATAAGCAAATAATTTTATTAACTTTATGCGAAGGATTCCCAACGATTAATCCTGGATTATCCCAAGACTCAGCAAGACTTAAAGGATATAAGTCTTCTAAAACATCAACAATCTCACCTAAAGTTGCCATTATTCCTATCCTTTACAACAAGCCTACAGTGGTCTTTACAATAATTCTCGCAAACACATCAATGCGCAGCAAGCTGCCAATCAGCACCAACTCCAGTAGAAACACTAAGCGGAACAGAGAGCTCAACAGTATGTTCCATAGCATTTTTAACAATGTTTTCTACAACATCCGCCTCACCATGAGCAATCTCAAGAACAAGTTCATCGTGGATTTGCAAAATCACGCGACTCTTAACATTAGCTTTTCGCAAATCATCATCTACTCTAATCATTGCAAGCTTCATAATGTCTGCAGCGCTTCCTTGAATAGGAGCGTTTAGAGCAGCTCGTTCTGCAGCTTCTCTAGATGCTCTGTTCGTAGAATTTAACTTTGGGAAATATCTTCTTCTACCAAACATTGTTTGAGTGTATCCAAGCTTTCTAGCTTTATCTACTAAAGACTCCAAATAGTCGTGTACTGCACCAAAAGTATTGAAATACTTTTCTTTAAGCATCTCGGCAGCCGCAGGACTAATGCCTAGTTGCTTTGCAAGACCGTACGTACTGAGTCCGTACGCTAACCCGTAGCTCATTGCTTTAACATGACTACGCTGATCTGCGCTAACTTGCTCTACTGGAATCCTATAAACTAAGCTTGCTACAAACTTATGAAAATCAACTCCAGACTGGAAAGCATCAATAAGCGTTTTATCTGCAGAAGCATGAGCCATAATTCTAAGTTCCACTTGCGAATAATCACAACTCATAAGCTGTTCATATCCACTTCCTGGAACAAATGCCGCCCTAATCTCTCTTCCTGCAGCATTTCTATTAGGAATGTTTTGCAAGTTTGGATCCGAAGAACTTAGTCGGCCAGTAGCAGCAATAGTTTGCTCAAAAGTCGTGTGAATCCTACCATCTTTATATCTTGCAGCATCAATAAGGCTTTGAACGATTTGCTTTAACTTATTAGTTTCACGATACTTAAGCAAAGCGCCTAAAAATTGACTTGGCTTCTCATCTGGATCAATTTTTGAATACAACTCTTGTAAAGCTTCTGCATTAGTAGTATACGAGCCACTTTTTGTTCTACGAGTAGGCTTTAGACCCATGTCTTCAAAAAGTAATTTCTGAATTTGCTTAGGACTTTGCAAATTTATTGGCTTAGCTGCAACATCTAACGCCATTTTTTGAGCAAAATTAGCTTCACTTGCAAAATTATCTCTCATAGACGTAAGTCGTAGCATATCTACAGCAGCGCCCGTATCTTCCATCTTCCTTAAAACTCTAGAAACAGGCATTTCAACGTCTACCATTAAGCCAGTTTGCTTGCGCTCATCTAACTCTTTCGCATATTGTTTAGAAAGCAAACGTATAACCAGAGCTGTTTCTAGCATGCTTTTTTCTAATTCTTTGTTATCTTGACTCTGCGAATCTTGCTCTTTAGAATCTTGCTCTTTAGAATCTTGGCTGCTATCAATATCAAAATCAAGTTTGCCTTGCGTTGGCTCAGCGTTTAATCGCGAAGAATCTATATGAATATTCAAAACATGCTCAGCCATATCGCAAAGATTTTCGTTCTTAAAATCTGGATCAACTAAGTAAGATGCTAAGCGAGTATCGACTAGCGGGCTAAAAGAGTAATTATCTTCTACAATTTTTAGAGACGTTAAAAGAGCAATATGCTTTTTATAATCGTGCAAAACTACTGAAGACTCATGCTTTTTTATAAAATCTCTTAGTTTATAAGCTATTGCGCTATTGGATTTAAGAACATTCGCATACACAATTGCAGCATCGTTACCAGCTAGGATTATTAATGCTTTTGCAAAAATACCAAACTGACTAGTGTTGTTTTTTTCTTCTACAGCAAACACTACTAATTCTTTATTCTCTTTTATTGTTTTTGAGCATTCTAAGTCGTTTCTTATAAGATTTGCGCTATTTATATACGAGTCAGAAAAGTCGCAAGAATCCGCAACACAAGATTTTGCGATACTAATCCAATTATCTGCATCAGACTCGGAATTAATATTATGCACGTTTATTTTATCTAACAGAGTTTTAACGTCTTCTATATCATCTGAATCATTCGATTCCGTAGAACCACCATTTTCTGCATGCGCACTTCCAGCAGAAATCATTGTTTTAATATTCTCATCTAAAAGCTCTTTGGTTCCGAGAGTAAATTCTTTTAGAATCTTTCTTCTAGTGCGCGTACCAAACTCAAGACTTTCAAACAGCTCTCCAACAGACGCAGCGTTTACATTGCCAAAATCAAGATCGTTAACGCTAACTCCAAGGTCTAAATCTTTAACAAGAGTATTAACCTTTTTGTTTAATCGAATCTGATCAATGCTTTCTCGTAAAGACTCGCCTTTTTTACCTGTGATTTTACTTGCGTTTTCAATAATGCCTTCTAGGCTGCCAAATTGATTAATCCACTTAGCAGCATAACCATCTCCAACTCCTGGAACTCCTGGAATATTATCAGACGTTTCTCCACGCAATGCTGCTAAATCTGAATACTGACTAGGCGTAACACTGTATTTTTCAACAATCGCATTAGGATCCATTTGCTTTAGATCCTTAAAATGCCTACCTGGGTACAGCACGTTAATAGTGTTATTAATTAGCTGAAAAGCATCGCGATCTCCAGAAAGCACAAGCGTTTTATAACCAGCATTAGCGCCCATAGTTGCCAAAGTAGCAATAATATCGTCGCCTTCGTAGCCCTGCTTTGTAATGTACTTAACACCTAACGCACTAAGCATTTTTTGAATAACAGGCAGCTGATCTATAAGTTCTTCTGGAGCAGCTTCACGAGTACCCTTATATTGCGGCAAAAGCTTGTTTCTAAAAGTTCCACCTTTAACGTCGAAAGCAACCGCAAGCTTATCTGGTTTCTCTTTTTCTATGACTTGCGAAAGCATAGTAGCAAAACCCCATATTGCATTAGTTGCAAAACCAGATTTTGTAGAAAAATTGTCTGCCGATATTGCGTAAAAAGCACGAAACGCAAGTGAGTGGCCATCTACCACCAACAACGTTCCCTTATAATCCTCATTATTCAAAGAATCCTCGTTTGCAACGATGCTGGTATTCACTTAACACCCACCTGCGTTTTTGTAAAATAAACTTTTGAAATTATTTATGCATAGCTCGCGCTCGCAGCCGCGATTACCAAAATTATTTTGACTTTACTACGCTTCGTCAGATGGCTTTTCGTCGCCATACTTAGCGATAATAGCCAACGCAAGACGCTTCTTTGGAATACGCTGATCCATAGAAGTTTTTTGAATCCAACGGAAAGCACCCTGCTCCGAGAAGCCAGCTTTATCCATAAGCAAGCCTTTTGCTCTATCTACAAGCTTGCGCTCTTCGAGAGTATCTTCTGCTTTCTTAAGCTTTTCTTCTGCTTTACGAAGCTGATCTTGAGCATCTTGAAGCTTGTTTTCTGTGCGCTCAACACTATCAAGCAAATCGTTAATCTCGCTAAATCGTCCCATTGCAACTTCTAGAGCTGGCAAAAGCTTTGACTCTTCGTAAGGCTTTGTAACATACGCCATTGCTCCAGCGCCAGTAGCGCGCTTAACAAGATCTGTTTGCGAAAAAGCTGTTAGCATAACAACAGGCGCAATATTTTCATCGCAAATAGTAGCAGCTGCTTGAATTCCATCCACGCCAGGCATTTTAACATCCATGCAAACAACATCTGGGCGATGTTCACGAGTAAGATCAATCGCCTCCTGCCCATTAGCAGCTTGACCAACAACCTTATATCCGTTATCTTCTAGCATTGCTACAAGATCCATACGGTTTACTGCTTCATCTTCTGCAACAACAACAGTTTTAACGCCGTTTTCTTTTTGCTCGCTATTTTTATTATTGCTTTCTACGCCATTCGACGATTCATATGCATTACGCAATTCATCATCCGTAAGCACAACAGACACCTTCCCCATCTCTTCATCGCTGTTTTCAGCCGACATTCTAACCTCATTTCCTTACCAAAACACAAGGCAACAGCGCTATGCATTAACTAACACATACATTCGCACACTTAATACTCATACTCGCCATCTTTGCGTTTATTTTTTAGGCTAGCATCATGCAAGTTTTATGCACAAACACTAAAAGCACACTGTGCGCGTTGCCAATGATTTTACTCGCATGCGTGTATAAAAATACGCTCTAAACCGCTTTTTAATGCGGCAAAGCACATGCAAATAATGACAATACAAAAGTCAAAGCACCGAGCATTGCTAACTGTACGCACAACGGAAAAGCACTAACATAATTCCCATTAATAACTGCGTATATTAGCGAGCACGCTTTTTTAATAAACACGCAAGTAATCAATAGTAACAGAATGCAAGAAACAATAAACACACCTTTATTAAATAAGATATTGCTTAATGCAAAAACAGTTTTATGTGGGTTATTAATACTTAAAAATACGCCTATAAATCGAGAATCGAACACATATAACAGCACATAAGATGATTGTAAAATCGCCACTAAAACAGCAACACAAGTAAATACAACACTACCCTTGCGTTTGCCAAGCAAAGCCATTGCAGTAATCTTTTTATGTTGCGTATCGCTTTCTATATCTCTTAAATTATTAATCATCATAAGGCAAGCAGAAAATCCGCCTGGAATAAAAGATAATAATACGCAAAAAACAATTTGCTCAATGCTTGATGCAGTTATTAAATCTTTAGAAAAACCACTTGCATAAAAAAGAGCACACAATGTTCCTAAAAACGCTACTGGTCCAAAGAACAAAAATGCGCTAAGCTCTCCCCAACCCCTATATCCATATGGGTGTGATCCTCCTGCATAAAACCAAGCTGCTATAACGCAAATTAATCCAAGAGGAATAAACATCCAAATTCCGCTTCTAATCGTAATAACTAGTCCAAAAACGCACGATATTAGAGCAGATATGCAAGCAGCATACAACACTGATTTTGGCTTAATACCAGCGTTTGCAAGTCTCCAAGACACATCGCATAATGCTTTGTTTTCTGCGCTTACATCTCGCTTAGACCTTTGATTATCTAATCCGCGCAAACCGTCACAATAATCGTTTGCATAGTTTACTGAAATTTGCATAAAAACAGCAACACACAAACACAAAAACGCTTGCAAAGCAAAATTTTCAACATTGTAAGTCTTTACAAGTATTTGACCACTAAATAAATACCTTGCAAAAATCGAAATTGCCATAACAACTGGCACGATTCCAATTGGAAGAGTATAAAGTCTTGCACCTTTAAACCAAAACTTAATATTAGTCATTAAAATCGCCTAAATTCTAGAATTTTTTAATTGATTCTAGATTAGTTTAGACTATTTTAGATTATTTGTGGAGCAAATATAGACACAAGTATTGGCAAAGCAATCATTAATGCAGACACAATAATAAGAACAAATCCACGCCAGCCAAAAGGATACTTTCTAAAAGAAGACTTACGCGTGCGCAAATAGAATCCGCGCTCTTCTGCTGCCAGCGCACAACTATCTGCTTTACGAACAGACAAAACTAAAAGAGGCACAATCAAAGGCATCATAAGCTTAATCTTTTTGAAAGGATTCTTAGTATCGAACTCCACTCCCCTTGCCATTTGAGCTTCTGTAATTTGAGACATCTCGTACGCAAAAATAGGAACAAATCGCACAGCTGTAGTGATTGTAAAAGCATAGCAATATGGAATGTGTAAGTATTGAACAACAGCGTTAGCTAAATCGTTTAGCTTTGTAATGCTAAGCACGCTTACAAGAGGCAATGCAAAGCAAAAAAGTCTTAAAGATGCTCTCAATGCAACAGAAATTCCCTTTGTGCTAAACCATAAGAACATGTAGTTTCCGCCTTGAGCAATAACTGTTTGCAAAAAGAACATTACAACGCCAAGAATAAGCATTGCACGCACAAGAGGAAACAGCGCTTTAAAAATACCAGCCATAGCCATGCCAGCAAGAATAAGAGCTGCAATAATAATAAGAACAGTGAATTGTTGAGCTATAAAAGCAGACACAACAACGCTTACAGCTAATATGAGCTTTGCAATAGGATTTGCTTTGTGAAGCAAAGTTGAGCCTTCGTTATACGTTAAGATTTTAGTTTGCATAATTACACCTTGCTTTACAAATTGCAACTCTTTTTAAGAGCATCAACCAACATATCCCTTTTATACAAGCCCTTACAAGCGTCAAAACCATTTTCGACTAAGCCTTGAGATACAGCACACAAAAGTGGAGCGCATAATGCAGCTTCTTTGCAAATCGCATTGTTTTCAAAAACGCAACTTATGCTTCCGTCTTCTAGAATTTTGCCATCATTTACTACGATTAAGCGCGTTGCAAAGTCAAGAACCACTTCCATATCGTGGCAAACCATTATCACACAGCAACCGTGGTCTCTAAGGTCTTCTACAACTTGCATAATACGCAAGCATTCCATGTAGTCTAAGCCACACGTTGGCTCGTCTAAAACAAGAATCTTAGGTTTAGTTACAACAGTTGCAGCCAATGCCACCATTTGACGCTGTCCTCTAGAAAGCATAAACGGGCTTGCTTTAGGGTCTAGATTTAGCTTTTCAATCACTTGCATTGCATGATCATTAGCATCTTTAACAGATTCACCTAAAAGAATGCAACTAAACGCTACTTCTTCTAAAACAGTATCTTTGCAAAGCTGACGATCTGGATTTTGGAAAAGCGTAGAAACATAATGCGCAATCTGACTAATCTTCATATTGCTAGTGTCTTTGCCATCAATAAAAACATTGCCGCCGCTCGCCTTAAGCAAACCATTGATGAGCTTAGTAATGGTTGTTTTTCCAGCGCCATTTCTTCCAACAAGAGTTACAAGTTCTCCAGCATAAGCTTCAAAAGACACATTTTTTAGCGCACTAACGCCACTTGGGTACGAAAAACTAACGTTTTTAAGCGAAAGACATGGAGAATTGTTTTTTGATTGATTTTGCGCGGAAGATTGTTCGGATACTTGCGATTCGTTGGAAAAATCGCCAGCAACCGCCGATGTGTTTGAATCGCATTCGCTATTATCAAATTCAGCATGAGAATCACCATGAGAATTACTATTAGAAGTCAAAGATTTTCTACTATTAATCGTATTAACAATAGTATTTACTGTATCTTCTACAGACACAGGCAAATCGCTTTTAGAGCAAACATTCTCACGCTGTAGATCATTAACCAAATGCGTAGTGCGCGGATAATTTATTCCAATAGAATAAAGCAAATCCATGTTTTTTAGCGCTTTGCTAACAGGCAAATCAAGCGACAAAGTGCCATTAGAAAGCACAACTAAACGCTTGCAATACTCGCTTAAAAGTGCCACTTTTTGCTCAATTACAACAACCGTTATTCCAAAATTCTTATTCAAATCTTTAAGAATCGAAAAAATCATTTTAGAAGAAACAGGGTCTAAAGCGCACGTAGGCTCATCTAACACCATAACTTTAGGTTTTAGCGCAAGAATAGCAGCAATCGCAACTTTCTGCTTTTGACCTCCAGAAAGAGTGTCTAAATCGCGGTTGCGCAAATCACTAATGCCAACAATTTGTAAAGCTTCATCGATTCGATTCGGTATTTCATTGTGTGCAACACCAAAGTTTTCTAGACCAAAAAGAATCTCATCTTCTACGTTTGCAGCCACCATTTGCGCATCAATATCTTGGATAACTGATCCAATTAAGCAGGCTATATTAGTTAAAGCAAGATTTTTAGTTTCTTGACCTGCAATCTTAACGATTCCAGAAAGTTCTCCAGAATAATGATGAGGAATAGCACCAGAGAAAATAGAGGCAAGAGTTGTTTTACCAGATCCAGATGGTCCAATAATTCCAACAAATTCGCCAGCTTCAATACTAAGACTTATATTGTTCAAGGCAAAAGTGGAATCTTGTGCCTTTGCAGAGTCTAAAGAATCATCCTTATTATGATTCAAATATTTAAAAGATACTTCCCTAAGCTCAAGCAAAGACACAACAATTCCTAACTCTTAAAAACCCAACAATACTATGAACATTACTTATTGATTACTCTCTGATGATTATATGACTTACTGAATATCATCTAAAATAAATTCAAATACTTACTTGTGTAGAACGAGTCGAATTGGAGTATAAAGAACTTCAACAACAACAGCATTAAACACAGCAGTTCCAAAAATGATTGGAAGCATAACAAGAATCGTCTTAGGAGAATGAAGAACAAAGAAAGATGCAGTAGAAGCAAATATTAAACCAGAA
>QWCD01027721.1_pt1 | contig 20341 bp, 14 predicted proteins | sample 1972461 | NCBI WGS metagenome assembly QWCD01 (sample SAMN09866717, study PRJNA288562) | Human vaginal metagenome isolate term4_vaginal, whole genome shotgun... | isolation source: vagina | host: Homo sapiens | place: USA: California | reverse complement strand
AACCATTGAAAACAAGCCAAAACATCGGCGTGTCGAAAACACGCAAAAAACCACAACAAACCACCACAACCACCAACACAAAACCAAAAACAACCCAAAAAACAAACAAAAAACCATAAAAAACACAAAACCCTGGAGTGTCGAAAATAAAATAGATGGGCAATTAACACATAACTGCCCATCTATACAATCTTTATCTATTCTTTATCTATTTTTTATCTATTTTTACCTTAGATATTTTCTACTTACTTTGACTATTTTTTAGTGACATGACCACCAAACTGCGCACGCAACGATGAAACTACTCGCAAAGTGTCATCTCCACCTCCGCGAGATACTTGGCGAGCCCACAATGAGCATGCGGTAACTGGGGTTGGAACACCAAGTTCAAGTGCAGCTTCAACCATCCACTTTGCTTCACCAGATTCATTAGCAACAGGAGGCATAGATTCTAATGTTGGATCGTCTTTTGCAGCGCGCGCGAATAAGTCAAGAAGCCAAGACTGAACAACAGAACCTTGGCGCCATGAAGACATAACCTTAGCTGGATCATCTATTAATTCTGAACGCATCATTGTTGCAAAGCCTTCACCAAAAGCCTGCATCATCCCGTATTCAATTCCATTGTGAACCATCTTGGCAAAATGACCACCGCCAACAGCACCAGCGTGAACGAGTCCGTCAGGGCCTTCAGGCTTCAAAGTCTCGAAAATTGGTAGCATTCTCTGATAATCTTCATCGGAGCCGCCAGCCATCAATGCGTATCCACGAGTCGATCCCCAAACTCCGCCTGAAACTCCAACATCCATAAAATGGATTCCCTTTGCTTTTAATTCAGCAGAATGACGTTGATCATCAATATACCTAGTATTGCCTCCATCAATTACTAGGTCATTATCTTCGAGAAGATTGCTTAATTTTTCGATAGTTGTGTCTGTAGGAGAACCAGCTGGAACCATAACCCATACAATACGCGGACTAGAAAGTCTTTGTACCAATTTTTCTAAAGAATCAACATCTCGATTTGATTCGGCACTAACGTCATATCCAACAACTTCATGACCTCCTTCGCGCAAGCGCTTAACCATGTTTCCACCCATGCGCCCTAAACCGATAACACCTAATTGCATAATAAATTCCTTCCTTCAAATTTTTTGATAACTTTTGATAACTTTTAATAACTTTTGCAAAACTGTCACAAAACTTATTCAGATAATCTTTTTAATTTCATATGAACACAGGAACAACAGCGGAAACTAGCATAATAATTGCAAGTCCAACAACAGACAATACTGTTTCCATTAATGACCATGTTTTAAATGTTTGTCCTACGCTCATACCGAAATATTCTTTAACCAACCAGAATCCAGCATCATTTACATGAGATAAGAAGATTGATCCAGCACCAATAGCTAGTACGAGTAACGCTAATTGTACTTGATTTAGATTTGCAGCCAAAGGTGCAACAATACCAGATGCCGTTACGGTTGCAACGGTTGCAGATCCAGTCGCCAGCCTAATTAGTACAGCAACAATCCATCCAGCAAGAAGAGGATTAAGATTTGCCTGAACAATGCCCGTAGCAATAACTTTACCAATTCCAGAATCTACAAGAGTTTGCTTGAATCCACCTCCAGCAGCAACGATCAACAAGATACTTGCAATTGAGGAGAACGAAAGGCCTACCAGAGAATTTAATGTATCCCTACTCCACTTTGCGCGAATAGCAAATAATATCATCGCAAAAATAGTAGTGATTGTAAGAGCTTCAAGTGGTGTTCCAATCCATGCGATTACACTACCAAATGTAGATTTTGATTGCCCCGTAATATCAACAACACTGGCTGCAAGCATAAGAATTACTGGAAGTAAAATTACGCTAGATGCTTCCGCGAATGTAGGACGATTTTGTGGCTTATCTTCCTTCTTATTGTCTTCTTCTTGCTTAGCTTGAATAGGAACCATTTTTACCATCCAATGAACCATTAGAGGTCCTGCGATTGCTACAGTTGGTATGGCGATAATCAAACCAAAAGCCAAAGTCAATCCAAGGTTTGCATGCAAAGCATCAATAGCAACAAGTGGTCCAGGATGTGGCGGTACAAAAGCATGCAAAGCCGATAAGCCTGCGAGCGCCGGTATTCCTAAAGCAATTACTGGCATTTTTGTACGACGAGCAACAAGAAGAATAATTGGTATAAGTATCACTACACCAACTTCAAAGAACAGTGGAATTCCAACAATAAATGCGCTCAGCGCCATAGCCCATGGAAGCTTATGTTCTGGAGCTTTCTTAAGTATGGTGTCACAAATCACGTCTGCTCCACCAGAACGCGTAAGAAGAATTCCAATAATTCCGCCTAAAGCAATGAGTAATCCAACTCCTGATGCTGTGGAACCAACTCCATTAGTAAAGCTTGTAAGACTTTTATCATATGGAACTCCTGCAATGATTGCAGTTGCAATCGAACCAATCATTAACGATAGGAAGGGATGTACTTTTACCACTGCAATAAGTACGACAATAAGCGCTATACCTAATATTGCCGCAAGAATTAACCCACTCATAAATCCTCCATGATTTTGTGAATTGTTTTAATTATTGTGATGCTTTATTTGTAATTCCTTGTGATCTTTTGTTTACGATCAATGCGCTAACAACTTTGTTATTTGCGTTAGTAATTTTTGAATGTATATTTTTGTGCTGCTTTACAATTGCGCCACTTTACAATTGCTATTGTTTTGCATTTATGATTGTTTTTGCAGCTGCGATTGTTCATATGTTTTCACTGCTTTGATAGCTCTATGAACCATATCTTCAACAGAACCTTCAATCGATATAACGGTTCCGTTTTCTTCTTTACCTAGAGGCTCCAAAATTGCAAACTGACTTGGCAATAAAGATGGTGGCATAAAGTGTCCTTTACGATCTTTTAGCCTCTGCGCTATTAACTCATGGCTTCCGTTTAAATGCAAGAAGTACACGTTTAGATTTTTAGAAAGAACTTCGCGATATGACCGTTTTAATGCAGAGCTTGAAACAACTGTGTTTTCTCCAAGACTTTCACGCGCAACCATCCATTTGTTAATAAGATCCAACCAAGGCCAACGATCTTCATCTGTTAGCGCAATTCCTGCGGACATTTTATCTATATTAGCTTTTGGATGAAAATCATCACCTTCTGCCAGAGTGTAACCAAGTTGATCGCGAATTGCCTCAGAAACAGTAGACTTGCCGCAACCAGCAACGCCCATCACTACAATGTGAATCGCCATAATAGCTCCTTTGTTATTGACAACACTATAAGAATACCACACAAAGACTCTTTGTCAAAGAATTAAGAGTCTTTGATATGTTATTTTTTGAGCATAACTATATTTTCATTTTCTATTTGCTAGGATGAAACCATAAGTATACATAAAACTGCGAGGCAAATATGGTGTCTAATACCACACAAAGTCAAATTTCTAGTGACTTAGTGACCGAAAACGCTCCTTTACATCTATCTATAGCAGATTCTCTCGCAGATGAAATAGTAAATAACAAATGGGAGCCAAAAACTAATCGAAAACTAGAAGATATTCAAAAACAATATGGAATATCTAGAACAGTAGCTCGAGAAGCAACAAGACTATTAGCATCTTTGGGTTGCGTACAATTTCAACGCGGAACAGGCGTAATAGCTTGCAATCCAGAAAATTGGGACGATTTAAATACACGAGTAATCACATGGAAACTACATTCACCATACAGAGAAAATGAACTACGAGCATTAACAGAACTTCGTCTTGTTGTAGAACCTGCCGCAGCAGCTGGATGTGCATTACGCGGAGATGTAGAAATACGCTATAAATTGGGCGTAATTGGTCACGATATGGTAAAAGCGGTAGAAGAAAATAGACTGGCAGATTTTCATGAATTAGATATCCAGTTCCATACTCTTTTGCTTGCAAATAGCGGTAACCCGATTTTTGCAAAACTTAGTTCAATAGTCGAAAGCGTATTACGCGGCAGGGTTGAGCTAAATCTTTATCCGCAAAAACCAAATAAAAAAGCGATATTAAACCATAAAAAGGTAACGCAGGCAATTATGGAAGGTGACGCAGCTGCAGCAAGCGCTGCTATGCACGATATTGTAGCCGAAGTAAACACTGCACTTGGATTAGCGGCTTTATAGCCATAAAAGCAAAGCTTAATCAACTTTGCCTAATCAATCTTGCCTAATCAACTTTAAGCCCAAAGAAATCTGCAAGCTTACAAACGCTCACTCTGCCATACTTATTAACCAAGCACATCCATCGCTTTGCATTCTCTTCGCCAAAGCGCGCAGCCTTACGCCTATACGTATCTACAGTTAAAAATCGCGGCGGAATCGACTTACTGTTGTATTTATCAGCAACCATCACAATTTCTTGCTCAACTGTACGCGGAATATAATCTCCAGCAGGAAGCGGCAAATTTTGCGCAATAACTTGCTCGCGAGTTAGTCCAACGCCCGTATGATTACGTGCAAATTGCGCAATATCTTCGCTAAAGCCGTTATCAATCAAATAGTTGTAGCCGCGCAAACCGTGCAAAATATAATTCGGCCCGTCAAACTCCAACTTGCCATTCGCTGCTTTTGAACCGTCTTTAGCTAAAACAAAATACGTTCCAATATCGTGCAACAATCCGCCAGCAAACGCAGCATACTCGTCTACATAATCTTTCGGCGCGATTCCGCCACTAACTTTAGGAAGCTCTAGCGCATTTGCGTCAATCAACTTTTTAAGACACAACTTTGCTAAATCACACCTGTTTTTTAGATCTTCATTGATTTTAGACATTTGACGAAGCATAATTTGCTCAACATCTGCTTGCGCCTTATCCGCAAAATCAGCAAAATCTGCAAAATTCTCAAAATTCTCAAAATCATTATTCAAATTAAGCTGCTTAAAAGCCAACAGCTGATTTTGGTGTCTAGCAAGCATCCAAGAAATCGTAGCAATAACAACACAATGGCAATGAATCAAATTGTACGCAGCTTCACTTTGCGCAGTAGCGCGATGCAACTTTTCAATCCTATTAAAATCAGGCAAATCTGCAAGCATAATAATCGCGCTCCTTAAACCCTAAATCACAAAACGGCCGTTATTGAAAGCAAGCGCACAAGCAAACATAAGCACATGCGCAAGCCAACGCAAACGGCCGATTAGCAGTAAAGCAATAAAGCAGTAAAGCAATAATATGGATTTTAGTTATTTTTTAACTGCTTTAATCTGACCAGTATCTATTCTAGCGATTTTGCCAGTGTTAGATATTTTAGATTCCTTAGTCTCTTTATCCTTAGCCTCTTTATTTTCGGACTTGCTCTCAGACTTCTCAGACTTCTCAGACTTGACTTCTCCAGAAACATTCACTGCAGCAATATCTCTAGCGTTCATAATCGCAGTTTGCTCAGCATCAACCGAAGCTTGCGCTGCAACATCATTGCCTTGCAAAGACTGAACAGCTCTAGATGAAGCAACCTCTTCTCGCTTTAATCGCGGAGGTCTACGAGTAGAAACAAACAACGGCTGAACTTCTACAATCGGATTGTACGGAGCTAAACCAAACCACTTAACTGGCGTTCCAGCAATATGACGAATCGCATACTTCATTTTTAGAGACAATGCGCCGCGCAAAGAAATATTCGACTCAGGCATCAAAGCCTTATGCAAAAGCACGTAACGAATTGGGCCAATATCTGGATCCGCATCTACCTTAGGGTACACAGACTGCTGTTGTGGCAGCTCTCCCGTATGCGACAAATCGTGCATAATTTGATGCAAATATGCAGGAATCGAAGGAGAAACCTTAAATCCAAGCTTGATTTTAACGCGGAATAAATAATCCGTGCCAAAATTCTCCACGCAATATTCGCGAGTAAACGGAGCGTCATCAGTTTCTACAGAAACAGCCCACCACGCACGAGCGCGCTTAGGATGATCCGCAAAAATCGAGAAGAAAATACCAGTATCTAGACGCTTCATCTCCTTATCGGAAGTCAAATACACAATATTGTCTGCAAAATAAGGGATTCTAAAATCACTGTGTAACTTATCTAGAACAGGCAAAAAGTCCTTAGGCTTCATGTGCAATCGCTGCGAGCGCTCAATCTTAGTGCCATCTTTCCAAGTGAGCATAATAATCAAAATCGAAGCACCAAGAAGCATGGTAAACCAGCCGCCATGCATAAACTTTGCCATAGATGCTATAAAGAACAAAATCTCAATAATCAGGAAGACTACAGCAAATACTAAAGCGCCAAGCTTCTTATTTTGATACCACATGTGAACCGTAAGAAGTATTGTTGTTGCAATCATGGTAAGCGTAAGCGCAAGACCGTACGCTCCAGATATATGCTCAGAATCCTTAAACACAGCCAAAACTGTAAGAGTTGCAAGACAGAGCACAAAATTAACAACAGGAATATAAAGCTGACCGCGAGTTCGCGCAGGGTATCGCACTTGAAGATGAGGCATCCAGTTAAGGCTGGTAGCTTCCGAAACCATAGTAAAAGCACCAGTAATCAAAGCCTGGGACGCAATAATGCCAGCTGTTACAGAAAGCACAACGGCAACGTAACGTAAATTCGGGCTTAGCATCTGGAAGAACGGGTTTAAGCCTTCTATAGACCACAATGCTTTATTGTTTTGATGCTGAAGCATCCAGCTGCCTTGACCGAAGTAGTTTAGAATAAGCGCCACTTTAATAAACGGCCAAGTAACATAAACGTTTCCACGACCAACGTGACCCATATCAGAATACAGCGCTTCTGCACCAGTTGTAGAAAGGAATATAATGCCCATTAAGGCCATTCCTTGCATATTGTGCGAACTAAACAAGAACTTTAGGCCATAAATCGGGTTCAAAGCCTCAAAAATCGCCAGATTTTCGCCAATATTCATGATTCCAACAAGCGCTAGGAATCCGAACCAAATCATAACGACTATGCCGAAAACTTTTCCAATTCTTTCGGTTCCGCGCTGTTGAACAGAAAACAGAATCACAATAATAATTACCGTGATCATTAAAGAAAGATTGTCGTTTTCTAAGAAGATAGGCCTAAATGCAGATATTGTGCGCAAGCCTTCTACTGCAGAAGATATTGAAACTGCTGGAGTTAGAACAGAATCCGCAAGGAACGCCGCACCACCAATCATTGCTGGAATCGCAAGCCATGCGCCTTTTCGCCTAATAAGCGAGTAGAGTGCAAAAATTCCGCCTTCGCCCTTGTTGTCTGTTCGCATTGCAACAAACACGTATTTTACTGTTGTGATTAGCGTAATTGACCAAAACACAAGGGAAAGCATGCCATAAACCGCTTCGCGACTAATGTTTTGCAATCCGCCTTGACCTGCCAAGAATGTTTGAGCAGTGTATAAAGGAGATGTTCCAATATCTCCATAAACAACGCCCAATGCCACAATTGACATTCCCAAAGTGAATTTATCGGAGCTGGTTTGTATCTTTGCCCACAATCTTCCAAGTGGGCCTCTAACAGCACTATCCGCAAGCTTTTCGGCCTCTTTAACCTCTTTTGCTTGCTGATACGCCAACGCCTCTCGCTCTTCGCGAGTGGTGGTTTTCTGAGAAACCTTTGGCGCTTTTGTAAAAGAAGCGGCCTTTAGAATCGCCTCTTTAGGGTTTGTTACGCCCTTATTAGCGGCCTTCTCAGACTCCTTCGCCACGTTACGAAGATCTTTAGCATTATCACCAGATAACGCTGAAACGCGTGACTTAGTCATGCTTGATTTTTCCTCCAAAAAGTAAAACCTCTTCTTGGCAATAATCTGCCATAATAAGAAGTCGCATACGGTCTTACCACTTACAGTTTTATTTATTTGTACCTAAATATTGTATACAACAACAGATATATAGCGCAAAATTGCCGCAGAATCCTTGAAAAATAAGGGCTAATTTAAGCGTGATTAATGCCTAAATTTTAAAAACCATAAACTTCATGCGTTGTTTTTAAGGTTGACTTTGCTACCTCCATCAAAGAACAATCAAGCGCGGTTGCTAACGATTCAAGAGTGTAAGGCACCATATAAGGCGCGTTCGGCCGCCCGCGGTAAGGCATCGGAGTAAGGTACGGCGCATCCGTTTCAACAGTTATGCGGTCTTTGCCAATGATTCGCGCAGACTCTTGCAAATCCTCATTTCCCTTATAGCTAATCGTTCCAGAAAAACTTGCGTACCATCCGTTTTCTTTTAGCACTTGAGCTAAGTCTTTTCCGCCAGAATAGCTGTGAAAAACTGTTCGCTCTGGCGCTCCGTCTTTTAGCAAAATTTCTACAACATCGCTATGCGCATCTCTATCGTGAATTTGAAGCGGCAAATTAAGCTCTTTTGCAAGCGCTATATGCGCACGGAACGAGTCGCGTTGGTAAATTCTTGCGCGTTCGCCTGTGCGGAAATAGTCTAATCCCGTCTCTCCAATCGCCACTACTTCTTTTGGATGCTCCATTACTAGCGAGCGCAAGCGTTGCATTGCTTCGTCAAATGGAATATCGTGATACGGCTTATAAACTACTGGCAAGCCGTCTGGCCCTTCTGCTCCCCTATGGCCATGTAAAGGCGCTTCGTTTGGGTGAATCGCTATTGCAGCACGTACGCAATCCGCGTGATCTGCCGCAAAGTCTATTGTTGGCTGCCAATCTGGGTATTCGCATCCAACTTCAATCATTTTAGAAACGCCTGATGCTTTTGCATGATTTACTAAGTCGTTTGCGCTAGGCTCAGCTATTAAATCTCGACCTTTTTGCTCTAATTCTTGATTAAGATTTTTTGCAAAATCCACTACGCTTAGCATATGCGTGTGGTCGTCTGCGATTGTTATGCCTTCTTTAATTAGATTCTGCCATATTTGGGACTTCTCTGTTAAAGAAGGCGCCCAATTGTGTTCGCGATGATGCTTACTCATGATTTACAAGTGTAGTCGCATATTTAACGCGACTTAAACGCGACTTTTGCGCTTATTGAATCGCCGCACTAATCGCAGCGTATTGCGATTCCACAAGTCTGTAATACGCACCTTTTTGCGCCATAAGTTGCTCATGGCTTCCGCGCTCCACGATTTGCCCATGGTCAATCACGCAAATCAAATCCGCATTCTCGATTGTAGAAAGCCTGTGTGCAATCACAAAAGAAGTGCGATTCTTAAGCAATTGAGCTAATCCCGCTTGCAACGCCTCTTCTGTACGCGTATCAATATTGCTTGTTGCTTCGTCTAGGATCAAAATTCGCGGGTCTGCTAAAAGCACGCGCGCAAACGATATAAGCTGCCTTTGGCCTGCAGAAAGAGTAGCTCCTCGCTCCTCAATCTCCGTATTGTAGCCATTTGGCAATTCTTCAATAAACTCGTGCGCGTGAACAACTCGAGCTGCAGCCTCGATCTCCTCGTCCGTTGCATCAAGCTTGCCGTAGCGAATGTTTTCTTTAACAGTTCCGCTAAATATAAAGCTATCTTGAAGCATAACGCCCATTTGCTTTCGCAAAGATGCTAACGTTACCGAGCGCACATCGTAGCCGTCAATGGTGATTGAGCCTTCGGAAACATCGTAGAATCTAGAAAGAAGACTTACAAGCGTTGTTTTACCTGCTCCAGTAGGGCCAACAAGCGCAACTGTTGTTCCAGGCTCAACATGCAAGTCAACTAAATTCAAAATCGGCTTTCCGCCCTCTTCGTAGCGGAACACAACGTCGTTTACGTCAACCTTGCCTTTAACTTGCGGCAATTCTTTTGCATCTGGCTTATCTACAATATTTGGCTTAATGCTTAGAGTCTCAAAAATACGCTCCAAATACACTGAGCATGTTACGAGTTGCGTGTAGAAGTTACCAATGTTTACAACTGGCTCCCAAAAAGTGCTTGAATACCACACAAACGCTATAAGAGTGCCCGTGCTTATGTTCATACTGCTTGCATTTGTTATGCCAACGTAGTAGAGCAGCGAAATTGCTGCGCTTTCAATAATCGAAGCTCCAGGCCAAAGAAGCATTTGCACTCTAACGTTTCGCATCCACGCTTTTCTAACTCCCGACTGCTGATCTTGGAAAGTTGCGTATTGCTCCGATTCGCGCGCAAAAGTCTGAGTGGTTTTTACGCCTGCGATTGATTCGTGCAAATATGCGTTAAGATTGCTTTGCTTATTCGACAGTTTTTTAGACGCTTTTCGTTGCAAAATTTGCAAAGTGCGAGTCCAGATTATAAAAACTGGGAATAATACAAGACTCCACAACGCCATTCGCCAATCTATAGAAAACATTGCGATTAGCGTAATGATTAGCACAAAAACATCGGAAAATACGTTGATTAAACCAGACGAAAGCGTGTCGGAAAGCGTATTAATGTAATTTACTATGCGAATCAAAATCTTGCCGTGTGGGCGCGAATCGAAGTAGTCAAACGACAACGATTGCACGTGCGTAAAAATATCGCGCCGCATATCTTTAATTATCATTTGACCAAGTCGCGTAATTGCAAGCGTTCTGTAGGCCAATCCAAGCTCATACAGCACAATAAGCACGCCAAACAATGCAATAAGCTCATACAAATACGAAACGTTTTTATTAGGCAAAACTACGTCTATAAGTGTTTTTGTAATCATTGGCGTTATTGTCATAATGCAACTTCCGCTAATAACAACTAAAACTATTTTGACTAACTGCCATACGTACGGCTTTATGTATTTGCGAACGCGCATAAGCTCGTGCAAATTTACGTGCTCTTCTTGACTTTCGTCTTCTCTATAAGTGTTGCGTTGCGCCATTTTACTCACCTTTGGCCTTGTCTAAATCTTCAAATCCCAAAGCTTTGCCCATTTGCATACCAAGCTGCTTTTTGTAGATTTCCCAATATCTTCCATGCGATGCCACAAGATGCTCATGCGTTCCGCGCTCTACGATTTTTCCGTGATCTAGCACAATAATCATGTCTGCATCTTTAACAGACGAGATTCTGTGCGCAATTGTGATTACTGTGCGCAATCCGTCTAACTTTTTTAGCTCTTTTTGAATATGCTCCTCAGTTTCCATGTCTACTGCAGAAGTTGTATCATCCATAATCAAGACTGCAGGATTATTAGCTAACGCGCGAGCAAGACTTAAACGCTGCTTTTGACCGCCCGAAAGACCGACTCCTCGCTCTCCTACAACAGTTTCGTAGCCTTCTGGCATATTCATAATAAAATCGTCTGCATCTGCGATTCTTGCCATGCGCCTAATCGTGCTATCTAATTCTTTGCAATTTTCCTCGTTTTGAGGCAATCCAAAGCTAATATTTCCTGCAATCGTATCGGAAAACAGGAATGTTTCTTGCGCAACTATGCTAACTTGATTTCTAACAGTTTCTAGAGGCCATTCGCGAACGTCTTTTCCATCAATCAAAACGCGGCCGCGCGTAGGATCATAAAAACGCGCTATAAGACTTACAAGAGTTGACTTTCCAGATCCCGTTTCGCCTAAGATTCCAAGCTTTGTGCCTGCTGGAACATCTAAATCAATATCGCTTAAAATTGGCGAATCAAGATCGTCTGGGAATGCAAAATCAACGTGTTCAAAAGTTACGCGACCCTTAACTTTAACGTTTTTCTTGGCAGCGCTTGGCAAATCAATATGCGATTCTTGCGTAAGAAGCTTACGAATATTCACGCATCCTGCATTGAATCGCTGCCAATCATTAATAAGCCACCCAACCATTCTTACTGGCATGTGGAGCATCCAAAGAAAACTGTTAAACGTTACAAACGCGCCCAAAGTCATGCTTCCATTAAGCACAAGCCATCCGCCAAATCCTACTGTTACAAGCTCCAACGCAAAGCCCATGCCGTCAAGCCATGGCATGTATTTTTGCGTGTTTTTTGCAAGCGTAATATTGCGATTAAAGTAGTCTTCATTGCATTTATCGAATTTCTGGGTTTCAAAAGGCTCGCGAACAAAAGCTTTTACAACGCGATTGCCTTCAATGTTTTCTTCTACCATTGAGTTCATGCGTGCAAACGATTCTCGAATCGCAAGGAACTTTGGCCTAGCATTCTTGCCCATAAGCTTTGCAAGCCAGAACAAAAATGGCGTAATCGCCATAAGCGCTAGAGCTAGCTGCCATTGGATTGAAAACATTATAATTAGCGCAAACACAAACATCACTACGCAATCCAGCGCCATATAAGATACCCAGCTTAAAATGTGGCGAATCGCATCCGTATCCGAAGTCATGCGGCTCATAATGTCGCCTGTGCGCGTGTGATTAAAGTACGTAAAGTCAAGTGAATGTAGCTTCTCGTATTCGTCGCTTACAAGGCGATACACGGCGTTTTGGCCGAATCTTTCCATTTGAAGCTGGTAAATATATCTTGAACCTACGCGAACAATCATCATTGCAACCATTAGCACGCATACGTTAAGAAGCAAGTCATGCTGTTTTCCAATAATGACTTTGTCTACAATAAAGCCAGAAAGCAGAGGCATTGTCATTGCCATTGTGTCGTTGATAGTAAAAAGAACTAGCGATACGCCTACTCTCCACATATCTGGCTTACAATATTGTAAAACCCAGCGCACATTGCTCGCGTCTTTGCGTTTACTTGGATTTACATACATGCGCTAGATTCTCCCTTATTTTTGACTTTGCGATTTATTTTTTTTATTAAGTTTTATTAAGTTTATACTATTTTTCTGAGTTTATTTTTGCGCGACTATTTTTKSCCAACCAATGTTTTCAACAAAAACGTTAGCATATCCAGCAGGACCGCCGTTAGCGAAGCCCTTCTTGTATGCCTGATAGGTTGGAGGAGCAGAAACTGGGAGTGTACCATACTCGGCGAAAGCCATGGACTCACCCTTGTTGGCCAATGCAGTCTGTTCCTTGTAATCGTAGGTCTTGCCAATCTTGGCTAGAACGGCATCAATCTTCTTGCTGCCAGTGCCAGTAAAGTTGGAATCGCTCTTAGAACCGTATACCTGGGAAGCGGATGCCAAGAAGCTCAATGGAGATTGGGAAACCCAAGCCATTGGAAGAACCTGGAAGTCGAAGGAAGCAACAGTCTTAGAGAACTTAGATGCAGGCTTGTTTACAGTCATCGCCGAAGAAGGTAAATGTGAACTGAACGGTCTTACCATTCTTAGCGTAGTAACCGTCTTTGCCCATCTTGTAGCCAGCGGCCTCAAGAGTCTTCTTAGCGTTTTCTACGTTGAACTTACCATCAGCTGGGAGGTTGTTCTTGTAGCCAGCCTGGAACATGGAGAGAAGCTCCGAACCTGGCTGCTCGCTCTTCCAGCTCATACCCTGGAACTGAATCTTGTTGTAGGTGGCAACGTCGAATGCCTGGACAACGGCCTTACGCACGGCCTTGTCTTTGAATGCGCCAGCCTTTGCGTTTAAGTTAATAACACGAATCTTGGTGCTGTAGCCGTAACGGAGCTGAGCGCCCTTAACGCTACGAGCAGCCTTAACCTTATCCTTGGTGGAGATGGAATCCACGGAATCGATTTCGCCGTTCTGGAAGGCGTTCATTGCAGCGGTATCTTCCATACGCTTTACAACAACCTTGTCAAGCTTTGCCTTCTTGCCCCACCACTTTGGATTGCGCACGAAAACAACCTGATCTTCGGTTGCGGACTGAATCTCGAATGGACCTGCGCCCCACTCGTTGTGAGGATTATTTACCCAACCCTGGTTGAATACGGTTGGATCGGTTGCCTTTGGATGAACCAATGGAGCGAAAAGCAATTCCCAAGTTGCGCATGGCTTATTGTACTTAACGATTACTTGCTTAGGATTTGCGCCCTGCTCAACGGACTCAATGCAGTCATAGCCCTCGTGAGATGGTACAGAGTAGGCTTCGTTCTGGCCATTCATAACTTCCCAAGTAGCCTTGAAAGCAGTGTAATCGATGTCTGTACCATCGTTCCACTTAGCCTTTGGGTTCAAATCGTACTGAACTACGAGTGGCTTGTCGCTAACCTTCTTAACAGAAGTAATGTAATCAGGGTTGTACTTAACCTTCTCGCCCTTAACGGTATCGTAATAAGGAAGCGATGGCTGGTAGAAGCCCCACAAAGTGCTCATATACGCGGTGTTACCGTCGTTAGAAGCGTAGTTCCAGTTTGGACCCATGTCAGAAAGCGAGAACGTGTAAGTACCGCCATCCTTAACATTGTCACGAGGCTGTGGATTGTCATAACGCTTGTCAACCTTAGGCATTGGAAGAGCGCCAGCGTAGGAAGTATCCACACCTGCGGCTGGCTCTTCGGTCATACCGCCCTTGGCCTTATCTGCTGTAGTAGCAGTTGTGCCACCGCAAGCGCCGAGCAGCATTGCAACAGAAAGTGCAGCTGCGGCGAATACAGTTAATTTGCCTGCATTAGTTTTTTTCATGATTCCTCTCATTCCCCAGAAATGATGTCCGCTTTCTGGTATGTGTGTAGAGTATATCTAATCTTTTGACATTTTGTGTTACGACTTTTTTAACAAATACTGAATTTAAGCTTTTGTTACTTAAGATTTAATCCATAAAAAAGAAAATTAAATACATAAAACAGTCAAACAGAAAATTTTTTAGTTTATTTTAATTAAAAAACAAAATATATTACTTTTTTTAGAATTTATATGCCTGTAACAAAAAATCGCGTGTGTCTTGCATAACACACGCGATCAAAATTGCCCTAAACAAAAGTWYAGCACTAATCACAAGCCTTAGTGTACGGATGCTTAGGATTATCAAACACCTCATCCGTTTCTCCAGATTCAACAATGCGTCCATGGTACATAACAGCAATTCTGCTAGAAATGTGACGAACAACTGCCATATTGTGAGCCACGAACAAGTATGCAACTCCCAACTTATCCTGCAAGTCTTCAAGCAAGTTGATAATGCCAGCCTGAATAGAAACATCCAAAGCAGAAACAGGCTCATCAAGAAGCAAAAGCTTAGGATTCACAGCCAAAGCACGAGCAATAGCAATACGCTGACGCTGACCACCAGAGAACTGAGTTGGGAATCGATCAACCTGATCTGGATTCAGCTCAACAAGCTGCATAAGCTCCGCAATACGCTGACGAATCTCTTCTTTAGACTTCTTTTGAACATGAAGAGGCTCTGCCAAAATATCGTAAACAAGCATACGAGGATCAAGAGAGCTCATAGGATCCTGGAACACGTATTGGATCTTAGAACGAAGCTCGCGACGCTGCTCTTTAGTCAACTTATCGTTAAGATCGGTGCCAAAAACTGTAATAGAGCCAGCTTCTGGCTTCTTTAAACTCATGATTTCCATCAAAGTAGTTGACTTACCAGAACCAGATTCGCCAACAAGTGCCACAGTTTCGCCTTCGCGAATCTCAAGGTCAATGCCATCAACAGCGCGAACTTCGCCAACCTTGCGTCGCAAGAAACCGCCACCAGTAATTGGGAATGTCTTAACTAAGCCCTTAACATCCAAAACAACCTTGCGATCCTCGCGAGGAATGCCCTCAAACATTGGCTTAATAGTTTTTTCGGTTTCTGCATGAAGCAGCGCGCGAACGGTTTCGCTTTCTGCCTCAAGACCCATCATATCGCTAGTATCTCCACTCTTTTCTTCTGCCATCAACATATCCATTGTTGGCTTAGAGATTGGAGTTAAGCGGCGAGTACGCTTTTGGTCAACGCGCGGAACAGCGCCAAGCAAGCCGATTGTGTATGGCTGAGTTGGGTTAGCAAAAATCTCCTCAACGCTATTATGCTCAACCAAATGACCCGCATACATAACAATAACTTCGTCTGCAACGCCAGCAATAACACCCAAATCGTGAGTAATGAAGATCATTGCTGCGCCAGTTTCACGCTGAGCCTTCTTCAAAACATCCAAAACCTGAGCCTGAATAGTAACATCCAAAGCTGTGGTTGGCTCATCAGCAATAATAATATCTGGGTTATTCGCGATTGCCATAGCAATCATAACGCGCTGACGCATACCGCCAGAAAACTCGTGAGGGAAAGACTTTAAACGCTCAGCTGGCTTAGTGATACCAACCAAGTTAAGCAATTCAATAGAGCGCTCACGAATCTGATCTTCGGTCATATCTGGATTATGAATAACCAAAGCTTCCTTAAGCTGATCTCCAATAGAAAACACTGGAGTTAAAGCAGAAAGAGGATCCTGGAACACCATAGCAATATTCTTGCCACGAATCTTACTCATCTCTGCATCAGACTTCGTTAACAGCTCTTCGCCCTTATAAACAACAGAACCCTTAACAGACGCGTTCTTATCCAGCAAGCCCATAACAGCAAGAGAAGTAACAGACTTACCAGATCCAGATTCACCTACAATACCAATGGTTTTTCCGCGGTACAAATCAAAATTCATATTGCGTACTGCATGAACCGTACCAGCTTCCGAAGCAAAGCTAATTTGCAAGTTGCGTACAGAAAGAAGTGGTTCGTTGTTCTGATTTTCCATCACAGAATCTTCCTTAATTGCGTCATTCACCATATCAGTCATGTTTAAACCTCCAACGAGCCTTACTCGGCCTTACCAACAGACCTAGAATATGGATCAATCGCATCGCGAAGACCATCGCCAATAAGCTGAACAGAGAAAGTCAAAATAACCAAAACCGCAGAAGGAACCAAAAGAACCCAAGGAGAGGTCATAACGCTACTTTGACCAACATTAAGAAGAGTACCCAAAGAAGTATCTGGAGCCTTAATACCAAGACCCAAGAAGCTCAATGCGGTTTCGCCGTTGATTGCGCCAATAACACCGAGAACCGTGTTAATAATCAGCACAGAACCAAGATTTGGAACAAGGTGGCGAACAATAATGCGGAATGAAGAAACACCTTCAAACTTGGCTGCGCGCACATATTCACGCTCACGCAAACTCAAAGTCAAAGTGCGAAGCGTACGAGCATAACCAATCCAACCAAAGGAAGTCATACCAAACGCAAGCCAAAGCCAATCATTGCCACCGGTCGCGGAGCTAACAATCAAAGCAATAAGCAAGAAGGATGGAACAATCAAAAGCATGTCCAAAACCCACATGCCAACTTGCTCAAACCAACCCTCAAAGTAAGAAATAGCAGTACCAACCAAAGCAGCAATAATTGTAATAGAAATGGAGCTTACAATGCCAATAGAAAGTGAGCGACCAAGTCCGCGAACAACCATTGCATACATGTCTGATCCGCCAGGAGTTGTGCCAAGCCAATGCTCTGCGCTAGGAGGAGTTGCAAGAGCCGTAAAATCAGGCTCATCGTAGCCCCACTTACTAATCTTAGATCCAAACAAAGCAAGAAGAATCAAGAACACAAGCAAAACCAAGCCAACGACGGCAGACGGTCGCCTAAAGAAGCGACGCGTATAAAGCGTAATTTTGCCAGTTCGCTTAAAATTACCCCAAGAATTAGCATTTGCCTTTTTGTCTGCAACAGACTCTTGAGACTTTGAAGATACATCTTTTTTACTCATATCAATCACCTACACTGTTGCACAATTAATTCAAGCGAATACGAGGATCAAGCCAAGCAGAGAAGATATCTGCCAGCAAAGCTCCAGCCAAAGTACACACAGCTCCGAATGCAGCAATAGCAACAGAACCATTAATGTCGTTATTAGAAATCGTCTGCACAAAATAGCTACCCAAACCGTTAATTGCAAACACGGTTTCAGTAATAACGGCGCCCGTAAACACACCTGCAATTGAGAAGGCAACATCTACGGCTGTAGGAATCAACGAAGTACGCAAAGCGTGGCGGCGAATAGCAATGTTCAAAGGCAAGCCCTTAGCACGAGCAGTGCGAACATAATCAGCATTCATAGTGTCAAGCAAATAAGTGCGCTGCGTAAGATGGTATCCAACCATGCCAGGAACAGTCATAACAATTGTCGGCAAAATCAAATGCTGTAAGAAGTCAAGAACAAAAGCAATAGGGTTAGAACCTTGATAAGAATGCAATCCCGTAACAAAGAATAAACGAGAGCCAGCAGCATTGTTAACGCTAATTGCAGCTAACACAATAAGCAATCCAAACACAGCAGCTGGAACAACAAGCAAGAACGTAGCAATAGAGTTAAGAACTCGATCCTGCCACTTGTACTGACGAATAGCAGTATAAACGCCAACACTAACACCGAAAACAATACCAAGAACAGTTGCGCAAGTAACTAATTGGACAGACGCACCAATACGAGCCGCAATCGCAGGACCAACAGGAGCCTGCTCTGGGCTTAATCCCCAATCCCAACGAGTAAGAACGCCAGTAATCCAACGCAAATATCTCGTAATAACTGGAGTTTGGTCGTTAATGTTCGCCAAATCCAAAGAACGGTTAATCGAAGGAATTGGTGGATGCGGATGCCTAGACATATAATTCGATCGCGGATCCATAAAAGCACTTGCCAAGAAATACGTCATGGATACGGAGACAAACAGCATCACAACATAATTCAGGCATCGTTTAACGATGTATCGTATCATTGTGACTCTTTTCTACGTCTAACCATTGTTACCTCCATCTGGTAACTGCAAGCCTAAAGCTTGCACACTGCCATCGTTTGCTATACCCAGTTGCAAAAGCAAATCAAAAGCATACTCAAGGCACACTTAAGTAAGCCCTCATAAATGGGACATGTAATTAGTATATTTTTAGCTAACCTATGTACATTGCTTAAAATAAACATGCAATAATACGGAATAAATATCAATTATCACAAAAATTAATACACAAAATCAACAAAACATCAGAATATTTAACGGAATTATTTAAATTTTACGAAAATTAGTTTCGTAAATCGTAATAAAAGTGTAAATACAATAACATTTCGTACTAACAAAACACATTGCAATTAGTTTTACTAGCATCCTACTAAAAAGCACAAATCACGCAAAACACTACTCGTGCATTGAACACGCTACAATAACGCTTATTCGCCTATTTTCAACCTAACAACAAAAGGAGATATATGTCTGAAAACGTAAAAGCCGTTACCATAGACAACGTGCGCGAATATTCCAAGCATTTTAACGAACAGCGAGCAAATCGAGTAGCCGCAAACGCTTCTGTAGCAAGCGGCGTTCTTAAAGCTGCAACAAGCTATCAAGGACAACGCGCTTTACCACGCAACTTCTCCATAGAATTAAAACAAGGATCAATAACAAACCAACAGCACTCTGGACGTTGCTGGATGTTCGCTTCCCTTAACACTTTGCGTTACGAATTAATGCACAAGTGGAATTTAGACGACTTCGAGTTTTCCGAAAGCTACCTGTTCTTCTGGGACAAGATTGAAAAGGCAAATGCGTACTTGGAAAACGTGTTGGCAACATTAGACGAAACCCTAGATAGTCGAGTCTTTGAAAACATTAACTACGGTCCGATCGACGACGGCGGATGGTGGCAAATGTTCGTTAACTTGGTAAACAAGTACGGACTCGTACCAAAAAGCGCATACCCAGATTCACAGAATGCTATTGACTCAGATGCATTCGTACAATACATAAATACCAAGTTGCGTGAATTCGCGGCTGAATTGCGCGAAGCACACAAGAACGGTACTTCCATAGAAGAGTTGCGCGAAATGAAAATCCGCGACCTTGAAACCGTATACCGTATGACAGCTATCGCACTTGGCGAGCCACCAGAGCGTTTCGACTTCATTGCACGTACTAAAGATGACGACGATAAGAAAGACGAAAAGGACGACAAAAAGAACGAAGCCAAAGAAGACGATAAGAAGGACGATAAGCCAAAGACTGGCAAAGACGATCGTCCAATGATTCGCGAATATGGAATAACACCACTAGAATTCGCAAAGAAATACGTTCCAATTGACGTAAACGACTTTGTGAGCTTGTGCAACTCCCCAATGGAACACACTCCGTTCAACAAGCTCTACCAGCTTAAATACACCACAAACGTTGCTGAGACGAAGGAAATGGAGTTTGCAAACGTTGCGCTAGAAGTATTCCGAAAAGCAGCTGTCGATCAGCTAAAAGACGGACACCCAATTTGGTTTGCTTGCGATTGCACGCAATTCTCGCTAAGGCAAGATGGGTTCTTTGACCCAGCAGTTGTGCGCGTAGACGAGCTATTCGATGTAGAGTTTACATTCGACAAAGCTAAAGGTTTGGAATACATGGATTGCCCAGGCAACCACGCAATGACCTTTACTGGCGTAAACCTTAACAAAGATGGTGAGCCAGACCGCTGGAAGATTGAAAACAGCTGGGGTAAAGATAACGGCGAAGACGGATACTACGTTGGATCCGCGCAGTGGTTTGACCGCTACGTTACAGAAATCATTATTAACAAGAAGTATCTTGATGAAGCAA
>QWCD01000146.1_pt1 | contig 20402 bp, 25 predicted proteins | sample 1972461 | NCBI WGS metagenome assembly QWCD01 (sample SAMN09866717, study PRJNA288562) | Human vaginal metagenome isolate term4_vaginal, whole genome shotgun... | isolation source: vagina | host: Homo sapiens | place: USA: California | reverse complement strand
AAGCAAATATACCGAATTGAAATGGAGAGATCATATTGACTAATCAAGAAAGTTACATCGACTTGCGGTGTATAGGATGTGGAGCGCTTTTGCAGACCGATCATCCTAAAGAACGAGGTTATACGCCAAATAGTGCCTATCAAAAGGGACTAGAAACTGGCGACTTGTACTGTCAGCGGTGTTTTAAACTCCGGCACTATAATACGCTCGATAAGGTTCAAATGACAGCTCAAGAGTTCTTAATGAGTTTGAATCAACTGGCCGAGAAGGACGCTTTAATTGTGAATGTTGTGGATGTGTTTGATCTAGCGGGGTCTCTGTTGCCCGGTTTGCAACGTTTTGCAGGAAACAATCCGATTGTACTCGTCGCTAACAAAGTTGACCTCCTTCCTTCTTCGGTGAAGGAGAATAAGTTGATTGCCTGGATGAAGCGTTACCTCAAAAGCCAAGGCATCAAAGTTGTCGGAATTTTCCTAACGAGTGCGAAGAAATATCGGCAGATGGATGAGTTGTTAGATTTTATCAATGCTCACCGAAAGGGAAGAGATGTCTATGTCATTGGGGTCACCAACGTCGGAAAGTCGACCTTGATCAATAGTCTCCTAAAGAGCCGAGGCCTTGAGGGAGATGTGATTACGACAAGTTACTTCCCAGGGACGACCTTGGATGTGATTGAGATTCCTTTGGACGACCATTCTAAACTTTTGGATACCCCAGGGGTCATTCAAGAGGGACAGATGACGTCTCTTTTAGAAGCTAAGGCTTTAGCTCAAGTCCTTCCTAAAAAAATGGTGAAACCGAGAACCTACCAGTTGAATCCTGGACAGACGCTCTTCTTGGGGGGGGTGGCTCGGTTTGACTTTGAAGGAATGAAGAGAAGTGGAGTCACCGTCTATCTTTCTAATGCGTTAGACATTCACCGTCGGAAGACAGAAGGAGCCGACGCCTTTTATCAGAAGCACTTGGGATCTTTGTTAACTCCACCTATGGGAAGACAGGCGGATTGGCCGGAGCTCAGGAGGCATGCCTTTACTTTGAAAGAAGCACAAGATCTAGCGATTGCTGGTCTGGGGTGGATACATTGCCCAGCAGATAGTCGCGTAGCGGTTTATGTACCTAAAGGAATTGACGTGATTCTTCGTCAGCCTCTGATTTAAGAAGAGAGGGGAATAAGTATGAATAACAAGCAGAAAAAAGCCATTAAACAGGTGGGGCAGTTCTTAAAACCTATTTTTCAAATTGGAAAAAATGATTTAACCGATGAAATGATTGAACAATTTGACTATGCCCTTGAAAAGAGAGAAATTATAAAAATTAGTATTCTACAAAATTCTGCAGTGACTGCAGAAGAAGCATTAGGGGAACTTGAAGAAGCTTTGCATTTAGAGTTTGCTTATAGTATTGGACATACTTTGGTTCTCTATCGGGCTTCTCAACAAATGAAGAAACGCGATCTTTCTTTAAGAGTAGCAGCCTTAGAGGGTTAGGGGACGCTTGATTGTGGCGAAACAAGAGGTAGATTTAGCGTTAGACATTCAAACAGAAAGAGCCGTCTTTCTTCCTCAAAAAAGAATTGGGTTGATGGGAGGCACTTTTAATCCTGTTCATGTGGGACATTTGCTAATGGCTGAGCAGGTCTATGACAAGTTAGGATTAGATCGTGTCGATTTTATGCCTAGTCATTTTCCCCCGCATGTGGATCCTAAAAAGACTCTGCCAGCTGAAGATCGTTTAGAGATGCTGAAGTTGGCTTTAGGGGATAACCCACATTTTGGCTTGGAAACTATCGAGTTAGAACGCCTAGGCAAGTCTTATTCAGTCGAAACGTTGGAAATCTTAACCACCCTCCACCCAGAAAATGAATATTACTTTATTATTGGGGGAGATATGGTAGATTACTTGCCTAAGTGGTATCGGATTGAAGATTTGGTGAAGATGGTTCACTTTGTAGGAGTGAAGCGACCGGGGTATGTGGGGCAAACGTCCTCTTTCCCTATTATCTATGTCGATAGTCCTTCCTGCGACGTGTCTTCTACCGCGATTCGGCAAGCGGTGGCGAGTGGACACAGTATCCGCTATCTTGTTCCAGAAGCGGTGCGACACTATATCAAAGAAAAGGGGCTTTATTATGAGCAAGGATGAAATTAATTATTCAAGATCTTATGTTGCCGTTGATCGGGAGAAGATTGTTCATTCCCTCCAATCTGAACTCTCTCCTCACCGCTTTCAACATTGTTTGCGGGTTGAAGAGACTGCTAGACGTTTGGCTGAGAAGTATGGACAGGATAAGGAAAAGGCAGGCTTGGCAGGCCTTCTCCACGATTATGCTAAAGAAGCTTCCAAGGAGACCCTCCTCTCTTATCAGGAACATCCGGACTATGATCCTGATTGGTTGAATTATGGCAATGCGATCTGGCATGGACCGTTAGCCGCTATGCGTGCGGTAGATCAATTTGGATTGAAAGATGAAGAGATTTACCAGGCAATTTTTAACCATACAGTAGGGAGTTTGAAGTGGACGCCGACTGCAAAGATCGTTTACCTGGCAGACTATATCGAACCTGGGCGCGACTTCCCCGGGGTAGAGGAAGCTAGACAAGCCACTGAACGTTCTTTAGACGAGGGCGTGACTTATAAACTCACTCATTCTTTAACTTACCTCGTGAATAATCACTTGCGTATTTATCCGCGTACCTTAGAGGTTTATAATCAGTGGTTTGGAGACCAGGAGAAGAAAATTTAAATCAGTTGAGATGATAAAAGAAAGGAAGTATGGAATGAATCAACAAAACAGTCAGGAGTTAATGAAGTGTATCGTTCGAGCAGCCGATGACCGCTTGGGACAGGATATCTTAGCATTGGATGTCCAAAATTTAACGCCTCTTGCGGATTATTTTGTTTTAGTGACCGCCAAAAATGATCGGCAATTGCAAGCAATTGTGGAGAGTATTGAAGAAGCCATGGAAGGAGCAGGCTATACCATCAAGAGTAAGGAAGGACAAGCAGGGACGCGGTGGTACTTGCTAGACTGTACAGATGTGGTCGTCCATGTCTTTACCAAGGACGAACGTGAACACTACCATCTTGAGAAATTATGGAGTGATGCACCGATTGTGAACCTTGAAGGAATTTTATCGGATGAAGCCTAAATATAAGAACTATCAAGTTTTCAGCCAAGTTTATCAACAGATTTTTGATGAAAGCTTGTATGACCAATGGGCAGATTATGTTCAAAGAAAGATCAAGGGGGCCTTTCCTTCTGGGACAAGCCCTCTTCGTTTGTTAGATCTCGCTTGTGGAGATGGGAGATTAGCTGTTCGCTTGGCTCAAGCGGGCTATCAAGTGAGTGGAATCGACTTATCAGAAGAAATGGTGGCCTTGGCAGAAGAATTATCGGTAGAAGAGGACTGTTATATTCTCTTCCAGCTTGGAGATATGCGGAATTTTGAAATCTCAGAAAAGGTTGCGGTGGTTACGCTGTTCTGTGATAGCTTGTGTTATCTCAAGGATGTCGACGAGATCAAGGCAACCTTTTCTCAAGTTTATCAAGCTTTGGAGGAGAAGGGCCTTTTTCTTTTTGATATTCATAGTGCCTATCAGATGAATCAAGTCTATCCGACCTTTCATTGGGTGGAAGAGTGGGAAGATGCTGTCTTTACCTGGCGGAGTGAACAAGTCCGTGGAGAAAATACCATTGATCACTGCTTGAACATCTTTGTGCAAGAAGGGGAGGACTATCACCGCTATCAGGAGTGCCATCAGGAACAAATTTTTGCACCTGATGTGTATAAAGACTTGCTAGAAGAGGTAGGCTTTCACACGATTGAAGTGTCAGCAGATTTTAAGGAAGATCCGGCTTCTTTGACAAGTCGGCGACTTTTCTTTAAGGCAGAGAAGGGGTAATTATGCAAGAAGTGTGTGGAATTATTGTCGAGTGGAATCCTTTCCACAATGGGCATCGAGCTATCCTTCAAGCCATTCGCTCCCACCATCCCCAAGCGGTGGTTATTGCCTTGATGAGTGGCAACTATGTCCAAAGAGGCGAAGTGGCCATCTTAAGCAAGTGGGAACGAGCCAAGATGGGGGTGAAATATGGGGCAGATCTTGTGTTTGAATTGCCTTTTTGGCAGGCCGTTCAACCGGCAGATGGGTTTAGCCGAGGGGGAGTAGAAGCCCTCGCTGCTCTCGGAGTGCAGACTTTGGTTTTTGGGAGCGAAGTGGCAGATTTTAAACCCTATCAAGTCCTGGCAGACTGGCTAGCTAACCACCAGAAGCAGGTGGAAGGGGCTTGGCAAGAGAGAAAGGGCCCGAGAGGAGATTTTGCAAGAGACCGCCTGCAGTTTTTGTATGACCTTTGTCAGAAAGAGGAAGAGTTAAAGGAGTTGACCATTGATTTTCAGAATCGGTCCAATACCCTGCTTGCTTTTCGTTATGCCAAGGCCAACGCTGACTTGCACTCGTCCATGCGACTGGAAGCTTTTAAACGAGAGAAGCATTATGACTTCCTGTCAGAAGGGGTGGAATTGCTATCGAGCAGTCAGATTCGCCATTCCCTCTCTCAACACCTTCCAGCTTCTTCGCTAGGAGAGAGCCTTCCTCGAGAGATGGCAGAAGCTTTGGACCAGACCCCACGACTTGGCTTCTTAGCGAGCTGTTATCCTTACTTGCGTTACACACTTTTGACCCATACCCGCCCTCAATTGGCTAGGTATTACCAAGTATATGAAGGGATAGAGGGGGTTCTTCAAGAGGCGGCGAAAACTTGTGACACTTATGAAGATTTCTTAGAGAAGGTAGTTAACAAACGGTGGACGCGTTACCGGATTCAACGGGCCTTAGTGATGGTGCTTTTGCAAGTGGAGGAAGAAGAGATGGTCTGCTTTCAGAACTTGCGGCAACCTTTAGTCCTCTTAGGGGCTACCAAGCGGGGAAGAAGCTATCTAAAAGACTTGAAAAAGCAGTCGCATTCACGGTATTCTATACTTAGTCGGATAGGGCAAGCAGAAGAAAAGCAGTGGCCTCTAGCTGTTCGGGCGGATCAGTTTTATCAGCAATTTGTGATGAAGAGTGATCAAAGCCAAGTCTTTGGACGAACGCCTTATCTCCGGGATTAAGCATAGGAAGGAAGCAATAGAAGAAATTAAGAATGTCAAGGAAATTTAATTGACAAACCTAAAAAATATCGGTATAATTTCTCTTGTTGCTTAATGGTGGTCAATAATGAAATGGTCAATCCAAGAATTAAGTTTTTTGGCAAGAGACCCTCTTTTCCTTCAAGAAACGTTGGATCTTGAGGAAGCTCTTCAAGCCAGATGCCAAGAAGTTCTCGCTGCATCTGCAGTGGAAGTGACGGGTATGGTTCTCTATGAAGAAGAGACGGTCTTGGTTCAATTACAAATCGCATTAACGATTACGCTACCGTCTTCACGTTCCTTACAACCTGTAGAAGTAGCCATGCAGTTTCCAATGAAAGAACGCTATCTTCCTTTAGGAGTGACGCAAACTTTTGGCGATGATGATCAAACGATTGTGCTGGACTTAGAAGGAGACACAGTGGACTTAGACCAGGCGATAGTGGATAATATCCTCACGCGGATTCCACTCAAGCGCTTGACACCTGATGAATTGAAAGCAACGCAATTATTGTCGGGTGAAGATTGGAATTTAATGACAGAAGCGACCTTTGCAACCAATAAAGCCCATCAGCAGACAGGGGATCCCCGTCTTGCAAAGTTGCAAGAATTGTTCAAGGATCAGACTTCTGAGAATTAAGTTGAAACGAAATAGGAGGTGTAATGAAGATGGCAGTACCAAAACGTAAAACATCCAAACAAAGAAAAAATAAACGTCGTACTCATTACAAGTTGGAAGTTCCAGGTATGGTAGCTTGTCCAAACTGTGGTGAATACCGTAAATCTCACCATATTTGCCCAAGCTGCGGCTTCTATAATGGTGAAGACGTTATGAACGCAACAGAAACAGAAGAAGCTTAATGAAAGCAAGCTGAAGGTGTCCTTCAGCTTTTTTTACGCCCTTATTCTAGGAGACTAGGAAGAGGCGTTTTTTTATTTTGAGGATCCCGTCTTTCTCTTCTTATATAGTAAGAAATGGTTATGATTAGGAAAACTCCCTTTTTAAACGGTAAAAATTGTGCTAGTATGGAGATTGGTTGAAGCAAGAGAAAAAAGGCGACATCCTTGATCTTGTAAGAAACTTGGCCCTTTTGTTGCTTTTTTAAAGTGGTAGAGAGGGAACAATCAGCTTCTTTCAGTCTAATCTTTCGCATGAAGCTTTTGATGGGGAGAAGCTAACTATAAAATTAGATATGAAGGAGTTATTATGAGAAAATTTCGGTTAACGAGAAAGCGCAAGCAAGCCATTATCATTGCCAATGATGCGTTGAGCGTAATGGCGAGTGCGGCTTTATCGATATTTTTAATTATTTATTATGTGCATTCAAATGCGGTGGAATATTTGTCCATGGCTCTCGTTTATTTCTTCGTGTATGCCTTATTGGCCCATCTTCAACATGCCTTTTTGGCCATTATTCGTTACTTCAATATACGGGATGCGAGACGGTTGATAGTTACCAATGTCGTTGCAGCGCTTGCGGCTTTTGTTTTTGGTAATTTGTTGTTTGAACAGATCAGTAACCGCTACGTTTTCCTTTTGATGGTCTTCTCGGCAGTCTTCATGGTCATCAATCGGTTAGTTTGGAAGACTTATATCGATTGGAAAAATCACACCAACCAACAAAGTGTAGATGAAGATGCTCCTCGTTTGTTATTGGTTGGGGCAGGGGAAGCAGCCAACTTATTTATTAATAATTTTTCCAAGCATCCTGAACGTTTTACCATTATTGGACTTGTGGATGATGATCCCAATAAGCAAGGAACCTATCTACGGAATGTTCCTATCTTAGGATGTATTGAAGATATTCCTATGATTATCGAAGAAAAAGATATTCAAGTGATTACCATTACAGCGCCTTCCCTTCCTTCTGAAAAGGTGGAAGAAGTTGTGGAATACGGAAACAAAAAGAAGATAACTGTCAACCAAATGCCAGAAGCAGAACGGGTGCTTTCTGGGGAATTCAAGATGGCCATGAAAGAAATCGAAATCTCAGACCTCTTGGGACGTTCTGAAATTCACTTGGATGACGAACCTGCTATTCGTGCTATTCGTGGAAAGACGATTATGGTGACAGGTGGTGGCGGTTCGATTGGTTCTGAAATCTGCCGTCAGCTTTTGAAGTTTGGACCTGCTAAGTTACTTTTTGTTGGACATGGGGAAAATTCCATTTACCTCTTGGACCAAGAGTTATCCAATATGAATTTGAAACATATTCAAGCTATTCCAATTATTGCAGATATTCAAGATCGGGAGCATATGTTAGATCTCATGAATATCTATCATCCAGATATTGTCTATCATGCGGCAGCTCATAAGCATGTGCCGATGATGGAATATAATCCAACGGAAGCTGTTCGAAATAATGTCTTTGGAACTTACAATGTCGCTTGGGCTGCGGATAAGGCTGGCGTGGAAAGATTTGTTATGATTTCCACAGATAAGGCGAACAATCCACCTAACATTATGGGAGCTACCAAACGGATCTGTGAAATGATTGTGACAGGATTTAACGAGCGGTCTCAAACGACCTTTTCAGCCGTTCGATTCGGAAACGTGTTGGGAAGTCGGGGATCTGTTATTCCACTCTTTAAGAAACAGATTGCAGCTGGAGGTCCTGTGACGGTGACCCATCCAGAGATGCGGCGGTACTTTATGACAATTCCAGAAGCTTCTCGTTTGGTGATTCAAGCTTCTGCCCTCGCTAAGGGTGGGGAACTCTTTATCCTCAAGATGGGTAAGGAAGTCTACATTAAAGATTTAGCACGTAAGATGATTACTCTGTCCGGTTACACCCTTGATGAAATTCCAATTAAATATGTAGGAATTCGTCCAGGAGAGAAACTTCATGAAACCTTGATTATGGAAGATGAAATAAGTGACCGAAAAGTGGATGATAATATCTATATCGGAAAAGTCCACAATAAGAGCCTAGAAGAAATTAAAGCCTTTGTGGATACTTTAGATTTGAGTGGTCGAGATGATCATTTGATTGATAAGGTGACCGCTTTTGTTCATAGAGATGAAGAAAATGCCTTAAAAGAGAATGAAGAATAGGTAAGGGAGAAAACCATGAAAAAGATGAATATTCCATTTTCACCACCAGATATTACAGAAAAAGAAATTGAAAATGTAGTAGATGCTTTGAAGTCAGGCTGGATCACCACAGGGCCTAAGACCAAGCAGCTAGAAGCCAAAGTGGCGCAATATTGTGGAACAGAAAAGGCGGCAACCGTGAATTCTGCAACGGCTGCTATGGAAATGACACTTCGGGCTTTAGGCGTAGGACCTGGCGATGAAGTCATCACAACGGCTTACACCTATACAGCTTCTGCAAGTGTTGTGGCTCATGTAGGGGCTAAGTTAATCTTGGTGGATGTGAAGCCAGGAACCTTCCAGATTGACTTTGATCAAGTGGAAGCTGCTCTTACTGAAAAAACCAAGGTAGTTATTCCTGTGGATATCGCAGGTAAAATGGTCGACTACGATACTTTATTTGAGAAGCTAGAAGCGAAAAAAGCGCTCTATCATCCCAAAAAAGGAACTTTACAAGAAGCTTTTGATCGGGTGATTGTGATGGCAGATGCAGCTCACTCTTTAGGAGCTACCTACAAAGGAAAACGGTCGGGGGCTGTAGCAGACTTCACCTGCTTCTCTTTCCATGCAGTGAAGAACCTAACAACAGCAGAAGGTGGGGCGGCCACTTGGAAGTCCAGACCTGGAATAGATAATGAAGCCTTGTACAAGACTTATATGTTGTTGACTCTGCATGGTCAAAACAAGGATGCTTTGTCTAAGATGCAATTAGGCGCTTGGGAGTATGACATTGTGGCGCCTTATTACAAGGCCAATATGACCGATGTACATGCAGCGATCGGCTTGGCTCAGTTTGAGCGTTACGAAGACATGCTCTTAAGAAGACGAACCATTATTGAACGTTATGATGAAGCCTTTAAAGATTTGGGAATAACCTCTCTTACCCATTTTGATGAATTAGGCAATTCGAGTGGTCACTTGTACTTGATGCGGATTGCAGGTTTTGGGGTAGAAGAGAGAAATGCTTTCATTATGAAATTAGCAGAAGCGGGCATTGCAACGAATGTTCACTACAAACCTCTCCCAATGATGACGGGTTATCGCAAGTTAGGCTTTGATATCAAAGATTATCCAAATGCTTATGCGACCTATGTGAATGAAGTGACCCTCCCACTACATACTTTATTAACGGATGAAGAAGTGGATTACATTATTGACCAAGTCAAACAAGCATTAAAATAGGAGTAAAATGTGATTTTAAAAGAATGGAAAGCTTTACCTCTGAGCATGCAATGCGAAGAGGTAAAGCCTTATTATGACTACTTACAGAAGAAAAAACTTTCTTTGACGATAAAGCGGTTGTTTGATATTATCTTGGCTTGCTTTTTATTGATTCTTTTTGCGATTCCTATGGGGATCTTGGCCGTGATGATTAAGAAAGATTCTCCAGGGCCTGTGTTTTATCGGCAAGAACGCGTGACTACTTATGGACGAACCTTTTATATTCATAAGTTTCGGACCATGGTGGATAAGGCGGACCAATTGGGAAGTGCCGTAACGGTAGATCAGGACCAACGGATTACCCGAGTAGGTGCCAAGATCAGAGATTATCGTTTGGATGAGATCCCTCAATTGATTGATGTCTTGAAAGGGGATATGTCCTTTGTCGGGACACGTCCAGAAGTGAAAAAGTACGTGGATGCTTACTCTTTAGAGATGAGAGCCACCTTGTTATTGCCGGCAGGTATTACGAGTCGAGCCAGCTTAGAATTCAAAGATGAGGCAGCTTTGTTAGAGGGATCGGACCATGTGGATAAGACCTATATTGAAGAAGTCTTACCGAAGAAGATGGCGATTAATTTGGAAAGTTTGAAAAGTTTTAGTTTAAAAAATGATCTTATCACGATGTGGAAGACTACTTTCGTGATGTTATAAGATAAGGACGGATGGTATGCAGGAATTTTCAGTTTTAATGTCTTTGTATATTAAGGAGAAGGCCTCCAATTTTGAAGAATGTATGCAGAGCATGTTGAAGCAAACAGTTCTTCCAACTGAATGTGTTGTGGTATTAGATGGGCCTATTTCAGAAGAGTTACGTCAGGCCCTTGAAAGCTACCAGGCACAGTATGGAGATTGGATCGTGGTAGTTCCTCTTGAAGTGAATCATGGATTAGGCCTCGCCCTCGCTGAAGGGGTGCGCCATTGTAAATATGATCTCATTGCACGAATGGACACCGATGATATTGCGCGGTCGGATCGGTTTGAGAAGCAACTCGCTTGCTTTGAAAAAGATCCAGACTTGTCCATTTGTGGGAGTCATATTATTGAGTTTGAGGGGAGTATTGATCATGTTCTCGCTAAACGGAAGGTCCCTCTCACCCATGACGCCATCGCCGCTTACCAAAAGCAACGCAGTGCCTTTAACCACATGACGGTGATGTTCACCAAAGAAGCCATTCTAAAGGCCGGCAATTATCAACATGCGCCATTGATGGAGGATGACCTGATGTGGGTGCATATGTTACAATCGGGCGCTAAGTGTTTAAATATTGATGATTATTTGGTTTATGCCCGGACAGGTTATGAAATGATTTGTCGTCGAGGCGGCTGGTCTTACTTCAAGAAGTACCGTAAAGGACGTCGTCAGATTTTAGAGACAGGTTATATTAGTTACTGGGATTATTGGAAGACAGTGGCGATTCAAGCGGTTGTGGCTTTGGTACCTCAATCTGTTCGATTTTTTATCTTTAATAAGTTACTCCGCTAGATTCTAGTGATGAGAGTGTTGGTGAAGAGAGCAATCTTTGCCAACACTTTTTTGTTGGAGTGAAAACTTGAAAAGGTGACGCTTTCACTTCGTGGTCGTCTAAGAAAAAAGTGGGGAAGTTGCTGTATTTCAGAGGGAGAAATGGTAGAATAGAAAGGATGATTTAGACAGTGAGGGATAAGAAAAATGAGTGAAGAATACACATACAAAGCACAATTAGGCAAGGAAAAGATAGGAATTGTTAGTCGAAAGACGAAAGAACATTTGGATGAAGTGGTTCACCGGGTGAATGCAAGCCTTGCTCTTCTTGAGAAACAACATGTGATCTTGTCTAAACAAAAGATGGCACTCTTAGTGGCCGTGAATGCCACCTCTGATGGCGTTGAATCAGAAGAAAAAATTCAGAAATTAGAGAAGGATTTAGAAGTTGCGAAGGCAGAGACCGAGAACTTGGTGGAGCGACTTCGAACTTATAAGACTCAAGTGGATCAAATCAACCAATTAGAGGAAGAGCGCAAGACCCTTCTTCAAGAGAAAGAGGAATTGGTGACTCAGTTGAAAGAGCAAAATCTCGCTTATGAAAAGTTAGAAAGTTCTTGTCGAGAAGAGATCCAAGTTTTGCAAGGAGCTAACAAGAAGCTAGAGCAAGACTTAGTGGATCAATCCAAAGTTCAAAAGGACATGCTTCAACAGTTTCAAGACGAAAAAAATCGCTTAGAGGAAGAGAAAGAAAGACAAATAAAGGCTTATAAAGAACGCCTTCAAGCTGCTTTAGAACATCAAACTTATCTAGAGAAAACGTTGGCTTACTGTCAAGACCAGCTTCAAGAGAAGACAAAAGAAGTGGAAAGCCAGAAAAGTTTAGCACCTGCTCATTCAGAAGAAAAGGTACAAGAAGAGAGCGTTCAGGAGGACTCCTCAGAGGAAAATTCATCCCAAACCACAGCCGAACAGTCTCATCCAAGAAAGCGGGCATCCTTGTATTGCACGGCATCTGAAACTCTCTTGTCCCAATATGCTTCCAGAAATTATGATCCCTTTAGTCGAGAGAAGGGGCGGTTAACAAAGACACCGCGACATTAAGAGAAAAGGAGACGATGAACGGATGACAGCTATTGTTTGGGGTAGCGGGCTAGTTGTGGTACTAGTGGTGTGGACTCAAATCTATCGCTATCGCTGCCAAGGCTTTTGGTCTCAGATGGGGCAAATGGGGGCGTTAGTTGGTGGTTTTTATTTGGCGGAACATTACTATTTGTGGTTAGCGGATAAGTTGGCTCTCCTTCTGCCTTATCCTCAATTTTCTTCGAATTCCTTCTATGCGTATTATCCGCAAGCTGTAGTTGCTCATAAGGAAGAAATCTTTTTTAGAGCTTTAGCTTTTAGTGGTTTATGCTTAGCCGTCCTATGTCTAAAGAATTGGATATGGCAAAAAACGGGCATGAACCACCGAGGGAAAGGTGGCAAATTTTGGCTGACAGGAAGCCTAGTAGGCCTAGTGAGTGCTTGGTTTTTACTCTTTTTAATTTTTGGAGTGGCTTCTTTAGTCAACTGGCCATTTATTCAAAGGCTGTTAGCTGAAAATCCAGTGGCAGATTTCTTTATTCGTCAGACCCCTTTCTTGACGGAAAGAGTTTATCGCATGTGGTTTGAAGGAATTGCTGTGGTGAATTTGTAGTCTAAGAGAGTAAAATGGAAATGACAGTAATGTAGAGGAGGGATTTTTTGCAGTCTAAAATTTATCAAAGCTTAGCATTTGACAAGATCAGAGGGGCCTTAGCGGGACATACTCTAACTATTGCAGGAAAGGGGCTAGCCCTTCAAGTAGAACCAATGAAATCCAGAGAAGCAATTGAGGATACCTTGTGTCAAGTGGATGAAGTGAAAGCCTTGTATGAGTTGGCTTTAGCCTTGCCCTTGGTGGGATTAGAAGACTTAAGTGCAGCTTTGAAGCGCTTGGCCATTGATGGGGTCCTTAGTGGCAAGGAACTGGCAGGAATTGGGCAAGTCCTTTCGATGGTCTCCCAATTGAGCCAATTCTTTGATAAGTTAGAAAGTCAAGAAGTAAGGGTTCCACATTTGAGAGAGATAGTGGATCAATTGTCTAGCCTTCCTCAGTTAAATAAACGGTTAAGAGAAGCTATTGCACCAGATGGTTCTGTCTATGATGAAGCCAGCCGTGAATTAGCTCGCATTCGGCATGCCATTAAGCGCGAGGAAGCCCATATTCGTATTTCTCTCGACCAGATTATGAAGTCGAAGAAGCAAGATTACTTGAGTGATCACTTAATTACGATCCGGAATGACCGTTATGTTTTGCCAGTGAAACAGGAATATCGACGGGCTTTTGGAGGGGTGGTCCACGACCAATCTGCCAGTGGACAGACCGTGTATATTGAACCTCAATCGGTTATGGAAGCAAATAATAAGGTGCAATCGCTTAAAACAGAAGAAAAAGTAGAAATCGAACGGATTTTGGCGGAACTTTCTGCGGCCTTAGCGCCCCATTGTGTAGAGATTCAGAGCAATTATCGCTTGATTGGACAGTTGGATTTTATTCAGGCCAAGTGGCGTCTGGCCCAAGCGATGAAGGCTCATCGTCCGCAGCTAGCAGAGCATAATGATGAGGTGGCTTTGGTGGATGCCGTCCATCCTTTTCTCGATGCCAGAACGGCTGTAGCGAATACGATCCGTTGGGAAGCGCCTTATCGGATGTTAATTATTACAGGGCCGAATACAGGGGGGAAGACGATTACCCTAAAGACGACCGGCCTCTTGCAGTTAATGGGACAAGCAGGGCTGTATATTACCGCTTCAGAAGAAAGTCGCTTGGGGATCTTTGATGAGATCTATGCAGATATTGGAGATGAGCAATCCATTGAAGCAAATTTGTCGACTTTTTCCGGACACATGATGAATATGATTCATATCTTGGAAGAAGTGGATGATCGAAGTTTGGTCTTAATGGATGAGTTGGGATCTGGAACAGATCCTAAGGAGGGTGCCGCTTTAGCAATGGCGATTTTGAATCGGCTCGACCTTCTTCACTGTACGGTACTCGCAACGACCCACTATCCTGAGTTAAAAGCTTATGCCTTCAATCATCCCCATGCCATGAATGCGAGTGTCGCTTTCGATGAAGAAAAATTGCAACCTACTTATCGTTTATTGATTGGTCAACCTGGTCGAAGTAATGCTTTAGATATTTCTGAACGTTTAGGACTTGCTAAGGGGATTGTTGAAGAAGCTCGAACTTATGCCGGAGAAGAGAATCAATCTCTGAACGAAATGCTGGATGCTCTGAATAAAGAACGCCAGAGTTACGAAAACAAACAAGAGCACCTCAGTGACCAGGTGAAGGAAGCAGAAGACTTGTTGCGTGATGTCAAAAAAGTCTATCATTCCTTACAAAGTCAAAAGGAAAATTATCTCCACCAAGCTCAAAAAGAGGCCCAGGCTTTCCTTGAAGAAACCCAAGAAAAAGCGGATAAGTTATTAGCTGAAATTCGTCAATGGAAGAAAGAAGGAAGGGCTTCTCAGTTGAAAGAGCACCAGTTGATTGACCAAAAGAAGGCCATTCAAGACCTGACACCTGAACAAGAACAACTCCAGCATAATAAAGTCTTAAATCGGGCCAAACGTCAAAAGAAAGCTAAGGAAGAATGGCAAGTGGGAGACCAAGTCAAAGTCTTCCCCTATGGTCAGATCGGAACCTTAGTTGAAAAGCGGGAAGATCATACCTGGGTGGTCCAAATGGGAATGTTGAAGATGGCGCTCCCTGAACAGGACTTAGAACGTCTCAAGCCTGCCAAAGTCGCCAACCAGAAGAAATCAGCGACCACCCTTAAAGCCCCAAGAGCCAAACGTGTAAAATCTACTCTCGATCTCAGAGGTATGCGATATGAAGAAGCCTTAAGAGCTTTGGATAGCTACATTGACCAAGCCCTTCTTGCTAACTTGCCGCAAGTGACGATTATTCACGGCTTTGGGACGGGCGTGATCCGAGAAGCAGTTCAAAAGTATCTCCGGCAAAATCCTCGGGTTCTCTCTTTCTCTTATGCACCACATAATTTGGGAGGACAAGGAGCAACGATTGCCAAATTTACAGAAGAATAAAAGAAGTCGTGTGAGCAAAAAGATTCGTCTTGGAAAAGTCACATGTTATAATAAAAAAGCAAATTAGAAAACGGGAGGAATTTGTAATGTTACAAGGTGTTAACGATCAAAATTTTAATGAAGAAACCAAAGAAGGTGTCGTTTTAGTCGACTTTTGGGCAACTTGGTGTGGTCCTTGTCGGATGCAGTCCCCTATTGTTGATGAATTAGATGACGTGATGGGGGATGAAGTGACTTTCTGTAAGATGGATGTGGATGAGAACCCTGAAACGGCACGGGCCTTTGGCGTAATGTCTATTCCTACTTTAGTGATCAAAAAAGACGGCGAAGAAGTTGAACGGTTGGTAGGTTATACGCAAAAAGAAAAACTTCAATCGATTTTGGAGAAACACTTAGACAAATAAAAGCAGATTAAAAAGCATTCTCACAAGAAGAATGCTTTTTTGCTAGCTGAAATCTGGTATAATAAGGCGTGTAGATTTTTTAGGAAAGCAGGAAAAAGTATGAACCGTCCAATTGGTTTCCTTGATTCAGGGGTTGGAGGACTAACCGTCGTGAAGGAAGCAATGCGACAATTGCCGAATGAATCCATTATTTATATAGGAGATAATGCGCGATGTCCTTATGGTCCTAGACCGGTTGAAGAGATTAACGCTTTTACCCAACAACTCGTTGATTTTTTGGTGGCTAAGCAGGTGAAGCTTTTGGTCGTGGCTTGTAACACGGCAACCGCTGTTAGTCTAGAGAAGATTCGAGAACGACTAAGTATCCCAGTAGTGGGAGTGATTCATCCTGGCGCCCGTGCGGCCAATCGTTATACCCGAACGGGGAAAATTGGAATTTTGGCTACCTCAGCTACTATCCAGAGTGCTCTCTACCAAAACATTCTTCTTGATCGCAACCCGGACCTTCAAGTTTTTCCTTTGGTGTGTTCAAAATTTGTACCTCTCGTGGAAAGTAAGGAATATTCCAGTCCTTTAGCGAAGAAGATTGTCAAAGAGTCCCTTCTCCCCTTAAAAGATAAGGGATTAGATACGGTGATTTTAGGTTGTACACACTATCCTTTATTAAGGCCCTTGATTCAACATGCGGTTGGAGATGAGGTGACCTTGGTGAATTCTGGGGCAGAGACGATCACTGATGTGGCCTCGTTAATGGATTTTTACGGTTTATCCGCTCATGCTAAAGACCGCATCAACAAAAGTTATGAATTTTATACGACAGGAGGCGTCCAACTTTTCCAAGAGATTTTGGAAGATTGGATTGGACCGGTGAGTCAGGTGCAACGCGTCTCTTTAGATCAGTTGCAGAAAGGAGAGTATTAGGTGATGAGAACAGTTCTTATTGCTACACAAAACGCAGGAAAAGTCAGAGAATTTGAGCATCTTTTTGCGCCGCTAGGCTATCAGGTGAAGAGTTTATTAGATTATCCTGATTTGCCAGATATTCCAGAAACAGGGGATAGCTTTTTGGAGAACGCTACACAAAAAGCAACTACCGCTGCCAAATGGTTGCACTTGCCCGTTATTGCGGATGATTCTGGCCTTTGTGTGCAAGCCCTAGGGGGAAGGCCTGGTATCTATTCAGCGAGGTATGCTGGCCTCGACAAAAATAATCAAGCCAACCGTCAAAAGCTCTTAAAAGAATTAGAAAATGTTCCAGAGGGAGAGCGTCAAGCCTACTTCGTTTGCACTTTAGCTATTTCTGATGCAGAAGGGCAGCTTATTCATCACTTTGAAGGACGGCTAGAAGGCGAAATATTAAGAGAAGAACGTGGGGAAAATGGGTTCGGATACGATCCGATTTTCTATGTTGCAAGTAAGGGACTAACCACTGCTGAAATGCCCGAAGAAGAGAAGAATGCGATCTCACATAGAGGAAATGCGATGCGGACCTTAGCTCAAGCCCTTGAGGCAGGAGAGGTGACCCTCTCATGAAATTTTTATTAGTTTCGGATAGTCATGGAGATTGTAAGATTCTCTCAGATCTTGTAGTGAGATATGGCGATCAAGTAGATGAGATTCTTCACTGTGGGGATTCTGAATTAGATCCAAAAGATACGATATGGTCGCTTATCCATCCTGTTAAGGGCAACTGTGATTATGGCAATTATCGCTTGGAGCGAGTAGTAAATACTGAAAATGGTAAGCTCTTTTATTGCCATGGACACGTGTATGGGGTGAAGTTAGGACTTCATCAATTAGTGGAACGAGCTAAGGAATTAGGCGTTGCGGTAGTTGTTTATGGACATACTCATGTGATGGACCATCAAGTGATCGATGGCATTCATGTGATTAATCCTGGAAGCATTCGTTTTCCACGCGGGCACTATCTTACCCCTACTTATGCTTTGCTGGATTGGACCTCAGACCATATAGAGGTTACTTTCTACCAACGTAATGGAGAAAAAGTCCCCCAGGAGTGTCTGCCTAAAGGATAAAATAAAAGGATGAGTGAACCTTTCACTTGTGTTTGTTCAAGAACAAGCCGGGTGGAAGTTTTTTTTTTGTAGATTTTTCTTTACAAATTTTCAAAAATAAGGTATTCTACTTATAGAGTTAGTTAGTTGACTAATGAACCTGTCAAGTAGAGAGGAGAGAAAACAATTGAAAATAGAAATGCCCATCTATCAACAAATTGCGCGATGGGTGGAAGAAGAAATTATTTCGGATCGGTTACAGGCTAATGATCAGGTCCCTTCAACCAATGAATTTTCGAAAATTATGCAGGTAAATCCAGCGACAGCAGGCAAGGGGTTGAAGCTTTTGGTTGATCAGGGACTTCTCTATAAAAAAAGAGGATTGGGAATGTTTGTGTGTGAAGGGGCCAAAGAACAGTTAGTGGCTCGGGGACAAAGGGAATTCTTCGAGAAGAAATTGCCAGCTTGTTTAAAAGAAGCGGAGCAGTTAGGAATTGGTAAAGAAACGATTATTCAATTTATTAAGGAGGAATCGTCGTGTTAACAGTTGAACAATTAACAAAGAAATACAGATCAAAGGTTGTATTAGAGGACATTGATTTGCAATTTTCTAACGAAACCGGGATTTATGGGTTACTTGGACGCAATGGGGTAGGGAAGACTACCTTACTTAAAATGATCAGTAATCAATCCGTTCACTATCAAGGGCGTATTACTTATGATGGCCAGTCTGTCCATGAAAATCCTGCTTTAGAAGGTAAGATTTTTTGTGCCATGAATTTTGGCTTTAAAGATGATTTTTTCCTTCAAAATAAGTTAAAGACTATCCTTCAAGTGATGCCGATTGCCTATCCAACTTTTGATGTGGACTATGCCAAGCGTTTATTAGAGGATTTTGGCTTGCGACTCAAAGATAAGTATAGAAAGTTATCCAGTGGGAATAAAACTTTAGTTCTTAATATTCTTGCTTTAGCGAGTGGATGTCCGGTGACTCTTTTCGATGAACCAACGAATGGATTAGATTCTGTCAATCGAGAGAAATTCTTTAAGGAATTGATGGCGAACTATGCGAAAAAGCCTCGTTTATTCATTTTGTCGACGCATCTAATTCAAGAAGTGCAAAATTATTTAACAGATGTGGTAATCTTAAAGGATAAACAAGTATTGCTCAATGAGCCTTTAGAGGACATTCAAGAGAAAAGTTATCAGATTATAGGCGGAGAGACTTTAAGTGATAAAAACGTGCTTTCTACTGAACAATTAGGTAATCAAAGCATTCAATATGTGTTTGATCGCTTGAGTGAAGAAGATTTTGAGGAGATTCAACAAGCAGGCGGCAGTGTTTCTATGATGGACCTGCAGACTTTATTTAATCGATTAATGGAGGGAGAATAATGAAGAAAGTTTTTCAATTACAGTTCTTAGGCTACAAAAAGGCTGTGCCTTGGATGATTCTTTTTGCTGTACTTATTTGGGCGATTTTCCTGGGGGGATATTATTTCTTGAGTATTGATCCGATTGCTCAGCCTTGGAATTTTTGGGGTAAAGTCCTTATAGGATTATTATTAATGAGTATTTTATATACCAACTTTTTATTTCCACTCTATGATATCAGTACTTTTGATGTCGCTTTAAGAAGTGGAATTACGCGAAAATCTTATCTCAAGGCAAGTTTGGTGACCTTCCTCTTTTTAGCTGGAGTGAGTTTAATAGTGAATCCTAAGAATTTTTTAACGGTGGATTTAGAGTTTGTTAATCTCTTAGAAAATGCTTTGGAAAGCGGAGGAGTGTCACTCTTAGAAACTTTTGGGGCTTTATTGATGCAGATCTTAGGAACCGCAATTGCAGCCAATGTGTATTATCGGTTTGGATGGAAAGTCATGTTAGTTTTTGGGGTGGTGTATGGTAGCCATTTACTTCCAACGCTCTCTCATTTGATTTTATCTTTAGAGCCTTTGCATCCTCTACAAGTCATGATTCAAGATCATCCTTCTTTGGTTAAATTAATGATATGTGTGGCCTTGGCAGGAATTTATAGTCTCCTCGTCATGAAGTCTGATCAAAAATATTAAAAAAGATAGACTTGTACCAAACAAAAAATCGACGAACTGAGAGGAAGACTTAGTTCGTCGATTTTGTTTTCAATTTATAGATTGATGTCATCAAAAATTACGCGGTAGCGATAGACTTTGCTGGCTTTGACTTTCCAGTGGCCATCGATCTTTTCGAAGGTATCGTCGTAATAACCATATCCATCGAAAGCTGCTTTCCCGTGAGTAAGGACACGATCTTCAAAGGGAAAGTAAGCCTTAGCCGTGGTGTCAGAAGTGAGGGTGATTTCTGGGATATGTCCCATATGGGCGCTTTGGACATTGTCGTCCATGAGTTTGCGAGCATTGGCAATAATTTCTTCACAAGAACGTGAAGGTTCTTGTGAAGAAGGAATAAGGGGGTGCTGGCCCTTGACGGGATCTGTGGCGACAAGGGAGGTGTCAAAGACCACATCTTCCGCTAAAACTGTACGCAAAAGATCAAAATCCTTGCTGTCTACTGCCCGCCAATATCTAGCTTTGCATTGTTTGATTTCTTCAATAGCGATAAGTTTTTCTAAAGGGTTCATAGTAAGCCTCCGTTTTCTATGGGTATTTAGTGAATCCATTTTATAAGATTAGGAAAATTACTTCAAGTCTTTGGGTGAATAAGAAGAAGGCGTGAAATGAATGGTTTTCACAGCACTTTGGGATTCGGGTTGATGGATGCCAGCCTTTTGAAGGGCATTGGAGAGGGCTTTATAATACTTAGCTTGGATATCATCTTGTCGTCCGCTTTGGCAGTAGAACTTGATTCGATAGACCAGTTGACCAAAAGAATTGCGGACAATTCCCATCAAAACTGGTTTTGCCGTGAGCGTTTGATCTGGGGACATGGCATGAAGCT
>QWCD01027885.1_pt1 | contig 20627 bp, 17 predicted proteins | sample 1972461 | NCBI WGS metagenome assembly QWCD01 (sample SAMN09866717, study PRJNA288562) | Human vaginal metagenome isolate term4_vaginal, whole genome shotgun... | isolation source: vagina | host: Homo sapiens | place: USA: California | reverse complement strand
TAGTCAAATAGATAAGATTGCGGAGCAAATTGGTATTTCATCTAGAACTTTTAATGCGCTTAAGAGTTTTAGGGATCTTATTACTTCGCTTATTGACTTTATGAAAGCTAACGATTCCAAGCCTTCTAAGGTTGTGGAGAACGTGCTTAACGAAAGCGGATTGTTGCAAGATTTGCGAGAGTCTAAGGACCCTCAAGACGAATTTAGAGTAGATAACTTGTCTCAATTGCAATCGGTTGCAGCCGAGTATGAGCAGAATACGCCTGATGCTAATGTTGCTGGTTTTTTGGAGACTACGGCTTTGGTTGCGGATTCGGATCAGCTTCCAGACCAGGGCGAAGATACTGGAAAAGTTACGCTTATGACGCTTCACACAGCTAAGGGCTTGGAGTATCCTGTTGTGTTTTTGACTGGCATGGAGCAGGGCACTTTTCCTCATTCGCGCTGTGTTGACAATCAAAAGGAGCTTTGCGAGGAGCGTCGTCTTGCATACGTTGGCATAACTCGCGCTAAGAAGATTTTGTACGTTACTTGGGCAGCTGAGCGATCTCAATGGGGAAAGTCTGCGGAGATGATTCAAAGCCAGTTTTTGGATGAGATTCCTGCGGATTTGATTTGCTGGAAACGCACAGAAGCGGCCGTTATGCGAGCTGGACTAAGGGGAGCAGGCAGAGATTTTGACCGCGATTTTGACCGCGATTTCTCCGATGATTTTGGAAGCGACGGCGGTTGGAGCGACGATTCGTACACAACTTACGGAGGTTCGAGTTACAGCGGATCTCGCTACAGCAAATCGCATTATGGCAGCTCGTATGGTTCTTCAAAGTCTTATGGCAAGTCGTATGGCTCAAAGTCGTATGGCTCTAGTTCGTATGGCAACTCATACGGCAAGTCGTATGGCTCAAAGTCTGGCAAAGTCACCACGCGAATCGCAAGAAAATCGAGCGCATCGTACCAAAGTCAATCGTCCACCTCAAATTTGCAATCGTCCGCATCGTCATTATCTTACAAAAAGCAAAGTTTGCAAGAAAAAGACAATCACCTAAATATCAACGATTTTCATGAAGGCGATAAAATTTCGCACGACACATACGGCCTTGGAACTGTTCTTAAAACACAAGACAAGGGCAGAAACTCAATTATTACAGTTGACTTTGGTTCGGATGGCGTAAAGCGACTTATGCTAAGAGTTGCTCCGATTGAGAAATTGTAAAATTGTAAAATTTCTCGTTTTATAGATGTTGTATGCAAAATAATACAACCTTATTGAAGATTACTTTAAATTGTTAATTGTAATATTGTTATAACTAGTGCGTGATTATATACACTAAAACAAAATATTCAAGACTTGTTTTCTATTAAGCTATACGAAAAAATATAAGAGTAAGAGAAATATAAGCGCAAGAAGAATAAAAGTAAAAACTGCAAATGTTCAAGATTTGTGACTCAAGGGGAAGTCGATTAAGTTCTGAATCGTTGCAGTTGTATTTATAAACGAGATTTAAAAGGCGTGGCGCTTGCAAACGTGAGTGCCGTAAAGCGTGTTGCGTTAAACAAAAAGCAACACTAAAAAATAATAACTAGATTTAATGAGGTATTTATTATGAAGAACAAATTATTCGCATCGCTTCACGCAATTGTGTTTGGAATTCTTATTGCTGTAGCGCCATTGACATTTGCAAAACCATGCTCAACTGGAGGCATGCACAAAATGGGTAAAATGGCTAAAATGCCTATGATGATGCAGCCTATGGCATGCTACTACACAAGCCGCGTGGCTATTGGAATTGGCGTAGTTATAGCGATTCTAGGCATTATTGCACTATTTGTTAAAGAACACGTTCGCGCTGGCTTAAATATTGCTGTAATTGCTAATTCTTTGTTTATGATTTCTACTACAACATTCCTTATTGGTGTTTGCAAAAGCCCAATGATGCATTGCGCATCTGTTATGCGTCCAACGTTGATTGTGTTATCTGTGCTAGCGTTGGTGTTTGCATCCGTTAGCGTGTATCTTGACACTAAGTCTGCTTGTTAGTGCGCATCTAAGTAATTTACTATGCGAACTATTACATTAAAGCGATTGCCGCTAGAAAACCTAAAGCAAAAGCCGCTAAGAACCGCCGCGTTAATCGTGGTTTCCGCGTGCTTAGCTGCAGTGTTTTTTGGCGGCTCGCTAATCTCCCTAAATCTTTCAAACGGCCTAAATAGCATGCGCGCTCGCCTTGGCGCGGATATTATGGTGATTCCGCAAAACACATACAACCGTGCAGAAGCGTTGCTAACTAATGGCGGATCGAGCACGTTTTACTTTACGAACAATATTGAGGATTTTGTACGAAAATCAAAAGGCGTTGAAAAAGCAAGCGTACAAACTTACATATCTTCTCTATCTGCTGGATGCTGCGCAGAAAAGTTGCAAATCATAGGTTTTGACCCTACGAGTGACTTTGTAATCGCGCCATGGATTTATTCGCAACACAAAAGCGAGCTTAAAAAAGGGCAGATGATTGCAGGCGCAAACGTGCTTGTGTCTTACAAAAACACGGTTCGCTTGTATGGGCACGAATGGCCGATTGTTGCGCAACTTGCTAAAACGGGCACTAGCCTAGACAATTCAGTGTTTGTAAACAGAGATACGATTCCAGCGGTTATTAAATATTCTTCTAAAGTTGGGCACACTGCGATTCCTGCAAAATACGCACGCAAGGCAGTTAGCGCTGTTCTTGTAAAAGTGAGAAAGGGTTTTAGCGCTCAAAAAGTTGCGGAAAATATTCGTAAAACTAGCGGAATTAAAAGCCTTGGAGTTGTCTTTCCAAGCGGAATTACCGAGCAGACTAAAAAGAGCTTAGAGGTGCTAAATAAGGCGATTTTTCTTGGCATTCTTGCGTTTTGGCTTGTGGGTGTGTTGATTCTTGTGTGCGTTTTTGCGTCTTCTACATCGGAGCGCAAGAGGGAATTTGCTTCATTGAGGATTCTTGGTGCAAATAGGCGCATGCTTCTAAAGATGGTTGCGCGTGAATCGTCTGCGATTGGTTTTGGCGGAGGCGTGATTGGCGTTGCTTTTGCTTCGCTTATTTTGTTCCCATATAATGTCGTTATTTCTCAACAGTTGCAACTGCCGTACTTGGAGTCGAATGTTTGGTTTGTGTGCTCGCTTGCGGTAGTTTCCGTAGCGTTTTCGCTCGCTAGTGTTTTGGTAACTTCTGCGATTATTGTGGGGCGAATCGCAAGCAGGGAAGCGTATTTGACTTTAAGAGATGGCGAATAAAATGGCGAATAAAGTTGTTAGTAACGATTTAGTAGTAAATCTTAAAAATGTCACTCGCGAATTTAAACGCAAAAATAGGAAGTTTATTGCTGTAGACAATGTTAATTTTTCGCTTAAAGCTGGCGACTTTGTTGCGATTGTGGGCAAGTCTGGCAATGGAAAATCTACTCTTTTAAACATGATTGCAGGTCTTTTAAAGCCGACGCGTGGAAACGTTACGATTTTTGGATGCAATATTTCACTGCCTTCTATAAGCGACGAGCAAATTTCTGCGATTCGCGCAAAAAGCATTGGTTTTGTTACGCAATCGCAGACGCTGCTTGCTAATTTGAATGTGATAAATAACGTTATTTTGCCTGTTAAGATTTTTGATGCTTCTTCTAAGCGAATAGGCGATTTTACGGAAAAACTTGAGCCAGAAGATTGTGCGAATGTGACTTCCTTCGCTATGGATTTGCTTAAGCGACTTAATGTGGACGATCTTGCGCATTGTTATCCACGTGAGCTTTCTGGCGGAGAAATGAGACGCGTTATGATTGCGCGCGCTTTGATTAACAACCCGCGTTTACTGCTGTTGGATGAGCCTACGGGCGATTTGGATTCGCAAAATACTCAAACTGTGGTGTCTTTGCTGCGCGATTGTGCGGATTCTGGCGCGGCTGTTTTAGTCGTTACTCACGATGAATCGGTTGCTGCAAGCGCTAACAGTGTTTACACAATGGACTCTGGCATACTTCGTGCACTCTGTGACTGAGCTTTGTTGCGCGGTTTTCCTATTTGATGTTGTTCGAGGGCTGGGTGTTTCTTGTCTCACAACGCTCCGCCTCTTACGTGTTGGTTGTTGTTGCGGTTGTTCCGTTTTGTCTTTGATTTTGTTTTTGGATTGAGGTTTGTTTGTAGTGGTTGATCATTTGGATTATTTGGTATCGGCTGCCGCTCTTATACTGTTCGACCAAGAATCACTCAGCCCTCTTACGTGCTTGAACAATTGCGTGGTTTTTATCACCGAGATTCTCGATTTTTCTTGCTCTCTCGGCGAGTCACCACCTTCGGCGCTGAGGCTCACCTCGTTCACGGCGAAAAACCTCGAATCTTCACCTAGCTTGGTGTAATATACGTGCAAAAGATGACGTTGATGTGAGCGCGAGTATCTACGGCGCGGAGTAGTATAAGGAACGATGCCTATTTTTTGTAGGCATTATCTGGAGCCTTAGCCCATCAGTGGGTCGGCGCGTAAGAATTATGGCGTTATTTCAGCGTTTTAATGCTTTCGCGTTCGTGTGTTAGCACGAAGAAGCACTGGAGAGGCTGGCTCAGCGTGAACAATCGTAAATGTTTGGTTCACGTTCCGTTCAGATAACGACAGAATAAAGGATTAGTAATGACTAATATTCAGCGTTCTCGCCGTCAGGTGCGTCTTTCTCGCGCCCTCGCTTCGCGAGAAGCAGCGTCTTCGCGCTCAGTACGGTCTTTCCGAGAAGCAGCTTCGTGCAGCTTACGAAAAGGGTACGCACACTGCAGGTCAGACTGGTGACGCAATGCTCACCGATTTGGAAACCCGTCTTGACGCTTTGGTTTTGCGCGCAGGTTTTGCTCGCACAACCGCTCAGGCTCGCCAGTTTGTTGTGCATCGTCACATCTTGGTAGATGGCAATCTTGTTGATCGTCCATCCTACCGTGTTAAGCCAGGTCAGACCATTCAGGTTCGCGCTAAGAGCCAGACAATGGTGCCATTCCAGATGGCTGCGGAAGGCGTTCATCGCGACGTTTTGCCAGCAGTTCCTGGTTACCTCGATGTGAATCTTGCCTCTTTGAAGGCTACTTTGACTCGTAAGCCGGAAGTCGATCAGATTCCAGTTGAAGTCAACATCCAGTACGTCGTCGAGTACTACGCTCGCTAAATTCTGGATTTCATTCTTAAGGACATACCGCTTGACCCCTGCTGTGCATTGCATAGTGGGGGTCAATGCGTTTRATTATGATAAAAGCTGGTTACGTGTTGGTGAGCATTAACTTTTGTTAGGGAAGGGTCGCAAGCAACCGAACATTATGCAACAAAACACTTTAATAATAAAACAAAATCACATATAATCATCACAACAATGCCCGTTATATTACAAAATATAACATTGTGCGAGTGTTGAATCAGAAAATATATAATAGATAACTAAGCGTCTAAAGCGTGTTATTAAGATATAAAAGAATATACAAAAGAATAAAAGAAGATACAAAATACAAGTAAAACAGAATACGCAATAAAAAGAAGACTAGAGAGTAGAAGAGACGATGGAGTCAAAGATGTCTCAACAAAATACCAAAGCGAATGCGCTAAAAGCACAACAACTTGCCGCATGCGCAATCAACAAACACGCAAAAGACGCGCTAAACAATAACACTTTTGAAGGGGTGGTCTTGTGGTAGAGCCTAAAAAGATTGACGGGTTGCATAATATTCCAACTACGGCTGGATTTGCAGGCCCAGGCGGCGGCTTTGAAGGTGGCGCTGCTGCAGGATTCGAGATTGACGACGCATCTAAGCATAAGAAGGCAGATGAGCGCGAAGTCGAAAAAAGCTTGGAAGACACAGATGCTTTTGACGCAATAGACGTTAACGCGATTCGCGCTAGAAGCAAAGCTAGCGGCGCAAACGAGACGGTTATGAGCAAGATTACAAGCACGGGTGTTGGGGATTCTTCGCTTAGTAGCCTTGTAGCTCAAGCCGAAGGAGAAGCTGCTGCAGATGTGCGCGATTCGTTGTATGTGACTCAACAAATGCCTGCAATGCCTGCTGCTTTAAGCGGTATTACGCCGCAAAAGCCGCCTCGCGCAACGCAATCTCCGATTCGCGATTTTGGTGGCGAGTATCCGTATAAGTTGTATCGCCCTGGAACTTACGCGCGCGAGCATATGCGCATTACAGCAACAAAGCTTTCCGACGGACGCGACTTTTTCTACATAGATGACAATCCAGAATACGTTAGCGGCCACAAAACAAGGGAGCTGATTGACCCTAGAAAGTTAGCGTATCGCTTTACTTCGCATGTTGATAGCGAAGGCAACGAAGTTCCTAGCGAAGTTCCACAAATGAGGCAAGATCCGCTTACAGGAGACTGGATTCCAATGTCTAGGTTGTGGGCAAAGCGGCCAGCTGAGATTCTTGATGCGGATTCAAATAATCAAGGTTCGGCGGATGGTTCTGCAGATGATTCTGTGCGTGGTTCTGCTCAATCAAGAATCGACCCATTTGCTGGCAGAAAGCCACAGCGCGAGTATCAAGATGGCGAAATTCCAGATGAAGACTACGACGTTGTTGTTTTTGAAAACCGCTATCCAGCTATGGCTCAGGTTGCAGGCGTGCCAAATACAACAACATACGTTGATGGAAATCCATTGTGGAAGCAGGCTCCTGCAGCTGGCCGATGCGAAGTGATTTGCTTTAGTTCCAACGAGAACATGCTCCCAGCTAATCTTTCTGTTTTGCGCATGCGCACGATTGTTGAAGCGTGGGCGTTTAGAACTGCAGAAATTAGCCAAATCGAAGGAATTGAGCAAATTTATCCGTTTGAAAATCACGGCAGTCAAATCGGCGTAACTTTGCATCATCCTCATGGTCAGATTTACGCATATCCGTTTATTGCTCCTAGGTTGGAGCAGGAGTTGCGCCACACGGAGGCTTATTTTGAGCGCACTGGCAGCAATCTTCTTAAGGATTTGATGAATTCAGAGATAGAAGCTAAAAAGCGCGTGATTATGCATAATCACAGTTGGGTTGCGTATGTTCCAGCTGCAGCGCGTTGGCCGCTAGAGGTGCATGTTGCTCCTGTTCGAGACGTTCTTACTTTGGATCAGCTTGACGATCAAGAGCGTTGGGATTTGGCGCAAATCTACATAACACTTCTTAAGCGTGCTAATAAGTTCTTTGGATTATCGTCTTCAAACGCGGGTGATTCGAGTGCTAAATCGTTTGCAAGTTCGGCTGCTTTCGACTTATCTTCTGGCGCGAGTAATGCAAATTCCAGCGAATTCGTTGATTTGCCTTACGTTGCAGCGTGGCATCAAGCTCCTGTGCATGATTCTCGCCGTTCGCATTATCGCCTTAATTTGCAATTCTTCTCGTTTATGCGAGATGCTAATAAAATCAAGTATTTGGCTGGTTCGGAAGCAGGAATGGCGTCTTGGATTTCCGATACTACTCCAGAGTTGATTGCAAGCAGATTCCAAGAATTAGGAGATGTTGACTTGGATTAGTCTGACTTGGATTAGTCTGACTTGGATTAGTCTGACTTGGATTAGACTTGTCTTGATTAGTCTTGATTAGTCTCGTCTTAATTACTCTGATTTTTACGCGTTTTACTTAAAAAGTGAGATGATTAAGTTATGTTGTTGCATCTTTATTTAGTTCGTCATGGCCAAACCATGTTTAATTGCTACAATCGCTTGCAAGGATGGAGCAATTCTCCACTAACTCCAAAAGGGCTTAAAGACGCCGATTTAGCAGCTCAAAAGCTTAAGAACATTGTTTTTGCTGCCGCATATTGTTCCGATACAACTCGCGCGCAAATCACAGCTGATCGTATTTTAAGCGAAAACGAAAAGAATACGCATATTCGTCCGCATCTTGTAAGCGATATGCATTTTCGCGAACAATGCTACGGCTATTTTGAAGGCCAAGATATGAATATGGCTTGGTGGGCTGCAGGTGCGCCTCATGGAGCAAAAACGTATAACGAAATCGTTGAAAAATTTGGTCTTGCTGCAACTCGAGACATGCTTAAAGAGGCCGACCCATTCCACGATGCAGAGTCAGATATTGAATATTGGAAGCGCGTTGAAGGCAGTTTTAAAATAATCGCAAGCAATCCAGAGTTAAAAGATGGAGACAACGTTTTGCAAATCTCCCACGGAAACACGCTTTTAAGCCTTATGCATCGTTTTGCCCCTTCTGGCTACGATTTGAGTGAGCGCCCGCAAAATGGAAGTGTAACTCGCCTTGATTTCAACACAGCAGAGCCGATTGACCAAGCTATAACAATTAAGGGATATAACGAGTAAATGCGATTAGTTTGCTCAAAAAATGTTCGTTAAGTGTTCACTAAATGTTCGCTAGATTTTCAAAAAGAGTCTTGACTCTTCGTTAATCTTTTAATACATTGCGTGGGTAGTCGTGTGTAAAACAGCAGGAAAGAGGTTACGATGAGCGTTGGAGACATTGCTGCTCTAATTGCGGCGATTTCGTTTGCGGTGCTTTCGGGATTTATGATTTATCCGCTTATTCGGCTGGGTAAAATGTTTAATCAGATTTCTCAAACTGTTAAAGAATCGGGCGAGCACGCTTTGCCTGCTATCGACGAATCTGTTACCACAGTAAAACAAGTGAACAAAACACTTGAAGACGTTAATGCTGTTACAGATGCTGCTCGCACTACAGCTACAAATGTTGGCGCTCTTACGGATTTGTATGGCGCTTTTCTTGGAAAGCCAGTTGTTAAAATTGCATCTGCTTGCTATGCGCTTAAAGACACTTTTAATGCGTTCTTTAATAAGGCTACTGTTCCAACGGATGCTGCAGAATCTTCCGCTAGGCATGCGGCAAATTCTGGCGAGTCGTTTACGCCTAAGGGGGAGTGATGTTTAAGCGTTTATTTTGGATTTGCATCGGTTTTGTAATGGGAGTTATGTCTGTTACAAAAGCTCGCGCGTACGTTAAGGAAAAGTTCCCACAAAATGCTAGGAATTTCTTCTTCGATAAAGATCCAAAAAATCTTACTTTAAGCACGATTTTGTCTTTGTACAATGATTTTAATTCCAGCAGAAAAGCCCACGAGTCGCAGATTAACTCTAAGTATGCTAGTAAGTATGCCGATAAGCGTGACGATTCGTTTACAAATAAGTCTTATACTAAGTAGTTACTAAGTAGTCTTATTACTAAGTCTAAATAAATAAAAAGGAGTTCGTACCCATGCGCACAGCAGAAATTGCAAAGCGTTATCTTGATTATTTTGCCAAGAATGGCCATATGGTTGTACCTTCGGCATCGCTGATTTCTCCAAATCCAACGACGCTTTTCACGATTGCAGGCATGGTTCCATTCATACCTTATCTTTTGGGAGAGCAAACGCCTCCTTCTCGCAGAATGGCGTCTAATCAAAAGTGCGTGCGTACGCTCGATATTGACGAAGTTGGTAAAACAACTCGTCACGGCACCTTCTTCCAAATGGTTGGTAACTTTAGTTTTGGCGACTATTTTAAGGAAGAAGCAATCCACTACGCTTGGGAGCTTTTAACAACTCCGCAAGATAAGGGCGGCTATGGTTTTGACCCAGAAAAACTTTGGGTTACTACTTATACCGACGACGACGAAGCTCGCGCAATTTGGAAGAATGAGGGCTTCGACCCAGAGCACATGCAAGTTTTTGGCATGGAAGATAACTTCTGGACTACTGGTGGCCCTGGCCCTGGCGGCCCATGCTCCGAGATTTACGTTGATCGCGGCCCAGAATACGGCAAGGATGGCGGTCCTGCTGCCGACGAATCTCGTTTTATTGAGATTTGGGATTTGGTTTTTGAGAACTTCCAGGTAGACAACGTAAAGTCTAAGACCGATTTGCACATTGTTGGTGAGCTTGATCAAAAGAATATTGATACAGGCGCTGGCTTGGAGCGTTTGGCTTACCTTATGCAAGGCAAGGAAAACATTTACGAGACTGACGAAGTTTATCCAGTTATTGAAGCTGCAGAAAAGCTTAGCGGCGTAAAGTACGGCAGCAACGCCGATGCGGATGTTCGTTTCCGCGTTGTGGCAGATCACGTGCGTTCCGCTTTGATGATTATGAGCGATGGCGTGCGTCCAAGCAACGTTGGCCGCGGATACGTGCTTCGCCGTCTTCTTCGCAGAACTGTTCGCGCAATGCGTATGCTTGGCGTGCAAGACCCAGTTTTGCCAACCTTGTTCCCAGTTTCTAAGGGCGCTATGGAGCCAAGCTACCCAGAGCTTAATAACACTTTCCACGAGGTTAGCGAAGCTGCATACGGTGAGGAAGATGCGTTCCGCCGCACTCTAGAAAAGGGCACGACTATTCTTGACTTGGCTGTTGAAAAAGCCAAGAAGGAACACAAGGATGACCCTATTGTTGGTGGCTCCGACGCATTTACTTTGCACGATACTTACGGCTTCCCAATTGAGTTGACTCTAGAGATGGCTGCTGAGCAGGGTGTTAAGGTTGATGAAGCTAAGTTCCGCGAGCTTATGAGCGAACAGAAGGGTCGCGCTCGTGCGGATGCTTTGAAGAAGCGTCACAATGTGGACGTTAGTGTTTACGACGACATTAAGAAGGCACTCGAAAAGCCAATCGACTTCCTCGGTTACACAGACTTCTCCAGCCGTTCAAACGTTTTGGCAATTGTTGAAGCAGGTAAAGGCTCTGTTAAAAGCGTTAGCGCTCCTGCAAACGTTGAGGTTATTCTTGATCGCACGCCATTCTACGCTGAGCGCGGTGGCCAGATTGCCGATCAGGGTGAGATTATTTCCGACGATGGCGCAATTTTGGAAGTTGACGACGTCCAGCGACCAATCAAGGATTTGATTGTTCACAGCTGCCGACTTACTGAAGGAACTCTTAGCGTTGGTGCTCCAGTGAACACAAATATTGACCAGGTGCGCCGTGCTGCTTTGGCTAGAAGCCACACTGCTACACACACTCTTCACAAGGCTTTGCGAGAAGAGCTTGGCCCACAGGCAACTCAGCGCGGTTCTGTAGTAGATCCAGATCGTTTGCGCTTTGACTTCCAATGGCCAAAGGCTGTTGATAAAGATGCGTTGTTGCGCGTAGAAGCTCGCGTAAACGAGCGCATTCGCGAAGACTTGCAAGTTGTTCCAAAAGAAATGCCAATTGACGACGCTTTCAAGCTTGGAGCAATGCACTTGTTCGGCGAAAAGTATGGCGATATTGTTCGCGTTGTAGAGATTGGCGATGGCTGGAGCCGCGAGCTTTGCGGCGGTACTCACGCTAAGAGTACTGGCAAGATTGGCATGGTTACAATCCTTTCTGAGTCTTCTATTGGCTCTGGTGTGCGCAGAATCGACGCGCTTTGCGGCGAAGAAGCGTACGAATATGGCGCTCGCGAGCATGCTTTGGTTGCGCAACTTGCAGACATGGTGAACGCTCGCCCAGACGAGTTAGCTGAGCGTTTAGAGTCTTTGCTTAACAAGATGAAGGATTCTGATCGCAAGCTTGCTTCTGTTTACGAATCCCAGCTTAATGAGGCTGTTCCAGAATTAGTTGAATCGGCTAAGCAAAGCAGCTCAAAGATTAAGCTTGCTGTAAAGAATGTTGGAAACTTTGGTTCCTTCGACGCTTTGCGCAAGACGGTTCTTGACGTTCGTTCTCGCTTGGGCGAAGATTCGCCAGTAGTTGTTGCGTTGTGCGGTGTAAACGAGAGCGATAAGCCAATGGTTGCTGTTGCTACTAACGATGCAGCTCGCTCGGCTGGCGCTAAGGCTGGCGACTTGGTGCGTACGGCTTCCAAGGTGCTTGGCGGCGGTGGCGGCGGCAAGCCAGACTTTGCTCAAGGCGGCGGTGCGGATTCTTCTAAGATTGATGAAGCACTCGAGGCCGTGAAAGCCGAAGTTTTGAAGCTATAGTCAAAAGGTTAAATGTTTAAGATGTTTAACACTCGAGCCAAATTAATAAGTTGAGTTTTCGTATGATTTGGCTTGGCGTTGATTTAGGAGATGCCAGGGTTGGGCTTTCTAAGTCCGACCCTGAGCTGACTTTTGCTCACCCAATCGGTAATATTCAAGCCTATGGCGACTCGTTTAATGCTATTGAAGACGTTATTAACGTTATAGAAGACAATAGTGTGAGCCGAGTCGTAGTTGGTTTGCCTTTGCAATTAGACGGATCAGAAGGAAAGTCTGCCAAAAAAGCTCGCAGATGGGGTGCTAATTTAGTTAAACGCATTAAATCGCTTTTTGATTATGGCGATTGGTCGCTTGATTTTATTCCAGAAGTCGTTTTTAACGACGAACGACTAACAACAGTTACTGCCCATAAGCAATTGTTAGATGCTGATTTTTCCACTAAAAAGCATCGTCCAATGGTTGATCAGCAATCGGCAGTATTGATTTTGCAATCTGCGATTGACGATTACAGAAGTGCTTGCAAAAATGTAAACAGCGATTCGCAAAGTGACTCCATCAGAAAGGAAGCGTTTAATGAGTGAGAATATAGACGATTTTTTCAATCAAAACGCTAAATGGAGTCACAATTCCACCAATCCTCCTGTTCCACCAAAATCGCGAAAAGCAAGAAATGCGCGTAGAAATCGCAAAAGTAAAAGAAATCGTATAGTCGCATTCATTCTTGCACTAGTTTTTGCGTTGCTATTTGTTGTTGGATACGGCTTATATCGCGTTGCAGTTTATGTAAGAAACAATAGTCAGTCGTCAATAATGGAAGACTGGCCAGGTCCTGGAAGTGGGTTCGTTGAATTTACGATTGAACCAGGTCAAGGATCTGTAGAAGTGGGGAATAACCTTGTTAAGGCGCAGGTTGTAAAGTCGCAATCCACTTTTTCTAACATTGTTGCAGCAAATAACAAGATTTTGTACCCAGGAATTTACGCGCTTAAAAAACACATGAATTCCATGGACGTAGTGGAAATTCTTTCCGATCAAAGCAAGGCTGGCGGATTCCTAGACGTTAAAGCAGGGGAGCGCGCAACGGAGGTTATTCGCAAGGCTGCACAAATCTCGGGAATTGACATTGCTCAATTTAACGCGATTCAAAAAGCGGACGGCGAGGGGATTTTGCCGCCAGAAGCTGGCGGAAGCTTTGAAGGATGGTTGGAGCCTGGAGTTTACAACGTAAAAGCCATTAAATCAGCCAGCAAAATACTTGCAAAAATGGTAGATAAGCGCGTTAAAAAGCTTGATTCTCTGGGCGTTCCTAGGGGTGATTTGCGTCAAAAAGTTCTTAAAATTGCTTCCATTGCAGAAGCAGAAGTCAATAATCGTGAATACTACGGCAAAGTTTCGCGCGTAATCTTAAATCGTTTAGCTAAAGACATGCCTTTGGGAATGGACACTACGGTTGCATACGGCATTGGAATTAAGGCGATTAACCTTACGCAATCGCAGCTAGACGATGCAAGCAACCCGTACAACACTAGGATTCACAAGGGGATGCCGCCTACTCCTATAAGCATTCCTGGAGATAATGCGATTTTGGCGGCTCTTAATCCTGCAAATGGTCCATGGATTTATTTTGTTACAACCAACTTAAAGACAGGCGAAACCAAGTTTGCGGACAACTACGACGATTTCTTAAAGATCCGCGATGAGTATAAGCGTTCCAACGAAAACGCCAACTAAGCTTTGGTATAACGTGCTTCTCTTTTTGGTGTTGCGCGATTCTCCTATTTACTGTTGTATGAGCGAATCGACTTGCATGAGCGCTTAAAGCGTAGCGCGCGAATGCACGTCGATTCGCTGAGCCGCTCAAACGTAAAGTCCAGTGGACTTTACGTGCGGCGAAGACGCGAGCGCGCTTATACCGCGCGAGCGAAACATCTCATTCAGGGCGAAAAATCTCGAATCTCCACCTTACTTAACGCTATAAAATCGCAGCAAAAAGTTCAAAGCATAACAGCGATGATTGCGGATGCAGCTAATGCGGGTACGAACGGGATTTTATTTTGTTCATTTTGCACAAGATGCTCACGGAAAAATCGCCAGCAGACTTTAGAGCAGATTTTCCACACTAAAATCCAAATTAATCCAAATATTCCAACTAATGCAAACCAGTAGATTATGCAGCCGAATCCAAATAGCGCCAAAGCTTGAGCAATCATAGAAGCGCACGTAACGTCGCCAAATCCGAGTGCTCCGCGCACGCAAAGTTTTTGCACCAAAACGTAGAATGCAAAAACTGTTACTGCGCAAAGCCAGCCGCGCAAAAGAAAATTAACATTGTGCAAAGTAATCAGCGAAAAAATAAGGTTCGCTGCAGATTGTGCAAAAGCAGCTAGTACAACCCAAAGTCTAGGCACAACGCGGATGATTAAATCCGTTGCGCACAGTGCAATCGTGCATACAAGAGTTGGCGTTGCAAATAAACACGCCATAATAAACTTACTCATTCGATTATGCTAAATAAGCGAAAATTGCATTGCAACAAATTTTGCTCAATGTGGTTAAAGGCTTGTGTGATAGATTTCGTGGATTATGAGCAATACTTAGTGGTTAGTAGAATAAAGAATTTAGAATCGAGTATTGATTTAAAATAAAGAACAGTATTAAGTGCAAGAAGTATAACAATAAAAGATAACGCACAACGCGATTGGAGAAGGCATGCTTAGATGGCAAACGGCAGGGGAGTCGCATGGTGAAGCGCTGGTGGCAATGATTGAAGGAGTGCCAGCAGGAGTTAAGATTACTAGCGCAGACATTGTTTCTGCTCTTGCGCGTAGACGACTTGGATATGGTCGTGGAGCGCGAATGAAGTTTGAGCAAGACAAAGTGCGTTTGCTTACAGGCGTTCGCCACGGTGTTACTCTTGGGTCTCCAATTGCAATCGAAATCGCAAATAGCGAGTGGCCAAAGTGGGTGGAAGTGATGAGTGCAGATCCGCTAGACCATGATTTGCCAAAAGAAGGCCGTAACGCGCCTCTTTCTAGGCCGCGACCTGGGCATGCGGATTTAACAGGCATGCGTAAATACGGTTTTAGTGATTCTCGCGAGGTTTTGGAGCGTTCGAGTGCCAGGGAAACGGCTTCTCGCGTGGCTTTAGGCGCTGTAGCTGATGCGTTTTTGCACCAAGCGTTGGGTGTGCGCACAGTTGCGCACGTTATTGGAATCGGCGGCGAATATGTAAGCAAAAGTTTAGCCCTGCCAACACCAGATGATATTGAGGCGTTGGATGCTTCGCCAGTTCGTACTTTAGATAAAGATGCCGAAGCGCGAATGATGGCTCGCATTGATGAAGCAAAAGCCAATGCGGATACACTTGGCGGTGTTGTAGAGATTTTGGCATATGGAATGCCTGCTGGGGTTGGAACTTATGTTGAGTCGGATCGCAGATTGGATGCGGCGTTGGCGGCGGCGCTTATGGGAATCCAGGCCATTAAAGGCGTGGAAATTGGAGACGGTTTTGAAGAAGCAAATCGCCCTGGTTCGGCTGCTCACGACGAAATCGTAACAGGCGAAGATGGTAAAATCACGCGCCTTAGCAATCGCGCAGGAGGCATTGAAGGCGGAATGTCAAATGGAGAGACAATTCGCGTGCGTGCAGCAATGAAGCCTATTCCGTCCATTCCGCGTGCTTTGCGAACGGTAGATGTGCTTACTGGCCAGCCAGCGCAGGCAATTAATCAGCGCTCCGATTTTACAGCCGTTCCAGCTGCTTCTGTAGTTGCAGAGGCAATGGTTCGGTTAACGCTTGCAAAGTATGCGTTAGAAAAGTTTGGTGGAGATTCGCTAGAAGAAACTGCTAGGAATGCTAAGAGTTACGTTCAATCTTGGAAAGAGCATATGAGATGAACGAAGAATCTTTGCAAAGTTCCACTCACGGTGTGCCTAAATACAAAATGCCATTAGCTGTTATAATCGGCATGCCTGCAGCTGGAAAAACGCGTGTTGGCAAGGAATTAGCGCATATTTTGAATGTTCCTTTTATAGATACAGACGATTTAATTGAGCGATTAGCCAGTATTTTAAGGATTTTGGTGAAGAGTCTTTTAGAGATATTGAAGCTAAAATTGTTAAAGATGCTATTTTTGCAGATTCTGAGCAATCCTCCCCAATAATCGCCCTCGGCGGCGGATCCCCAATGCGCCCACAAACGCAAGAAGTCTTAAAAAAATATACAAAACTCGGTGGCTGCGTTGTTTACTTGCAAGTGGATCCAAACGATGCAATTGAGCGCGTAAGCTGGAATTCAAATCGCCCTATGCTAAGCGGCAAAGACGGAGCAAAACGGTGGTTGGATTTGTTTGCTAAAAGAGACCCCGTGTTTTGTAAAGTAGCGAATCTGCACGCTCGCGTTTACGGATTAACGCCAAAACCTGCCGCAAGAAAGCTGAAAGATATGATTATGCAACGAATTGTGCATGTAAGTGGCAAAGATATTGAAGACTATAATGTTCATATTGGCGCTGGTGCTATGAGTCTTTTGCCGCAAATGCTTGGAAAAGAGCCTGTTCGAGTAGCTTTGATTCATACTCAGCCTGTTCAAAGGCATAGCGATAAAGCAAGAACTATTTTGCGCGCTGCTGGCTACGATGTTTTCGACATTCTTATTCCAGACGCAGAGGCTGGCAAAACCGTTAAGGTTGCGGATTTTGTATGGTCGCATCTTGCAAATGCTGGTTTTACACGTTCGGATGCGATTGTTGGCTTGGGTGGTGGAGCAGCCACAGATTTGGCTGGATTTGTTGCATCTACTTGGATGCGCGGAATCCGCTACGTAAATTGCCCAACTTCTCTTCTTGCTATGGTAGACGCTTCGACTGGCGGAAAAACTGGCGTAAATACTGCGTTTGGCAAGAATTTGGTTGGTAGTTTTTACACGCCTGCAGGTGTTTTGGCAGATACTTGCGCGTTTTCTACGCTTCGTAACGATATTTTTGTTGAAGGCTTAGGGGAGGTTGCAAAATCAGGGTTTATTGGCGATACGAGCATCCTAAAAATTCTGGAAAATCCGCAAAATGCTAGCAAATTACGCACTCTCGATGGCTCTTCTGTTTTAAGCGATTCACACTTGAACAATATGGTTTGCGATTTAATAGAAAAAAGCGTGCGCGTTAAGGCGTACCACGTTTCTAACGACTTAAAAGAGCAAGGTTTGCGCGAGTTTTTGAACTACGGCCATACTCTTGGTCATGCAATTGAGCAAATAGAGCATTTTTCTTGGCGTCACGGAAACGCAGTTGCTGTTGGAATGGTTTTTGCGGCGGAGCTTGCGAAAATTTTGGGCTATTTAAGTCCAGAAGACGTTGAGTATCATCGTTCACTTTTAAAGTCACTTGGATTGCCAATATCTTGGAATGGAGGCGGCAGTAGTGACGATGCTTTTGCCAAGGTTCTTGATTTGATGCATAAAGATAAAAAAGCTAGAGGCAACACCTTGCGATTTGTTGTTTTAGACGGGATTGGAAACCCGATTCACTTAGATAATCCGCCGCTGGAGGCGATTCGCGAATCATTTAATAAGATTAGAGGTTAGAAAATGGTAGATGCAGAAAACGCGCAAAATTCAGAAAATTCAAAAAACGCTATAAATATGCGCAAAGTTTTGGTAGTAAACGGCCCAAATTTGGGGCGATTAGGCGTTCGCCAGCCAGACGTTTATGGCAGTCAAGATTTTGAAGCACTGTGCTTGCTTTGCAAAAAGTGGGCGCAAAAGCTTAACTTGCAAGTAGAAGTACGCCAAAGCGACGACGAAGCACAAATGGTGCACTGGATGCACGAAGCAGCTGATACGCATACTCCTGTTGTTATGAATCCTGCTGCTTTTACGCACTACAGTTATGCGCTCGCGGATGCTGCTCACATGGTTTTGGATGCTGGAGTGCCACTAGTGGAAGTGCATATTTCTAATCCTTCTGCGCGCGATGCTTTTCGTAAAATTAGCGTTATTAGCGCTGTTGCAACTGGCACTATTACAGGCATGGGTCTGTATGGATACAAGCTTGCACTAGAAGCTGTTGCTCATTGTGTAACACCCGAGTCGAGGCTCGAAGATACTATGGAGTTCCATGGTTAGAAGAAAACATGGTAACTCTCAGGAGCATATTACAAAGCATATTTTTGTTACTGGTGGCGTTGTTTCGTCCCTCGGAAAAGGTCTTACTGCATCGTCTTTAGGTAGGCTTTTGCGAAGCCGCGGTCTTCACGTTTTGCAACAAAAACTTGATCCTTACATCAATGTTGACCCAGGTACAATGAACCCATTCCAACATGGTGAGGTTTACGTTACAGAAGATGGTGCAGAAACAGATCTTGATATTGGTCACTACGAGAGATTCCTCGATGTTTTTCTTAGCCAAAAAGCTAATGTTACAACTGGCCAGATTTATCAATCCGTGCTTAGAAAAGAGCGCGCTGGCGAGTATTTGGGTCAGTGCGTGCAAGTTATTCCACACATTACTGGCGAAATTAAATCGCGTATGCGTGCGCAAGCTAGCGACGATGTAGACGTTATTATTACGGAAATCGGCGGTACTGTTGGAGATATTGAGTCGCAGCCATTTTTGGAAGCTGCTCGCGAAGTTCGCCGCGATTTGGGCCCAGAAAATTGCATGTTTGTACACGTTTCGCTTGTTCCATACATTGCAGCCGCGCACGAATTGAAGACTAAGCCAACTCAGCATTCTGTGATGATGCTTAGGTCTCTTGGCATTTCTCCAGACGCTCTTGTTTTGCGTTCGGATCGTCCTCTTAATCAGGGCATTAAAGACAAGATTTCGCTTATGTGCGATGTTGATGCAGAAGGCGTTGTGAATTGCGTGGATGCTCCAAGCATTTACGATGTTCCAAAGATTTTGTTCAACGAGGGCTTGGATGCTTACGTTGTGCGCGAGCTTGAGCTTCCATTCCACGATGTTGATTGGAACGAGTGGGAAGATTTGCTTGAGCGCGTTCATCATCCAAAGCATGAGCTAAACATTGCAATTGTTGGCAAGTACATTGATTTACCAGATGCGTATCTTTCCGTTACGGAGGCCATTAAGGCTGGCGGTTTTGCAAACTGGGCTAAGGTAAACGTGCGATGGGTTGCTGCTGATAAGTGCGAAACTCAAGAAGGTGCTGCTGCAGCTCTGGATCAAATGGACGGCATGGTTATTCCAGGCGGCTTCGGCATTCGTGGCATTGAAGGTAAGATTGGCGCGCTTCGTTACGCTCGCGAGCATGGCTTGCCAACGCTTGGTCTTTGCCTTGGCTTGCAATCTATGGTTATTGAATATGCTCGTCACGTGCTTGGGCTTGAAGATGCTAATTCCACAGAGTTCGAAAAGGATTGTGGAGATCCAGTAATCGCAACTATGGAAGAGCAAAAAGATATTGTTGCTGGCAAGGGAGATATGGGTCACACAATGCGACTCGGTTCTTATCCTGCAACTCTTGAAGAAGGCTCTATTGTTGCTGAGCTTTACGGTTCTACGCATGTTACCGAGCGTCATCGTCACCGTTACGAAGTGAACGTGGCTTATAAGGATCGTTTGCGCGAAGCTGGCTTGCGTATTAGCGGCCAAAGCCCAGATGGTAATTTGACTGAGTTTGTGGAGCTTCCAAAGAGTGTTCACCCATTCTATGTTGCAACTCAAGCTCATCCAGAGTTTAAGTCTCGTCCAACTAAGCCTCATCCTTTGTTTGCTGGATTAGTGGCGGCTGCTCTTGAGCATCAAACAAATAACGCTAAGTGATTTAATCAAACTAGTAATCAAACTATTTGACTAGATTTGATTTGCTACTTGACTTAAATTATTAAGTGGTGTAAACTCGTGACTTTGGGTGCGATTTTACACCACTTTTTATTTTGATTAGTACTTAATCATCTTGTTGCATATTTTGCATCGTTTAACATGATTGTTACATATTCCAGATGCAAATTTACATTTTTGTAATATCACTGCAGATGTAAAAGACTTGGCAAAATATCGCATAGAATACGATTTAATCTAATATTTTTCTATTACAATAGTTGTTTTTACTGTTTATATACAAAATAACAGTAAATTTTACATTTAGACTTTGAGCTTGCGTTGTTTAATAAAATCCGTATGATTGAATTTTAATCAACGAAGAGGCCTCCTTATTGGCTTTGCAAAGAATCCATCTGGCAATAAATACTAGGTGGATTTTATTTATTAAGCCTATAGAGCCTGTAAAGCGTAAAGGCTTTGCAAAGCTTGTAATGAGACTTTTTCGTGATAATTAATGGAATCCTGCCATACCCAACGTTAGGAGAAAACATATGAAGAATAAGGCATTACTTTTTGCCGCAGCTGCGTGCTCGGTTGCTATGCTGCTCGGTGGATGCGGTTCTTCTGCCTCGAAGACCGCTCAAACAAATGGTGGCAAGGTTGTTATTACCGTAAACGACTCCGAGCCTCAGAACGAGCTTGTTCCAGGAAATATTAACGAGAATGCTGGTGCTCGTCCTGCTGTATTGGTCAACTCCACGTTGGTCACTTTTGACGAAAAGGGCAACACTGTAAACGAAGATGCCGAGAGCGTAACTCCAAACGCCGATGCAACTCAATACACTGTTAAGCTTAAAAAAGATAAGAAGTTCAGCGATGGCACTCCAATCACCGCAGAAAGCTTTACTAAGGCTTGGAGCTTTGTAGCAAACGCT
>QWCD01000144.1_pt1 | contig 20665 bp, 10 predicted proteins | sample 1972461 | NCBI WGS metagenome assembly QWCD01 (sample SAMN09866717, study PRJNA288562) | Human vaginal metagenome isolate term4_vaginal, whole genome shotgun... | isolation source: vagina | host: Homo sapiens | place: USA: California | reverse complement strand
GGAAGCTTTGTCTTAACTTCACTGAACTTAGTACCACTCAAGACATCAAATGCCTTAGAAGAACCATCTGCAACTTGTGCATGTTCTCCCGCTTTGAAGGTTACACGTACATAGCCTTCTGGCGCATGGTCACCTGTCGCATCAATTACATTTTTCTTATACTCAATAACAGCATCAGGGATAGACGACACCGCCTCAAAATCGCTCGCATCGCCAGTTTTTACTAGGTAATCATACTCGTTAACGCCTTGAGCAATACGTGCCTGCGCCGCGTCCACCGCACGCTCGATAAGTGCACTTCTAAATGCAGCATTCGCGCGTTGCGGAATGGTAATTGCACCATGCGGATCGGGATTTGGCTTTACCTCAAGCCTATCATTGTGATTCTCAAAAATGGTATATCCGCTCTTAGGCTCAGCCTGATACTTTTCAAACGTTGCAGAGCTGCTATACGAATCAATCTTCCCATCCTCATCAAGATTGGGGTGGAGCCACATACCTGTTTCATACGAGGATGCCTGTCCTTCGCCACTCTTTTCAATAACATAGCGGACAAAACGCGCACTCTGCGCATCAGGCTGCGGATCAATCAACGAACCATCTTGTTTCACCACAATCTTTCTGGTGATTGTCGTAGCAACTGCAGGTGCTTGAGCATGTGCTCCCGCCTCTGTAGACGGCGTGTCGGCAACAGTCTCTACATCAAGCGCAACATCTATATGCGAACCATCGCTAAATGTCACAACAACGGTAGGCTTTTGTGCAACGGGTGTGCCGCCTCCAGGCTGCGCACCATGCTCGCTGTCATGCCCTGCAACAACCAATTTATACGTGACATCCGAAGGGACCGTACCGGTATGCTTGACAAATTTTTCGGCAATAAGCGACTGACCAGCATTTGCAAGCGCTTTCGTCCAATCAAAGCCTGTTGGCGCGAGAACCTTATTGCTAGTAAATACCTTCTTATCACGGTACTTATCACTTTGATCTTTAAGTGTGATATGTAACACAATATCCGTAAAGTTACCCGACTCATCGAATACACGGAAAGTACGAGAATACGAGCCAGTTTGAGCGTTCTTGCCAAATGCACCACGCACGGTTAAGACATAAGGATCGGCCTCTGTACCCTTTGTACTGGTACCTAATTTTTGTTTATATGCATCGTGATCACTCGAGAAACCCTGGATATCCTCGCCCTGAACAGCAATATCAGAAACAATGTGAGAGTTATCATGCGCCTTAATATGAAGCTCAAACGCCTCATTTTTCCAAACCGTCAAATTGTACGTGTTTGTATCTGTGGACGACTGCTTCAATTCAACACTGTTTGCAATCGTACCCGAAGAAGCACTGCCTTCACCTGTCTGCGACAACGGCGCAATCTCTGCTGGCGCTTCCACGCTCGCAACAGGTTTAGTTACATCATTTACAACAAGACGACCCTCTATTAACCTACTTGAACCATCAGCAAAAGTTGCCTTGATGGTCACTTTTTTGCCAAGTTGATCTTTGGTGATAACATCAATTTTGTGGTCATTTTCATCGTTAAACGTATAGGTTGCATCAACTTTCGCAGCTAGAAGAGCTTGTTTTGTTGCATCACTTATAAAATCAGCAGCTTGAAGGTTTGCGCCCGAATTAACTTCTACCGTTTGCGTTGCACCCGTAAGCGTGCTGTCTTCAAACTGCGACGCCTGCTCTTTGACCACAAGTTTAAGCGTATAGCTCGATTTATTACCTGCACTGTCGGTAACAGTTATCGTACGTGTAAACTGGTCATAGGCATGACCGTCTGTGCCGCGCTTGCCAAGCGTTGTACTCGCAGGAACAGTTCCCGAAATCGTTACAACGTACGGATCAACCTCGCTGCCTTTTTTATCTGTATATTCATTGTGGTGCGCATCGTGATCATTGGTGACACCCGATATAGCTCCCCCACTCATCACAACATCGCGGATCATGCCAGAATTATCGCTTGCCTTTGCCTGAATGCTAAAGTGCTCGTTGCGATATACCTCAACTGTAACCGTATTACCATTTTGCGTAACAGACGCGGTTTTATTACTCTCGCCTGCAGTATCAGGTGTTTTAACAACAGAAAGAACGGGCTTTACGCTATCCTTAACTTTAAGATGGCCAAGGACAACCTGCGTTGAACCGTCACTAAACTTTACGGTTACAGAAACCGTAGATCCAGCACCTGCAGTTACTTTATCAACCTTATGGTCATCGTCCAATGTAAACGCATATGTTTCAGACCCATTGGCTTTTTCAAAGAGTTTTTTGGTAACCTCACTTACAAAGTCTTCAGGATGAAGCTGCTCTGTGGTATTTACTTCCACTTCTTTGGTAGCGCCTTTAATATTCTTGTTACCATCAAACTGAGCTGCTTGCTCTTTTACAACAATTTGAATCGTTTCAACAGAGGTTTTATCCACACCATCCCACGCGCAGATAGAACGTGTAAAGACCCCACTCTTGCGTTTAGTTGCAGAATCCAAATCGTTTAAGTTTGTTGAAGCAGGAGCCGTTCCCGAAATCGTCAAAACGTAAGGATCAGCCTCGGTGCCTTTGGTGCCGCGGTTGGCAGCCTGATAGCTGTCGCGATCATCAGAAATACCTGGAATATCGGCGCCTTGACGCTGAACATCGTTAATAACACCAGAATTATCCGTGGCTTGTGCTTGAATGCTAAAGTGTTCATTGCGATATACCACAATGCGCGTCGTGTGGTTAGTCTTATCAGGCGTTATTGACTCAACGAGGTTAGAAGCACCGCTTACATCAGGTGTTTTTTCAATCTTAAGTTGTGGTGCTGTTGTGTCGACTACTTTGAGCGTACCTGTTAGAGTGCGCGTTGAATTGTCGCTAAATTTGACGGTAATTGAAACGCTTTTGCCGTGTGTGTCAACTTTGTCAATAGCAGGTACCTTGCCATCAGCAAAAGCATAAGGATTCTGTGCAAGCGAGCTACCAATCAAACGCTTGGTATCTTCGTTTACAAAATCTGACGGTGCAGGAGCAACCGAATTAACTTCAACTTCCTTCACAGCACCTTGCAACTGGTCTTGCGTAAAACGCTCGCTTTGATTTTTGACAATAAACTTAAACTGCGTGGTACTTTGATTTCCATTGCCGTCAGTTGCAACAATAGTACGCGTATATTCTCCTGTACTAGCATTGGCATTAAATTTACCACTGATATTCAAAACATAAGGATTCTGACCATGGTGAACACCTGGTGTATCGTGATCGGTTGTAATAGTAGCGTTCGGGAATGAAACTACAGCATTTCCTTTATTAGAGAGCTTGGCATCATTCACAATTCCTGAGTCGTCTACCACACGCACGTCTACACTAAAGTCTTCGTTACGATATACGGTAATAGTTCGCTGTTCGTTATCTATGTCAACAACATTGGACTTACCAGATGTATTGTGTTTTACAAACGTAACCACAGGAGCATTTGCGTCTGTAACCACAAGCGTGCCTTGTATTTCTTTGGTAGAACCATCAGAGAAGTGAGCAAGTACCGAAACCGCCATACCGTCTTCGTTAACCGCGCTCGTGGAAGGAGCTCCACCTTTAAACGTATATGACGTTACTCCCCCATTGGCACTTGATAACAGCTTCTTAGTAGCTTCCGATACAAAATCTTCTGCTTTATACGCAAGTGGTTTATTAACCGAAATGGACTGTGTTCTACCCGCAACATTCGCGCTATCAAACTGCGCCGCCTGCTCTTTTATAATAAATTTAACGTCTGTCTGCTGTGTGTTATCAACGCCATCCCACGTCTGAACTTTACGAGTATAGGCATTGTAAGTGCGCCCAGATTGATCGGTTGTTGTAAGCTTCATGTGCGAATCAATCGTACCAGAGATGGTAAGCACATACGGGTTGTCCTGTGTACCACATTTTGCGCGATGATCCTTATTGTAGGTAGTAGAATCAGTTGTTATACCAGCAATATCACCAATAATTAAACGTGCATCATTTACAACGCCAGAATTATCACTCACACGAGCTTGGATACTAAAACGCTCGTTGCGATAAACCACAACCTCAACAGGTTGAGTAGTTTGGTGTATCTCAACTTTTCCAGCTAAAGGTTTATGTTGACTATCAACACCTGAAGTAGTAGCAAAGTTTACTTGTGCGGCTTTTGTGTCTTGTACAATCAGCTTGCCAATTATTTGTGTTGTGGAATTATCGCTAAAGCGAGCAACAACTCTCACATCAAAAGGTACATAACTGCGGCCATTGCGCGTGGATACCTTTCCTATTGATGGAGCGGTACCCGTAGTAGCACCCTCAACTTTTGCCCATTCGTAACTCACACCTTTTACGTTCTTTAAGGTGTTAAACGTTGTTTGGCTCACAAAATCGCGCGGCGACAGATGTGCATTTGGATCGTTTACTTCAACCGTTTGTTGTGTTCCTGTAAGGTTTTTATACTTTTGCGCTTGCGGTAAAACCTCCACAACAAATTCCATATAACCTGCATGATCAGCACCATCCCAGGTATTAACCCTAAAAGTACGCGTACCCTGCTCGTGCGCCATACCCTTTACACTTATAGTGTAAGGCGTTTTTGAAGTATCTTGATAACGGTGTCCTTGCTGATATGCAGCGTCATTTGAACTTAAGTAGCTACCTGCGACGTCACCTAAGCGTGCGTCGGTAACATGGTTTGAGTTATCTCGCACACAAACATCAAAACTAAATGCTTCATTGGCATACACCGTAAGCTTAGGCGCTTTTGAAGTGTTAAAAGAAGAGCCAACTGTTTGGACATTTACAGCAGCGCCTGTAATGGTAACGCCTGTCTTTGCAACAAGGGAAACGCTTGCAAGTTTGGTGTCTTGAACACGCAGTTTTGCATTCTCAACGTCAACAGTTGATCCATCACTGAGCCTTATGTGAATAGTTTTGATCTGAGGATCTTTTCTGTATTGGTTATCAAAGCCCGTACATGCCTTGCCTTCTGAATCAAGATAGCTAAAGCTGGCATTTTTTGGAAGAAGGGCCTGCTTGCCGTTTGAGGTATATATAAACGTGCGAATATCAGGAACTTTTTCGTTTACTTCTATGGTTTGTTCATGCGCACGAAGGTTATTATACCTGCGATTTTGTGGCAGCACACGAATCTTAAGGCGAGCATCTTGTGTTTGGTCTTTCACATCCCAAGCGCGTGCCGTCAATTCAAATGTTTGCTCAGCATTAGGATCGCTAGGGTGCTTAGGAGCAGTGCCGGTAAGCGTAACCACATAGGGATTTGCTTGCGATCCACGCGTATCACGCGCGTGATTTGTTTCGCGGATATACGTTTGCTGAACGCTGTCTTCATCAGAACTCACCCACGATGGGAAGCCAGACGTTGCTGATTTTACGCGCAGATCCTGTACGATATTTGAGTTATCGCTACCTTTGACGCGAATCGTAAATTTCTCATCAGCATATACATCAACGTTATAGCTACCATCGGCATTTGCGTGAAGAATTTCAATGTGTTCTTTTCCATCAGCTGTGTGCGTAACTTTTTCAAATGCAAGCTGGGGCTTTTTTGTATCATTGACACACAGATTGCCCGTAAAGTCGATAGTTGAGCCATCGCTAAACGTAGCTCGTACATATACAGGTTTAGAGCCGTTTCCCTTGTTGGTAAGTTTATCGATCATTGGCGCAGAAGGTGTGGCATGTGAGCCAGGCGCAACTCCCCATGAATACGTAACTCCCTTTTTATGAGAATCACCCGAAGGAGCTTGACTTAGAAGTGCTTTAGTTCTGTCGTCTACAAAGCGTTCAGGCGTAAGATTTGCATGAGGGTCATTAACCTCAACCGTGACAAAACGGCCGTTTACTTTATTGCGATAACGCCCTGCTTGAGGAGCTACAACCACAGTTATCGGCATAGAGAACGTTTGAATGTTGTTGCCATCCCATGATTCAAACTTAAAGGTATACGTACGATTACCGTCACGATTAACGCCTTGTCCGCTAAGTGTTAACACATACGGGTGGTTGCTATCAACCGACATACCACGGTGCGTTTTTTGGTAATCCCAATGGTCACTTGAAAGACCAGGAACGTTTGAGCTTGTGGTAAGGAAATCGCTCATCTTATTGGTGGTGTCGGTTACCTTTGCTTGTACGGTATACGGCTCGTGATTATAAATCGTAAGCGTGGGTTTCACATTTCCGTTTGCGTCGGTAAGTGAAAACTCAGCAGATCCGTCTTGTGGCACCACTTCAACAGTGGAATAACTCAACGTGTCAGATGCTTTAAGCGTAAGCTTTCTATACTGCATGTCAGGCGCGTCACCTTTTTGCTTTGCTGCATTAAAGCTAATCCAAAAACTTACACTTCCGTCATCATTCACCACAAATGGGTGCTTTGCATCGTTTTGCACTACATCGTAGTGGTCTTGATTTGCATTGATGATCGTTTGTTTAACTTTATCTTTTTCTGCTTGTGAAAGAACAATTTTTTGACCCTTAAAACGCACGTCGATCTTAGTTTTTTTGGCGTATGCTTCGGCTGCAATAACACGCACATTCAACGATTTTACTTCGCGGTTAGGTAAAAACGAGTTAAGACCATCATCAACATGTCTAAGGTCACCATATACACGAGTAATATCATCATCCCAAAAACACGGAAAACCAGAACCTGCCCATGCAATATTCATTTCACTATTCGGCTTAGCAATAACTACTCCGCTTAGGTCAATTCGGGCGTTATGGTGCACATATGGGTTTTGTGTATTGTTATCAACATCAACAGGTACCTCTTTAAAGTCTGCATTAAAGAGATTTTCTTCGGTTTTACCTAACTGATAGCTAATCGGTGAATTACTCTTATAGTCACTTGTCCACATGTACAAGCCTTGCTTATCATTTTTAGAGGTAAGCGAAATGTTAGTTTTTTCACCTTCGTGGACAACAACATATTCATTTTTAGTGGTAGGGTCAACTTTAATGTCATTCTTAGTACCATTTATGGTAATACCAAGTTCGGGCTTAAAACGAATGCCACCCCACTGCATATAATTACAGGTTGTCCAATTCTCATAGGAATGATAGCCTGCAGCATAATAGGGGTTATGAACATTGGTTGAGTTAAAATCGTCAATTCGTGTATCGTAGGTAAACTCATAGGTATTGGTATCGCTACTATGTGTTTCAAACATAAATACACGATCAGAATTCTCTTGTATAAGTTGAGCGTAGTCGATACGTTGATACTCACTTGATTGGCCTTGTGCAAAATCAAACTTATATTTATATAAGTTATCTACAAACGGCCCCATCTTAATGCCATCTTTGCCGTTGGTAAATTCGGCTTCATCGACCCATTCTTTTTGTCCACCGTTTATACGGTCTTTACATCCCGACTGCGGGTAAGACGTTCCATCCCAGTAATGCTTGTAGATAATATCTTTAAGCGTATGAGCAAAGCCTACATAATTCCAACGAGCAATAAGGCTTTTACCCCACCAAATGTTAACGCCGTCTTTTTCGTGGTGCGCGGCATAATATTTAGTTGGACCTTCTGCGGTACCTGTCACACGATTAGGAGGTAGAAAAACGTCTGCCGAGTCAAATATCGTGTCAAGCGTTGCTCCTTTTTGAGTAACCGTTCCGCTGATATTATGATTAGTAGTACGAATAAGTGCGGAATCTTGATAAGTAATGCCACGACTTGCATCAGAATTTTGAGATGAAACGATCGTTTGACCTTTTGGCGTACTGAAATAAAAATGGCCAGAACTGTGATTTCCATGATTACCATTAAAACGCACGCGCCAACGGTATCCAACTAATTTACCGTCTTTATCACGAATGGGCTGATTACTTACATACACCGTACCGTTTATTTCTTTAACAGTTGGTATTTCGGTAGGATTATTATGCGTACCATATAAAAACGTACCAGGCTTATAGTGGTCAAATACATCGCCTGACTGACGATGATCAGAAGGATTCTCGGGAACAATGTACATACCACGTTTGTGCCAAAACACATAATCAAGCCAACGTCTAATTTCATCACGGTCACGAGCTTTTCTAATACCTAAAATTGCATTTTGACCAATAGCCTCATCGGTAGCTTCTGTATTTCCCGCCGTCTCATCAATAACCTTATTGCGCTCATCTTTATTCCAGCTCAATGCATATTGTAAAAATGCAATAGCGGAATTTTTTGCTTGTTGGAGCTTAAACTCCTCGGAATTAAACTCCTTTGCACCTTGTACCTTATGAAGTTCAAGGCCTTTAAGGTCAAAGTCTCTATCTTCATCTTCGGATTTACGCAAACTTGCAACAGAGCGCTTGGAACGAACAGTTGTAGTGGTTTGTGCAGATCTGTCTTGTGCTTGCGGTGTACTTGCATTATTAGTAGAAGGCTCCACACCAGGATTGCTGGCTGCAGAAGCAGATTCCTTCTTTTGAGTTAGGGGGGGGGTAAGCGTTTTTTTATGAGTGGAGTCTTCTAAAGGCACAGATGAACCCATCGCTTTAGATGCAGACTTTTCTGCATGTAAAGAGGTGTGCTTAGGTGATGTCTTAGAATCAAGCGTGTTGCTCTGTGTTTCTTTTTTAGAATTGATCAGCAAGTTATGCGAAGAATCGTGCTCATCTGTAGTGGCTTCATGCGCCTCAGCGTGCGTGGCATTAACACCTAAATACAATGACGAAGCAACCAGCATGGAAGTAGCACCCGCTGCAATCGTAGAAACATCAGCGTGGTGGGTGTTTTTTTGAGCCTTAGTTCGTTTGGTGTGCTCTGTATGCTTACCTTGAGATTTCACAAAATCCTCCAATACCTAAAAACACAAATACTCATCTATTGTACCTTAAAATAATGTGAAATTTCAGCTTAGAGAAAAATTCTGGAATACAGCGAAATCAGTACGTCATAGCTGATTTTCTACTCCAGTGTGTCTACAAGTTTTTGCAAACGCAAAACACGATGATACATAGCAGATTTTGAGGCTTGAGGACAAACGAGCTCGCCAAGTGCAGCCAAAGAAAGCTCGGGATGTGTCTGTCGTACCTCACAAAATTGTCGGAGCGCGCGTGGCAAATCATCGGGCGCATAGCGTGCTTGAACTTTTTCGATCAGCACCAGCTGATCGGTTGCTGCCATACATGATCGCGTTTGATTTGCCATTTCGGCATTGACCCTACGATTCACTTCGTTTTTAAGGCGCTTTACCTTGCGTATATTCTCAAAGGCGCGCGACAAACGCTTTGCTCCTACAACCTGTAGAAACAGCAAAATTGAATCAAACTTTTTGATATACAAAGAAATGGTAGAGCGCCTTTGATTACTGCGAATCACAATGCCAAAGGTATCTGCAAGCTCTACAATTTCGCGTGCAAACGCAGCCGAAGACACCGAAATTTCCATGTGAAATGATGTTCTTGGGTCGCTCATAAAACCGCCTGCAATAAAACATCCGCGCAAAAATGCCTGCGCGCAACACGTTCGCTGTAAAAGCTTTTGAGGAATGCCTGTGCATAATGCACCAGTGGCATCCAAAATTTCGAGCGTATGCAAAAATGTTGGCAAACTGTCTTGATAAGGAATTTGAATAACGTAATTTCTTGTTTTATGCAAGTTAGAATGTCGTACCGTTAAATAGGTGTCAAGATCAAAAAGCGTATGGGTAAGATTGATAATCATACGAGCCACTACACCAGTTTCGGTGGCAATGGTTACCGAATATCTTGAATGTGATGTAGTAGAGCCTTTAAGTGATAACGAACCACATATTCTTACGATCCCTGATAAAAGAGCATAATCACAGTGCGGACATGTAGCGTTGATGTGTGATAATTCGTCTTTTACAGAAGCGGTAAATGACATGGCTACGCCTTATCAGTTGAAGGCTTAACGTCATGCTCACACGTATTTTGAGATGAGGCGGGTGCGTCTGCATTGGCAAAGTGTAAATCACGATGTGAAACAATTGTTCGGTATGCTTTTTGTTGCAGGTAATGCGCAGTATATTCTGCAATAGCAACACTTCGATGTTGGCCACCCGTACATCCAATTGCAATGGAGAGCCGCGTTTTACCCTCGTTGATATAACCTGGCATAACCACATCAAGAAGCGTGGTCCACGAGGATAAAAACTTGCGCGTTACATCATTATTGAGTACAAAATCACGAACAAGTTTATCGCGACCAGTTAAAGGGCGCATATGCGCATCATAGAATGGATTAGGCAAAAAGCGCACGTCCATCATAACATCGGCCTCTGCAGGAGTTCCGTATTTGTATCCAAACGAAAATACGTTAACGTCCATAAGCTGAAGATCCGATCGCTCGCTAAACTCACGACGAATTTTAAGACGCAAATCGTTTACGCGCAGATGAGAAGTATCAATGATTAAATCTGCTTGTTGTCTTATAACAGCAAGCTGCTCACGTTCGCGCTGAATAGTATGCGATAAACTTTCTTTGCGATTTGCAAGCGGATGGCGGCGGCGTGTTTCGCTATAACGACGGATAAGAACATCGTCGCTGCTATCCAAAAACAAAGTCTTTACAAACATATGCGCGTCGTGCAACTGATGTAAAATGTCGAGCATCTCATCAAAGAGCCCTTGACTGCGTAAGTCACACGTTACAGCCAAATGACGACCAATCCCAGAATTGATTCCAACCATTTGCGCCAGACCTAAAATAAGACGCGGCGGCAAATTGTCAATACAGTAATAACCCATGTCCTCAAACACGTGCATTGCCTGCGTACGACCACTTCCACTCATGCCGGTGATAACAACCACATCGGGAATCTGCGGATGGTTTGCAATTTGCTCTGTATGGTCTGTATGAGATGCTGAGTTCATGGGATGTCGCAATCAAACAAAAGGCAAACTAACACATACGCGTGCCGTTTGGTACGGGATGCTCAAGCGTAGGCATAACAGATGGGATATTGTCCTCGTAGCCAATATCAAGCAACATACCAGCGCTGGTCATACCTGCCATCTTACGAGGAGCCATATTCACCAAAAACAGTGTTTGCATTCCTTCGAGCTCTTCGGGGTTCTCGCGCTCTTCCTTAAGTGCAGTAAGAATAGTGCGCTTAAAGTCGCCAAAATCTACCGTCAGACAAACGAGCTTATTTGAATCGGGCACATCATCAACGTGCAAAATTGTTCCAACGCGAATATCAAGTTTTTCAAAGTCGCTATATTTAATGTTCTCTTTAACTGGTGCGCCCATACGTTATCCTTTATCCGATTGCTAGTGAAGATATACGTGCCTATGCACATCTTAGGAGTGCAGTGTGCATACGTACATCTTTATTATCATCCAAAATTTTGCGAATGAATAGTCGCGTACAAAATTTACAACGAAATTACGCCTGTAAAGCCTAAAACTATCCAACGCTATGAATACCACGCATGACCTTAACCATGCAAGGCTGTTAATGCCACGTTTGCAGAACTTCCCACACATTTTGTGCAACTTGAGCGGAGATACCTGAAACCTGTGCAATATCACGCACGCTTGCCGCGCGCAAGCGCTTCATAGAACCAAAATGAGTAAGCAGGGCATGTTTACGCTTGGGACCAACACCTTCAATTGAATCTAGAATTGATTTAGTCATTGCTTTATCGCGCAATTCGCGATGAAAGGTAATCGCAAACCTATGTGATTCATCACGAACTTGCTTAATTAAATACAAAGACGCAGAACCCGAAGGCAACACAATGGGCGTTGTATCCCAGGGCACAAAAACCTCTTCATCGGATTTTGCCAAACCGCACACCGGTATATCCAAATCAAGCGCGTGCAACTGCGAAAGCGCGGCAGAAAGCTGCGGTTTTCCTCCATCAAGCACCAATAAATCGGGCTTTTTGCCAAAACGCTTATTGCTCATAGTTTTTTTGCTATAACGTCTAGAAAGAACTTCCTGCATAGACACAAAATCGTTAGCCTCATCAAGCGGTGTTTTAATAATAAATCTACGATATTGACTTTTGTCCGACCGACCGTTGGTAAATACAATCATGGACGCTACGGTAAAATATCCATGCAGGGTAGATATATCAAAACATTCGATGCGCAAAGGCGCACGGTCAAGCGCAAGCGCGCTTTCGAGCTGCGTTAATGCTAGATTAGTACGATCCTCACTATACCCCGTTCGTACCGAGTAACGTTTAAGTGCGCACGAAGCATTTTGTATGACCATAGCAAGCAAATCACGCTTTTCACCACGTTGAGGAACGCGAAATGTCACGTGCGAGCCACGTTTTTCGCTCAACCAATTGATAAGCGCATCTACATCCAAAACCATTTCATCAAGGTTAATTTCGGCAGGAATATCTGCTGTTTGATGATAATAACGTTTGATGAAACTCTCTTGCAGTTCGTTTTTTGAAACGTCTAGACCTTTATTCAAAATAAATTCGTTTGTGCGAATAACACGCCCCTCACGAACAATAAACACACAGGCAGCCGATATGGTTTCTTCGCGGTAAAACCCAATGCAATCCATAGACAGCCGCGACGAAAAAACAACTTTTTGTTTATCGTTAAGCGCCTGCAATACCTGCAAGCGATGCTTTATTCTCCCCGCTTTTTCAAACTCAAGATCTTGTGCCGCGGCGCGCATGCGCTCTTGCAATACATCCAAGATATGCTTACGCTTACCCGATAAAAAGTCTTCGATAAGCGCAACATTTTGGCGATACTCATCAACACTAATACGCCCAATACAAGCACCAGGTGCTTTTTGCATATGATAATCAAAACACGCCTTGCCGCGTTGTGCCAAACTAAACGGTGCGAGTTCTTTTTCGTCCGCGTGCTTTTTAAAATAACGCTCAAGTCTTTTCCACTCGGTGCACGAAGCGCTACATAAAGGCACTGCCTTGCGTAAAATTTCAATCGTTTCGCGCGCAGCATACACGTCGGTATATGGGCCAAAATATTTTGTTCCACGTTTATGGTGCTCGCGCGTGTACTTAATTGCGGGAAACAGCGAATTTTTGGTAAGCGCAATATAGGGATAGCTTTTGTCGTCCTTAAAATCAACGTTATAATAGGGCTTGTACTGCTCAATAAGGTTGCGTTCTAAAACCAGCGCTTCGTGTTCTGAACTTACAACCACATAATCAAAACTTGCCACTTCAAGCATCATACGAGGAATTTTAAGACGATCATCACTAAGCGTTACGTATTGGAGCATGCGCGCACGCAAGTTTTTTGCTTTGCCCACATAAATTACGATGTCCGACGCGTTTTTCCACAAATAGCACCCAGGAAGCATAGGAACTTGTTCAACTTCATGCACAAGCTCGCAGCGAATACCATGTATCGTGCGCGTGGGCGCTTGCGTTTGCGCGGGCGCTTCGCGCAGGGCTTGTTCATCTGGTACACACAAACCAACGCGCGCTTGTTGTGTAGTATGATGTATGCTCATATAGTTCCTATGATAGGGTTTGCTAAATTGCTTTAGCTTTGTATTGTAAGACTTATGTGCAGTATAACACGAGCTGACAAGCTAAGTTCATAATGAAGATGTGCTTGCAGGCGGTCTGACAACACCATTTCAAATGCAAATGAGGGATTATGCACGCGTCAACACTTCAAGTAGATGTTTTGGTTATCGGTGCAGGGCTTGCAGGTACACAAGCAGCCTACGCCGCCGCACAACTTGGAGCGCGCGTTGCTATTACCAGTAGTTCTCATATTTTTTCGGGGTCAAGTTTTTCGCGCAGTACCTACGAGATGAATGTGCTGAAGCCCCCTCGTGACTCAGAAAAAGATGAACTTATTCACACCATTGAAGCTGTAGGTCAAAACGTAACTGATCATGAGCTTGTAAAAACCATGATAGATCACATTGCAGACGCGCACGAAAATCTGAAACATCAAAAATTGAGTCTTATTCATCCCCGTGGCGAAGAAGCGCAAACATACATCCCGTCGTTTGACCATCGAAGGCGCCCCTGGTGCAAAATTGAGCCAAAACGATATCGCCACGCCTTAGAGCGCAAATTTCATGAGCTCGATATTATCGAAAAACCCCATCTGCAGCTCGTTGATCTTGTTGAACGTGGACAACGCGTACTTGCAGAGGATATATGGGACAGAGATTTCTTTACGCGTTGTACATCAAAGCATATGCCAAAAGATTACGCTTGGTCTAACAAACCACAAGATACGCATGTAGACGCGCACACGCACGCGCCAGAACAAGCGGTGAAAGAAGCGGCGGAACACGCGCAAGATCGTGCAGTTGAAGAAGCGTCAGAACACGTTATTTGTGGAGCCCTGTTTTTTGATACCAACACCAACCGTTTTGTGTATATCAAAGCTACAAGTATTATTATGGCAACGGGTGGTTTTACCTCAATTTTCAAGCGGTCGTTGAGCGCGCGAACAGGCGCTGGCAATATCCATGCTGTTTTGCTTTCGCACGGTTTATGCATGTCTAATCTTGAGTTTATGCAAATCGTACCTGCATTTCATAGCAATCACGCACCGATTATATGCAACCGCAATATGTTTAAGTGGGCAGAGTTTTATGCAGACGATACGTTAATTCATCCGCAGCATATGGGCGATAAAGACCTGTTGGAACACCGCTCGCAATATAGTCCGTTTACCTCGCGTCTTTCGAGCAAATCTTTTGACATACAGCTTGCATATCAAAGTCTTAACCATCAACTTTCACTTTTGTATACGTGCCTTCCAAATCGGCTTCCTCAATCTGTTCTGACCTATATCAACATGCTTAAAGCGTCCAAACTATCCATGCACAAACGTCTTAATTTTGACTTGTATGCATATACGTCTAACGGCGGTGTGGTCATTGATTCGCATGCGCTTGCGCGCACGGCTTGCAATCAAAATATTAAAGGACTTTTTGCCGCTGGAGAAATTGCCGCAGGCATGCAAGGAGCCGATCGCCTCGGTGCCATGTCGTCTACCAGCTGTATTGTCTTTGGTCAAATCAGTGGCTTTGAGGCAGCAACTTATGCACGTGCACAGCAAGAGCACAAACCGCTCGATTCAACAAATACCCGTGACGTATATATTGATAGTCGTACCCATACACTCTATACCGAACAGGCGCAGCTTTCGTTATGTGCATCTGCTCAAGCGCCACAAGTTGAAGAAACGCTTCATATGCTTATGACGCGACAATGTTTTTTGATCAAAGACGCGCCTTCGTGTAAACGGGCGCTGAGCAGCATTACCTATCTGCATAAAGTTTTGGCAAGCACAAAAGAGCCAACCACACAATATCGTGATGTTATGTACACACTTGCGGTGCAGCAGCAACTCATTATTGCCAAAATGTTCATTCTTGCGTCACTTAAGAGAAACGAAAGTCGCGGTTCGTTTTATCGAAGCGATTTTCCTAAACGCAGCTCAAGTATGGCATTTCCAAGTTATAGCTGGATAGAATCTTAAAAGCACGTACAAAGCGTAATTTATACCGTGCCTGCGTGCGCCAGAGCGCGCGGCAGATACCAGGCGTTCTTTACACAAAAACCCATCATGCAAACACATGGTGGGCACTATAGAATCTATACACGCAACATGCTAACAGTTGTTTTGATAGTACAGATCAAGCGGCTCTCTTAAAGCTTTTCAATAACAGTATGTGCACGATGTCCTGCTACATACAACGGATCGCGATGAGTAAGCGTTGATAAAACCGTAATTGCAGGGCCTAGCAAGTCAACCGATGAAATCTCATGGTCATCAAATGCGCGGCGCAGCTCTCTTCGTAAAGGCTCGTTAACAATGGTATGGAAAACGGCAACAGGCACATCATTGTTCATATTTTTCTCAAGGTACTCCATAACCATTTCTACACTGGTTACATTACCTAACTGCTTTACAATAACACTGCCCTCTTCAAACTGATCTGCAGCAGCTTCAACAACTTTTGCAGCGGTCTCACCGCGTGAATCCGAAATTACAAAGATGCACGCTGTGCGGGGCTTCAATTGTTGTGGATGCGCTTCTAAAGACATAAAACCTCCAAACGAATTACTTCTTCTTAGTTAAAGCCGCTATATCTGCCACCTTGCTAAAGACGGATGTAAAGGTATTTAGCAAGCGGAAGCGGTTGTTTCTAATTTCAGTATCGTCGTCCATAATGCGCACGTCATTAAAAAATTGGTCAATCGGCTCTCTTAATTCGGCAAGCGCGGCTAATGCACGTGCGTATTCACCGTTTGACAACGCTTTCTCCACATTATCACGACCGTTTGAACACGCGGTAAAAAGCTGCTGCTCAGCAGGCGTAAGTATGGAAACGTTTACATCGGTTCCCAAGCTTGCATCGGTTAGGTGCGAAGCACGCGCAAATGCAATTGCTAAATCTTCAAAGAGCTGAGGCTCGCGTGTACGCGCCGAATCAAATGCCTGTACACGCGCAAAAAACTCGCGCGGATCAATAATTCCTATTGCAGCGATAGCAGAAATAGATTCAGCACTTACCGATTGCTCTTTTGCAAGCGCTTGCAAACGAACCGAGAAAAACTCACAAACACAATCTGACACCGCTGGCACATCAAAATCAAGACCTTGTTCTTTAAACAAGTTCAAAGCAGCGTCGATAAGCGACTTAAGCGAACACGAGGGCAACTCTTGTAAAATTGCTATAATTCCCAAGGCACTACGACGCTGGGCAAACGGGTCGGACGAGCCAGTAGGAGGCTCGTTAATAGCAAACATGCCGCAAATTGTATCAAGCTTATCAACAAGCGCAACAAGCTTTCCTACAAAATCATCAGGCGTTACATCTTTAGAAAAACGAGGACGATAGTGCTGGGCGATTGCTTTGCACACACGCGAATCCTCGCCCATAGCGCGCGCGTAATAGCCACCCATAACACCTTGTTGCGAAGTAAATTCTACTACTGCATTGGTTACTAAATCGGCTTTTGCAAGATAAGCTGCACGCTCACAGAGTTTAGTCAGCTCGTCGTCTGCTTTAAGAAGCTCAGCACACACCAAAATGAGCTTAGTCATACGATTGGTTTTATCAAGAACGCTTCCCAACTTTTCTTGAAAGACAACTTTAGACAGGCGCGGAACATATTCATCAAGCGGATGTTTGAGATCTTCTTCAAAAAAGAACTTTGCATCATCTAAACGCGCGCGAACAACACGCTCATTACCGTCGATAATAGCCTTATCGGCAGATGCAGCGCCGTTTGAGACGATAACAAAATCTCGTGTGAGTTCACCGTCTTTGGTATAAATGGGGAAATAGCGCTGATTGGTAAGCATGGACTCACAAATAATCTCGTGCGGAACATCCAAAAATTCTTGATCAAAAGAACCAATTAAAACGCGCGGATATTCACATAAATTAATAACCTCTTCAAAGGTCTTTTTTGGCATGTCAACATGGAGTTGAGGATGCTCATGCTCATAGGCCGCTACCTCGTCTAAAATCTTTTGACGACGCTCGTCTTCAAGCAAAACACCCGCGTCGCGCAAGATGGTACGATAGTTGCCAGGACAATCAATGGTATGTGAGCCATGTCCTAACACACGATGACCTTGCGTTGTACAAGAAGAGCTCACTGCAGCATAAGAAAACGGAATAACTTCTTCATCTAACAGAGCAACAAGCCATCTAACAGGACGAACAAAAGATTCGGTTTCAAACGCCCAACGTTGGCTTCGATAGTTTGGCCATTCGAGCGAGGCCACTATATCGTGACATATATCACCAAGCAACTCTTGTGCGGTGCGTGCAGCTATAAACTTTTGCGCAAACACATAATTTTTGCCGTCTTCTGCGGTTTTTTCGATAAGATCATGCGCATCTACCCCACACTTTTTTGCAAATCCCAAAGCCGCCTTTGTAGGCTGTTTGTTTGCATCAAATGCGATAGAGGCAGCAGGTCCACGCTTAATCTCATTGATCTCAGGTGTTTGAGCTGCAAGATCATGCACAAGAACAGCCAGGCGGCGCGGACTTTGGTGTGCCTCAACACTACCAAATGTTAAGCCACTTTTTTGCAAGTGAGCCTGCATAAGCTGAGCCAGCTGTTTTGTTGCATGAATCAAAGGTGCTGACGGCATTTCCTCTGTTCCAATTTCAAGTAAGAATTCGCACGACTTGCTCATTTATGCCACCTCATTTGCAGTTGGATTTTGTTTCGATAAAGAATTATCTGCAGGCTTGGGTGCCTTTGATTCTAGCGCCACAAGAGAGGCTAAATAAGCCTCGCAGCACGCCTTGGCAACGCTTCTCACTCGTAAAATGTAATTAGCGCGCTCGGTAGCAGAAAGAGAACCGCGCGAATCAAGTAAGTTAAACGCATGAGAACATTTCATCACGCAATCATAGGCAGGCAACGGCAAATTACGACGCAAGCAGGCATGACATTCTTCTTCGTATTCGTCAAATTTTTCGCGCATAAGTTCAACATTGGCAACTTCAAAGTTATAGGTCGAAAATTCAAACTCGTTTTGGTGAAACACGTCACCATAGGTAACACAAGTTCCATCTGCAAGCTTATTCCACACCAAATCGTAGACCGAATTTACACCTTGTGTATACATTGCAATACGCTCAAGACCATAGGTAATTTCTACCGGCACAGGCGCAACTTCAATGCCGCCTACCTGCTGGAAATACGTAAACTGCGTAACTTCCATACCGTTGAGCCAAACTTCCCAACCAAGTCCCCAGGCGCCAAGGGTTGGCGACTCCCAGTCGTCTTCTACAAAGCGGACATCGTTTTCTTGAGGATCCAAACCAATTGCTTCAAGCGAGCCAAGATACAAATCTTGTGCATCGGCAGGAGAAGGCTTAATAAGCACCTGAAATTGATAATAGTGCTGTAAACGGTTAGGGTTATCACCATAACGACCATCAGCAGGACGCCGACAAGGCTGAGCATAGCAGGTTGCCCATGGTTTATTTCCCAGTGAACGAAGCAGTGTTGCTGGATGAAACGTTCCTGCGCCAACTTCGCTATCATAGGGTTGCATAACGGTACAACCGTGTTGCGCCCAATACGTTTGTAGAGTCAAAATCATATCCTGAAATGTCAGGGGCGTTTTGCTCATATCAATCTCCTTACCGCTTTAGGAAAACTTACATGTGTTATGTGTCTATAAACACACGCGCGCCACGCTTTAATGCGGACGCTCCAAACTTTTTGCATGGTCAAACGGCCAAATAATCCAAAATCCGCGCGACGAAACAGAAGAGATATCTACTGCACCAAACCAACGCGAATCAAGCGAATTGCCTCGGTTATCCCCCATTACCCATATACAATGTGCAGGCACCGTATAAGGAAACGTGATTGCACCTTGTGGACCTACTCCCTGATTGGTAATAGGCTCGGTGGGTTGATGATTAACATAAGGTTCGTTAAGTTTTTTGTTATCAACATAAACATTGCCATCACGCAAATCTATGGTTTGACCCTCAGTTGCAATAACACGCTTAAGCAGAGTATGTCCTGTACCTGCAGGATCGTTAAACGTAATAATATCGCCTGCTTGAGGTTTGCCAAACTTATAGCTGATCTTTTCTCCAATAAGGCGATCTTGTAACTGCACGGTAGAAAGCATAGAGCCCGTAGGCACCAAATACACTTCCGCCACAAAAGCGTGAACTACAAACACAATACCTGCAGATATTGCAAGTGTCATGACCCAGTCAAAACACGTTCTTAAAAATGAACTACGCTCTTGTTGAGGTTGCATATGTCTCATACGCATCACATTTCTTTTCTATAAGATGTTAGATTTTGAACAAAATCATACTCTTTATCACTAAGCGTTGCGCGTGATAACAAATCGGGACGCCAACGAGCCGTTCTTTCAAGCGCATTCATACGTTTCCACGTTTTAATTGCTTCATGATTACCGCTGAGCAGAACATCAGGAACACGCGCGCCCTCTACCTCACGTGGACGCGTGTACTGCGCATATTCAAGCAACCCCGCGTCAGAAAATGATTCGTCACAAGCACTTTGTGCATCACCTAAAGCTCCAGGTATGAGCCTAATAGTAGCATCAAGCACCACGAGCGTTGCTAATTCGGCACCAGTAAGTACATAATCGCCTAACGAATAAATAGCATCGGCTTTTTGGTAGACGCGCTCATCAATACCTTCATAGTGACCACATGCAAACAGCACGCGCTTTTTGTGCGAAAGTTCAGCAGCGCAGGCTTGTGTAAAACGTTTACCGCACGGAGAAAACATAACAATGTAGGGCTTTTCTGCGCTATACGAAGAAATTTCAGAGAAAGCTTCAAAAAAAGGCTCGCACTTCATAAGCATTCCCTGTCCCCCACCATATGGTGCATCATCTACACTGTGATGTGCGTCGTGAGTCCAGCGACGTAAATCGTACGTTGTAAGCGAATAGAGATTATGCGCACGTGCCCTGCCCATAATGGACGCATCCATATATGGCTGAAACAAGTTAGGAAATATCGAAAGCACTTCAAAGCTAATCATGCACTTACAACCTACTTTGCAAATCAAGAAGGCTTTGCGGAATATGCGTAGTTATAACATCTGTATCTGCTGTTATATCATCTACAAACTCAGGAACAAGCGGAATCATCACATCAGAGTACCTGCCATGTACTAAAAGCGTGTCTTGAGCCGAACTTCTAAGAACCTCGCTTAC
>QWCD01027787.1_pt1 | contig 20738 bp, 14 predicted proteins | sample 1972461 | NCBI WGS metagenome assembly QWCD01 (sample SAMN09866717, study PRJNA288562) | Human vaginal metagenome isolate term4_vaginal, whole genome shotgun... | isolation source: vagina | host: Homo sapiens | place: USA: California | reverse complement strand
TAGATATAACTCACACTAATGCTTGAGGACGTCCTGATTCAAAACGATCAAGCACACCCGTTGCAGCTAATGCCTTTTGAACAAACCACACTACAACGCCTGCAACAATAAGACCAGAAATAATAGAAGTAATGAGATTTGCAACAATATATTGAGCGCTCCAGCCTTGACCGCCACTAACCCAATTGTAGATAAAGCAAGCTACGCCTGCTAACGATCCAGATATTGCAGTGGAAAGCAAATTCCATGTTTTGTACATAAAGAAAATGAATGCAAGTTCAGCGCCAACGCCTTGAATAATACCGACGATTAACGATCCGCCAACACCCCACTGATTTCCTAACATAAGTTCCACAAAGGCAGCAAGAGTTTCGGCAAACAATGCAGCACCAGGCTTACGCACGATTATTGCAGCTAAAGGTCCAGCAAAAAGCCAAAAACCATTAGATAAGCCTTCAGCACCAGGCAACAAACTTGCAAAAAGATTAGTAGGAGCTGCGCACACAATATCCCAAGCCCAGAATAATACGCCAGATGCAACAGCGATAATAGCAGCTATGACGATATCAAGAATACGCCAGCGATTAGAATGTTCAATTGAAACATTAGTCATAATAAGTGCCTTTCTTCAATATTGAAAGATTTGGGCACGGGGAAAGAGCGACATCCGTTGCTAACATTACTTAGCACACGTTCAATCGGTCGAAGCTTTCGCTTCCTCTCAGCCAAAAACGGCTCCCGAGTCAAATATTTATAATCACAATGTAAGAATCTAACGCAAATAATGCATCAAAAACTCACCTTTTCAAGAATACACATAGAGTACTTTTTTGTATAGTAAGTGTTGAAAATGCAAATACGCAATTTTGTATAAACACATTTATATAAGTACACAACTACGTACACAGTTTAATTAAAAATTACACAAAAACAAGTAAATACAAGCAAATACAAAAAAGTCGGGGTGACAGGATTCGAACCTGCGACATCCTGCTCCCAAAGCAGGCGCGCTACCAAACTGCGCTACACCCCGAGGCTTCCAAGCTGACTACCAGCTCCAAGCACAATCAACTACAATAGCGCACATCGCAGACAAACGCAAATTTGCAACACGCGCGATAGAATATAAATAGCATTGAAAATAGGCGATAGATTTTAGAGGTTAGCATGGGGCGTTTTCAGCGTGCAGAAGCGGCTGGATTAATAGCTTTTTTAGCTTGTGCAATATTCAGCATAGTCGTAATGTCTGTATACATGAAAACTATGCCAGCGATTTGGCAAGTTACGCAACGATTATTTACGGTAGCATCTGGAATAGTGGCTATTTGCAGCATGTGTACTTTTGTAGTCGGATATTTAAGAACACACAAAGAAATACTTAAAAAGAATTGGCTACAAATTGCAAAACATGCTTTTGAAATAATCGCATTATCTACGATTTATGGCGCAACAATGCTGCTTATGTCTTTCGCTCTGCTTTCTATAATCAATAGCATTATTGGAAGAAGCGCAGTAAACAGTTATCTTCCTGTACTTTGTTGTGCTTTAAGTGGAATTGTTGGATACGCAACTCTGGTTCAAGCGGAACTCTTAGAGGCGAAAACCGTTGCATCACTGCTACCACTATTTGTGATTTCTGGTGCAGCAACAGCTGGATTGACATCCGACGACCCGTATTGGTACAACAATAACTTCTCTCAACTAGGAGATAAAACAACATTTGCTGCAAGCATGTTTAATGCTACGCTGATTTTATCTGGAATATGCATTATTATTACAAGCTACTTTGCTATAACAGAGTTCGTTGCCACTCAGAAAGAAATTTTGCAACATAAAGACGCTAATATTACAAAACACTTTAAAACTAGAACCACCATTATGGCTACATTACTAATTTTGGGAGGAATTGCGTTTATTGGCATAGGAACATTTAGATACACTCCTCACCCAGTTATACATGATTTATGTGCAAGAGGTGTTACTGGTCTTATTTGCACTATGCTTATTTGCCTTCCTTGGCTTGCTCCTAGACTTTCTAAAACATTCTACGTAGCTTCAGATTTAGCAGTAGTCCTTACCGCATGGGTTGGAAATCAATGGGTGCAGGGTCATAACACATTAACTAATGTAGAAGCATTATCTTGTTTACTCTTTTTAGGATGGATAATAGTATTTTCAAGACAGGTCGCTGCAATGCAAAGCGACCGTTTGCAAATTAAAATAAATGAACATTCTAAAAACAATATTCAATATGATATAGATTAATCAATAAAAAAGTTGAGGCTTAGAATCTAGTTTTTAGAATCTAAGCCTCAATTAGTTTTATATATGAATATTTTTATGCTAGATTATTTTCTTCTTGATTTTCACTCATAAGCAGAAGGAAACTTCGCGATTGAGCAACAATATTGAATCCTGATTCATAATGCAATTGCGGTCCTTTTGGATTATGAGTGTCCACAACAAGAGTCCACTTTTCACCATAATTCTTATCTGGCAAAGTGAATGTTATAGGCTCATAATGCGCATTGAAAATAAGAAGGAAGTCATTATCTACCATCCTGCTTCCATACCAATCGGTTTCTGGAATATCTGAACCATTCAAATAAATCATTACCGAAAGAGCATGCGTATTACTCCATGCCTCCATATCCATAACAGAACCAGTATGATCAAACCATTCTACTTGTGGAATCTCTGAAACATCATCCCCTGGTTCTCGACCAGTAAAGAATCTACGCCTGTGAAGAACAGGATGATCTAGTCTTAAATGAATAAGCTTAGAAACAAAATCAAACATATCTTTTTGTGTGGAATCAAAATCCCAATTAATCCAAGAAATAGCATTATCTTGGCAATATGCATTGTTGTTTCCATTTTGAGTACGCATAATCTCGTCACCAGCGCAAATCATAGGAATGCCCTGGCTCATCAACAAAGTTGAGAACAGGTTTCGCATTTGACGTTGACGAAGTTCGTTAACATCGTGAATATTAGTAGGACCTTCTACTCCACAATTCCACGAACGATTATCGTTAGCACCGTCGTTATTGCCTTCTTTATTCGCTTCATTATGCTTTTCGTTATAGCTCACCAAATCGTTCATAGTAAAACCATCGTGAGCGGTAATAAAGTTCACAGAAGCTACAGGCTTACGTCCATTTTGCTCATACAAATCCGAGCTTCCCATAAGTCGGCTTGCAAATTCAGGCAAAGTCGAAGGCTGCGAGCGCCAAAAATCGCGTACACAATCACGGTAGCGACCATTCCACTCGGACCAGCTTGGAGGGAATCCTCCAACTTGATATCCTCCTACGCCAATATCCCAAGGCTCTGCAATAAGCTTTACGCTAGAAATAATAGGATCCTGCTCAATAATGTCGAAGAATGCAGAAAGCTTATCTACTTCTTGGAATTGACGAGCAAGCGTTGCCGCCAAGTCAAATCGGAATCCGTCTACGTGCATTTCAGTTACCCAATAGCGCAAGCTGTCTGTGATTAGTCGCAACGCTTTAGGAGAACGCATAAGAAGCGAATTTCCAGTACCAGTAGTATCGAAATAATGTCTCTGATCGTTATCTACAAGACGATAGTATGCGCGATTGTCGATTCCGCGGAAGCTTAAGGTTGGACCTCTATCGTTTCCTTCAGCGGTATGGTTGTAAACAACGTCTAGAATAACTTCCATTCCTGCAGCATGGTACGCCTTAACCATTGCCTTGAATTCGTTAACTTGCTCGCCGCGTTGTCCAGAACTCGAGTACGAATTCTGAGGAGCAAAGAATCCAATGGTGTTATATCCCCAATAATTGCTTAATCCCTTATTTTGCAAGAAAGAATCATTTACAAACTGGTGGATAGGCATAAGCTCAATAGCAGTAATACCAAGCTTTTTTAAGTAAGATATTACACTTGGATGAGCTAAACCTGCGTATGTTCCACGAATTTCTGGAGGAACATTACGATTTAAATTCGTCATTCCTCTAACATGAGCCTCGTAAATCACGCTATCGTGGTACGGAATCATTGGATGCTGGTCGTTACCCCAATCAAAATATGGGTTAATAACAGCTGCTTTCATAGTGTGATCTGCAGAATCCAAAGTGTTCATTGCGGCTAAATCATCTGGATTAGCAAACCAATACGAAAATAGGCTTTCGTCACCGTCAATATTGCCTTCTATTGCCTTTGCATAAGGGTCCAAAAGAAGTTTGTTTGGATTACACCATAATCCATGATTTGGATCATACGGTCCATGCACACGATAACCGTATCTCTGCCCTGGCTGTATTCCAGATATGTAGGTATGCCAAACGTAAGAATTCTGCTCGGTCATATCGATGCGAGTCTCATTGTCCTGCTCGTCGAACAAGCATAGCTCAACATGCTTTGCCACCTCAGAGAACAATGCGAAGTTCACGCCTGCACCGTCGTAGGTAGCTCCAAGCGGATACATAGAACCTGGTCTAATTTGCATAATTCAAGTATTGCATATATTTATATAGTTTTCATTAATACTGTAGGCGATTCTTTATAAAAGATGAAAAAGATTCAAAAATAATCACAATTAACGCATAATAAAAAAAAAAATATGAATTATATTTATGTGCTAATTCTCCTTTAAAACCAACGCAACACGCCAAAAGCATCCTTTAACCACATTGATTAAAAAATCTGGTAATTCGTTTTTAGTGTTGATGAAATAGCAACATGACATATAAGCAAAACGAATATTACACGGATGACGTGGGATTAAAAGAAGAAATTTTAAATCGCATAGCAGAAATTGAAGTAGAACTATGCGATTTTTCAATCCCTAATAAAACAATAGGAAATCTTGGAGAAGAATACGCATCTCTAAAACTAATTCTTAAAAATTGGATTCTATTGGACAGAAATTGGCATAGTCGTTTTGGAGAGCTTGATGTTGTGATGATGGATCCGTTTGGAAGAATTGTATTCATAGAAGTAAAAACGAGACGAAGCGTAAGATTTGGAACTCCACTAGAAGCGGTAACAAACGAAAAATGCTTAAAAACACATAAAGCTGGATTTAAGTGGTTAGACGAGCATAACTTTTTTAAACACAGAAAAATACGATTCGACGTTGTATCAATACTAATTTCAAAAGATAAAAATATTCAACTACGTCACATTTTAGGAGCATTCTAATGGTTATTGGAAACGCATTATCTGTAGGATTACTGGGTTTGAAAGCCTTTACAATACAATTGCAGGCATTCATATCTAGTGGATTGCCAGGATTCTCTATTATTGGTCTTCCTGACACCTCTTTAAGCGAGGCGAGAGAACGAGTTAAATCAGCATATACGTCTTTACGCTGCGAATGGCCAGAAACAAGATTAACAGTGAATCTTTCACCTGCGTCTATGCCAAAAAGTGGAGCATCTTACGATCTTGCAATTGCAGCAAGCATACTTAGTGCTAGAGGAATTATTCCACTTAACGAGCTAGAAAATACGATTATTTTAGGAGAACTTAACTTAGATGGGTCAGTTCTACCAATTCAAGGCATGCTACCAATTTGTTTATATGCCAAGCAAAAAAATATTACAAAAATGATTATTCCCTACGAAAATCTTTCAGAAGCCAAGCTGATAAATGGAATTGAAGTAATTGGGATTAAACACATTTTAGATTTGGTAGACGAACTAAACGGGAAATTAGAAAACAAGGCTAGACCAATTGCCGAAAAGAACAGAGAACGAGCATTAAAAGCAATTAACCCTTATGATCATCTTCATATTAAAGAAATCGATAATACAAGACTCTATTCCAAATCAGCGCTTAACGATAATACGACTTCAAACATGAATAATACGGATAATGTTGATCCAATAAAAAGCGCCAATCCGCTAGGAGAAATCGGTGATATGTCGGAAGTATTAGGGCAAGAACACACAAAGTGGGCATTGCAAGTAGCGGCAGCTGGCGGACACCACGTTATGATGATTGGACCTCCAGGATCTGGTAAAACTATGCTGGCATCTAGAATGCCAAGCATCATGTGTCCACTAAACGAGCAAGAACAGCTTGAAGTGGCATCTATTAGGTCACTTTGCGGAACACTACCCTACTATGGAATAACAGATGTTCCGCCTTTTGAGGCACCTCATCATACATCTTCTGCAGCATCTCTTATAGGAGGAGGCGCAGGTCTAGCCAAGCCTGGAATAATAACTCGTGCGCATTGTGGAGTTTTGTTTATGGATGAAGCTCCAGAATTCTCACCAAGAGTTTTGCAAACTCTTAGAGAACCATTGGAATCTGGTCATATAGCTGTTTCTAGATCTAAAGGAACAACATTATATCCTGCTAAATTCCAACTTGTTATCGCAGCAAATCCATGCCCATGCGGATACGCCTATGGCAATGGCGAACGATGCACATGCAAAGAGAAGGAACGAATACGTTATTTTTCTAGACTTTCTGGACCAATTCTAGACAGGATTGATATTCAAATGGATGTTCCACCTGTAGAAAAAATTATTACTTCAAAAGCGCAATCAGAACATAGATCTAGTCAAATGTCAGAAAAAATTCTAACTAGTGCAATGATGCGAGAAAACGTAAAAAACGCAAGGATGGTTGCTCAAAATCGTTTTAGAAAACTCGGATGGAGTTGTAACGCTCAAGCGTCTGGAACATGGCTTAGAAAATACACATCTAAATACGCTATTGAGTTGATTAATAAATCACTTGAAAACCACAAGTTGAGTTTACGCGGAGCAGATCGAGCTTTAAGGCTTGCATGGACTTTAGCTGATCTTTATGGGCACACTTCTCCAGATTTAACTGACATGGCTCAGGCAATTAGTTTAAGGACCAGAATATGAACAATATTAGTAGCATAAATGGCAACAACAATACTTACAGAATAGATAACGATACTTTATCGCGCGCAATACTCACATTTTGTATTGATGGCGCAGATGCAATAATGTACACACTTGTAATAGGGTCAGTAAACACTGGCAGTATTGTGGAAGCACTTCACCTTATTTGCGAATCTATAAGTGAATCTATTGGTAAAACAAAAAACAAGCAGCTAGAATTAGATCTGCAAAATAGCTGCTGTCAAGATGATTTTTACATAGACGGATCTTTAGAAAACCAGACTAAATCGAATTTAGATGATTTAGAAAATAATGGAAAAATTCTTAATATTATAAAAAATCACTCGAAGGTTTCTGTTTTAGAAGAATATTTTCTGAAAGGTCTTAAAATATGGGGAAGCAATAATGCTGACAATAAAATTGCTATTAACAATTTTGATATATTACACAGATCCATTAAAAAATGGTGTTTAAGACTAAAACAATTGCCTTCTTGGGATTCAAATCAACTTAAAAGATGGTTTAGTTCTAACGGAACGCAATGGATTATTTCACCAAACAGTAAATATTGGCCAAAACAGCTACAAGATTTAGCAACCCAATGCCAAGTAGCTCCCCCATTGTGTTTGTGGGGAATTGGAGATCCCAACGCGCTTATTCAATGTAAGCAGCCACTTGCGATTGTTGGCTCTAGAGGTTGCAATGACTACGGATACGAGCTTAGCTTTACATTCGCTAAATCGTGCGCTAAAAAGGGGCACACAGTTATTTCTGGCGGAGCTTATGGTATTGACGCTGCAGCTCATTGGGGAACCTTGGACGCTTTAGACTCTCATGTAGCAAATGTTAATCCTGTTGGCAAAACAATTGTTGTTTTTGCTGGAGGTTTGAACAAAATGGGACCTTCAAGCAATGCTCAACTTTTTGATGCGATTCTTTCTAGCGGCGGAGCATGTATTAGCGAATTATGCCCAGACACTACTCCTGTTGCACGTAGATTCTTACTCAGAAATCGCCTTATTGCGGCTATTGCCAGCAAGGTAATAGTATCTCAAGCACGATTACGATCCGGAGCTTTAAACACAGCAAACTGGGCGAATAGCTTAAATCGCGAGATTTATTCTGTTCCAGGAGATGTAACATCACCGAGTAATGCTGGATGCAATATGCTTATTCACGATGGAAAAGCTATGATGATATGTTCACAAAATGATATAGATAGTATCTATCCTAATTCCCACCATTATTTGCCACACTCTTTAAGCAATAACAATATTATTCCAGATACGTGTAATGATTTTCAAAAAATTGTATTGAAAGCAATTCAAGAGTGTAAGAGCAAAAAAATATGCGCAAACATTGACAATATACATGCAATCATGCTTCATACAAACTCAAATAATGATTTTTCAATATCTAAGATTTCTGGAGAAATAGCAATTCTTGAATTAAATGGAATAGTCAAAAACCAAAATGGTGTTTTTAGTTTAAATAGGAAAAATCTTAAATAAAAAGCAGAAAATATGAGAAAATAAATGTTATGCAGTCAAACTTGAGTCAGCAAAAAGAAAATACTACTACAGTTAAAGAAAAAACTGTGCAAATACAAGTAGAGCAATCATCATACGATGTTGTGATTATCGGCGCAGGAGCAGCAGGACTTTCTGCAGCACTGGGATTAGTGAAATCTGAAGAATATAAAGCGCTAAAATCTCAAGGAAAACAGCCTAAAATATTAGTGATTTGCAAGCTTCAAGCGTTAAGGTCTCATACAGGTTCTGCCGAAGGTGGAATCGCAGCATCATTAGGAAACATAGAAAAAGATTGCTGGCAATGGCACTATTACGACACCGTTCACGGTGGAGACTGGTTAAGCGATCAAGACGCAGCAAAAATGCTAGCAAAAGAAGCTAGAGATACAGTTATTGAACTAGAACACTTTGGAGTTGCCTTTTCTAGAACAGAAGATGGTCATATTAATCAAAGATTTTTTGGTGGGCATACTGCCGACTTCGGTCAGCAGCCAATTAGACGAGCTGCGTACGCTGCAGACAGAATTGGACACCAAATTCTATACAGCCTATGGCAAAAATGCATAGAGGAAAATATTAAAATTGAAGAAGATATTTATGTAACAGACCTTGCTATAAACCACAAATCTAATAGCGTAGAGGGCATAATCGCGCTAAACGAAAAAAGTGGAAAAGTAGAAAAAATATGTGCAAGAAATGTTCTTATAGCAACTGGTGGAGCTGGAAGACTATTTTCAACAACATCTAATTCCTGGGATTTAACTGGGGACGGAATGTCTTTAGCACTAAACGCAGGATTGCAACTAGAAGACATAGAGTTCATACAATTCCATCCGACTGGTCTAGCTCATACTGGAATATTGCTTTCGGAAGCAGCTCGAGGAGAAGGCGGAGTTCTTAGGAATTGCAAGAATGAAGCATTTATGAAAAACTACGACGACACGCATGCGGATTTAGCTCCAAGAGATGTAGTAAGCAGGTCGATTGTATCAGAAATAGATGCTTTAAGAGGCGTTGAAGATACTACTAGCAACATTGATAGAAAAGATTGCGTATGGCTAGATATGACTCGTATAGAAAAGCAACATATGCTAGAAGCTCTTCCACAGGTTGTAGAAACTATTGAAAAATACGCTCATCTTAATCCATCAAAAGATCTTATACCTATTAGACCTACAGCGCATTACACGATGGGGGGAATACCCATATCACTTAACGGGCAAGTTTATAAACTGGTTAATAATAAAAAACAGAGAATAATAGGATTATATGCCGCAGGAGAATGCGCATGCTCGGGAGTACATGGAGCCAATCGCCTTGGCGGAAACTCTCTTCTTGATGCATGCCTGTTCGGAAAACTAGCTGGTAAGTCTATTGCAAAAGAATTAAAAGAACAAAGTCAGGAGAAAAGTCAGGAAAAACACGAGGAACATACAGCAGATACATCAAAAAATGTGTACGATAGCACTCCTAATACTTTTGAAAATCTAGACAAATTATCAGAAAATCGTGTACAAGAGATAATCGGTCTTATTCAAAATACAAGTACATCTAGCAACACAACAAACCCATATAATCTACTAGAAAAACTAGAAAATATTATGGAAAATGCTGCAGCGGTTAGGTGCAGTGAAAATACCCTTAAAGATGCTTTGCAAAAAATCGATACGATTATTATTCCGCAAGCTAAAATTCTTATTTTACATTCACAAAATCTTGTTTTTAATCAAGAGCTAATTGCTATTTGGGAATTACAAAACATGATTACGCTTGCAAAATCGGTTCTGCAAGCATCACTTGCAAGACATGAATCTCGTGGAGCATTCACAAGATTGGACTATCCAAAACGTAATAACAATCAAAATCCACAACATTCTATAGTGGATTCAAGCGGTGAAGTACAAAATATTCCAGTAATAATTGTCGATTTTGACCCAAACAAGCCTATTAATCATCAAAATAAGGATGAAATTAACAAAATTATGACAAAAATAGAGTTAACTAAAACACCCGTCCGGGTGGCGGAATGGTAGACGCGCTAGCTTGAGGTGCTAGTGCCTATTTGTACAGGCGTGCGGGTTCAAGTCCCGCTCCGGACACGGAATGAAGTCTTGCTGAGAAATCGGCAAGACTTTTCTGTTTTTTCATATTCATATCCGCTAATCGCGCTGATCGATCACTCTAATTAATCACATAATTCCAAGGGTCGAAAGCTCTACCAATCCAAGAAACATCCAACGATTCACCAAAATTCTTGTATATAGAATCATGAACATCTTGCACAGCATACTTAAACCACAACGACTCAATGGCACTATGAGGAGTGTTTATAAGCATAGGCTTAATAATATTAGAGTGCGTTAGTTGCGATTCATAAATAGCTTGCTCATACGCGTCCGTTGCAGGATGATGCCTTAAATCACTTGTTACATACACATCTGCTCCGCAAGCGCGAACTTCATCAAATAAAGAATCACCTGAACCTGGAAGAACAGCTATTTTGCTAACCATAGCATTAATATCTCCACACACTTGAACGCCTAGATTAGTAGTAGGCAAAGCGTTAAAAACGCGTATAGCAAACTCTTTAAGCGTGATTTTTTGCTCAAGCACTCCAACTCTACCAAGACCAAGAGAAAGGTCATTATTACTTGCTGGAACAAGAGGATGCAAATCTTTAAGACCAAAAGCATTAGCTGCAGCATCCGCCACTCCCCTAAAAGCCGCATCCGCATTAGTGTGACCAACCCACAAGCCACAACGATTTTCAATAAGCGTCTGAACTATTTTTCCTCGAACAGAAAAACCAGAAACTTCATGAACTGACCTAAAGAATAAAGGATGATGAGAAACAATCAAATTAGCACCCATTTTGCACGATTCTTCAACAGCTTCTAAAGTTGGATCAGATAAACAAACTATCTTATTCACATTATCCATAGGATTTCCAACAATTAGTCCAGGATTATCCCAAGATTCAGCAAGATTTAGAGGATATAAGTCTTCTAAAACCCTAACAACATCAACTAAAGTTGCCATATTCTACACCTTTACAATAAACCTACAATAAACCTACATTGGCTTTACAATAATTCTCACAAATAAAATCAGTGAGCAGCAAGCTGCCAGTCAGCTCCCAATCCAGTAGACACATTAAGCGGAACGTCTAGCTCAACAGTATGTTCCATAGCGTTTTTAACAATATTTTCTACAATATCTGCTTCGCCATGTGCTATTTCGAGAACAAGTTCATCGTGTATTTGCAAAATCACACGACTTTTTACTTTAGCTTCTCGCAAATCCTTATCTACTTGAATCATTGCAAGCTTCATAATATCTGCAGCACTTCCTTGAATAGGAGCATTTAAAGCTGCTCGCTCTGCAGCCTCACGAGATGCCCTATTCGTGGAATTTAGCTTAGGAAAATACCTTCTACGACCAAACATCGTTTGAGTATATCCAAGCTTTCTAGCTTTATCTACTAAAGACTCCAAATAGTCATGCACGCCACCAAAAGTATTGAAATACTTTTCTTTAAGGACTTCTGCAGCAGCAGGACTAATAGAAAGCTGTTTTGCTAAACCATAAGTACTCAGCCCATATGCCAATCCGTAACTCATTGCTTTAACATGCGATCTCTGATCTGAGCTAACTTGTTCAACTGGAATCTTATAAACCAAGCTTGCTACAAACTTATGAAAATCAACACCAGACTTAAAAGCTTTAATAAGTGTTTCATCTGCAGAGGCATGAGCCATAATTCTAAGCTCTACTTGAGAATAATCACAACTCATAAGCTGATCGTATTGGTTTCCTGGAATAAAAGCAGCTCTAATTTCCCTACCAACCACATTCCTATTCGGTATATTTTGCAAATTTGGGTCCGAAGAACTTAAACGCCCAGTAGCTGCAATAGTTTGTTCAAAAGTGGTATGAATCCTGCCATCTTCATATCTTGCAGAATCAATAAGACTCTGTACAATCTGCTTTAACTTGTTTGTCTCACGATGTTTTAGCAAAGCCCCCAAGAATTGACTAGCTTTTTCATCTGGATCAATTTTTGCATATAATTCTTGCAATGCTTCTGCATTAGTAGTATAAGATCCACTTTTCGTTCTTCTTGTAGGCTTTAAACCCATATCCTCAAACAGCAATTGTTGAAGCTGCTTAGGACTTTGCAAATTTATCGGCTTGTTTGCTACATCCAAAGCCATTTTTTGGGCAAATTGAGCTTCTGCCGCAAAATTATCTCTCATAGATACGAGCCTGTTCATATCTACGGCAGCACCTGCATCTTCCATGCCTCTTAAGACCCTAGAAACAGGCATTTCTACATCGACCATTAAGCCTGTTTGTTTACGTTCATCTAGTTTTATAGCATATTGCTTTGCCAACAATCTTATTGTTATAGCAGTTTCCAAAATACGCTTTTCTTGCTTTTTACGCTTATCCTCTTCTTGATTTAACTCTTCAGGATTATCACTATCTTCTAAAACAAAATCAAGCTCTCCTTGTGCAGGCTCTTCATTAGATTTTTCATTTTCTACATGAATATTTAGAACGTGTTCCGCCATATCTTCAATATTTTCATTGCGAAAATCTGGTTCTATCAAATAAGATGCTAAACGAGTGTCAAGTAATGGATTAAAAGAGTAATTATTATCTACAATTTTCAGCGATTTAAGAAGAGCTATATGTTTTTTGTAGTCATGCAAAACAATTGAAGATTCATACATTTTTATGAAATCTTTTAGCTTGTGGCAGATTTTATTACAATCTTCGCTAGAATCCTCATTAAGAACATCAGAATACACAATTGCAGCATTATTTTGCGATAGCATTACTAGCACATCTGCATAAATACCAAACTGACTGCTATTATTTGGTTTTTGCAATGCATATATAACTAGTTCTTTGTGATCTTTAATAGTTTTTGCACACTCTAAATCATTTCTTATAAGATTTAAAGAAGGTTTTTCTTGAGACTCAAGTAATTCAAACAAATCTACGGTTGCTTTAGATTTATATTCCGTATTCTCTTTAACTAATTCTGACGATCCATTTGACTCACTTTTCTCAATACATGGTGAAACGAGATTAATCCAATTATCTAAATCAGATTCTGAATAAATTTTATGAATATTTATTTTATCTACTATAGTTTTGAAATCCTCTAAATCATCTGAATTATCAGACTCTGTAGAACTAACATCACTGCCAGCATGAGTGCTTCCAGCAGAAATCATCATCTTAATGTTCTCTTCTAAAAGCTCTTTGCTTCCACGCGTAAATTCTTTTAAAATCTTCCTTCTACTGCGAGTACCAAATTCGAGTCTTTCAAACAATTCGCCAACCGACGCGGCATCAACATTTCCAAATTCAAGATCATTAATACTAACACCAAGATCTAAATCTTTAACAAGAGTATTTACTTTCTTATTTAGACGAATCTGATCTATGCTCTCTCGCAAAGACTCACCTTTTTTGCCAGTCACCTGATCCGCGTGTTCTATAATGCCTTCTAATCCACCGAATTGATTAATCCACTTTGCTGCATAACCATCGCCTACTCCAGGAACACCTGGAATATTATCGGAAGTTTCTCCTCTAAGAGCTGCTAAATCTGAATATTGCTTAGGCGTAACATTATATTTTTCAATAATCGCATCAGTATCCATTTGTTTTAAATCTTTAAAATGCCTGCCTGGATACAAAACATTTATATATTCATCAATAAGTTGGAACGCATCACGATCTCCAGAAAGAACAAGAGTCTTATATCTAGCTTTAGCGCCCATTGTGGCTAAGGTTGCAATAATATCGTCGCCTTCATAACCCTGTTTTGTAATATATTTAACACCTAATGCATTGAGCAATTCTTGTATAACAGGAAGTTGAGCTAGAAGCTCTTCTGGTGCAGCTTCTCGAGTTCCTTTATATTGCGGCAAAAGTTTATTCCTAAAAGTTCCGCCTTTAACGTCAAAAGCAACAGCAAGCTTATCTGGTTTTTCTTTTTCAATAACCTGAGAAAGCATTGTTGAAAAACCCCATATTGCATTGGTTGCAAAACCAGATTTTGTTGAAAAATTATCCGCAGATATTGCGTAAAAAGCACGAAACGCAAGTGAGTGGCCATCTACCACCAACAACGTTCCATTTTCATCCTCATTATTCAAAGAATCCTCGTTTGCAACGATGCTGGCATTCACTTAACTACCCACCTGCGTTCTCGTAAAATAAATTTTTTATGAAATTATTTGCCATAATTGACACAACTATCAATTATGGCAACTACAAAATATTGTTTTTAAATACTGCTTTGAAATACCGTTTATGCTTCTGCAGATGGTTTTTCTTCACCATACTTAGCAATAATAGCCAAAGCAAGACGCTTCTTTGGAATACGCTGATCCATAGAAGTTTTTTGAATCCAACGGAAAGCACCCTGCTCTGAGAATCCAGCTTTGTCCATAAGCAAACCTTTTGCCCTGTCTACAAGCTTACGCTCTTCAAGAGTATCTTCAGCCTTCTTAAGCTTCTCTTCTGCTTTACGAAGCTGATCTTGCGCATCCTGTAGCTTATTTTCAGTACGCTCAACACTATCTAATAAATCGTTAATTTCACTAAACCTACCCATAGCTACTTCTAGAGCAGGCAAAAGTTTTGACTCCTCATACGGCTTTGTAACATAAGCCATAGCACCAGCGCCAGTAGCTCTCTTAACTAAATCAGATTGAGAAAAAGCAGTGAGCATAACGACTGGAGCAATATTCTCGTCACAAATAGTGGCAGCCGCTTGAATACCATCTACTACTGGCATCTTAACGTCCATGCAAACAACATCTGGATGGAATTGACGAGTAAGATTAACCGCTTCTTCTCCATTAGCTGCTTGTCCTACAACCTTGTAGCCATTATCTTCCAACATTGCTACAAGATCCATACGGTTCACTGCCTCGTCTTCTGCAACTACAACAGTTTTTTCAGCATTTTCTTTTTTGCTTTCACTGTTATCATCGTCTTTTTTAGGACTAGACAACTCAGCCGCATCTCGCAACTCATCATCGGTAAGCACAACTGGCAACTTCCCCATCTCTTCATCGCTGGTTACAGCAGACATTTTACAACCTCATTTCCTTACCATAAAACACAAGGCAACAGCGCTATGTATTCCACTAACACACATTTTGCACACTCTAATACATGCCAGCTTTGCGGTCATTGCGTGAACCAGCATCATGCATATTTATTGCACAAACACTAAAAGCACACCGTGCGCGTTGCCATACGATTTTACTAGTACGCATGTATAAAATACATTATAAATCGCTTTTTAATGCGGTAAAGCTAGCATGCAAATATTGACAATACAAAAGTCAAAGCACCAAGCATTGCTAAAGATACGCATATTGGAAAAGCATTAGCATAATTCCCACGCATAATCGCATATGTTAGCGAATACGCTTTTTTAATAAACATGCAGGTAATCAATAGTAACAAAACGCAGCAAACAATAAACACGCCCTGATTAAACAAGAAGCAATTTATTCTAAAAGTATTTTTATTCAATCTGGCTACATTCCAAATTATTGCCATAAACTTAGTAAAAAATATATTAAGAAAAACATAAACGCTTTGAAGAAGCGTAAACATAATTACAACAGAAACGAATATAATTCGCCCTATATTCTCCCCAACAATTGACATTGCTGTAAATTTTGCGTGTTTTGTATCGCTTTCTATATCTCTTAAATTGTTAATCATCATAAGACAAGCAGAGAATCCGCCTGGAATAATGGACAATAACACGCAAAACACAATTTGCGGAATGCTCGCTGTTGTTATTGATTCTTTAGGAAAACCACTTCCAAAACTAAGAGCACACAATGTCCCTAAAAATGCAACAGGTCCAAAGAATAGAAATGCGCTAAATTCTCCCCACCCTCTATATCCATATGGATGCGATCCTCCTGCATAAAACCACGCTCCCATAAGGCAAACTAATCCAAGAAGAATAAATATCCAAATTCCGCTTCTAATAGTAATGATTAACCCAAAAACGCATGATATTAAGGCAGATATGCAAACAGCATACAAAACTGATTTTGGCTTAATACCAGCATCAGCAAGTCTCCAAGACACATCACATAGTGCTTTGCTTTTTGCGCTTACATCTCGCTTAGATCTTTGATCATCTAATCCGCGCAAACCATCACAATAATCATTCGCATAGTTCACTGAAATCTGCATAGAAGCAGCAACACCTATACACAATAGTGATTGAATAACGAAATTTTCAATATTATAAGGTTTTACAACTATTTGGCCACTGAATAAATATCTTGCAAAAATCGAAATCGCCATAACAACTGGTACTATTCCGATTGGAAGAGTATAAAGTCTTGCACCTTTAAGCCAAACCTTTAAATTATTCATCAAAAATCGCCTAGATTCTAGAATTTTTTAACTTATTCTAGATTAGTTTAGACTATTTTAAATAATTTGTGGAGCTAATACAGATACAACTATAGGCAAAGCAATCATAATCGCAGATATTACAATAAGAACAAGCCCACGCCATCCAAAAGTGTACTTTTTATAAGATGACTTACGAGTGCGCAAATAGAATCCACGTTCTTCCGCAGCCAAAGCACAACTATCGGCTTTACGAACAGACAAAACCAAAAGAGGCACAATCAAAGGCATCATGAGCTTAATCTTTTTAAAAGGATTCTTAGTATCGAACTCAACTCCTCTTGCCATTTGAGCTTCCGTAATCTGAGACATTTCGTACGCAAAAATAGGAACAAAACGCACAGCTGTAGTAATAGTAAAAACATAACAGTAAGGAACATGTAGATATTGAACAACAGCATTAGCTAAATCGTTCAATTTTGTAATGCTAAGAACGCTAACAAGAGGCAAAGCAAAACAGAATAGTCTCAAAGATGCTCTTGCAGCAACAGAAATTCCTCTTGATGTAAACCACAAGAACATATAATTTCCACCCTGAGCAATAATCGTTTGCAAAAAGAACATTACAACGCCGAGAATAAGCATTGCGCGCACAAGAGGAAACAGAGTTTTAAGAATCCCAGCCATAGCCATAGCAACAAGAATCAATACTGCAATAGTTACAAGAACGCTAAATTGTTGAGCTATAAAAGCAGACACAACAACGCTTATAGCTAATATAAGTTTTGCAATAGGATTTGCCTTGTGCAAGAAAGTTGAACCAGCATTATAAGTAAGAATCTTAGTTTGCATAAAAATCACCCATTTGTTTTACAAATTGCAACTCTTTTTAATAGCATTAACCAACATATCTCTTTTATACAATCCTTTACACTTAGCAAAACCATTTTTAACTAAGCCCTGAGATACAGCGCACAAAAGAGGAGCACATAAAGCAGCTTCATCGCAAATACTCTTATTCTCAAACACATGACTTATGCTTCCGTCTTCAAGAATATGTCCATCGTTTACTACGATTAAACGCGTTGCAAAATCAAGAACCACTTCCATATCGTGACAAACCATTATTACGCAACAACCATGGTCTCTAAGGTCTTCTACAACTTGCATAATTCTCAAGCATTCCATGTAATCCAGTCCGCAAGTAGGCTCATCTAACACAAGAATCTTAGGTTTAGTTACAACAGTTGCAGCCAAAGCAACCATCTGACGCTGACCTCTAGAAAGCATAAAAGGGCTAGCATTAGGATCTAAATTAAGCTTTTCAATCACTTGCATAGCATGATCATTAGCTTCTTTAACAGACTCACCTAAAAGAATACAACTAAACGCTACTTCTTCTAAAATAGTATCTTTACAAAGCTGACGATCTGGGTTCTGGAAAAGAGTCGAAACATAGTGAGCAATTTGGCTTATTTTCATGTTGCTAGTATTTTTGCCATCAATAAAAATACTTCCACTACTTGGCTTAAGCAAACCGTTTATTATCTTAGTAACAGTTGTTTTTCCAGCACCATTTCTTCCAACAAGAGTTACAAGCTCCCCAGGATAAGCGTCAAAAGACACGTTTTCTAAAGCACTAACACCACTCGGATATGAAAAACTAACATTTTGCAAAGAAAGACATGGTGAAGAATTTTGTGCTAAGTTTTGCGATGCATTGGAAAAGTCGAAAGCAGCCGCACATTTATCTTCATCGCATTCACTATGTGAATCATCATGTGAAACTAAAGAATTTCCACTATTAATCGTATTAACAATAGTATTTACTGTATCTTCTACAGACACAGGCAAATCGCTTTTAGAGCAAACACTCTCACGCTGTAAATCATTAACCAAATGCGTAGTGCGCGGATAATTTATTCCAATAGAATAAAGCAAATCCATATTTTTTAGCGCTTGTCCAACAGGCAAATCCAGTGATAAAGTGCCATTAGAAAGCACAACCAMAMRATTCTTATTCAAATCTTTAAGAATCGAAAAAATCATTTTAGAAGAAACAGGGTCTAAAGCGCACGTAGGCTCATCTAACACCATAACTTTAGGTTTTAGCGCAAGAATAGCAGCAATCGCAACTTTCTGCTTTTGACCTCCAGAAAGAGTGTCTAAATCGCGGTTGCGCAAATCACTAATGCCAACAATTTGTAAAGCTTCATCGATTCGATTCGGTATTTCATTGTGTGCAACACCAAAGTTTTCTAGACCAAAAAGAATCTCATCTTCTACGTTTGCAGCCACCATTTGCGCATCAATATCTTGGATAACTGATCCAATTAAGCAGGCTATATTAGTTAAAGCAAGATTTTTAGTTTCTTGACCTGCAATCTTAACGATTCCAGAAAGTTCTCCAGAATAATGATGAGGAATAGCACCAGAGAAAATAGAGGCAAGAGTTGTTTTACCAGATCCAGATGGTCCAATAATTCCAACAAATTCGCCAGCTTCAATACTAAGACTTATATTGTTCAAGGCAAAAGTGGAATCTTGTGCCTTTGCAGAGTCTAAAGAATCATCCTTATTATGATTCAAATATTTAAAAGATACTTCCCTAAGCTCAAGCAAAGACACAACAATTCCTAACTCTTAAAAACCCAACAATACTATGAACATTACTTATTGATTACTCTCTGATGATTATATGACTTACTGAATATCATCTAAAATAAATTCAAATACTTACTTGTGTAGAACGAGTCGAATTGGAGTATAAAGAACTTCAACAACAACAGCATTAAACACAGCAGTTCCAAAAATGATTGGAAGCATAACAAGAATCGTCTTAGGAGAATGAAGAACAAAGAAAGATGCAGTAGAAGCAAATATTAAACCAGAAACAACTGTAGTTATAAAAGTTGCTATGAGTGGGAAAATACTGAACTTTCTAGCAGCATCCTTAGGGAAAACGTGAACATAAGCCATAATCATCAAAGTCATAACAATTGCTGCTGGAATATCGCAAACATAATTAAGACCAGGAATAGATGCGTTAAATTGCATTAAAGTTGCAGCCAAAGCACCAATAATCGCACCCTGAATAACATTTGGACGAACCAGCAAAATCGCAAGACAGAACGATGCGATTAAGAAGTTTGGTTTAATGTTTCCAATTGAAAGTGCTTTTGAAACTGTAAAGTCAAGAATACATCCTGCCGCAAAAAGAACAGCAACCAGCACTAAAGACGTAACATCTAAAGCGTGCTTTTTAACACTTACAGCATTGATCATGCTACCTGCATGTTCGTTAATTCCCTGATTCATAATCTTCTCCTTTATGTTGCGATAATCAAGTTTTAATTATCGACTTTTTATATTTATTTACGTTTACTTACATTCATTTACGTTTGTTTATATTTGCTTATGTTGATTCAAGTTAATTTATTTCTCATTTTTAATGGCGATTTATTTGTGATTACTTGTGCAAAACGAGTCGAATTGGAGTGTAAAGAACTTCAACAACAACAGCATTAAACACAGCAGTTCCCAAAATAATTGGAAGCATAACAAGAATCGTGTTTGGAGAGTGAAGAATAAATAAGGATGCGATTGTTGCAAAAATCATTCCAGAAATAACAGTTGCAACAAACGTAGATATAAACGGGAACACGCTGAACTTTCTAGCAGCATCCTTAGGGAAAGCTTTTAGATATCCCATAAGCGCTAACGTCATAATAATTGCTGCTGGAATATCGCAAGCGTATTCAAGACCAGGAATCGAAGTGTTAAATTGAATCAAAGTAGCAGCCAAAGCACCAATAATCGCACCCTGAATAACATTTGGTCGAACAAGCAAAATAGACAAGCAGAACGATGCAATAACAAACTCTGGCTGAATGTTTCCAATCGAAAGCGACTTTGCAACTGTAAAGTCAAGAAT
>QWCD01000133.1_pt1 | contig 21504 bp, 22 predicted proteins | sample 1972461 | NCBI WGS metagenome assembly QWCD01 (sample SAMN09866717, study PRJNA288562) | Human vaginal metagenome isolate term4_vaginal, whole genome shotgun... | isolation source: vagina | host: Homo sapiens | place: USA: California | reverse complement strand
TCAAAGGTCGAAATATCTCTGAAACGTTTGAATTGCTGAGAACACCAGTGTATATCGGTAGTTAAGGAGGATTCTATCCTGCAAAATGAGCTATAGGTCAAATATTTTCATCTAAGCGAGGTGGATATATTCTTTTAGAAACGAGATCGTAAGTTCTTATACACCTACCTGTGGGTTATAAGACTCATAATAAAAGTTGATGTGATCCCCCCGAAAGTTGTTATGTCCAACTTTCGGGGGGATCACATCAAACTCAAAAGATGAGACCTATAGGTCAAGATCTTACCTACGCGCTCTCAACTCTTCAAGACTAGCTTTTAGGGTTGCTATCTTTTCTTCCGAGTCGCTTTGCTTCTTACGCTCTCGTTCGATGACTGCAGCAGGAGCATTAGTAACAAAGTTCTCATTAGCTAGCTTCTTTGTAATGCCCATTAGGAAACCTTCAAGATGCTTGAGCTCCTTTTCTTGCTTCTCAATTTCAGCAGCAACATCAATTAAGTCGCCCACAGGAACGGCAAACGAGTCGGTGCCAACCATAAAGCCTGACGCATCAGCACTCTGCTCTGCCATTACTTCAATACGCTTCAAGTTTGCCATCTTCGTGATGATGCTATTGTAAGCCTCAAAGTTGTTTTGAGCAATAGCAACAAGATCGAGTTCTACTTTTGGAGCAATGTTCTTCTGATTACGCACCATACGCACACCACTAACAATCTGCTTCACAAGTTCTATATCATCAGCTAGCTTCATTTCCTCTGCTGTAGGCTCATCTATCTTTAGCTCTATACTCATGATGCTTTCGCCATCCTTATGCTCATAAAGGTGTTGCCATAGCTCTTCTGTGATGAAAGGCATGAATGGGTGAAGCATCTTTAAGAGGTTATCAAAGAAAGCAAGTGTTGCTTCATAAGTTGCTTTATCGATAGGTTTGCCATATTCTGGCTTAATCATTTCGAGATACCAGCTAGAGAACTCATCCCAAAATAACTTGTAAACGGTCATCAAAGCTTCAGAGATGCGATAGTCCTTAAACTGCTGCTGCATCTCGACATTAACAGCTTTCAACTTAGCGTCAAACCAACTAACAGCTATCTTGCTAGCTTCTGGTTGCTCCAAATCGGCTGTTTCCCAGCCTTGAACAAGGCGGAAAGCATTCCAAATTTTATTATTAAAGTTACGTCCTTGCTCACAAAGAGCCTCATCGAAGAGAATATCATTACCCGCAGGAGCTGCTAACATCATACCCATACGAACACCATCAGCACCAAACTTCTCGATCAGCTCCAACGGATCAGGCGAGTTGCCAAGACTCTTACTCATCTTTCTGCCCTGCTTATCGCGTACAATACCTGTGAAGTAAACATGCTTAAATGGGAACTTACCACGATATTCATAACCAGCCATAATCATACGAGCCACCCAGAAGAAGATAATATCTGGACCTGTTACAAGGTCGCTTGTTGGATAATAATAGTTGATTTCTTCATTATCAGGATTGTTTACACCATCAAACACAGAGATAGGCCATAACCAAGAAGAGAACCATGTATCCAAACAATCGCTTTCTTGCTCTAGATCGGCAGCAATAACACTAGCATTAACAGCTTGTGCTAGCTTCAAAGCCTCAGCATCATTCTCGGCAACAACGGTAGCAGGCTTGCCTTCTGCATCTTTAAAGTAGTAAGCAGGAATGCGATGCCCCCACCACAACTGACGACTGATACACCAATCCTTGATGTTTTCTAGCCAATGACGATAAGTGTTCTTATATTTCTTTGGATAGAACTCTATATCATCGTCCATTACTGGAGCGAGTGCAATATCAGCAAAGTGTTGCATCTTGAGAAACCATTGTGTAGAGAGTTTTGGCTCGATAGGCACATTGGTACGCTCTGAATAACCCACTTTGTTATCGTAATCTTCTACCCTCTCCATCAAACTGGCAGCTTCAAGATCCTTAGCTATTTGCTTACGTACGTCCATACGATCCTGACCTACATATAAACCAGCAGCTTCAGAGATTGTACCGTTATCATTGAAAATGTCGATTGTTTCCAAACCATGCTTTAGCCCAAGTGCGTGGTCATTGATATCGTGAGCAGGGGTAACTTTCAAACATCCTGTACCAAACTCGATATCGACGTATCCGTCTTCGATAATAGGGATAACACGGCTCACTAATGGCACAATAACATGCAAGCCTTTTAGCCATGTATTCTTCTCATCCGCAGGGTTGATACACATTGCCGAGTCGCCCATAATTGTTTCAGGACGTGTTGTTGCCACTACAGCATAATAGCCTTTATCGTCCTTGTGCATTACGTTGCCCTCAGCCTTACGACTCACCTTTGCTTGATCTTCAGGAGCTATATAATACTTCAAATGATAAAGTTTAGAGTGTTCTTCCTTATAAATAACTTCCTCGTCAGAGAGCGCAGTTTTAGCCTGTGGATCCCAGTTTACCATACGCACACCACGATAGATCAAACCCTTCTTATATAAATCGCAGAACACCTTGATAACCCCTTCGCTACGCACTTCGTCCATAGTGAACGCAGTGCGATCCCAATCGCATGAACAACCTAGCTTACGCAATTGCTTCAAGATGATACCACCATGCTCGTTAGTCCAATCCCACGCATGCTTTAGGAAGTCCTCACGAGAAAGGTCGGTCTTCTTAATACCCTGCTGGGCAAGACGATTTACTACCTTTGCTTCTGTAGCAATACTAGCATGATCGGTACCTGGCACCCAACAAGCATTCTTACCTTCCATACGTGCACGGCGCACAAGTATGTCTTGTATCGTATTGTTGAGCATGTGTCCCATGTGTAACACACCCGTAACGTTTGGTGGAGGGATTACAACAGTGTACGGCTCACGACCATCAGGTTTTGAGCTAAAAAGTTTGTTATCCAGCCAATACTGGTACCATTTCGACTCCACAATTTGTGGATCATACTTGCTTGCTAATTCCATTACGCAGTATATTATTTATTCTTTATTATCATTAAAAACGACACAAAATTACAAAAAAATCATTTAAAAGGTATATCTTTGCATTACATATATGGTGAAAACGATTTCTTTTAACGTTTTTCATCGCTAACTCTTAATATCAAAAACATTGCATACTAAAGAAGAAAAATTATTGGCTTTTGCCCGTTTGCTAGATGTTCAGGAACGTTTACGCAAGGAATGTCCGTGGGATAAAAAACAAACTTACGAAAGTTTGCGTCCCAATACCATAGAAGAAACTTTCGAACTTGCTGATGCTTTGATAAAGAACGACACTCAGAATATTTGCAAGGAACTAGGCGATGTGATGGAACACGTGGTATTCTATTCCATGCTCGGTCAAGAAACAGACGATTTTGATGTGGCGGATGTGTGCAATGCGCAATCGGATAAGTTGATGTTTCGCCATGACTTCATTGACTGGACAGGCTGGAAAATAGATAACCCTAATATGGTAATCGCCCCCAATGGACAGGTGGTGTACAAAGACGAACTAGCTGCAAAGAACAATGCCTTAGTAAATGCTAATGGGAAACCTGCCACAGCAACGCAAGTTGAAAGCACATGGGAACAACGAAAGCAACGTGAAAGAGACGGTAACACATCGGTATTGTCAGGTGTCCCCACCTCGCTTCCTAGCTTAGTAAAGGCTTATCGCATACAAGACAAAGCGCGCAATGTGGGCTTCGATTGGGAAAAACGTGAGGATGTGTGGCAAAAGGTACGTGAGGAATTGAACGAGCTAGAGGTGGAACTAGCAAAAGACGATAAGGAAAACTCAACCAAAGAGTTTGGCGATTTTATCTTCTCGCTTATCAATGCAGCAAGGCTCTATCACATCAATCCCGACAACGCCTTAGAGCATACTAATCAGAAGTTTATCCAACGCTTCAACTATATTGAAGAGAAAAGCAAAGAACAAGGCAAAAATATCAAGGATTTAACCTTAGCCGAAATGGACAAACTTTGGAATGATGCAAAGAAACGCTACAAAGAATAAGAATTGCCAACAAAATAAAACTATTATGATAATGAAGAAAATATCTACACTACTATTGAGCTTTGCTGCCTTATTAACATTTATCGCTTGTAATAATAAAAAGTCTCAAAAAGTACTTAGTCATTCGACAGCAGAATTAGAAAACAATGCTGCTAGGGATAGCACTGTATATGGCACGATGGTGGATGGTGGTATGAACTCTATCCTCCTACAAACCGATAAAGGCGATACCATTGAATACCTTATCAATCCCAACGATACAATAGAAGTAGTCAAAGGAGGTAAGCTCAGTGGCGATCGCTTTGCAGTAATAAGCTATACAGAGTATGGCGATCGTTTTGTACGCAGTGCTATCAACATCACTAGCCTACTAGGTACTTGGACAAGCCTTGATAAGAATTTTGAAATAAAAGAAGGGGGAACAGTAGCTTCTAAGATACAATCGGAGACCGATCCATGGACATCATGGAAGCTCTTTAATGGAAAGCTAATCTTATCGAAAGATACCTTTGAGATAAACCAACTTGGAGCCGACTCCTTAGCGCTAGAGAACGCTAACGGCATCTTTGTTTATAAACGAGATAAGTAAAAATAGTGGAAAACTTTAAAGTACATATCCTAGGATGTGGTAGTGCGTTGCCTACCATGAAACACGCGTCATCATCACAAGTAGTGGAGCTACGCGATAAACTCTTCATGATAGATTGTGGAGAAGGTACACAAATGCAATTGCGCCGATACCGCATTCACTTCTCACGCATACAAGCCGTATTCCTCTCCCACTTACATGGCGATCACTGCTTTGGCATTCCTGGCATGATCTCCACCTTTGGTATGACAGGCAGAACAGCACCATTACACATTTATGCACCAGCAAGCTATGAGCCTATTTTGCAACAAACACTCCACTTCTTTTGTCAAAGCCTAGAGTTTAAGGTAGAGTATCACCCGCTCGACACTACCAAGCAAGCGGTTATCTTTGAAGATCGTAGTCTTACAGTGGAGACTATTCCATTGCAGCATCGTGTGGATTGCTGTGGATTTCTGTTCCGTGAAAAGCCCACAAAGCCACACATTCGCCGCGATATGATCGACTTTTATGATATTCCAATAAGTCAAATCAATAATATCAAGGCTGGTGCCGACTGGGAAATGCCCGATGGTGAGATTATTCCTAATCGTAAACTTACTTACGCACCCGACCCTATTCGTAGCTATGCCTATTGTTCAGACACTCGCTTTATCCCACAGTTGCACGAAATTGTAACCGATGTAAATACGCTTTACCACGAAAGTACCTACACTGAAGAACATGCCAACAGAGCAAAAATTTATTGGCATAGCACAGCAAAGCAAGCCGCAACAGTGGCAAATGAGGCAAATGTTGGAAAACTTTTGCTAGGACACTATTCGGCTCGTTACGACTCGGAAGAGGCTATTCTCAAAGAAGCACGCGAGGTTTTTCCTGAAAGCTATCTCACAAATGAGGGCGACTGCTTTGATATATAATAACACAACACTTTTTATACCAATAAAACAACGATAATATTCACATCAAGATAGCATACGCAAGATTTGAAAACCCTCAACGATTCTGATCTACTTCCGCTCTTAACCGACCCGCAACAACGCAGTAAAGGTTTCTCTATTTTAGTCAATCAATATAGCCAACCGCTATATTGGAAAATTCGTAGTATCGTTTTCAAACATGAAGATGCAGATGATATTTTGCAAAACACCTTTATAAAGATATGGAGTAGCCTTGAAAAATTTGAAGGGAAATCGAAACTTTCAACGTGGCTTTATCGCATTGCAATTAACGAAACGCTCGACTTCCTACGTCATGAGAAACGCCGAATTCAGGCAAATCAAAACCCTGAAGACGATGCTGTCAATCATCTTATTGCCGACGACTACTTTGATAGCGATAATGGGCAAGCCATTCTTCAAACAGCTATTGCTAGTTTGCCCGATGTACAACGCACGGTATTCACCCTCCGTTACTATGACGAAATGAAATATTCAGAGATGAGCAAAATACTCAACACCTCAGAAGGAGCTTTGAAAGCATCTTATCATATTGCTGTACAAAAGATTACCGATTTTGTTAAGAAGCAAGAATAAATTTCCCCACCCTTTAAACTTATAGCGCTATTAAGCGTCTTTAATATAGAAAAAAACTTTGAATTTATGAATACAGAACAATATCTTCACGACCGATTTGGAAGCCAACGCCCTTTCACGGTGCCTGATCATTACTTCGATGATCTCACTACTCGCGTGCTTGATAATGTAAGTAGACAAGAATATAAAAAGACAGAACCACTAGCATTTAAACGATCGTCAAATAATAAAGACATCAGAAGCCTACGCCCATTTATGACAGCTGCTATTATGGTAGGCATTGTTTTTATTGCTATGGTCTTGATTAATAAGTCTTTAACAAAGCAAGAAAAAACAAGCACCAACACTTCAAACAATACTTTATCAGTATCTAATATAGAGGATAAAGATTTTAATGAAACCGTTGATTACCTCATGCTCGATAAAGACGATGTTTATGCTTATCTAGCAGAATAAAAAGAAAGGACACAAAAATGCTGAAAAGAAATACATTTATTATTTTAATGTTGCTAATATGCACATTTAGCGGCTTTGCACAAAGACACTTTAATCCAGAACTCTTTAAAATTCAGCTTCACAAATACATATTAGAAAAGGTAGAACTCTCTAATCAAGAAAAAATAGCATTCTTCCCTATTTACGATCAAATGCTTAACAAAAGGCGTGGCATATTTATGCAATTAAGAGCTATTTACCACACAAAGCCAGTAAGCGAACAGCAGGCTAAGGCGCTTATTGCTAAATCTGATAAGCTAGAAATAGAACTAAAGCATATAGAACAAACTTATCACCAACAACTACTCCGAGTAATCTCAGCCCGAAAGCTCTGCTATATCCTTAAAGCTGAGAGACATTTTCATAGGATGATTTTTAAAAAAATAGCAGAGAAATAATTATTTAAACAAAAAAACCTCCCTTGCCAAACGTAAGGGGGGCTTTTTCGGTTTTATCCCCTAAGCAGAACTATCATCTATATAAAAGATTATTATTAGATATGAGATTAAGAAAACTACAATTATTTGGAACGCAGTATCAAAACTTAAAGAAACGCAGATGGCTACTACTATGCTTGCTCGTTGCAACACTTACAGCTATAGCTACACCACATAAACGCGAGTTTCGTGGTGCATGGATACAATGTGTCAACGGACAATTTCAAGGATTGCCCACAAGCGAAATTCAGCGCACACTAACTTACCAACTCAACGAACTACAGAAAGATGGGGTTAATGCCATTATCTTTCAAGTGCGCCCTGAATGTGATGCGCTATACGCTAGCCCTTACGAGCCATGGAGCAAATTTTTAAGTGGGAAGCAAGGAGTAGCACCTTCACCCTATTGGGATCCATTACAGTGGATGATCGAACAGTGTCATCAACGTGGTATGGAGCTACATGCTTGGATTAACCCCTACCGTGCAAAGACAAAAGGCACTACCCTATTAGCACCAAACCATATTGCGGTAAAGAGTCCCGGGCGTGTTTTTGCTTATGATGGGCAATACATTATGAACCCGGGCATACCGTCTAATCGTGAGTATATTTGTAAGATTGTTGACGATATTGTGCGCCGTTACGATATCGACGGCTTACATATTGACGACTATTTCTATCCCTACCCCGCTGCTGGACAACAAATTCCCGATCAACGCGAATACCAACAATATGGTGCAGGATTTGCCAATATCGGCGATTGGCGCAGAAACAATGTAAATATTTTTGTAAAACAATTAGCCGATTCTATCCACGCCACCAAGCCATGGGTAAAGTTTGGTGTGTCGCCTTTCGGTATTTATCGCAATGCTCGCACTGCAGCAGGTGGTAGCAACACACGTGGCTTACAAAACTACGATGATCTCTATGCGGATGTTATCAAATGGGTAAACGAGGGCTGGATAGACTATTGTGTACCTCAACTTTATTGGCAAATAGGACATAGCACAGCCGATTACCAAGAACTCATCAAGTGGTGGAACAAGAACGCAAGCAACCGACCATTATATATAGGTGAGGACGTGGAACGATCGGTGAAGTATGCTGATCCCAAAAATCCACAATCTCACCAACAACCAGCTAAGTGGAGACTCAAAGAGCAGGCACAAAACGTACAAGGAACAGTACTATGGTATGCTAAAATGGCTGTCGATAACCCCGGAAACTATGGGCTAAAACTCCGCCACGACTATTGGCGATACCCTGCCCTACAACCGCTTATGCCTTTTATTGATAGAGATGCACCTAAAAAACCTAAGAGAATAAAGGCAAAACACGAAGCCGATGGCTACTACTTAACGTGGAAAGCACCAAAGGGAAAAGGATGGCAAAACGAAGCACACAAGTATGTGGTATATTGCTTTGAAAGAGGAGAAACCATCAGTCTCGATAATCCTGCTCATATCCTTGCTATAACCTACGACACACGTTATAAGCTCCCATCGCTATCAGGTAATAACAAAAAGGTATTTGTTGTTACTGCGCTTGATCGTATGGGGAATGAAAGTGTAGGAAAGAAGAAGAAAGTAACATTAAAAAACAGATCATAAGAAACAGAAAAAGGCTACTTTTTTGTAGCCTTTTTTCTATTATTTAAAACCGTTTAGTAGCCTATTTTTACAACCTAAATCTTAACAATCTACTCCTGTTTTCAACAGCCAATAGTTTTTCTCACGTGCTTTGTCCATAATTACAAACAAATCATAGAGATACCAAATGAAGAAACCACCACAGGTAATAAGCTTTAAAACCCCTAAACCTATATCACCAACATAAATTCTATCAACACCCAATGTGCCTGCAAAGATAGAAAGTATTAAGGCTATTAGTGGATCTTTCATCACCGCAAAACGTATACGAGCGGTTTGGGCATCCATACCTTCAAGCATATTACGCACTTCTTGCAAAGCTTCCATAGGCAATTTATTGCCATTCAGCATCATAAGCTGATCTATTGATTGTGCATCCATACTGATGTTATTTTATTATATATGTAAGATATTTCGAACAATTAGCCATACAAAAAAGCTAACTACATAAAAACCTACGGCATAGCGATGTTCTATTATAGCTGTCAGCTTGCGTTTAGCTGCTCCCTCTCGCATCACCCACGCCACGCCAAAGAGCGATATATAAGGTAAGGTATAACCTAAATAGTAGTTATATTGTATGGCGCGCGCAAACTCTCCATGAAGTAACGCATGAATAAAACGCTGAATGCCACACGCAGGACAGTCAAGCCCTGTCATCAACTTAAAAGGACATTTGGGCGTAAACCAATAAGCTGTAGGGTTAATGAAATACAAAAAGCATCCCACTGCCAACAACACACCCACGATTACACCTACCCGATAATAGTTGAAACCCACGTATTATAGCCTATCCATCACATGCGAGAAGTTGACAGCCGCATAAATGCTATTGGTAATAATACCAAGGATAATGGCGATAATACTCCATTTCTTTGCATCGGCTGAATACTTATAAGCCAACTCTACTTGCCCCGTTGCAAAATAGGTATTCACCTTAGTAGAAAGGATAATGGCATAAATACCTAATGGCAAACAACAGCATACTGTAGAAAAAATGGCTAAAGCCAAATTGTTCTTTGGAGGAATACTATTCATACGGTTATCAAACGATGATTGTCCCATGGGTTGTTGTGGATTATTAAAATTTTGCTCCATAATATCTCTAGTTTTATAGTTATTAGAAAAATCTAAATGCAAATATACGCCTTTTTAACGATTTTACAAACAAAAAGAAACTTTATCTTTAAAAGCCCATTCCAAACCTTTGCCAAAGCTTACCTTCTAACTGCTTCCAATGATTGCTCGTGCGAAGATATACATCGTAAGTGTACTCATTGAGCAACGAAGAAACATCAGCTTTAGCATCCTTAGCAAGGCTAGCTTTAACGTTTTGTTCTAAACTCGACAAACCATTTAAGGCACGAGCTTGCTCGTCAAGCACTGCTTTATTGATTATTCCTTTCGTGCTTTGCCATGCCACAGTGGCAAGTTTGTTAGCTTTACGATATTGCCACATAGCAACATCATCGCCATACACCTTATTACCGCAACGATCGAAAGCAGAAGGCAACTTGGTTGTACCACAGAAAATTGGGATACGAGGCGACTCAGCAGGATTATCAACACTCATCCATACCACACCACCCACAGCATCGGGCAACTCTCTACGCAATTGTGCTACCCAACTATAGCTACACCATGCCACACTCACACCACGATGGAAAGTTACGGCTGTACTGTCAAGATAGTTTAGCGTACGCATCATGTTACCACCCATCCATGGGTTAGCCACAGGACTTTGTATCGTATCTTTGTAAGCCTTTCCGTCCTTATCTTTCTTTGTTACAACTGCTTTTAGGTTCTTACACATATCATATTGTGTACCCTCGTAAGTAGCACGCAATAGCTCCATTATCTTTTCTACACTCACCTTTGCCTTAGGTACGATAGAATAAGGTAGTTCTCTCATATCCATATTGAAACGTTCCTCACCTAACAAACTGTTATAGATAAACATTTCACGCTCTAGGAAGTTCTTACCCTTAGCATACTCACAGTTGTAAGCCTTCCAAAAACAAAACTCGCTTTTACCGTCCCATAGTTTGTTTTTGAGGGCTACTTTCTCTACATTGTCAGAACACATAAAGTCGGCACTACCACGCTCTAACTTTCCAATACGTGGAATATTACACGACACAGCCACCTCATCATCGGCTACGCGTTTAGCCACCCAAACGCCACCTATTACGTTCTTACCAGCTCCTACAATTTCCATTTGCCATACCTCATTGCGATCGGCAATAGTGATACACTCGCCGTAATCACCATAGCCATATTGCTTAATAAGATTACCAATTAGGCGAATAGCATCGCGTGCCTTGTCGCAACGTTGTAAGGCGATACGCTGTAATTCCTCAATATTAAACCATCCCTTAGGATTTCGCAATTGTTCGGGTCCCACAAAAGTGCTCTCACCAATAGCCAATTGCTTCTCATTCAGACAAGGATAAGCGGTATTAAGATAGGCATAAGTATGGGCAGCTTCTGGCAAAACACCCATTACCTTCACACCCACCGTATCATTACGGAAAGCCGTATGAAGCGTGCCACGCCATACTGGGTGCATAGCACCTTTAGCATAGTCGCGAGCAGGCTCCATTGTCATCCATGAACGATAATTACCATCGCAAGTGTGTGAGGTAATCACTTCACCCGTAGCCGAAGCCTTCTTTCCCACCATAATACTGGTACACGATTGTCCAACGGTCATATCCTCTGCTGTAATCTGAGCATTTACCGTAAGCGCAGCTATCCATGCCACGCCAAGAGTTATAAGTTTTTTCATACGTATTTATATAATGTTTTTAGTTCCTATTATTTGCGGATGTGCTTTCTTTACCGAAAGCCGTTATCGCTATTTTTATCCGTAGATTGCGCTCCACTTCGTTCCGCTTAACCCACAGCTACCGATATTTCACCTTTCAGGTGAGAGAGTGCAGCCTATCTTATGCAAAGATAGTGCAAACGAGGGCAATGAAAGTTTACTTTCAAATTGCCGAGTGCAGCCTATCTTCTACAAAGATAAGCATTCTATTGAAACTTTATCACCTTTTTAGGTAAAAATCTATCCTCAACGGTCAAAAAATGAGGGGACATAGCAAATGATTTGTGAGTCAGTCAGTTCTGATTATTCGACCATTCGGGGGAAAACCGCCAAAAGACATACTTTTGCCAACTTTGGACAGAGCAGCGTTACTAAAACATTACCTTGTATCCAAAGGAAAGGAATGGCAAAAACGGTAACGAATGGGTTATTCCCCAACTGAAATCTTCTGCAAATATAGCCCGATTAAGGGACAATGGGAAGAAAGAACGCAAAAAAATGAATGCTCGGAATCTTTCCCGTCAAAGTACAATGAATTGCCTATCAGAGGATAACCTGACAATAAATAGTTTTGTAACTTATAAAGAGTCAGAGTTATGCGAAGTACGTTTAAGGTTCTGTTCTACCTCAAAAAGAACGTCCCGAAGAAAGATGGTTCCGTTCCCGTGATGTGTCGTATTACTATCGACGGAACCATTGCACAGTTCAGTTGCAAATGCGACATTCTCCCCAATCTATGGGATGTCAAGAGCAACCGGGCTTCGGGAAAAAGTTCCGTCGCATTGGAAACCAACCGCTTCTTGGACAAGATTCGGGTGGGTATCAATGCCAAATACAAGGAGATTGCCGAAAGGGACAACTATGTCACGGCGGAGAAAGTAAAGAACGCTTTCTTGGGTCTGGAGATGCGGCACGAGACACTGCTTACGGTCTATGCCCAACACAATGAAGATTTTGCCAAGCAGGTATCTGCTGGTCTGCGCCGCGATTCCACATACCAGAAGTATTGCACCGCTTACAAGCACTTGGAAGAATTCATCAGGACACGCTACCATCTGAGCGACATCGCCTTGCGAGAGCTTACTCCCGCATTCATCACGAACTTTGAGATTTTCCTTCGCACGGAAAAACAGTGCTGCAACAATACCGTATGGATCTACATGATGCCTTTGCGTCGAATGATTACCATTGCCCAGAATCACGGTTGGATTGTTCGAGACCCGTTCGTGGACTACAGTATCTCCGCCGAGAGTACGGAAAGAGATTATCTGACCAAGGATGAGATACGTCAAATGATGGATTTGAAGTTTCGTCGCAAATCAATGGAGTTAGTGCGTGACCTTTATGTATTCTGCTGCTTTACCGGTTTGTCGTTACAGATATGAAGAACCTGACCAAAGACAATGTGCAGACTTCATTTGACGGTAAGATGTGGATTATGACCAAGCGACAGAAGACAGGCGTGGAATCCAACATTATGCTGATGGACATTCCCATGAGGATTATCGAAAAGTATGACGGCATGGCAAAGGAAAATTATCTCCTGCCCGTTCCGCAGTACATTACCGCCTGCAAGAACCTCAAAACAATCATCGGGCTTTGCGGAATAGAGAAGAACATAACGTGGCATACCAGTCGCCATACCATGGCAACGGAAATTTGTCTGACAAACGGCGTTCCCATCGAAACGCTTTCCAAGATGCTCGGGCATACCAATATCCGCACGACACAAATCTATGCCAAAATCACCCATGAAAAGGAAAGCCGGGACATGAATACCCTTTCCGACAAGTTAAGCCGGATAGAACAGTTTAGCGGCATCACCATATAATAAGGAGGAATGTTTATGAAAAGAGAAATCATAACCATTGGAGAGAACGGAAGTGTACAAGTTCCTGCGACTGCCGTTTGAATGTCAACTTGCGAGATTGCCGACCTGCTCGGGGCATTCTCCGGCAAGGTGAACGCACAAATCAAAACGATATTCAAAGAAGAACACTTCTCTTGAAACAGAGAAAATGCCCCCCCCTCCATAAGGATGGTTTTATGAAATTATCCGACATAGGATTCATCATTGTATTAGCTTTCTACTTTCAGCCATTAGGAACAAGAGTGTTCCATCAAAGAGGTGATGTCAGAACTAAGAGGGTATATACTCACGTATTAGTTTTTATCTACGTGACAAACTATTCTGCGAAATAGAGTGATATAATAAATACTTATATCATAAAAATAATTTCGTGTTTTCTTTGGTGAAAACACGAAAGGTTGTACCTTTGCGAAAACTAAATATGTTTTTTATACTTTATTGCTATGATATTACGACTCATGGTACGATACTCAAAATCCATTAAATAGTAAGAATCGTTGCAATAATAAAAATAAAACCTCAAGGAAGAATGTAAATTTAAAAGATAATGATATGAATGATTTAAAGAAAAAAGGTCATGATATTAATATTAAAGGAATTGTTATTCATCAAGTAATCAAAGAAGCACATTCAAAGATTTGTTCATTAAAACTTGCTGATAAACCAATATCCCCTACTGATAAAGAAAAGATATTTGTTGCAAACATAAAGGAGGCATATTATAAAAAATCCTCACCGACCTATGGTATTTTTGGGGAAAACGATACGAAATTCAAGGATCTGCTTCAAGAATATTGTAAAAATAAAATCCATTTTCACGAATTCTCGCAAAAGGCCACACAGCATTACAAAGTTATTATTTCTCGCGTTTCTCCTGCAACAGGAGGACATATTATCTATATTCATTACTCAAATATAAATGAAAAAAACGAATACTTATTAGTATTGACGACAAACAACAAAGAGGGATTTGCGATAGATGACAACCTGAATATTAAAGATATAAAAAGCCTCGACTTAAATAAAATCGATGTAGCATGTTTGATTAATATTACAAAATGGAGTAATATAACAAATAGTCAAGATACCTATTCAAAAACCTATTTATCTTTTGTAAGAGGTAACAAAAGTGTTAGTCAATATTTTATGGCTTTCATTGATTGCAATGATAACACAACAAGCACAGAATCTACGAAACGATTAGTAAAAACGCTTGATGCATATTGCAAATTAAAGAGGTATGATAGAGATGTTTCTATAAGAAAAAAGAATGATGTTTTTGAGTATTGTTTAGATTGTATTACAAACAGGAGAGAAATACAACTAAATGCAATTTCGGCATTATTAGATAACGAAAATCCCGACGAATTCAAAGAGTATGCTGCGCAAGAAGATAACGGTGTCAGTGAAATAATTAGTGGTGATAAAACACAATTGCGAAAAATGCGATACACGTATTATAAAAGCGACAATCTAACTATCATTTTTGATAATGACCAATTAGATAAAACCGTTTTTTATAACAAGAAAACAAAACAATTGACATTTAAGAAATTACCAGAAAAACTAATTAATGAATTAGAGAAATGATGCTAAAAAAACTTGTTGATATTATAGACAACTCCAGATGTGAAATAAAGGGTGGAACATTGTTTTGTAGCGATTGGATTGTTACTGATAATCAGATTTTGATTGATTTAAATAAGCATAACTGTTTTGAACAATCCATATTTATTGATGATATTAAAATCAATAGTTCTGTTAGTCTTGAATTATCTATTTCTGAATTATCAAAAATTGGTTTTTACGATTCATGCGAATATTTTATTTTAAAGAATCGATACGAAAGACCTGATACTCCTTATTATATTTATGAGCTAAAAACATTTGATACCGATAGCCATATTTTCATAAAACAATATACATCAATACAAAACCTGATATCATCAATAAAGAGAGTTGCAAAACATACGTTTCTTGATATTGAAATAGAAAATGCAATTATCTCAAATGAAAAGTTATCTGTAATAATATCTTTTGATTATTCTTCTGATGCACTTCTCTCAATTGATACTGATAGATTATCGAAAATAGATTTGATAATTAAGACATTAGATGGAGATAATTTAGAGAAACGTAATCTTTTCACAAATGAAATCATTGATTTTATGCAGAGAAATGTAACAGATAAAATTGATATTTTGCTCGTAAATATTGATGATTTGTATAATAATTGTGAAAGTGCATATTCTTTCTATATAAGTAATTATTCCTCCAATAAACTAAAGTTTGAAATTGATTCAAAAGCAATAGAGTTTACTCAAAAAATACAATCTGTAATCAATGAAGCCCAAAGCCGATTAATAGCAATTCCTTCTGCTTTTGTATTAGCGGCATTAGCTATGGATTTTGAAAAATCACAATCGCCAAAAAACTATGTGACCATAATAAGTCTTTTTGTTTTTGCACTTTTAATACAATTATTTATTAATAACCAATACACGATATTGAAGTTTATTAACGAAAATATTGATGAGTTCAAGCAATTATTTAGCAATGGTAAAAATAACAAACTGTTGCTAGAGCGATTTTTAATTGTAGAAAAAGCACAAAAAAAACAAAAATGTAGATTCATTATTATTAATGTAATTCTTTGGTTTATCCCAATAGTACTATTAATATTGTTTATTATACTTAACAGCAATAATTCATGTCAGCAGCAATAATGAATATAGCTTTACATTTAGTTGGCAATAAAACAAATAACGAAAATTTCGTGATTTCAAAATCTATAATGATGATAGATTATGAAATAAAAGATCTTCTTTTAGACTATTTCCTCTCTTCTTTTACTTCCGAAGAATATTATCAACTCTATCACGAGAGTGATTTGGTGCTGAATGAGGTTTATACCTATGTCTCCAAAATTTTCGATGAGCCTGAGCAACTTTATGAACAATCGGTAAATCTGGCAAAACATTTGTATGAGCAAAGCTCTCACCCTAAGATTAAAGGCGGAGAGTTTTATACTGTCTATTTTAAAGATTGTATATTGGACGGAGAAACTCTTGATGCGGTAGGATTATTCAAGTCTGAGAATAAGGATACTTTTTTGAAGGTATTGAGTGAAAACGGCTGTTTCAATTTAGAGAGTGAAAAGGGCATCAATATTAAAAAGTTGGACAAAGGCTGCCTGATTTTCAATAAGGACAGAGAAAACGGATATGTAGTTGCTGTGGTTGATAATACCAATAAAGGCATAGAAGCTCTGTACTGGATTGACGATTTCCTGCATGTCCGCCAACGTAAAGACGAATACACCAATACGCAAAATTTTATGGCATTAGCAAAAAACTTTGTAACCAAAGAATTGCCTAAGGAATTTGAGGTTTCCAAAGCAGACCAAATTGATTTACTCAACAAGTCGTTGTATTTTTTCAAAGAGAAAGGAACTTTTGATATTAATGATTTTGCCCATGAAGTAATTGCTCAACCAGAAGTGATTGAAAGATTTCATCAGTATAAGCAGGAGTATGAGAGCCAAAGTGATATAATCATCGATAATCAATTCAAAATTTCCGGATCTGCTTGTAAAAAGCAACAGCGCTCCTATAAACGAGTCATCAATTTGGACAAGAAAATCCAAATCGTCATTGCTGGAAATCGCCACAATGTAGAACAGGGAGAAGATGAGCGTGGAAAATTTTACAAGGTGTATTATAAAGATGAAGATTGAATTGAGCGAAAAGATATTCGTGTTTTTGTCGGAGTAAAAACGAATTTATGAACGAAAATATTTCAGAAATAGTAAGAAACAAAATAGAGAAAACTGATTATGGTATCGTGTTTTCCGCAAGCGATTTTCCTGTTGAAGTTACCAAGCAAAAATCAGTAAACAAAGTCTTGGAAAACTTGACTAAAGCTGGTGAAATTAGACGTTTGTCAAAAGGGCGATATTATAAAACCAAAATGACAGAGTTTGGTGAGCTTATACCCAGCAGTTATCAGATTGTAAAGGATCTACTGGAAGAGAACGGCAAACTGATTGGTTATATTACAGGATATCAAATTTTTAATGAGCTTGGATTAACTACACAAGTTTCTGCCATTTTGCAGATAGGAACTATCAAAGATAAGAAAAGCACAAAACGTGGTTATTACAGGATAAAATTTGTGAAGCAATGGAATACGATTACAAAAGAGAATATCCTTCTTTTACAGTTGCTCGATTGCCTTCGTTTCTTCAAAAATATTCCTGATACTAACCCTGCGGATAACTGTAAAAAACTCTTGGGGATATTATCTAAGTTAAGCGAAATTCAACGCAGCAAAATAAAAAAACTAGCTTTAAAATACACTCCGCAGACAATTGCGTTATTGGGAGCAATGCTTGAAGTGTTGAATCCGCACGAAGATGTTCTGATATTGCAAACGTCGCTTAACTACCAGACATTTTATAATTTATCAATTCCGCAAGAAGTATTGCCTAATCAAAAGAAATGGAATATAAGATGAGACTGCACGAAAACCAAACACTGTTTGCCCAATTACTCAATTTTGCAGCAAACGCCCTGAATATAAGACCCGAATTTATCGAGAAAGACTATTGGATTACTCGTGCGTTACAGAGAATGTCTCAAAATGTCAATGCCGAGAAAGTAGTTTTCAAAGGAGGAACTTCCCTCTCTAAAGTATACCGTCTAACCAATCGCTTTTCTGAGGATATAGATATAGCTGTCATTGATGCAGATTCTTTTTCTGGGAACCAACTAAAAACATTTATCAAACGACTTGCTAAGGATATGTCAGCCGATCTAAACGAACTTGTCGTACCCAATGTAACAAGTAAAGGTTCACGTTTCTACAAGGCTATTTATCAATATCCAAATTTGGTTGGACTAACGTCTTCCGCCGTGAAAGCAGGACAGATTCTAATCGAGGTCAATACTTATGCGAATCCATATCCATACACCAATAAGGAAATAAGTTCGTTTCTAACTGAGTATCTTGTAACTATTGGCAGAATAGATTTGATAGAACAATACAATTTAAAATCTTTCTCAATCAATGTCTTAGACAAACGGAGAACGATTGTGGAGAAATTGGTTTCATTGTTTCGTTTCTCATTTGAGACTGATACCATTAAGTCTTTATCTTCTAAAATCCGTCATTTCTATGATTTATATTATTTGATAAACGATGATGAATGTTCCGATTATATCCAATCAGCAGATTTTGGAGAAGATTTCCAAGAACTTTTTATACACGACCAACAACTATTTTCCGAACCAGATGGTTGGTGTACAAAAACTGTCAAAGATTCCCCTTTGTTTAAGGATTTCTCTGGTATATGGTCGAAATTAAGTCCTAACTATCAGAAAGAATTAGTGCCTTTGGCATTTTCCGAAATTCCTAACGAAATGTTGATAGCGGAAAATTTCATAAAGGTCTTAAATAATTTATTGATTCAGTAATGCACATAGATAAGATATTACATGACATTGCAGCTATCGAACACGGATTTCAACATATCCTTGACAGGGCTAATGAAATCCTTTCTACATACTCAAAGGAACAATGTTTTGAACTTGCCCTTGAGTTGTTCAAGCACGAAGCCTATCAAACCCGAATGTTGGCAACGACTATATTGGGCAGATTGGCTGCAACGAATAATGATGCACTTTGTTTTCTGAAAGAACAAGTAAGTACTGATAAAAATTGGCGCGTGCAGGAAATGCTTGCAAAGGTTTTCGATAAAGTTTGCGAACACAGAGGGTATAAAGTTTCTTTACCTCTCATAGAAGAATGGCTGAATGATAATAATCCGAATGTTATCCGTGCCGTAACGGAGGGATTGAGAATTTGGACAAATCGCCCGTTCTTCAAAGAAAACCCATCAGTGGCTATTGCTCTCATAGCTAAGCATAAGGAATCCGAAAGCGAATATCTTCGGAAATCCATTGGAAACGCTTTAAGGGATATAAGCAAGAAACACGCAGAATTGATACGGCAGGAAGTACAACAATGGGATTTATCCAATCCCCGAATCTTGTTCACCTACAAACTTGCAGCAAAGTTATTAAATTGAATATGTACAAATAAAACAAATCTGTTTGTGCGTCGAGATAATAATATTTTCTAAAACACTAAATTTTATTATTATAAGTTCTAACATAAAAGCCATATTTCCATATGATTTTCATATAGTTTGGCAGGTAGTAACATCCCTAACCAATTATTCGTGGAGAAGCGATATTGAAAAGGTAGAAGTCTTATCAGATACGCAATTTATAGAGATTACGAAAGATAGATGCAGAACGATTTTTACAATAACAAGACAAGATTCTTACTGCATTTGGGAGTTTGATGTGGAGAATGACAATATGAAAGGTCATTGGGTTGGTATTTTCGGTGGCAATGAAAAAAGAGCTACGATTGACTTTACGGAGCGCATTGAGCCTAAGAAATGGTTTATGATTCCATTTGTGAAGATTTATTTAAAATATCGGCAAGCCAAGTATGTCAGAGATTTAAGAAACGTGTTGAAAAGAGTACGACCATAGAGTTTTGGAAACCATTATGACGAAATTAGAATTGATAATGGCATTTCTCCCAATTGTATTCATGATTCACGAATACGAGGAGATTATTATGTTCAGGTGTTGGCTAGGCTGTAATAGAAATGAATTAAAAAGGCGTTTCCCGAGATTCGAGCAGTTTCTTGCACGCAGGGGACATTTTGATTATTCCACAGCCACATTTGCCATTGGGACTGCCCACGAGTTCATTCTGATATCCCTCATTTCTTTCTGTGCCGTGTGGATAGATGCTTATCAATGGTGGTTCGCTGCATTTGCAGGGTATTCCATCCATCTTGTAGTACATCTTGCACAATGGGCAATATACCGAAAATATATACCTGTTATCATTACCACAATCTTGACATTGCCATATTGTGTCTATGCCTTTGTTGAATTTGTAAAGGCATCTATTCTATCTCCTTCTCAGATATTCTTATGGTCAGTTGTCGGGATTATCCTAACAATGCTTAGCTTACTCTCCGCTTTTTTCTTGATAAGCAAGTTTCAACAATGGCAGAATAAAAGATAGAAAATATTGTCAATCATGAAATTAACAGAAAGAAATGTCCCAATTGCCAATCCATAGAAGTTCACAACTCACAGATTTTGGAGTCTATCTGAAGACAGTCGTCTTCCAAACATCGGCATCTTCGGAAAGATATGCCTTTTCTCATACTGACGACTATTATTTCTTTGGTTTCATCGAGGAAGGGCAATGTTGCTTGAATATAGATTTCAAGGAATACACTTTTGAAAAGGATAGTTTGGTAATCATTCGTCCAGGACAGGTACATCGCATCATTGATGCTTACAATCTTTCTGCAAACTTCCTTACTATTGACTCGGTATTGGTAAACAAGGAGGAGAAACGAATATTGGAGTGGTATGGTTGCCAAGAATCCCAAATATCTGACATATCAGAACTGAAACAGTTATTGTCGCTTCTTGCTCGAAGACTTAGTTGCACAGAAAAATCATTTTCAAAACCAATCATTCAACGATTAACAACCGTAATAGTGGGGTTGGTTGTAAGGAATGTTGCAGGTGCGGCAGAGGCTCAATCTGAATTGCAGGGGAATATAAGTAGATATAAGGAAATCGCATGGGAGTTTCGGGATTTATTAGAAAGCAATATCCGAACGAACCGTGCTCCTTCGTTCTATGCCGAACGTTTGAATATAACGGTTGCCTACCTGAATGAAGCGATAAATGCTGTTTTAGGAACGAGTGTAAGTCGGAATATTCAGGATGAAATCATCTTGCAGGCTAAGCGACAATTAGTCTATACAACAGCCTCTGTAAAAGAGATCGCACGAGGTTTGGGATTTGGCGATTACTCCTACTTCACACGGCTATTTACCAAGGTTGCAGGAGTTTCTCCAACGCTTTTCAGAAAGAATTACCGGCGTATAGCTCATTTTGCAGGATGATTTTGAGAAGTATGTATCCTATAGCTCAAATTGCAGGATGATTTTTTCCGATGTTTCTTCGTTGAAGCAGCTT
>QWCD01027864.1_pt1 | contig 21556 bp, 9 predicted proteins | sample 1972461 | NCBI WGS metagenome assembly QWCD01 (sample SAMN09866717, study PRJNA288562) | Human vaginal metagenome isolate term4_vaginal, whole genome shotgun... | isolation source: vagina | host: Homo sapiens | place: USA: California | reverse complement strand
ATCCAGATTCGTATAAACATTTTCTTCTTATGGACGGTAACAAAATAGAAGCGGATCTTGCGTATTGCAAAATATATAAGTCAGCTAAGAAAAGCATTTATGTTGTAGATAATTATATTGGTCTTAAAACGTTGGAATTATTACGCTTTGCTGGGGAAGGTGTTGAAATCGTAGTTTTTAGTGATAATGCTAGGAATAAGAATATGCTTACGGAAAGCATGTTGAGCGATTTTGTAAGCGATTATCCTAGTGTTGATTTGAAGTTTAAGACTGCTGGTAGGAAGTATCACGATAGATATGTGGCTATAGATTATGGAACAGACGATGAGGCTGTTTATCTTTGTGCGCGACGACCTACCTTTGCGCTTAAAGCGTAGCGCGCAAAGGTAATTCGGAGCGCTGAGCCGCTCAAGGCAGAAGCACTGCTTCTGCGCGGCGAAGACGTTCGCGCGCTTAGACCGCGCGAACGACAGGACCTACCTTTGCGTTTGTATAATGCGATGTTTGATGAGTTGTTAAAGAATCCCGAGTTGGAGTTCTAAGCGCGCGGGCAAGGCGCATGGCGCAATACAAAAAGCCCTCTCCGTGGTCCGCATGTAAAATACATTAAGCGTGGAGAGGTTCTGTTAATACGATTTTCCCATGGAATTTTTCAAGAGTCAATATAGACACGCCATATTTTAAGTACAAACACACTACGGTTTTGCGTGTTTATGCAGTGCGTTTGCGCGACGACCTGCTTGAGCGCTTAAAGCGTAGCGCGAAGGCAATTCGGAGCGCAGAATACAGAAAACCCCCGCGCACCCACCAGAGGCCACTTACCCTTGCTGCATTCCTGCCCTGGGGGGATTGGGTGACGTAGTGCCACGCGGAGGCTCTACCTATATTACACGATTCWRGATGCATCGCTAGACACAATCACAAGTCGCAAGTAACCGCACCGTTAGACACGCCGCTAGGCGCGCCACACGCTTTTACCGCTCTTCTTTGCATCCTCAACATCCGCATTAAGCTGCGACTCGTCTGCCTCAACATCTCCAGCAATATAGCGCTCAACAAGTTCGCGCGCCTCACTATCTTCGTGCTGAACAGCTGGCGACTTCATAAAGTAAGAGCTAGGAGCCAAAATAGGGCCCGAAAGCTTGCGATCCAGCGCAATCTTCGCCGCGCGCACAGCGTCTATAACAATGCCTGCAGAATTAGGCGAATCCCACACCTCAAGCTTGTACTCCAAGCTAAGCGGAACATCGCCAAAAGTGGTTCCCTCCAAGCGCACAAACGCAAACTTGCGGTCGTCAAGCCAAGCAACATAATCCGAAGGGCCAATGTGCACGTTGTGGTCATCCATATCGTGCGGAACAATCGAAGTAACCGCGCGCGTCTTAGAAATCTTCTTCGACTCAAGCCTAGAGCGCTGCAACATGTTCATAAAGTCCATGTTTCCGCCAACATTAAGCTGGTAAGTGCGGTCCAAACGCACTCCTCTATCTTCAAAAAGTCGCGCCATAACTCGGTGCGTAATAGTAGCGCCAACCTGGCTTTTAATATCGTCGCCAATAATCGGAACGCCTGCATCGCGGAATTTTTGCGCCCAAACAGGATCGGAAGCAATAAAAACAGGAAGGCAATTTACAAACGCGCATCCAGCTTCCATAGCTGCCGTAGCATACGCCTTATCTGCCTGCTCGGAGCCAACTGGCAAGTAAGAAACAAGCACGTCTACGTGCAAATCGCGCAAAACCGCGGCAACATTTACAGGCTCTTCCTTAGACTCCTCAATCATTTGCTTGTAGTAGTCGCCCAAGCCGTCGTAAGTAGGGCCGCGCTGCACTGTAACTCCAAGATTAGGCACGTCTGCAAAGCGAATCGTGTTGTTTTGAGAAGCATAAATCGCCTCGCTTAAGTCATGGCCAACTTTTAAAGCGTCAACATCGAAAGCAGCTACAAACTCAATGTCTCGCACGCGATATTGCCCAAAAACAGCATGCATTAATCCTGGAATTTTATCGCCATCATTGGCATTCTTGTAGTATTCAACGCCCTGAACTAACGACGAAGCACAATTGCCAACACCGGCAATGGCAACGCGGATACTCATATAAACTCCTTAACAAAAATCATCGGCACAAAAACGCCGCACTAATACACTTTTATAATACTAGCTTTTACAAATATTACATACGATATTAAGTATGATTAAAATTCTGCGTTATGTATGATTAAAGTTCCTCGTTAAATATGATTAAAGTTCCTCGCCAAGCGCTAACTTGGATTATATGGTTGCAAATAGTTATAGACGAAATTCGCACTCTTCTAGCACAAGGCGCACCGTAAGAAGCGCGGGCGCTGGCGATGCTGCTGGCAACGGCGCAGGCAACAGAGCAGGCGGAAGAAACGGCGCAAGAAACGGCGGAAGCGCAAGGCGACCATACAATCAACCATACAATCGCAGAAGCCACAGAAGAATCCAAAAAAACTTTAGAACAAAACACCCGATTATTTTTTGGGCGCTAATCGTAGTTTTTACGCCAATAATCCTTGGAATTTTAACGGTTGCGTGGATGTACGTAACAACAGACATTCCGCAGCCAGACAAAATCGCAATGGCGGATAAAACAAAGGTGTACTACGCGGACGGAAAGACGGAAATCGGCAGCTTTGCGGAGCAAAATCGCGAAATCATAAACTGCTCTGTTCTAAAACCATATGTTGGAAACGCAATAATCGCAAGCGAAAACAGGTCATTCTACAAAGACGGCGGAATCGATCTTAAGGGAATTGGGCGCGCAATAATCCACAACGTAACGTCTAAAGGCAGATGGGGCGGCTCTACGATTACGCAACAATACGCGGAACGCTACTATCTTGGCGAAACAAAAACGTATTTAGGAAAGCTGCACGAGGCCATTCTTGCGCTAAAAATCGCGCAAACACAAGACAAAAACACCGTACTATGCAATTACATGAACACGATTTATCTGGGTCGCGGAGCGTACGGAATCCAGGCGGCAGCAAAAGCGTACTTTGGCGTGGAAGCGAAGGATCTTACGCTATCTCAAGCGGCAATGCTTGCTGGAATAATCCCTGCGCCAAGCAGCTGGGACCCTGCAATCATGCCTAAAGAGGCGAATATTCGATTCAAGCGCGTGCTAAAAATCATGCTTAAAGACAAGTACATTACAAACGAAGAATACAAAAACGCAAAAATGCCGCAAACCATTAATCAAACCAAGCAAAACATGTACGCGGGGCCGCAAGGATACCTTTTGCAAATGGTTCGCAGCGAGCTTACAAGCGGCGGCGCGTTTACAAAAGAAGATCTCGATACGGGCGGATACCGCATTATTACAACAATCGACAAAGCTAAGCAGGATTTAATGTTTAACGTTGCAAGCCCGACTGCTGGCGCGCGCGGAATTACGCCGCAAGGAGTGCAAACAGGCGCAATGAGCGTAAATCCTAAGGATGGGTCGATTATATCTGTTTACGCAGGCGACGACTATCTTTCTAAGCCGCTAAATAACGCCACTCAAGCGCTTTACGAGCCTGGAAGCACCATGAAGCCGTTTGCGCTGATTGGCGCGATTCAGGCTGGAACAAACCTAAACACGCTGTTTAATGGAAATACTGGGCTAAAGTTTAAGGGAATCGACAAGCCAGTAAACAACTTTGCAAACACAAATTGGGGAATAATCAACCTTTATAAAGCAACAGCAAACTCTGTGAACACGCCATTTATGTCTTTGCAAGAAAAACTTGGGCAAAAAGGCGTGGCGAATACGGCTGTTATGGCTGGTCTAAATGCGCAGCGCGTTAACGGCAAGAATCCGTTTACTGTTCTTGGAAACGACCCCGTGCATATTAGTGAGATTGCGCGCGCGTATTCAACGATTGCAAACCAGGGGCGCAGGCCAGATTTGCACATTGTTTCTAGCGTTAAGAACCCAGACGGCAAAGAGTTTTATAGGGCGCCGACCGTTGGAAAACAGGTGTTTGCGGCGGCAGACATGGCGCTTGCTATTAAGGCCATGCAAGGCGTTGTGCAATACGGTACTTCGCCAGAGGTTAGGGGCGTTGGAAAGCCGATTGCTGGAAAGTCGGGAACCGCTAACGATGCTTCGGCGTGTAGTTTTGTTGGATTTACACCTAGTGTTTTGACTGTGTTTGCTATTTGGCACCCAGATGCGCAAGGAAATCCTTTGCCTGTGCCAACTTTCCGCGGATACCCTGGAGGAATTGGGTATTCTGCGCATTTGTTTACAAGGTACATGCGTGCGGCGCTGGCTGGAACGGCTGCGGAAAAGTTCCCAGAAGCTAAAGATAACGGCAAAATTGGCGGTGAAGACGGCACTTGGGGGCTTGGCGGAAGCAAGCACGAATCTGCGGACGACGATAGCGAAGTTGCGAATAGCGAAAATAAGGAAGATAGTTCGAGTAGTAAAGATAAGGATAAAGCTAAAGATAAAGCAGATAGCGCAAGTGGCGAAAATGGCGCGAGTAGTGAAGATGGCGCGAATGGGTCTGGGGCTAATGGCAACAACGGCTCGGCTGGCGGCGGCACTACTGTAGGCGGCGGAAGCGCTGGCGATGAGTCTGGCGCAGCATCATCTTCTGGAAGCGGCGGAGCTAACCAAACGCAAAGTGGCGGCGGCGATTAAGCTGTATTTTCCCGAGAATGTACGTAAATTGGGTCAAATTTGGTACAAAGTGCGGAAGTTTTTCCGCTTTTTGTACGTGATTTAGGCCAAATATGGTACAAAGTGCGGAGTTATGTTCCGCTTTTTGTACGTGATTTAGGTCAAATATGGTACAAAATCGGGAAAATCCGTATTAGTTACTGAGCAATGCGATCAATAATGTAGTGCTCAAACGCTTGCGGCGTAAGGTCTTTGTAGCCGTCTAAGTCTGCAAACTGCGGACCGCCGCTAACGTCTAAGTTAGAATACGCTCTTTGCGCAAGAGTGGTAGCGCCCGAAGCTGCAGCCGACTTTAGCCCTGCAAACGAATCCTCAATCGCAATGCAATACTTCATGTTTTGCGCGCTAATGCCAAGCAGCCTACCTGCAGCCAAATACGGCTCGGGGCTTGGCTTTGTAGCATACCCATCGTCTCCGCAAACAAAACCAGCGAACGCACCTTTTGGCGCATGGTTCACAATGTTTTCAACAAGTCGCCTTGGCGAATTGCTCACTAAAATCGAAGGGATTTTTGCGTCGGCAAGCTTTTGCAAAAGATCCAAAACGTCTGGCACCCATGGAACTTCCGCGCTTTCGCGCTCGGCAACATAGTCCACCATTGCGTTGCCAATCTCTTCAACGCCCATCTTTGTTCCGCGCGCAATCATAGCTTCGGCAACGTCTTTTAGAGAGCCGCCCGAGTATTGCCATGCAAGCTCTTCGCTCCACTCGCCGCCGTGTTTCTTTGCGATTTGGATTTCGGACTCGTGCCAATACGGCTCGGAGTCGATTAGCGTGCCGTCCATATCCCAAAAAACTGCTGCCAACTTGCGATTTGTGGCGTTTTGCGCTGCTGTTGTGTTTAATGCCATTAATACCCTTTATTTTGTAGCTTTTAGCTTTACATATGCAATATTTATAATATTTACATTTACATTTATATTTAAGCATTTGACTAGTATTTAGAAAAATCTAAACTAATGTTTATATAGGCACTTGTTAGCGTAGTCGCTATAGACCAAACGCGCGCCACAAAACAATCGACCTATCGTCTTCTAAATCATTGCTCGCGTAATCATTATATTGCGAATCGCCATTATTGCCTCTTGCATAAGACGACGGCAACTCGCGCTGAGGCACACGAATATCTCGGCGCCAATCCTTTGCGCGCTGCGAGCGCTGAACCTCTACAATGTTTCCGTCTGCACTCGCCGCAAAAATGTTTCGCTCCGCACTCGCCGCCTCGTCAACTAAGCGCCTCACTTGCCTTTTAAGCTGGCGATTTTCTTCTTGAAGCTCCAAAATCCGCATAATCCCAGCAAGATTCACGCCGTTTTCTTGGCTCAGCTTTTGCGTTTGCACAAGCCTATCTATGTCTCTAAGCGAGTATCTTCTGGCTCCGCCTTCTGTGCGCTGCGGCATAATCAAACGCAATCTATCGTATTGCCTAAGCGTTTGCGGATGCGTGTCGGTTAGGTTGGCTACGTGACTCACGGTAAAAATCGGCATGTCGATTTTAAAGCCCACTTCGTCCGCGCCGTCAAGCGTTGCATTTCCGCGCACTAGCGCCACTGCACACATCTCATACAGCGCCCTAATTTGGCGATCCAACCTAGCCATGACTTTCCTTTCTACACGCAAAACGCAACCGCTAAGCGATTTGTTGCTATGCGCGCAAATCCTTAACTTCTTGCTCGTAATCTGCGCCACACGCCTTTTCAAACTCTTTTGCAGCATGTTTTACTGCCATTGTTGACTTTTTTGGAACGTGTATTTGCGCAATTCCAACAAACGCGCCATTTTTGCCTGGCACGCCTTCGCCTTCTACGCGTATTCTGCTGCCGCCCGAAGTTCCAGATGGCACCTTAAACACAATCGGCTCGCCATCTACGTTTTTAAGCGTGACTTTTGCTCCGTGCACAGCTTCACTTAAGGTGAGCGGCAAAGTGGCCACTAAATCGCATCCTTCAATCGAAAATTGCTCCGACTTTTCCACTTGCACTTGCAAATACATGTCTCCAGAAGCACCGCCAAACTTTCCTGGCTTACCTTTTGACTTTAGGCGTATTTTTTGCCCATCTTTTACGCCTGCAGGAATGTGAGTTTTGAACGATTCTCCGCCCGATCGAAGCGAAACTGTAGCGCCTTTAAACGCCTGCTTAAACGTTAGTTTTATAGACGTTGTAATGTCTTCACCACGTTCAGGCACGTTTTGCGTAGCAGATTGACCAGATTGAGCGTACCGCTCGTAATCTGCTCCGCCAAATCCTGCTTGCGATGCGCCCGCGCCGCCACCAAACATGGAGAATATGTTGCCCATATCTGGACCCGCGCCGCTTGTGGAGAATCGCACTCGTGAGCCGCCGCCCATTGGCGATCCGCCAAACATAGATGAGAAAATGTCGCTGAATCCGCTTGCGTCGAATCCACCTGCGCCAGCGCCGCCAGCGAATCTTGCTCCGCCTGCGCCGAATTGGCGAATCGCATCGTAGCGAGCGCGCGTCTGCTTATCTTTCAAAACGTCGTACGCTTCGGATACGTCTTTGAATTTTTCTTCTGCTTCTTTAGTTTTGTTTAAGTCTGGGTGATATTTTCTAGCGAGTTTTCTGTACGCTTTTGTGATTGTATCTTCGTCGGCATCTTTAGAGACGCCGAGAACCTTGTAAAAATCTTTGGCTAGCCATTCATTCTCAGCCATTTAAGCTCCTTTTTCTTTGAGCCACTGGCATTTACTAAACAACTTATATCTATAGCTTATATCTATAGCTTGTATCTAAATAACCTACTCGCGCTAGCTGCTTAGAATCTAAACCGCCAACACGAGTAGGCATGGGACTTGCATAAGTAAACATTGATGAAATGCGCGAGCTAAACAATCCAAACAAGCGCTGACATTAGCAATGTTTCACGCATTGTTTCACATTGTTTTACACTGCGCACGCTACTACTCATTGCTTGGAGACGCCACTACAACTCTTGCAGCGCGAATCACTCGATCTCCAATCCTGTAGCCCGATTCAACAACAACATCAACCGTTTCCTTCGTAGCATTCGCATCTGGCTTGTGTAGAATCGCATCGTGCTTAGTCGGGTCAAAGTCTTCGCCCTTTTCTCCAAACTTTTCTACGCCAAACTTTTCAAACGCCTTGTCTAATTTTGCGGCCACAGCCTTGAACGAATCGTCCATTGCGCCGTGTTCGCGAATCCTATCAATGTCGTCTAAAGCTGGCAATAAAGCCGTAAGCACGTCTGTTATTCCATGCTGCCTAAATCGGTCTTGCTCTTTGGCTGCGCGGTTGCGGAAGTTGATGAACTCTGCTCGCTCGCGTTGCAACGCTTCCAAATAATCCGCCGCCTCTTTTTTGGCTTTGCCAAGAGGCGTTAAGGAATCTTCTTCTTCGCTGCTTTGCTCGTTTGCAGAATCATCATTTTCTTGAGATTTGCGCGCGTTGGACTCATCTGCGGTTGCTTGCGACTTTTCCGCGTCGGCGTCTGCGCTAGCGGCCGCATCGGTGTTAGCAGCAGCATCCGCGTTAGCAGCAGCGTGCTTTGCCTCATGAGTTTCCTCATGCGCTGCAACACCATCCGCCGCAACGCTATCAGCCGCGCTATCCGCCGCACGCGAATCGCCAGCCGCCGCCGGCACGTCTTCCAAACCACTCAAGTAGTCGTTGGCGTTAAACTCGGACATTACTTGTTGTCCTTATCGTCCTTGTCGTCGTCCACCACTTCGGCGTCAACCACGTCGTCATCTTTAGAGGCACCTGCATTTGCATCAGATGCAGCACCAGCGGCACCTGCAGCACCAGCCGCGCCCTGCTGGGCGTAAAGCTGCTGACCAATCTTTTGTGCAGACGTCATAAGCTCGCTTTGCGCACTCTTAATCTTCTCAACGTCATCACCCTTCAAAGCTTCCTTCAAAGCATTCACCTTTTCGGTAACTTCCTTAGAGATTTCGTCGGAAAGCTTATCCTTATTGTCGTTTACAAGCTTTTCAGTCTGGTAAGCAAAGGATTCTGCCTGGTTGCGAGTATCCGCTTCTTCCTTGCGCTTCTTATCTTCCGCTTCGTGAGCTTCCGCCTCTTTAACCATGCGGTCAATCTCGTCCTTTGGCAAGCCAGAACCGCCCGTAATCGTCATGGACTGTTCCTTGCCTGTGCCCTTATCTTTAGCAGAAACGTGCACAATGCCGTTAGCATCAATGTCGAAAGTCACTTCAATCTGCGGAACGCCACGAGGAGCTGGAGCAATACCCGTCAACTCAAAAGTACCGAGAGGCTTGTTATCGCGCGCAAACTCGCGTTCGCCCTGGTATACCTGAATCAACACGGATGGCTGATTGTCTTCTGCAGTAGAGAACACCTCAGATCGCTTAGTTGGGATTGCGGTATTACGCTCAATAAGCTTCGTCATAATTCCACCCTTGGTTTCAATACCCAAAGAAAGTGGAGTTACGTCAATAAGCAGAACGTCTTTGCGGTCTCCCTTAATAACGCCCGACTGCACAGCTGCACCAACAGCCACAACCTCATCTGGATTCACGGACTGGTTAGCTTCCTTACCGCCCGTAAGTTCCTTTACAAGCTCCTTGACGGCTGGCATACGAGTAGAACCACCAACAAGCACCACGTGATCAATCTGGCTTACGGAGATGCCAGCGTCGGAAAGCACGTTGTTAAACGGCGTACGGCAGCGACCGAGCAAGTCGGAAGTCATCTCCTCAAAGTGAGCGCGAGTCAAAGTCTCATCCAAATGCACTGGAGTGCCGTCTGGAGTCATTGCCAAGTACTGCATAGAAATTGATGTGGAAGTAGAAGAGCTAAGCTCCTTCTTTGCCTGCTCAGCAGCTTCCTTCAAGCGCTGCAAAGCAATCTTATCCTTGCTCAAATCAACGCCGTACTTGTTCTTAACTTCGCCAACAAGCCAGTCAATAATCTTCTGATCCCAGTCATCGCCACCCAAGTGATTATCTCCATTAGTGGCCTGCACCTGGATTGTGGAGAAGCCGTCGTCATCCTTACCAATCTCAAGAAGCGACACATCGAAAGTACCGCCACCCAAGTCGAACACCAAAATACGCTCGTCTTCCTTGCCTTTTTCGAGGCCATAAGCCAATGCAGCAGCAGTTGGTTCGTTAATAATACGCAGCACGTTCAAGCCTGCAATCTTACCTGCATCCTTAGTTGCCTGACGCTGAGCATCGTTGAAGTATGCTGGGCATGTAATAACGGCATCGGTTACAGGCTCGCCAAGGTAGGCTTCTGCATCGCGCTTCAACTTCATCAAAACCTGAGCAGAAATCTCTTGCGGAGTCCACTTCTTGCCATCAATCTCAACGGACCAATCCGTACCCATATGGCGCTTTACGGAGCTAATCGTGCGGTCAACGTTTGTAACAGCCTGACGCTTAGCGACTTCGCCAACCAAGATTTCTCCCGACTTGCTGAAAGCCACCACGGACGGTGTTGTACGCGCACCTTCTGCGTTAACAATAACTGTTGGGCTGCCGCCTTCAAGCGTTGCAATGCAGGAGTTCGTTGTTCCTAAATCAATACCTACTGCGCGTCCCATAATATCTCCTAGCTATCTTATCTATGTACCTTTTAATCTATGTACTCAAATTCTTGGCAGCCAGCCTTGCGACTAACCGCTTTTTCTTTTTACAAAACTTGAGTCTAACACACTCRCTGCGATTGCGCCTTCCTTACTTGGTGTTGCGCGTATTATTTTCCGCTTTTTGTACGTTATTTAGGTCAAATTTGGTACAAAGTGCGTCAATTGGTTCCGCTTTTTGTACGTGATTTAGGCCAGATTTGGTACAAAACCCGTCAAATCGCTCGCGCGGATTAGCCGCGCGAACGCAGAAACACCCAGCCCTCTAGCAACAGTAAATAAGAAAAGCGCGCAACAAAAATGGCTTGGAGATTATCTCCAAGCCATTTCGTGCGTTCAAATTACAAAACAAAATGTGAACGCTTTTTTAAGGAACGCTACTAGAGCGCAACTTTTATCTACTTGAGTGCTTACGGCGCTTAGCAGACACTCCAAGTCCCGCCAGCCCAACAAACACGGCAGCGAACGCGCTTAACGTTGCAGAATCAACGCCAGTTTGCACTCCCATGTTTCCACGCGAGTTGCTGCCCTTGTTTGCCTTTGCAGCATTAAGAGCCGCACGAGCTGCACGAAGTCGCATAGTCGCAGCTTCAATCTGCTCCTGTGTAGCATTAGGATCAGCGAGCACGCGGCGAGCGTTTTCTAGAGCATCATTAAACTCCTTAATCACGCTTGCGTCTACAAGTGCGCCCTTAGAACCCTTAGCGCCATTCGCCGCAGCACCAGACTGAGCACCAGCACCATTGGCAACATCCGCAAGAGCACCATTCACTTCAGCTTGCAACATTGACTTATCAACAGCGTTTGCGTTTGCGTTATTTGCATTATCCGCGCCATTGTTGCCATTGTTATTGCCGTCGGAATCGTCATCACTACCCGAACCAAGCGAATTGTAGAAGTCGATCATCTTCTGCTTTATGCGTTGTAACTTTCTAAGCGCTTCGTCAACCTGGGCCTGCGTAGCGTTTGGATTATTAAGCACAGCATTTGCATCGTTCAGCGCCTTGTTGTACTCAGCTATATCCTTGCCATCTGCAATCAAGAAAGGAATCGACTTGCGGAACTCAGGGTCATTGCCCATCTCTTGGTAGAGCTTGTCCTTATTCGTCTTGTGCTTGCTTGTAAGGTCATCCTTAGCTTGCTTAAGCTTCTTCAAAGCATCGTCAACCTGTGCCTGAGTTGCGTCCTTGTTGCCAAGAACCTTCTTAGCATCTTCGAGCGCCTTCTTGTACGCGTCTGCCTCTGGACTTCCTGCAGCATTCTGATACTCAGGAGTCTTTGCAAAGTCGCCATCCGCATCCGCTTCAGACTTCAGCTTAGAAGGATCAGTCTTGTAGCCGTCAGTAATTTTCTTCTTAGCGGCTTGCAATGCATCGAGAGCCTCATCAAGCTGCTTTTGGGTCGGAGCCTTTTCGCCTGCTGGGAGATTGGTCTTTGGCTTGCCAGTAGTACGGTCAAACTTATCAAGGAGCTTCTTGGCATCGTCAAGAGCCTTCTTGTATGCCTTCATGTCGTCATTATCTGACGTGCCGTCTTCACCCTTCTTAGCATCGGCGTTCTTGAACTCTGGAGTATCATCGAACAAGCCATTGCGCGTATCGTCGTCGCCGTCCTTAGACTTGTCAAATTCATCTTGCAAGTCGTGAGGATTGGTCTTGTAGTTGGCAATAATCTTGTCCTTGATTTTCTTAAGAGCCTCTTTCGCTGCGTCAACTTCTTGCTGAGTTGGGAGTTGATCCTTTGGAACGTCAACTTCCTGGCCATCCTTCGTTACCTTACCATCGTTCTTGTCGATGAGATCCTTAGCCTTAGCCAAAGCTTGCTTATACGCTACAAGGTCATCAGGCTCCTTGCCATCCTTAGTCTTTCCTTTAAGGTTTGAAAACTCAGTCGAATTCTCAATGTCAGGAACCTTAGCTGTGCCAGCATTATCCTTATCATCAACTTCAGTCTGCAAAGCAGCAACATCGGTCTTAAACTTTTCGTCAATTGCCTTTTTAGCATTTTGCAAATCAGTAAGAGCCTGATCTACCTGTGCTTGAGTTGGACGATTTTCTGGCTTCGCGTTTGGATCAGGATGATTCACCTTGTTGAGGAGTTCCTGTGCAGCCTTGAGCTTGTCGGCGTAGTCCTTGAGCTTTGCAGTTGCGGAATCAGCAGCAGCTGCAGCATCTCCAGTTTCTGTCTTTGCCTTTTCGAGCGCGTTCTTGTATGGAACAGACGCCTCGAATGGAGGTGTTACAGGCTTGCCGTCTTGATCTTTATCGCCTACTTCACGTTCAAGCTTAATTGCATCAGTCTTATATTTCTTAGCAATATTGTCTTGAGCAGTTTGGAGCTGTTTAAGCAGCGCGCTTACATCTTTTTGGGTTGCTTTTTTCTTCCAATCTTCGTCATTAAGCTTGTCGGTAACTTTCTTGAGAATATTGTCAAAGCCTGTGTCTTTTCCATCTTCACCTAAGGCTTGTGTAGCACCTGGATCACCAGCATTCTTCTTAGCAACAGCATTCTTATACTCAGGCGTCTTCTTGAAGTCGCCACCTGCAAAGTCTTTAGCAGAAGTCAACGGCTCAAGATTGGTCTTGTAGTTGTCAGCAATCTGCTTCTTAGCTGCTTTAAGAGCATCGAGCGCATCATTAATCTGCTTTTGCGTTGGATGAGAACTGTTCGTCGCATCTGGATCTGTAGGATGAGCAGCCTTTGCAAGATCACGCGCTTTCTTGAGAGCCTCTTTGTAAGCAGTAACATCTGCGTTTTCCGCACCGTTGCTCGTCTTAGCCTGAGCATTCTTAAACTCTGGCGTATACTCGAAGTCGCCTTCAGCAGCAGCAGGAGCACCCTCCGCAGTAGACTTCCTAGTTTCTGCCTCAAGCTTAGAAGTGTCAGTCTTGTAGTCATCAAGCTTGGTACGTGCTTTATCAAGAGCATCAAGCGCATTGTTGATGTCTGTTTGAGTTGGCTTTGCGTCTTGCGGCGTATCTTTATCGTCATGCTTCTTCAAAAGCTCCTGAGCTTTTGTTAAAGCTTCATCATACGTCTTCTTGGCTGCAGCGGCCTTAGTGTTCTTATCCGTATCAGGAACAAGCTTGCCATCCTGCTCCTTCATGAAGTGAGGATCAGACGCATTGCGGTACGCATCAGAAGTTTGCGTACCTTCTGTAGGCGCAGCGCCCTCTGTAGAGCCGTGCTTCTTTACGCTTTCCGCAAGCTTGGTGGTGTCGGTGTTGTAAGTATCAAGAGCCGCACGCTTCTCGTTCAAGGTCTTAAGCGCTGCGTCCACATCCTTCTGCGTTGCAGCAGGATTCTTGAGCAAGTCTTTAGCCTTGTTAAGAGCGTCACCATAGTCATCTACGGCCTTCTTAGCTGCGTCTTTCTTAGCAGTATTCTCACTTCCGTCATCATTCTTGAAATCAGGCTGCGAAGCATTCTTATACGCAGGCGTCTTCTGAGTATTGTCGTGCTCGTTAACAGACTTAAGCAGCTCGTCGGTCTTGGTGACGAACTTGTTCAAATCTGCAATAGCATCGTTCATTTCCTTAAGGATCTTGGTAATATCCCTATCCAGAGGCTCGCCTTGTGCATGTGCCTGAATATTATCCAATGCATTCGCATTATTAACATCAATATTAGCATCAGGAGTATTAGAAGTTGGGATTTCTGTATCACCTTGCTTATCCTTAGGCATCTTTTTATCAAGCGCCTGCTGTAGCTTCTTTACGGAATCGTCATACTTCTTCTTAGCAGCCTTTGCCTCTTCACTTGCATCAGTTTCAGATACGTTCTTATACGCTGGGCTGTGTTGTATAGCAATATCGTTAAATACAGCTGCCGAAAGCCTGCTGGTATTAGTTGCATACTTGTCGATAACAGTACGAGCATCTTCAAGAGCTTTCTTTGCAGCAGCAATTTCTGTAGCAGTCGGCTGATTAGACGGATTGGTTTCAGCAAACTTTCGCTTAAGCTCCTTAGCTTTTTGATAAGCATCGTTGTAATCTTTAAATGCTTTCTTGGCGTCAGCATCTCCATCTTTCGCCTTATCGAAAGCATTAAAGTATGCAGGCATAAGGTAACCGCTAAAGTTATCCGCAAGAACTTTCGTAAGTTCGTCAGAGTTGGTTGCATATTTTTCATGCAATGCGTTTTCTGCCTTAGTTAATGCATCTTTAGCAGCATCAACTTCAGCCTGAGTTGCTTTAGCGTTCTTAAGAACCTCGCGAGCCTTAGCTAATGCATTGTTATAGTTGTCAACGGCAGTTTTAGCAGCATAATCATTAGCATCAGCCTTGGCCTTGGCATTCTTATAGAAAGTACTCTGCTTGCTTGCATCATCATTAGGATTATCGAAACTGAGCTTTTCGGCAGTTATAAGCTTTGACTTATCTGTTGCTTTAGCGTCAAGAGCTTTCTTAGCTTTTTGAAGCGCGTCAATAGCTGCGTTAACGTCCTTTTGGGAAGCGTTTGGATCCTTAGAAAGTTCGTTAGCCTTCTTTACAGCAGCATCGTATGCTTTACGCTCATCATCAGTTGCGTTTTGATAGGCTGGATCGGCGTCAGTCAGCGTTTGAGTGCCTTGAGCGTCCCTACCATCCTTCACCTTGCCATGCTCAGCAATGGCAGCGTTAAGCTTATCTTTGTTGGTGGTAAATTCGTTAATCTTTGCGCGTGCAGCGTCAAGCTTAGCTTTGGCTTCGTCAACAGCCTTTTGAGTGGCGTTCTTGTCTTCCTTTACCTTATTGGCTTCTTCGAGAGCCTTGTCGTAATCTTCCTTGGCTTTCTTGGCAGCCTCATTCTTCTTGGTATCAGGCTTTCCATCGTCGGTCTGGAATGCTTGATCAGTAACGTTCTTATACCTGTCAGTAGCCTTTGTACCAGTTGTAGCTTGTTGACCTTCAGCAGGCGTACCATCTTCGGTTATCGACTTATCCAGACCGTCCTTATTGGTCTTAGCACCATCAAGCTCAGCACGAGCCTTCTCCAGCTTAATAGTTGCGTTATCAACTTCAGCCTTAAGCTGTTCAGGTAACTTATCGTCTGTGGTAGTTCCAACTTTTTCAAGTGTTTGTTGAGCAACCTTTAACGCATCGTCATACGCAGCCTTCTTAGCGTCCGATGCGTTGTAATACGCAGAATCAGTTGGAGTCTTCTTGTCATCCTTCGTTACCGCATGCTTATCAACAGAATCCTTAAGATCCTGTACCTTATTCTTCGTCTGCGGCACAAAGATAATGTTGATTGCCTTAGGCGTGTTGTTAGGATCCTTTTGATACGGATTTGTATATACGCCGCGATAGTACGTCAAAGTATATGGTGCAACAAACAAGCGCGTCTTAAAAACTTTGTTCTGCTTAGAAGCAACAGTTACAGAACCAGCCTCTGTATCCCAGGTATACTGACCCACCTTCGACTCTTCGTCACCCATATTCACGTCTGAATTGGCAACTTGCGGATTGCCTATCCAATATGGGCCATTCATCATACCAAGTGTTAACTCAGTAGTTGGCTCGCCGTTATTATCGATTACATATTTCATGTGGGACTTGCGCGGCTTGCCGTTCTCACCTTCGTGGCCAAGCACTTCGCCGCCCGTAAGGTCGCGCAAGCCTGTATTCTGCCCCTTAGGCGTGGCTTTGATGAGTTTCAAAATCTCAGGAGCGGTGAATGCTTGAGTCTTGGTTGGGTCATAACGATATATGAGTGTTGTGTGTTTATCATCACTCCAAGAGAAGCCCTCATCGCTATCGCGACCATCGAGCTTATTCTTTACCAGCTCAACGGTGTAATCCTTACGGATATCTGGAAGACGCGTGAGTTTATCTTTGATTATGTCTGAAGTAAACTCGGCAACTGCCTTATCGGTTTTAATAGTTACACTAATATTATTTTCTTGTAAGCCGTTTGAACGGCCTTTATTAGCATCGCCTGCGCCAGTAAGGTCACCTGTAATGTACGAAAGCGTAATCTGATCTTTGCTGGTAAGACCAAGCTCTGTATTGTCTTTATTAGCTTCGTAAATAGCTGTCTTAATGCGGTCAATCTCGGCTTTTGAATATCCAAGTGGGTTAGCAACAAAGACTGCTTTATCGTTTGAAGGAACAGCAAACTCGCCGTCCTTGAGCTTCTTCAACACAAGGTCGCGCAGAGCAATCTTAGGAGCGTCATTTTCATCCACACCATCAAAGTGGATTACAGCATTATCCCCGTCAAACGTGATTTGATCGGAAGATACGCCGTTAATCTTTGCGAGCTTCTTTGCGATATCTTCTTTAACCTCTTTCGAAAGCTGAGTCGGGTCTTCAACAATTGGCTTGTCAATGCGATCATCGTAGCGCGCAACCGTAAGCGGAATAGCTTGCGACTTAAAGCCCAAATCCGTAATCATATAGGTGTTAAGCGTCTTCGCACCAGCTACGTAAGTCTTATCTTTTGCGTCTTTAGCTGAGGTTTCAGTATTAATAGCCGCAAACGTAGTCTTGTCGTAAGCACCATCAGCTCTTACGTTAATATTTTCTGTAAAATTACCAGAAAGCTGATTATTCACCGACTTTTTATCGCTACGCTCAGTATTAATATTGCCAGCTTCAGTAATTGCTGCTTGAACCATTTCAGGAGTAAGCTCCCGATTATATTTAAGCACCACAGAGCCGGAAGTCTTTGGCGGAACAAGCGTTACAGCACGGAATACGTTTGTTTTATAAGCAACAGTTTCTTTATTATCTTTAGTTACATACACAAAAATAGATCGACTGGCTGTATACTTCTCAGCGCCGCCTATATTGCCATTTCTGAAAAGAGTTGTCATCTTAAGGTCAGCAGAACCGTCAGTATTCGGGGTAAACGTATATTCGCCAGAATAATCTTGGTGTTTGCCTGGATCTTTCGAGTAAAAATCAATACCTCTCTCACTTTTCGCATTATTGAAACCATTCGTCTTAGCAGGGAAAATAGCGATACTGGTAATATCGCCATCTTTTGGCTTTGCAAAATGGAAAGTAATAGTATGCTTTTCACCATCTACGCTGTATGTATTGTCTGAGCTTCCCCAGCCATACACGTTCGGCATAGTTTCAGCGTTACTCTCGTTAACTTCAATCTTGGTATTATCTTTATCCGTTGTATCTGGCTTAACTTTATTAGGATCTTGACTTTCCGTACCATTCGCTGCGCGCTCCTGATTTTCAGCCTGAGCATCCTTAGTAGGCTCAGGTTGCTTCTTTTCATCTAGCGAACGCCTTGTACGCTTATTTACAACAGATCCCGCAGGAGTGCCAGTTTCTTCAGAATCCTGTTTTGCATCTTGATTATCTACAGACGCAATGCTCTCAACCTTCGACCCAGCCTCAGTCTTAGTAACATCAGTATTACCGTCGGTCTTTGCTACAGCCTGCTCAGCTGGTTTAGTCTGCTCAGGCTGCTCCTTCTTAGCTTCTTCCTTCTTAGTAGTATCGGTAGCAGTCTTCTTAGAATCCTCAGCCTCAGCCTTCTTCTTATTAGCAGTTACATCCTGCGTATTTGCAGGCGCAGCAGGATTAACAGGCGCAGAAGTAGGAGCATCCACAGCCATTGCAGGAGTTGCTCCAAAAGCAATTGCCGCGCCAGCAATCACGCCAGCAGCACCAGCCGAAAGAGCAGCCACCTTACGCATATCAACAGCCTTTGTAACACCATTGTTAGCTGCAGAATCCAATGCATTCTTTGCAATCTTGTTGGCGTGCTTACCAGATTTTGTAGTCATTTTCCTCTTCTTTCTATTAGAACAAATAGTCAAAAAGTTTTGAACGCTCTAACCACGAGTGACAAAAAGTCATAAGCTCTAAAGGTAGTTATTTAATTTTCAATAGCGTGCAACTATAAAGAAGCAGCAATCTTTAACAAGTCATTATAACATTTAGAGAATATTTTTGACACTACATAAACAAATGTTTATAGCTTTTGGGGATGCATACCCCCCCCCCCCAGGCCTTTTATTTCAAGGGTTTTTGCGAGATGATTTTTTAGAAAACACTTGCGATTTTAACACGCCAAGCGCCATTTTTAGCTTAATTATCTAAACATTTGTATATAAGACAACTCACATTTTTAGACCATCTGTAGCGCGACAATAAGCAGGAATATCGCTCGCGTTATATTTGCATCACGAGCGAGACAAATATAACGAAATTAAGCCAAAAAACGTTACAAATGTCTCATCAATGATGCAAATATAACGAATTTGGGTCAAAAAACGTTACAAATGTCTCGCTCGTGAGACATTTGTAACAAATCTTGGTCAAAGCTCAGTTACAGCGCGCTGCGAAGTAAAATCTCCTCAAGCGCGCGCTTAACCGAGTCAGGCAACGTGCACTTCCATTGCGCCCACTTAGCAACCTCTGGGTGCTGCGGCGCATGCGCGTTAGTCAAGTCAACGCTTTGCTGGTAGCGGTCAAAATCGCTCTCGCTAGTGTACTCAAGCGCACAAAGCTCGCTTATGGCACTCGCGCTGCCATCAGCTTGGCGAATCGCGTCAAAAGCAATCTCCTTGCCGCGGTATGGCATTTGCGCTTTAAGAAGCAACCTGTAGCAATCGCCAACCTTAGGATCTTGCGCAATGCACAGTCCGCCATCCACAATTATGCGCACGCAATCGCCAGTAGAAACGCCGCAAACGGAAACGCTAAGACTTAAGTCGCCCTCTTCGCCTTCATATGAAACTTCTACAGCCTTAGATTCAAGCTGATTTTGCCCAACAAAAACGCGGATTTTGCCAAAGTCTAGGCAAGCAACGCCCTTAAACACAACGCTCCAATCGCGATTGGAAGGCAGCGAAGCAACAGCGCTACTGCAACCCGTTGCGGCATTGATCACAAATTGTGTAGACGCATTGCCGTCGCGCCAAATCAACTCCATGCGCGTATCGGCAGTTTTCCCAGCGCACGCGTCTTCAAAGCGGCCATTATCTTCGCGCATAACAAACTCGCCGCAATCCCCTGGGAACGCAAGAACGCGCAAAGATCGCGGATTTTCAACGCTATTAACCGCAGCCGCCGCCTGCTCGCTACTTGCACAATCCGCTTCACTCGGCAAAACTTGCATTGGCACAATAGCCCCAGCGCGCGCAAACGCTGGCACGCGGTCGATTCCTCGCCAAACCTCAAATCTGCGACCCGCACCGCCGCGCGAAACGTAGCGCCTTCCGTCAAAGAAATCGTACCAATCGCCTTCTGGAAGCCAAACGGCAGTGCACCCGCGCTCAACTTGCGCGCACCCCTTGCTAACGATTGGCGCAACAACAAGCTGGCTGCCAAAACGGTACTCGTTCGGCATCTCGTACGCTGCAAGCGTTTCTGGCGATTGCCAATACATTGGCTCTACAATTGGCCTGCCGCAAACCGCCGCGCGATAGTTCATCGTATACAAATAAGGCAGCATTTGCGCGCGAAGTCGCAGCATTTTAACCATCGCATTTCGCGTCTCGGCAGGGAAGTTCCACGGCTCCTTGCCTGCAAACGGCGAGCAGCTGGAGTGCAGGCGATTAATCGGGCTAAACGCGCCGAACGCATACCAGCGCGCCTCCAGCTCATCGCATCGCACACCAAGCATGTGGCCGCCAATATCGTGACTCCACCAGCCGTAGCCAATGTTGGAGGCCGTAGAAGTAAAGTAAGTTTGAAAAGCCAGCGAATCCCACGTTGTTACGCTATCTCCCGAAAATCCCACTGGGTAGCGGTGCGAGCCAGGCCCCGCGTAGCGCGAGAACGTAAGCGGCCACGCGCCGCCGCGCCCCGAATCCTGGTAGTGCACGTGGTTAAGCATCCAAAGCGGATCCAAGCCAGCCTGCTTTGTAACTCCGCCCTGCTGCCAGTCAATCCACCAGAACCCAACGCCCTCGTTCTCCATGCGCCGATGCATGTTTAGGTATGCTCGCAAAAAGCGCGGATTTGTAAGGTCAAACTCAACTGCCTTGCCGCTTGCAGGGTCAATTCCCATATCGCGCGCAACTTGCGCATAGTCTTCTTCAAACGCGCGCACGCCGTCTCGCGGATGCAAATTAAGCGTTACGGCAAGCCCTTCGCTGGCAAGTCGGCGCAAAAACGCGCGATGATCTGGGAACAAATCGCGATTCCACGTGTAGCCAGTCCATCCCGAACCATACTTTGGGTCCACATCCGTTACGTGCCAATCCATGTCGATTACGGCAGTAGAAAACGGTATGCCTTCGCGCTTAAATCGGCTCATCAGCTGCAAATATTCGTCTTGACTGTACCTGTAGTACCTGCTCCACCAGTTGCTTAGCGCGAATCGCGGAAGAAGCGGCTGCGCGCCCGTAAGCTTGTAAAAGTCGCGAATTGCGCCTATATAGTTGTGACCGTAGCCAAAGAAGTATAAGTCTTTAGAGCTGTCGCCCAACACGCCGCCATCTGCCTTTGCGCGCGGCTCCACCCATGCCCCGTATGGGTTTTCTTTTCCATCAACAGCAGCCGCGTACGCGATTTGTGCCGAGCGCGAATCGTCTAACACGGCCCACCCATCGCGAGATATTACGCCCATTCCAAGCTTTACAGCACCATCCGCCTCGTCCACTGTTCGCGCCGTGCCGAGCAAATTGCCGTGGCATTCGTCGCCGTAATGCCATGTGTTGAATTGCGAGCCTGGCACTCCGCGCACAACAATGCTCAAGCCCTCTTTGCTAAACGGCTGCTGGTTGTACGTAATCAACAGTTTTTCGGTTTCGACTTCTATCCAGCCATTTTCCAAGTTTTTTACACTATATTTTGGATTAGAAGATTTTTGATTAAAAGCGCGCGATGCTTCATCTTCGGTTGCTTGCGACTTTTCCGCGGCAAACTGCGTGCCAGCCTCGAAGTTTCGCCTTACAACTGTTTGCGTAGGCGCGTCTACAAATTCGCCGTTTTCGCTCCACTCAAGGCGCACAAGCGAATCCGTGATTAACGTGATGCGCCAATTTTTGCCGCTTATAACTTGCGACTCTTTTGCCTTAGACAGCGGATTTTTAGCGTAATCGTAAAAAATGTGCGCGTCTTGTGGATTGTACGCATCTTGTAAAGTCATTCGGTTTGCCCTTTTCTACTTGCAACATCTACTTGCAACATCTACTTGCGACTTCTCTACTTACCACTTCTACTTGCCACTACCAGTTGAAATTCCAGCAATAAACTGTTTTTGGAACACCAAGTACACTACTACTACAGGAATAATAGCAAGCGATGCCGCAGCAAACAAACCGCCGTAGTCAGTTCCAAATCTTCCGCTAAACGTCTTCAATCCAACTG
>QWCD01027847.1_pt1 | contig 21667 bp, 14 predicted proteins | sample 1972461 | NCBI WGS metagenome assembly QWCD01 (sample SAMN09866717, study PRJNA288562) | Human vaginal metagenome isolate term4_vaginal, whole genome shotgun... | isolation source: vagina | host: Homo sapiens | place: USA: California | reverse complement strand
CAGCGCCGCGGCCGTAGAACATAAGATCATCCGCCGCTTGCGCTTTAACAAAAACGGCGTTAAAGCTGCCATGAACGGAAGCCAGCGGATGCTCTTTGCTAACCAACGCTGGGTAAACGCTTGCGCTCACCAATCCACTCGAATCGCAAGCCGCCGCAAGCAGCTTAATCACGCGATTTTGCGCACTTGCTGCAGCAATATCTTCAGCCGTAATCGCGCTAATTCCTTCAACACTAACGTCATCAATGCTTATTGGCATTTGGAATGCAAGTGTTGCCAAAATCGCAGCCTTGTTTGCTGCATCAAATCCTTCAACGTCTCCTGTAGGATCCGCCTCCGCATATCCCTTTTCTTGAGCTGCGCGCAAAGCCGAATCAAAATCAAGCCCGCGAACCGTCATCTCGTCAAGAATGTAGTTTGTAGTTCCGTTTACGATTCCAAAAATTTGCGTGATTTTGTCGCCCACAAGCGACTCTCTAAGTGGGCGCAAAATTGGGATTGCGCCTGCAACAGACGCCTCGAAGCTTAAATCGACTCCGTTTTTTTGCGCGCATTCATATAGTTCTGGACCACACTTTGCAAGCAACGCTTTGTTTGCCGTTACAACCGATTTTCCGCATTCTAGCGCAGTTTTTACAAATGTGTGCGCTGGTTCCAAACCGCCAATTAACTCAACAATTACGTCTATATCTTCGCGTTTACAAATCGCTCCTGCGTCTGCGCTTAGAAGATCTTTGGAAATCCATGGCGCGTCCACATCTTCTGGATGCAAGCACGCAACTGCCGCAAGCTCTAGCGGAGCGCCGATTCTTGCAGATAGTTCAGCGTTTTCTTCCACTATTAGACGCGCTGTTTGCGATCCTACTGTTCCAGCGCCTAAAAGACCCACGCGGATTGGATCTGCGGCAAAGCAATCGTCATCTGCGCATTGAGCGCTTTCCAAATTGTTTTTGTCTAACATAGACGCCTCCTAACTTAAATCAATATTCAATTAAATAAATTCAATTTACACAAACAGATTCAACCTACACAAACATACTCAGATTCAACCTACACAAATAACCTACACAAACAGCATAAGCAAATTCAGCAAAATAGACACCACTAAGAATCCAACAACGCCAACAGTTCCGTAAAGCGCTTTTGTTCCAGCACTTCCGCGAATCTCCAGCGGCGAATCGTAGAATTCAAGATACCTCTTGCGGCGCGCAAGTAGCACAATTCCAAACACAAACATAACAATCATAAACATTGCGTAAAGGCCTATAAACATAAACCCAGGAGCCAAATCCGCAATCTCTTGCGTGTTCAAGTTTTCAACCTTAATAAGATCTCCATTTGAATCCATCATGTTGTTTGAAATCCACATTGCTATAACGCTTCCCTGGAAGTTTACAATCATGTGCAAAAATACGCTGTACCTAAGCTGCGACGTGCGAACGTACATGTATCCAAACACAAGACCAAGTCCAAAAGCGTAGAAGAACTGGAACATGTTCATGTGGAAAAGCGCAAACGCCAATGCAGAGAACACAATCGCGCGCTTTTCGCCATACACGCGCAACCTGTCTATAATTTGCTTTCTAAATAGCCATTCTTCCACAACTGGCGCCAAAAATACCACAAAAAGCAGCGTTTCCCACACGTTTCCGCCTGCTACAACGTCTGCAATCCTGTTCTCGGCTTTTCCGCCAGAAATAAGCGCAGAAGCAACAAGCCCAATGTAACTTCCTGCATACATTATTGGCACGCTAACGGCAAAGAATCCGCCAAATTGGCGCAAAGACATAGTAAACTTGCGAGTTTCTATTGCTGGAGTGCGTCTTAGAACAAGCATTGCAAGCGGCAACGCTATTAAGTATTGCGCAACGTCCGAAGAAACAAAGGAGCTTAGCGAAGGACTTAAAACACCTTTTGGAACAAAAATGCTAATCAACTCGCCAATTAAAAGCGTTGCAAGAATCCACGTAAATAGGAACACGCACAGCGACACTCCTACAGATCCTTGACGTCTGCGCGCAATCGTGTACGCGTCTGGATGCTGCTTGTTTGCAAGCTTACGCTGTTTACGCATTTTTACCTCCGACTAGTCTAAAATCACGCCTTCAATAAGCTTTGTGATTAAATCGCTATAGCTTATTCCTGTTGCTTCCCAAGCTTTTGGATACATGGAAATTGGCGTAAAACCAGGCATTGTGTTGATTTCGTTAAGGATTACGCGGCCGTCTTTAGTTACAAAAGAGTCCACGCGACTTAGCCCTCTGCCATCTGCCGCCTTAAATGCTGCGAGCGCCGTTTTGCGAACGCGTTGCAAAGTCTCTTCTGGCAAATCTGCTGGCACTTCAACGTGCGAAGCCGCAGAATCCATGTATTTGCTGTCAAAATCGTAGAACTGGTCTTCGCCAGCCTGGCGCTTGTCGAGCACAACTTCTCCAGGCCAGCTGGCTTTTGGCTCTTCACCATCGCGCGCTGCAAGAACCGCGCACTCAATTTCTCGCGCGTCAATTCCCTGCTCTATCAATACTCGCCAATCATGCTTCGAAGACTCAAAAACAGCATCTGCTAAGGCCTTAGCATCGCGCGATTCAACTTTTGTAACTCCAAAACTAGACCCTGCACGGCTTGGCTTTACAAAAAGCGGATACTCTAGTCTTGCTTCTTCAACTTGCTCAAGAATTTCGTTTGCGTACGCGACGAATCGATTTGCCGCGTCACTTTCAAACTTGCGCGCATCCAGTGCGATTCCAGGAGCAACATTAATTCCCGCTGCCTTAAAAAGCTGCTTTGCGTAATACTTATCCATGCACGCAGCAGATGCCAAAACCCCGCAACCAACGTACGGAACTTGCATCATTTCTAGCAAGCCTTGCAAAGTGCCGTCTTCGCCATTCGGGCCGTGAAGAACTGGAAAAACTGCGTCAATATGCCCCAAACTTGTAAGCGTGCCGTCTGCTTCTCGCACCAAAAATCCGTCTGCGCCCTTTGCTGGGTCTAGCACAACATCGCGCGTTTGCGCGGTTTTTGTGATTACTGGCAGCTCGCCTTGTTCCATGCGGAAGTTTCGCGGATCTTCGCCGCCAACAATCCACTCGCCTTGCTTTGTGATTGCAATTCGTACAATCTCGAATCGACTTTCGTCTACAGCACTGAGCACTCCAGCAGCCGATATGCAAGAAATCGAATGTTCGTCTGCTTTACCGCCATACAAGAACACTACACGCTTTTTCGTCATTTTTTTCCTCTATATATTTTGAATTATTTTAGCTATCTTAGATTATTTTAGTTATTTTGAATTATTTTGGATTATTATTTTTGCTTACGATTTACGCGACCACGACTAACGCACTTACGATTTGCATGCTTACGATTAACGCGCGGCTTTCGCAACTGCTACTTTCGCGCTTCACTACTCCTCGCAAACATCGTTATCAAAAAGCATTGCAAGCATCTCTTGGCACGAGATTCCTTCTTCTAACACGCGAGCCATTGCGCTTGCAAGCGGAGTTGCAACTCCCAAACGCTTGCCCATTGCTACAACCGCGCTAGTAGTTGGAACGCCTTCCGCAACGCCATTACTCACAGCGGTTGCTTCTTCAACGCTCATGCCTTTTCCAAGATTTGATCCAAAAGTGTAGTTTCGACTTAGCGGAGACCCACAAGTTGCAACTAAATCGCCAAAGCCTGCAAGTCCTGCAAATGTGCGCGAATCTGCGCCTTCCGCAACGCCCAATGCCGTCAACTCTGCAAGACCGCGAGTTTCGATCATAGCGGCCGTGTTTTCGCCGTAACCTGCTCCTCGAGCCATGCCAACTGCAAGCGCAACAACATTTTTAAGCGATCCGCACATTTCTACGCCGATTACGTCACTTGACACAAACGCCTTAAAATAGCTGTTTGAACAGGCTTTTGCCACAACTTCGGCATTCTCGCGATTCTCGCACGCAACTACCGCCGCAGCATGCTGCCTTAATGCAACTTCTTTGCTTAAGTTTGGCCCAGATAGTGCCGCAAAACGGTTACGCGGCAAGTTCAAGGCCTCGCACACAACTTCATCCATGCGCTTTCCTGTAGYSCGCTCAATGCCCTTCATAAGCGAAACAACAATCGCATGTTGCGGAATTTTGCCAGCAAATTCTTCGAGTGCAACGCGCGCAAATTGTGCTGCAATCGCAACTACTACAATGTCTGCGTTTGCTACAGCTTCTTCGCGATCCCCAGTAGCAGTCATGTTTTCTGGCAAACGCTCTACGCTTGGCAGCCTCACTTCGTTGCGGTGATTATCTCGAATGCCTTCCACAATTTGCGGCTCTATTGCCCACATTGTCACTTGATTTCCCGCGTCTGCAAGCACTTGCCCAAACGCCGTACCCCAAGCTCCAGCACCCAACACCGTAACGTTCATGTTTACGCCTAGCCTTTCGGTTTTAATCTATATACTTTTGTGATTTAAGTATTTACGATTTTATGTTTGCATACTTTTAATCAAACTATTGCATAATTCTACACAGCCCGCTTTACGGATGATTCACAAAAGTTTTACGGCTTAGTGAACCGCAAATTTACAGTCACTATTCTTTGACTCTCTTCATAAGTCTATAGTCAAAGTATCCTTCTGGCGCTTTTTCTCCGCGGATCTCTTCCATAATTTCCGTCATGCGTACGCGTACGCGACGAGCCAATTCGGCAGCAGACTCCATAGGCGGCAAATCACCCCAATTTTCCATATCTTTTAGAAGATCCGAATAATCAAGACGCGCATCGTAGCACATTACAACGTTCTTCTTTGGCCACGGCCACCAATGATTGATGCTTGCAGCACCCCATGTAACAGCGCAAAATAGCGGAATTTGATGCCCCAGCCTACGCGATGCTTCGAGCGCAATAACTCCGATTCCTGGCTTCATGCTCATAGGCCATTTTTGAGGGTCGCGCGTAACTGTTCCTTCTGGCCATACGCTAAGCGGCCTACCGTTTGTTAGGATTTTAATCGATTCTTCTTCGATTTCGCGCGCTTTTCCGCTTCTGCGCGGCACTGGTTGCATGCCAACAAGCTGGAACCATTTTCCTAAGATTGGCCAATGAGCGAGTTCTGCTTTTGCCATGTATCGCGGACGTCGGCCTTGGTGGAATAGAGACGTCATTGGCACGAAAACGTCGAACATTGTAACGTGCGTGCAAGCGGTTATAAACACGTCTTCTTCTGGCACATTCTCTAATCCCCATGCGCGCACTTTGCAACGAGATCTAAGCACGCGAGACGTTCCTTCAAGGAGACGCTCAGTTGCCTTTGGATTTTGCGCGTTGATTTCTGCCGTATTTGGCGTCCGCGCGCCAGTTGGGTAGTAATAAGTAGGATCAACTAACTTGTATGCTCGCGCTAAGCATTCTACTTGCTCATCACTGAGCGGCTTAACCGCGCTTCTAGGCGAAGGTTTTCCTTTAGATACCATACGTCTATTGTGCCGCAAAGTATAAACCGCAATTTTACGAAACAACTGATCGCAGTTTCGGCACAATCCTCGCCACCAACCCATGTTTAGGCGAGCACACCCACGCTAGAACAAACATAAAAGTGGCAACCAAAACGATTGTGCCGCCAGTAGCAGTGTCTAAACTCCAAGACAAGTACATTCCAAGAATCGAAGAAGCGCATCCAATAGCCGGCGCCAAAATCATCATCTTTCCAAGTCTGTCGGTAAGCAATCGCGCAGTCGCCGCAGGAGTAATCAAAAGCGCTAAGACAAGCACGTTTCCGATTATTTGCACAGATACTACTACAGCAATCGCAACTAAAACGTATAGCATTCCATCCAACCATGCTACTGGCAAACCCATTGCGCGGCTTGTTTCTCTGTCCATCGAAACGCATACTAGCTCTTTGTGAAACATCATTAGAAGCGTTACGATTATTAGCCCTGTTATTGCTACTACAGCAATGTCGGAGTCTGGTATTCCTGTAATGGAGCCAAATAGGAACGATTCCAAGGATCCTGCATAGCCCGAAGCCTTTGAGATTACTACGATTCCCAGCGCAAAGGCAGACACAAAAAATACGCCTATAAACGAGTCTTCGCGAAGTCTACGATTTTGGCTAAAGATTGATACGATTAGCGCGGTTGCAACTCCTGCGAGCGCGCCGCCAAACAGCAAGTTTCCTTGCAACACAAATGCGATTGCAAGTCCTGGAAAAACGGAGTGCGCTACTGCGTCTCCAATAAACGCCATTCCGCGTAGCACTACGTAGCATCCTACAACTCCGCATATTACGCTAGAAAGGCACGCTACTATAAGCGCTTTGAGTAAGAACCAAAGGTCTGGGTTTGTAAGGTCTTGTATAAAGTCGATTGGAGATAGCATTACTTTTCTGCCCCACTTTCATGCGCCATAACGCGCTCTACAGCTTTGATTAGTGGATTTTGCGCATCCACATGGAATGTTTGCACCCATTGATTTGCGTTTAACGATTCTGGAGCGCCATCTCCTACTATGCTTCCGTCAAAAAGCATGATTCTAGAACACGAGTTTATAGATCCGATTATGTCGTGCGAGCTCATCAAAATAGCTTCTCCCGACTTTGCTAAATCCAAAAAAAGACTCGTGAGTAGCTCTTGAGTAGGCATGTCTAAGCCTGTAAATGGCTCATCTAAAAGAAGCAAACGCGGCTGCCCTGCAAGAGCGCGCGCAACGAGTACGCGCTGCCTTTGCCCGCCCGAAAGCTCGCCGATTGTGCGATCCCTAAAATCCGCCATTCCTGTGCGCTCAAGAGAAGCGAGCGCTATCTCGTAGTCCTCTTTTTTTGCGCGACGAACGTAGCCAATGTGACGAATGCGGCCCATCATTACCACGTCTAGTACAGAAAGTGGGAAATCCCACGCAATATCGTGGCGTTGTGGCACGTATCCAACGTTGTTTACTCGCGAATTAATCAAAGATTCACCGCTTTTATTAGCGTGCACTTCGAGTTTTCCAGTATGCGGAATCAAACCCATAATCGCGCGGAAAAGCGTTGTTTTTCCAGCTCCATTTGCACCAAGAAGTCCCACAAATTCGCCGCTTTTAATCGTAAACGAAACGTCTTTTACAATCGTGCGACTGCCGTAACTTACGATTAAGTTTTGCGCGCTTATAACAGTATTTTCGTCCATATTCGCGTCCATATTTCCCTTATTAATCTTCATAAATTCAACTTCAATCTCACTTCAAGCACTTCGCTAAAGAATCCGCGTTCGCTCGCATCATATCCGCGTAAGTTCGCACTTTAGAATCGAAAGCATCTCCATAAATCGGGCACACTTTTACGTGCGCTTGCGCTGCCAACTCCTTCAGCACAGACGAACGCGATATTAAATTTGGCTCCAAAAACACAGCTGGAATCTCTAAATCGCGCAAAATCTGCTGCAATCTACGCCTATCTTGCACGCTCGGCTCGCTCGAAGGATTAATCGTTACAAATCCTGCAATATTCACGCCGTAAGTCTTACCCAAGTACGCAAAAGCATCGTGCGTTGTAACCAAATTGCGCTTCTCTTTTGGTATTGACGCCACTTTTTTGCGCATATAAGCGTCTACATCTAACAACTTGTTAATGTATCGATCCGCATTTTCGCGATATTTACGAGCATTTTTAGGGTCCACTTCGCAAAGGCGATCTGCGATTGTGCGCACGTATGCTATGCCATTTTTTACGGATTGCCACAAATGCGGGTCAATATCTCCGTGAACGTGCTTTCCTAGAACTGCTTGCGGCAGCTGATAAATCTTTTGCCTTGCAGCTCCCAAAAACCTGTATCCTTGTTCGGCTGGTATCTCTTTTAGCGCGTTAGTTGGCACTTCTACAACAACATCTTGCGGCTTGTAATACACGCGTTTTGGCGCAGCGGAACGTTTTTCTTGCAAAGTATCTACGCGGTACACAAATCCACGTTTTGCTAAGTCGTAAGCTAAATCTGCATGACCTTTGTTTAGCACTACACTAGCTCCACGTTTTTTGGCTATTTTTTGCGCGTTTATGCCTACAGCAAATCGCATTTTAGCGTTTCCAAGACTAGAAACTACCTCGTTTTGCGCGTTTAGCATGTCGGCGTGCAATTCAAGTGTGTACTCGCCTGGCTTGCTAAATGCCCAGCTTAAATGCGTGTGCGCGTCTGCTGGCAAGTCTATGTGGTCTTCTGCGCTTATGCCGTTTGCGCTGTTAAAGTATGTTTCTACGCTTCCAAAAGTGCCAGTCAAATATACAAATAGCGCGCCAGGCCCTTTTACTTTTGTTGCTGTTAAGCGTATTCTGTCGGACCTTTTCATGCTGTATGCGTTTGGCTTTATTACAGTTGCGCGACCTTCTTTTGTTGCGGTAGAAGGCGCATTTGATTGCAAAGATTGGCCTGACTTTTCTAGTTGGCTAGCTTGCTGTGAATTTGTTTTTGTTTTATTGAGATTGTTGAGCGAAGCTAACTCACCAGCCGCCGCCGAGGGCGATTCTTCCGCACGCTTTTGCGTATTTGCACTCGTAGCGCCTTGCGCGCTATGCGCTTCCTCGCTCGGTTGCGCAGCCATGCGTTCTGTAGCAAGCCCTAGCCAAATCGTGTCTAAAGACACGTCTTCTATCATCGGAATAATATCCGCCGCGTGCTTAACGCTTTCTTCCGCAAGTTGCACATTTGGCACGCCTTTTCGCAAGTTTGCGTCTAAAGCTGTAATTACTCCGTGTTCTTCAAGCATCATGTAATTGCTAAAAGCAACATCCGCGTACACAACGTCTCTAATCGAACGCAAACGCGGCTCGTACGAATGCGGATCCGCGTTGTCTGGCACAATCGCGCTAACGTTTGCTGCGTCTCCTGCAACATTCGCAACCATATCTCGCAAAACGCCCGTTGTTGTTACAACGTTAATTTTGCCAGATTTTGCGCTATTTGCGTGAAGTACACTATTAGGCGCACCGCACGCGCCCATCGGCAGCGCTGTCAAAACAGCTAAAGCAGCCGCAACAGCACGCATCGCGCTCTTTTTACCTACTAAATCAACGAATTTCATTAATTTTACCAACGTTTTCTACGCACTATTTCAAACCCATAAGCGCGCTAAATAAGCCCCCTGCAGGTATTAGTCCGCGTTTGCGTAGAACAAACAATCCAGCTGCGCAAGTTCCAGAAATCGTTGCAATTCCAAGGCTTAAAGCAGTGTATGCAACTACTGGCTTGCGTTGGAACAAGCCTATAATTCCACTAGGCTCTTCGCTTTTAACACCACTTTTAAGGCTTTGACTTAATCCTTTAATTCGCTTTGCGCCGTACTTTGATTGCAAGCCCTTTGACTTTCCTAAAGTGCTTCCAGAAAGACTTACAGACCTGCCAGTTTTGCCCGTTTTAGCAGACTTTGCAAGACCAGAGCCAGACCTAGAGCCAGCGCCAAAGAACGACGATCCTCCGCCAGAATAAGATCCAGCTAGCGCAGTTGAGCCGCCGTTATTATTGCCATTGTTGCCATTATTTGCATTTGCATTGGCGTTATTGACGTTACCATCATTCTGGACATCTTCCTGGCCATCTTCTTGGCCATCTACATCTTCATCATCATCATCACCATCGTCGCCATCTTCATCGCTTCCAGCGCTACAACTCATAGGCTTTTCCATTGGATCCACACCAATCGCAAAATGGAAATCCTTTGCAACTGTTTTTCCGTTAGCGCTTACAGCAAGACGAATCGTGTAGTATCCAGCTTTTGAAAAATCCCAATTCAAGTGCATATGCGTGTTTGCTGGAATAGTGTACGTGCGATTACCGCCGCTAGACATAAGCGTTTTCGCTTTTCCACCTAACGAACCTTGCAACCAAATGCGCACGCTACCTGGCCCTTTTACAGATTTAAGGCTGATTTTACTTGGCTTGTGTGGGCTTAAATTCTGGTTACTCCAGCCAACCCATGGTACGCTACCTTTTTGCGTTTGTGGCAGTCTCCACACGCTACCGTCTTTAGCTGATTTTCCAGCATAAAACACCACTTTGCTCGGGTCGCGCTTTACGTGGCTTCCAGTCACGTCTTCTTGTACTGCAAATCCTATTCCGTTACCAGTTGAATATGTTGCTAAATCAACGTGACCATGCTTTATTACCAGCTTATTTCCTTGTAAATCCTTAAATTTTGAGCATTTTTTACTTGACTTTTGCTTTTTATTTTTGGATTTAGATTCAGCTTCAGACTCGCCACTACCACTGTTTTCGCCATCTTCACTACCATCTTGATTGGAGCCATGATTTGCTAATCCATCTTTTGGTTTTGCACCAGGCCATGGCGTTACGTAAACTCTGTTGTTGTTTCCGTTTATGACTATCGAAGTGGAAGAATCTTCATCATCTTCATCTTCGCTATCTTCAGATTCTTCATCTTCATTATCGCTATCGGCGCCGTCTCCATCACTTTCGTCTGTATTCTGATTTTCGTGTTTATTTAATTCGCTATCGTCATCAGGATCTTTATCTTCTATATAAAAATATGCTCCAGTAGCATCACCTTGCATGTCTACATTAAACGTGTATCCTTGCGAATCTTTAAGTATTTTCCCGTCTTTTGTTTTAACTGTTACTTCTATGCACAACCCATATTGACCTGGTTTGGTAAACACCCAATTAACATGCAAATGCGTATTGTCGTTTCTATAAAACTTATGGGGAAAATCAGTATTAGGCGATCCTAAAACAGGTATTACCTTACCGTGAGCATCATTCTCATAAGCATACACCGCCCCGCCTTCTGGAATAGTCGCAGACTTTAAGCGAAACTTTACAGCGGAAACACTTTTACGAGGCAATGTTTGTGTTGTAAAGCCTAACCACAACTTGTTATTTTCCTGCACTTGAGGCAAAGCCCAAACATAGTCGCCACTGTTATTTTTAGGAAGGAAGCTTAATTCTTTAGCAAAATCAGATTTTTTTAATTTTGTGTTGCTTCCAAGCACAAATTCTATGCGATCAGAATTGTACCTAACACCGTTTTGGGGTACGCCTGGGAAATAATCTCCTTGCGTTCCCAACACAAGATGCCTGCTTTTATCCATATACACAGCAATGCCATCAGTGTGCCCCTCATACACCTTACACTTTTCGTATTGTTTGTCTGAATCCTTTGGCTTACCAGAATCCTTAGCTACAACAGCAGCTTTGCAAGCTTCTTCATTACTGGTTTTATTAGGATTATTGCTCTTTTTTGAATCCTTTGCATTATTCTGATTAGCTTTAGGCATATTGGAAGAATCATCACTACTTGGATCATCCCGATATACATTCTCGTCATCAGAATCTTCATCCTCATCGCTACTATTAACACTTTCTGTAGCAGCAGGCTCCTCTTGCGCAGCTTCACTCGCATATGCACTACCACAATTGCAGCAGCACATCGATGCCAAGAATCCAAAAGATATTATTGCGCTTATAATCGCGCTTATTAGTCTAAAGCAAATTAATGTTTTATTACGCATTGTTTTATTACTCAATGTTCTATTACGCATTGTTTTGTCCTAAATTATTAAAAATCGAAGTGTTTTGTTGCGTGTGGGAATCATGCTGATTAATCGCCATTTGGCGCGCACGCTTGCTCTTTACTACAGCGAATGCAATAAACGCAATAATTATGATTGTTAAAATCGCAAATACAATCATCACAATTTGCGCGATTGCTACAGTGTCGTCGGAGTTGGACTTATGCTTTTTTCTCGAGCCATTTGCAAATTTATTGCCATTATTGTTTTCGCTATTAGCTGCATTTTCGCTTCCATTTTCATCCACGTTTTCGCTGCCATTAGCCTCATCTTGCGCATCCGTTTGCGAAGCTCCGCCTTGATCTGCGCTACCAGCACTTGCGCTTGGCAAAGCAGCCTGCGCGTCCGTTTTATCTCCTACAGCAAAGTTAAGAACGCGAGTATCGCTTACAGCGCGGCCGTTTTTAAGCTTTCCAGAAAAAGTGAGCTTTACGTGGTAGATTCCAGGCTTAGAGAACACCCAATTTACATGCGTGTGCGCGTTAGCTTCAATCCAGCTGTTTTGTGGATATCCTTTAGTGCTATCCCATAATTGCTGTGGAGCATTATTGCCATTTTCCAAGTAAACATGCAATTTTCCAGGACCACTTACGCCATCAAGAGAAAGATTTGCTCCGCGGTCTAGCTCGTTTAGCACTCCGCCTTCTTGAGTGTTCCACCCAAGCCATGGAACGTCAGGATTTTGAGTTTGCGGAATCACATAAAGCTTTGTTCCTGGCTTTTCGCCAATAAAACTGTAGGTAGAATCGTTTGGCATTGGAATAATCGAGTTGCTGCCAAGCTTAAATACCACGTTTTCTGGGTCTCTCCAAACTGGCTCATCGCCAGTATCATCGCGGATTTTCATCTTCCAGTTGCCACTCGAAAGCGTTGGCCCAAAATCAGCGTGACCTGCTTGAATCATCACTGGCTGATTGCTTGTTACAGCATTCGCTGACCCAACAAGTGGAGATGGCATTAAAACTGTTGCAATCAACGTAATCGCCGAACATATTGCAGCAATAAACGCGATTGCTACGTGATTCTTATTTTTACTCATTTTTTATCCTTAAGTCCTAAATTTGATTTTGTTATATTAGTGTTTTCTAAAGTTTTGCGAGCGTCTTTCTACAACAGCTTTCTACAACAGCTTTATGCGTGGCTTCATCAAGAATGCGCCAGCTCCCGTTATTGCACACAAGCTCACGCTTGCAGTTCCAACAGCTGCTGCCACCCACTTTGTTTTATGGCTATTTTCTTCGCTATTTTCTTGCTCGTCGTCTAATTCACTGTCGTTATAATCGCTAGAATCATTAGAATCTTCGTGACTATTTTTTACCTTCTTGCTACTACTCTTAAGTGGCTTAGACTTTTTTATCACTTTAGATTTCTTTGACTTTCCAAAGCTGCCAAGCCCCGAGAATCCACCGCCTAATCTTCCTGATTTTCCAGCGTTAACAAGCGCTCCACCTTTACCAGTCACAGCAGCAAGCGGCGTTACACTCTGTATTTTGTTTCCGCTTTGATTTTGGCTTCCGCTGTTATCGTCATTTTCATCTAACTTTTTGTCGGACTTCTTGTCGGACTTATTGTCCAACTTCTTTTTATTCTTCTTGCGATTCTTTTCTAAATCGCTATTGCTGTTAGAATCTTCATTTTGACTATCTTCTACATCGGTTTTATCGCCATTATTTTCGTCATTCTCATCCGTTGCAGATTCATGACTCTTATTCTTCTTGCGATTCTTCGCATTCTTACGATTTTGCTTGCGATTCTTTGTGTTCTTGCGATTCTTATGCGCCCCAGAATCGCCAGCATCGCCAGCATCGCCAGCATTCTTATCCTTCTTTATGTTTACATTCCAATCGCAAAAATCGTCGTATCCAGCATTCCTATACAAAGTTCCGTCATCCAAAACAAGCGAAGCTCTAATAACAGCATCTTGCATAGTCTTATCAATCACTAAATCAAGTGTGCTTCCTTCTGCCATTGGTATGTTCTTAAACTCTTTTTCGCCGTCTTTTTTAATCATCCACCTGTATTTTTTGACTATGGATGTAGTTGGCTCTTCTGGATCAGACGCTACGCCTTTTACAGTAGGAACTCGTGGAGAAAATAGCTTAGCTTTTAGATGAACTTTTTCTCCTAAATTGACTTTGGACTTTCCGTATGCTTGCACTACTGGGCGTCCGTCAGCGCCATGATCTTCTACGACTATTGTTCCAAAAGCTCTGTCTCTATCGAAAGGATAGATTCCTTCCCCTGTTAGAATCACGCGAACTTTCATTCCGTTCATCGCAGGTTCGGCTGGCAGCTTTAGCCTTTCACCTAAGAAGCATGATGCAAATGTATCTTCTTGTTCGTCAGCCCTGTTTATGCACCATTCGTATGATGGTTTTTTTATTGTTCCGTCTTCAATCTCTTTTTTGAATCCTTCACGATACGTGTAAAGGTTCAATCCACCGCCTGGCTCATAGGAATGATAATGTGGGTGGCTACCCGTATTACGAATCCCTAGTATGCACAGATTGCCATCAGCGCAGTCGGAGTTTTCAGAAGGATCATCGTCTTTTGTGTTTGCATCCAAAACTGGAATTTCCGCTTTTCCGCGCTCTTTAACAACCGACTCATAAGGCACGGTATGATTATTACTTGCTTCAACAATAAAAGTATATTTGGCAGTATTAGTGGTTTTAGTTTCTTTCGTCGTCTTGTTTTTAATAACAGCGTACGCTTCTAATGTATAGGTTCCAGGCTCTGTAAATACCCAGTTTGTATGTTGATGTGTAACTTGAGATTGATGAATCACTCCTGGAAGCTCGAATCGGCTGCCTTCCTCTTTTTCATCATCTTTATCTTGATATTCAAATGATTTTGCTATGGATTCTTTATCCTTATTTTTTGCAGACTGCCATATTAATACTTTTGCACCTTTAGGAGCGATTACCTTTTGCACAACAATGTCTGCAGTTGCTCCATCTGGATTTTCTGCATCAACAGCGTATCTTGCTATAGACGTATCCCATCCTGGGAACAGCTCTTTATCTTGTTTATTACCAGATTCGTCTAAAAGCCAATAACCTTTTGATGCATCGAATGGTAACTTGTTTTTGTAATTATCAAAATCTTGCGTACTATATGATGATTTGCCAACCTTCATTGTTACATTTTCAGGCTTGTATAGCATAGAGTTGGCTTCAAAACCCATTATTAGCTTGTCATTGTGCATAAAAGGATAGAAGATGTCCATATGACCGTTTGACAGCACATCTTTTGCACTTGCATCATACTTATAGATAGTTTGCTCTTCATCCGCGTACGCAGGATTTGCAGCACTGAACCCCGATACCAGCACCGCAAACGCAAGCACCGCAACGCCGCACATCGCGAACGCGCGTTTTACCATATTCTTAATGACCTGAGTCATAATTACTTTTTCGCTCTCTACACTTCATCTTCTCTATTTCGCCTATTCGCGCTCTTCTTTCACGAATGACTATTGAAGATATCCATACAACGTGTATCAATAATAATAATGATTCTCATTAATAGTCAAGTCGACACTCCGATTAAACAAAAGCGCTGGCAGCTTAGAGCAACCAGCGTCGATTATTTAATGATTGATTATTTAATAATTATTTATATTTTTAGCTAAGATATTAGCCTTCTACAATATCTGCATTAAGGCAAGTCTTAAAGTGGCGCAAAGCCCACTCATGACCTTGTGGATCAAAGCTTGCGACTGCATCTTTGTGAACTACGATTTTGAATCCAAGATTATACGCGTCAACAGCAGTGTGAAGCACACAAATATCCGTGCAAACTCCCACCAAATGCAGCTCCTCAATATTACGTTCGCGAAGCTTAATCAGCAAATCCGTGCCATTAAACGACGAGTAGCGAGTCTTATGAATGTAATAAACGTTGCTTTTATCTTTATTCGCTTCGTAAAAATCGCCAAGCGTGCCATATAACTTCTGGCCATGAGTTCCAGCAATGTTGTGAGGTGGGAAAAGCTTAGTTTCAGGATGATACGGATCGTTTAGATGATGCGTGTCGATTGCAAAAACAACGAATTCGCCAGCGTCTAGAAATTCTTGCGATATCTCTGTAATTCGCTTCTCGAGCTTTTGTGCAGGCTCACCTACTGTAAGAGAGCCGTCTCTTGCAACGAAATCATTCGTATAATCAATGTTAATAAGAGCCTTTTTCATACATACTTCCGTTTTTAATTGTGTTAAAGCTACACTTACACACTACTCTTTACGCTAACAAGATTCTTTACACTAACATGTTTCAGCGCAATCGCACTACAGATTTGTTATATTTGCATCACGCGCGCGACGTTTGTAACGTTTTTTAGCTGATTTTCGTTACATTTGCATCATTGATGAGACAAATCTAAGCAAAGCGCTCAGTCAGCTCGTCGCGCGCTAACGACGCAACACGCTGATTAGAACTACAAACCACGTCAATCTTTTCCGCTTTTTGTACCAGATTCCACTCATTTTACGTACATTCTCGGGGAAAACAACATATTAAATAATAAAAAAGCGGGGAACAATCAAGTTCCCCGCTAGAAGAATAATGCGGCAGCGTGTTAGTCTCCCACACCCTATCGAGTGCAGTACCCTCACCGTATCAGGCCTTAGCTTCCGGGTTCGGAATGGGACCGGGCGTCTCACCTGAGCCATGACCACCGCAAAACTAGATTATACACTCGCTATAAGCGAGCGGCAAGCTGGCGGTTTGGGAACCGGACATGAACGCGAGCAACAAGAAGAACAATCATCAAAATCAACAACTTAACCATAAAATGACCGTTTAACACTCCATACTATCTAAGAGAATTAAACGATAAGCAATACAAGTAGTATCACAATCGCCCATTAGTACTGGTCAGCTCCACCCCTTACAGGGCTTCCACATCCAGCCTATCAACCACGTGTTCTACATGGGGGCTCACACACAAAGTGCAAGGAATGCTAATCTTGGAGCAGGCTTCCCGCTTAGATGCTTTCAGCGGTTATCCCTTCCAAACGTAGCTAACCGGCAGCGCCACTGGCGTGACGACCGGCATACCAGAGGTTCGTCCACCCAGGTCCTCTCGTACTATGGGCAGGTCTCCTCAACATTCCAACGAGCGCAGAGGATAGAGACCAAACTGTCTCACGACGTTCTGAACCCAGCTCGCGTGCCGCTTTAATCGGCGAACAGCCGAACCCTTGGGACCTGCTCCAGCCCCAGGATGCGACGAGCCGACATCGAGGTGCCAAACCATCCCGTCGATATGGACTCTTGGGAATGATCAGCCTGTTATCCCCGGGGTACCTTTTATCCGTTGAGCGATGCCACGTCCGTACGCCGGCACCGGATCACTATCTCCGACTTTCGTCCCTGCTCGACCCGTCAGTCTCACAGTCAAGCCCGCTTGTGCGATTACACTCAACACCCGATTGCCAACCGGGCTGAGCGGACCATTGAGCGCCTCCGTTACTCTTTAGGAGGCAACCGCCCCAGTTAAACTACCCGCCAGGCACTGTCCCTAACACGGATAACGTGTCGAGGTTAGACGCCAGATATGGAAAGAGCGGTATTTCACTGATCGACTCCACGCAAGCTAGCGCCCACGCTTCACAGCCTCCCGCCTATGCTACACGATCCACACCTAACGACAATACCAAGGTATAGTAAAGGTCCCGGGGTCTTTTCGTCCTTCTGCGCTTAACGAGCATCTTTACTCGTACTGCAATTTCGCCGGGCTCCTGGCCGAGACAGTGGGGAAGTCGTTACGCCATTCGTGCAGGTCGGAACTTACCCGACAAGGAATTTCGCTACCTTAGGATGGTTATAGTTACCACCGCCGTTTACCGGGGCTTAAATTCACCGCTTCACCGAAGCTAACGGATCCTCTTAACCTTCCGGCACCGGGCAGGCGTCAGAGCGTATACAGCGGCTTACGCCTTCGCACGCTCCTGTGTTTTTGGTAAACAGTCGCTACCCCCTAGCTTGTGCCACCCCCAACAGCTCAACAATGTGAAACCATATCACCATCAGGGGTCTCCCTTATGCCGAAGGCACGGGAGTAATTTGCCGAGTTCCTTGGCCAGGATTCGCCCGATCGCTTTGGTATACTCTACCAGACCACCAGTGTCGGTTTAGGGTACGAGCGGAATCACACCTCACGTTGAAGCTTTTCTCGGCAAGCAGGATCACCGGAATCAGCCATACGGCCTACCCATCACGCCTCAGCTTAAACATCCCCCGGATTTACCTAGGAGACAGCCCACACGCTTAGCCACGGAAAACCACCTCCGCAGCCGGCTACCTACCCGCGTCACTCCCACGCTAACCTACTACCGATACGCTCCCAACACTAAACCAGAAGAAAACCCCGAAAGGCAATCAACCAGAATAACGAAGGTTAGTACTCTCAGATTCAGTTCGAACGGTGTAACACCGGTACGGGAATATCAACCCGTTCATCCATTCGACTACGCCTGTCGGCCTCGCCTTAGGACTCGACTCACCCGGGGACGACGAACGTGGCCCCGGAACCCTTAGTCATTTGTCTGCATTCTCACTCCCGTATAGTCCACGACAAGTTCACACTGCCGCTTCACCCCATACAGGACGCTCTCCTACCCCGCGTGAAATAAATCACGCAGTCGCGTCTTCGGTGGCGTGCTTAAGCCCCGCTACATTGTCGGCGCGGAACCACTAGACCAGTGAGCTGTTACGCACTCTTTCAAGGATGGCTGCTTCTGAGCCAACCTCCTGGCTGTCTATGCGACTCCACATCCTTTCCCACTTAGCACGCGCTTCGGGACCTTAGACGACGATCAGGGCTGTTTCCCTTTTGACGACGGAGCTTATCCCCCGCCGACTCACTGCCATGATAAACCTAACAGGTATTCGGAGTTTGGCTGCTATTAGTACCCGGTATGGGCCCGCAAGCATCCAGTAGCTCTACCCCCTGTAAGCAATAACATGACGCTGCACCTAAATGCATTTCGGAGAGAACCAGCTATCACGGAATTTGATTGGCCTTTCACCCCTAACCCCAAGTCATCCCCCCAGTTTTCAACCTAGGTGGGTTCGGTCCTCCACACGGTCTTACCCGCGCTTCAACCTGCTCAGGGCTAGATCATCCCGCTTCGGGTCCAGGACATGCGACTAAAACGCCTTTTAAAACTCGCTTTCGCTACGGCTCCCCCACCCGGGTTAGCCTCGCCACATACCACTGACTCGCAGACTCATTTTTCGATAGGCACGCCGTCACCCCACAAAGAAGGCTCCGACGGATTGTAAGCGCACGGTTTCAGGAACTATTTCACTCCCCTCCCGGGGTGCTTTTCACCTTTCCCTCACGGTACTAGTACACTATCGGTCAGACAGGAATACTTAGGCTTACCCAACGGTCTGGGCAGATTCACGCGGGATTCCACGAGGCCCGCGCTACTTGGGAATAAACATAAAGAGACATCGCACGACCTGCTACGGGGCCATCACCCTCTACGGCTGGGAATTCAATCCCATTCACATAACACGATGTTTTATCACTCTCCTCAACCCCGTCAGAGGCTGAACAGTCAATCCCACGACCCCGAATACGCAACACCTGACGGTTATCACACGTACTCGGTTTAGCCTGATCCGCTTTCGCTCGCCACTACTCACGGAGTATCCTTTCCTGCAGGTACTGAGATGTTTCACTTCCCTGCGTACCCCCCACAAAAACTGTGGTGACCACCCATAACAGTGGCCGGGTCTCCCCATTCGGAAATCCTCGGATCAAAGCCCACTCGGCAGCTCCCCGAGGCATATCGCAGCCCGTCACGTCCTTCATCGGTCCTGTCTACCAAGGCATCCACCATACGCCCTTACCAGTGATACACCAGTAAAAAGCCTATCGCTTAACTCTCTAGACAATAAATCATCACACTAAACGATCACAAAACGATCAAGCGACTCCACCAAAATGGAGCCGGTTGAAATTGATAAAAGTAAAAACAAGCAAAACCAAAAAATAGTCTCACTATTCTTACTCGCGTCCACTATCCAGTTCTCAAACCACCAAACACCAAGAACACAAGCCAAAAACCAAAAAGCCTCAACCTGTAATCCAAGGGCCAGGACCGCAACCCCAAACAAAAAGGGGGGTGGCAATCCGGGAACCCAAAAGCATGCCCAACAAACTCACAAAACATTAACTATTGTTTTCCACACCAGTAACCACACTCAACCGAGCGTGCACAAAAACTCCGTAGAAAGGAGGTGATCCAGCCGCACCTTCCGGTACGGCTACCTTGTTACGACTTAGTCCCAATCACGAGCCTCACCTTAGACGGCTCCATCCCAAAAGGGTTAGGCCACCGGCTTCGGGTGCTGCCCACTTTCATGACTTGACGGGCGGTGTGTACAAGGCCCGGGAACGCATTCACCGCGACGTTGCTGATTCGCGATTACTAGCGACTCCGCCTTCACGTAGTCGAGTTGCAGACTACGATCCGAACTGAGACCAGTTTTAAGGGATTAGCACCATGTCACCATGAAGCAACCCGTTGTACTGGCCATTGTAGCATGCGTGAAGCCCTGGACGTAAGGGGCATGATGATCTGACGTCATCCCCACCTTCCTCCGAGTTAACCCCGGCGGTCCCCCGTGAGTTCCCGGCATAACCCGCTGGCAACACAGGGCGAGGGTTGCGCTCGTTGCGGGACTTAACCCAACATCTCACGACACGAGCTGACGACGACCATGCACCACCTGTGAACCTGCCCCGAAAGGAAACCACATCTCTGCAGTCGTCAGGCACATGTCAAGCCCAGGTAAGGTTCTTCGCGTTGCATCGAATTAATCCGCATGCTCCGCCGCTTGTGCGGGCCCCCGTCAATTTCTTTGAGTTTTAGCCTTGCGGCCGTACTCCCCAGGCGGGACGCTTAACGCGTTAGCTCCGACACAGAACCCGTGGAATGGGCCCCACATCCAGCGTCCACCGTTTACGGCGTGGACTACCAGGGTATCTAATCCTGTTCGCTCCCCACGCTTTCGCTTCTCAGCGTCAGTAACAGCCCAGAGACCTGCCTTCGCCATTGGTGTTCTTCCCGATATCTACACATTCCACCGTTACACCGAGAATTCCAGTCTCCCCTACTGCACTCTAGCCCGCCCGTACCCGGCGCAAACCCACCGTTAAGCGATGGGCTTTCACACCAGACGCGACGAACCGCCTACAAGCTCTTTACGCCCAATAATTCCGGATAACGCTTGCGCCCTACGTATTACCGCGGCTGCTGGCACGTAGTTAGCCGGCGCTTATTCGAAAGGTACACTCACCCGAAAGCTTGCTCCCAATCAAAAGCGGTTTACAACCCGAAGGCCTTCATCCCGCACGCGGCGTCGCTGCGTCAGGGTTTCCCCCATTGCGCAATATTCCCCACTGCTGCCTCCCGTAGGAGTCTGGGCCGTATCTCAGTCCCAATGTGGCCGTCCGCCCTCTCAGGCCGGCTACCCGTCGAAGCCTAGGTGGGCCATTACCCCGCCTACAAGCTGATAGGACGCGACCCCATCCCATSCCACTAAACACTTTCCCAACAAGACATGCGTCAAGTTGGAGCATCCAGCATTACCACCCGTTTCCAAGAGCTATTCTGGAGCATGGGGCAGGTTGGTCACGCATTACTCACCCGTTCGCCACTCTCACCAACCAGCAAGCTGGTCGGATCCCGTTCGACTTGCATGTGTTAAGCACGCCGCCAGCGTTCATCCTGAGCCAGAATCGAACCCTCCACGAAAAACTTCAATGAAGAGCCAACATAAGGCTCCAATATAAAAGAAAAAGACGAGACATTCTTTAAGGAAAGAACATCCCAACAAAAAACCTCACCATCATTTAACCATCTCTCAGGCACCCCACAATCTGTGAGGCTGACAATGAACTGGCAATAATTAACTAAATAAGTAGTACAGACACGCTCTTGAGTTCTCAAACCACCACCACACCAGCCGGCCCATCAACCTCAACCGAGGAGAACCAGCCGCGCTGAGCAGCAAGAGATAAACTTACACCAAACCCCACCAAAACGCAAACCAACACCAAACAAACACCACAAAACCATTGAAAACAAGCCAAAACATCGGCGTGTCGAAAAC
>QWCD01027791.1_pt1 | contig 22159 bp, 18 predicted proteins | sample 1972461 | NCBI WGS metagenome assembly QWCD01 (sample SAMN09866717, study PRJNA288562) | Human vaginal metagenome isolate term4_vaginal, whole genome shotgun... | isolation source: vagina | host: Homo sapiens | place: USA: California | reverse complement strand
TCATCGATTTGAATTACGCGAATTCCAGCACGCTCCAAGTCCAAGACTTCATCTCGAATAGCAAGAGCAAGCTGCTGAGTTTGCTCTTCGTGCGTAATATCTTCGCGAGGCCAAGACCAGTTAAGAATCGTAACAGGCCCCGTTAGCATGCCTTTCATGACATGGTTTGTGCGGCTTTGAGCATACGCACTCCACTCTACTGTGATTGGCTGCGCTCTAGAAACGTCGCTCCAAACGATTGGAGGCTTTACGCATCGAGTTCCATAAGACTGCACCCAAGCGTTTTTTGTAAACTTAAATCCGTGCAAATGCTGGCCAAAGTATTCAACCATGTCGTTTCGCTCAAATTCGCCATGTACAAGAACGTCTAAGCCAATGCGCTCCTGGTGTTCTATGCACTCGTCTATTTGCTTGGCAATAAACGCGTTGTATTCTTCTTTGTTAATTTCGCCTTTTCTATAAAGCGCTCGAATCGATCTTATTTCTTTTGTTTGAGGGAAGGATCCGATAGTTGTTGTAGGCAAATCAGACAATCCTAATGCTTCTTTTTGTAATTTTTGACGCTCCGCGCGAGATGGCTTTCGCTCAAAATCTTCTGGCTTAAGGCTTGCGATTCGCGCTTTAACATTTTCGTCTACTTTTACTCTAGACCCATCGAATAATGCCTGATTTTGCGCTAATTCCTTGCTATTTTTTAGCTCATCATCATTCAAAACGCAAAGCTTAGCGATTTCGCTTACTTCCTTCAGCTTTTCTACAGCAAACGCAAAATGCTTTAATACGTCTTCGCCAAGCTCTTCTCCATCCGTACTAAATGGAACATGTAAAAGCGAGCATGCAGTGGAAACAGCTATGCGATTAGTAACGTTTTTTTGCAAAGCATCTAGCAAGCCAAGGCTTTGCGCGTAATCATTTTTCCAAATGTTTCTGCCGTTTACAACTCCTGCAAAAATAGTTGTTTTCTCGTTTACTCCATATTTTTGCAAAGCTTCAAGGTTTTCTTCTTTGCCTTCTACAAAATCTAAGCCAATTGCATCAAATGCCAAATCGTTTAGTGTTTTGTACGAGTCTAAAATATTGCCAAAATAAGTGTTAAGCAAAATTTTAACGTTTTCAGCATTATCCGCGCTTTCAAATCTGCTTTGAAGAATCGGATTATATAAGTCGCTAAAAATCCTTAAATCTCCATCTTCTTTATCTAAGCACAAGTATGGTTCGTCGAATTGCAACCATTTTGCTCCAAGACTTGCAAATCGTTTTACAATATCGCAATACGCGTTTGCTAATGCTTCAATCGTCTCTTTGTTTGCTTCTAATTCTTGTGCTTGCGGGGTGCGCGCTAGTTTTAAGAAGGTGTATGGTCCAATCAACACTGGTTTTGTTTCAATTCCGAGTGCTTTTGCTTCATTGAACTCGTCGAATGGTTTTGTGCCAGCTAAATGCAAATCTTGCGGATTTTCTACTTCGGGAACAATGTAGTGGTAGTTGGTTGTGAACCACTTTTTCATTGGAAGCGCTGTTACGTCTCCGCGTTCACCTTGATATCCGCGTGCGATTGCAAAAAGCGTATCTTCTGCATTTTCAAACTCTAGATTCTTGTACCGTTCTGGCACTGCACCAAGCAAGATTGCTGTGTCTAGCATTTGATCGTAATAGCTAAAATCATTACTTGGTATAAGTTCTATTCCAGATTCTGTTTGGATTTTCCAATGCTTTTTGCGCAAATCTTTTGCAACTTGTCTTACTTCTTCTAGAGTTGTGTCTTTTTTCCAATAGCGTTCAATAACTTTTTTAAGCTCGCGATTTGCGCCGATTCGTGGGAATCCCTGTACGGACGTAAGAACAGTATGCATATATCCTCCAAATAATTAACAACCTGATTCAGCCTAGCAAACATTTGGCTTAATGAGGTCATTAGCTATTTGGGGGTGTCGTTATAACCTAAACTTATATGCAGATTTATGCAGATGATTCGTGTGGATTTTATGCAAATTTTATAAGGATTTTATGCAAATTTATGCGTATTTTACTATTCAAAATCCTTTGGGGTTATAATTCCCAACGCTTTAGCTCCTCGCAAACCGCAAGATGCAAAAGGTACGTCGGATACTAAAACAATAATCGAAGCATTAGCTAACCCGAGTCGCATTGTTCCTAATATATCAGGATCTGAATCTGGAGAAGAAAGCCATTGCGCAGCCATCGACATTGTTGGCTCATGACCAATAATCATTGTTATTCTAGAATCGCTCCTAATCGCACAAAGCTCATCCATTACAGACTGCATTCCGCCATCATATAAGCTTTTTCTTGACGCTACTATTGGAGAATCTCCGAACTTTTTAAGCATTTTGTGCATCGTTTGTTCGGTGCGATTTGCACTTGAACAAATAATGTAGTCTGGAACAAGCTTTAGAGATTGCAAACCTTTTGCCATTATTTTTGCTTGTTTTAAACCTTTATCGCTAAGGTCCCTTCCCCAATCGTCTCCCATTGTTGGCGGCTGTGCTTTTGCGTGGCGCATTAGTAGCAGCACATATTTTGCGTGCTTTACTTTTTTAACGATTTTTTTGATTGACGCCGCCATTTTAATCTCCTCAGTCTTCAGTTAAGCCTTATCAGGCTTTGGATTTGAGTTAGGTAATTGTGCGATTTGCAAATCTAAATCTCTAAGGACTTTTCTAAGCTTTCTATCGGATATATCTCTAAGAGACAAGTCTTCTAACTGTTCTGCGCGCTCTTCGGGAGTTAAGTCATCAATATCGCTAACAGTATCTTTTGTAGCACGATCGCGCTTTTTTAACGCATTAAATCCTTGCGCCATTGCGCGCGAAATAACCAGAAAACCAGTATGACCTATCATTGCGTGATCTGGTCTAACTGCTAAATCTTGTGCTTTCCAAGTTCTTTCTAAAGTTTCTTGAATCTCTGGTTCTGTCCAAACTCCCGAAGCTCGCAAACTTTGTGCCATTCTAGACATTTGCGTTGTAGTTGTTACGTACGCAACCAATACTCCACCTGGAGCAATAACTCTATAAGCCTGTTCAAGCCTGTTCCAAGGGTCAAGCATATCTAGCATAATGCGATCAAAATAGCCTTCTGGAAGAGACTTTGCTACTGAGTCAAAATCTCCAGTTAAAAGATTCCACCATTCTGGTTTTTCGCCATAGTAAATTGTTGCGTTTAGTTGCGCGATTCTAGCAAAATCAGGTCTAAGCTCTATTGTTGTAAGCTCACCAATTTGACCAACAGCGTCTAAAAGACTTAAGCTCATCGCGCCAGATCCTGCTCCCGACTCTAAAACACGCATTCCAGAGCGAATATCTCCTAAAGAAATCACTTGTGCAATATCTTTTGGATACATGATTTGAGCGCCTCTTGGCATAGATAAAACGTAATCCGCCAATCGCGGACGCATAACTACATAATCCCATCCGCCTATTGCGCGGGCTGCCATCCATGGCTTGTTTGATTCTTTAGATGCGTCAAGCTGCTTATTGCTACGCTCAAAATCACGTTTTGTGCTAACTGTTGTTACTACAACACCTTGAGTTTTGCCAATAACATCGTCGTGCAAAATAATGCCGTGTTCGGTTTGTGTAACTCCGCCTTTAGTAAGCTGTGCTGTGATTCGCTTGCCTTTTCTATCGGTGAATTGGATTTTTTCACCAACTTGCAAAACTCCTCTACGTGCATAGCTTTCGTACACAAAACACCTCACTTATCTTCAGAACGACTTTTACTATTATAAGCTAACGGTTGTAAGTGGCATTGCTGAATCGATTGCAAAATCTGGAGCAGACGGACGAACGCCTGCTTCCACCAAATTTACACCAAGCATTGCCACCATTGCTCCGTTATCTGTGCAAAGCTTAAGCTCTGGCAAACGAACTTCGATTCCATGCTCTTTGCCTTGCTCTAAAAGATGTTCTCTAAGTTGCGAGTTTGCAGAGAATCCGCCACCAATCAACAAAGTTTTTGAACCGTATTGCTCGCAGCCCATCATAGCTTTGCGAGAAAGAACATCCGCAACAGAGTTTGCTAAAGATGCGCAAACGTCGTCAACTGGTATTTCTAAGCCTTGTGCTTGTCGAGCTTCCACCCAACGCGCAACAGCTGTTTTTACTCCCGAAAAACTAAAGTCGTAAGGATGCTCTTTGCCAGAACGACCTTGCGTAAGTCCTTGCGGAACCTTCAACGTATTTGGATCCCCAAGGCGCCCGTGCCTGTCAATATGCGGGCCTCCTGGGTAAGGGAATCCAAGCAATCTAGCTACTTTATCAAAGCATTCGCCAGCTGCATCATCTAATGTTGTTCCAACAACATCTATACTGCGCGCAATGTTATTAACATGCAAAAGAGAAGTGTGACCACCCGAAACTATAAGCGCTAGAACGTCTTTAGGCACATCGCCGAATTGCAATTGCGTTACTGCAATGTGTCCAATAACGTGGTTTATTCCATAAATCGGCTTTTTTGCTGCACTTGCTAGTGCTTTAGCGCCCGAAACTCCAACAGCTAAGCATCCTGCTAATCCCGGACCTGCACTTACTGCTATAGCGTCAATATCGCTTAAATCCATATTTGCATCTGCTAATGCTTTTGAAACAACTGGCACGAATGCTTCTGCATGCGCGCGTGATGCGATTTCTGGTATAACACCACCGTAGCGTGCGTGTTCTTGCATTGAGGATGCTACAACGTTAGAAACTAATGTTCTTCCTTTAACGATTGCGGCTGCTGTTTCATCGCAAGTTGATTCAATGCCTAAAACTATTGGCTCGCTTGTTTTATTCATTGTTTCGCTCATTATTATCCTCACTTTTAGCGCTGTTATAAGCTTCGCTAGATTCTTCTAAATTTTCTAAATCGTCTAAGTCGTCTATTTGTGCGCACATTGTATATGCGTCTATTCCTTCTGGCATATAGTATCTTTTTCTTAATCCCATTTTTGTAAAACCGAATTTTTCATACAGTTTTAGCGCTGGATTGTTATTTACCCTAACTTCTAAAAGCATTCGTTTTGCGCCTATTGATTTTGCATTTTCAATCATAGTTTTTAGAAGATTGCTTGCAATTCCTCGCTTTTGATATTCTTTTGCAACACCTATTGTCATTATTTGAGCGTCGTCGCCATCAAACCAAAATCCCGCATACCCAGCTACCGTATTTGTGTTTAGATCAACATCTGCATAATACGCGCGCATTGGTGCTTGTAACTCTTGCAAAATCATGTTCTTGTTCCAGCATCCTGGTCCAAACAAGTCTGCTTCGATTTTTGCAATTTGAGAAACTATTGCTTCATATTTTGCATAATCAATTTTCTCTATTGCGCAGCTTTGACTATTTGATGCACAAGCTGGATATTTTGAGCGAGTTATGTCTACAATCATATGTGTACTTCGCTTGAATCCTATTTTTCCGCCACTTTTGTAGCAGCGCCAGATCCCAAAACGTGCTTCAACGGGTTTGGAACAGATACGTCTGGTCTTCTTAAATAAAGCGGTTCAATAACGTCTTTTTGACTTGCGCACAGCTTAAATATCTCTAATCCTTTTACGCCTAAATCAAGAGCACTCGCCTCTGTAATTAAGCATATATTCCCGATTTTCTTCCAATCTTCAGCGTATTTTTTAGCACCATGGCCTGCAACGCAAACGCAATAATCGCAAATATTATTTGATTCAAAATATTGATTTACTCTTTCAACAATATTTGCAGGATAATCAATGTCCATTTCTATTACTGCACAACCACTATCGTCATATAAACTCATATAAACTTGGCGTCTTCTAGCGTCATTTAACGAAAGAACATACGTGTGTTTAGCTACGCAAGATTCATTATTTTCGACTATTTCACTATTAGAGATAACGCCATCTTTAAGCGATTCTTCAAAAGCGCCAGAACGAATCATTAAACTTTGTGGAAGCAAACTGTTGCATCCTAGAATCTTTGCGTTATTCGCAAAAGCAATCGCCTTAGCTGCAACCAACCCAGCTCTTAAACCTGTAAAAGGAGCAGGGCCTACTCCAACTACAATCTCGTCTATTTGATTAAGCTCTAGATCAGCATTTTTTACTGCAAAATCAATGTTTACTTGCAACTTTTCAACATGTGTACGCGAATCCGTTTCCACTATTGGCTTATAACCTACAACTCCAACTGTTGAACCATATGACGTATCTATAATCAGCGTATTGCTCATTTTTGTTCCTTAAATTAACCAACCAATTTAGCTTACTCTTAATCAAGAATTTTTAAGCGATCGCACCAGTCTCCTCCGACTGGAACAAGCGTTACAACGCGCTTGCCTTCACTTGTAAACTCATTTGACTTTTCTTTATCAATCGGTCTATCAATATGAATTTCAAGACGAACATCAGCAAGAACACCAGCCATCTGTTCTCCCCACTCCATAAGCACAACAGTTCCCTCTCCTGGTTCTTCCAATGCTTCATCTAAACCTAAAGATTCAAGCTCATCTAAAAGCCTAGAAACAGTGTCTTGCCCTGGAGCATAATCTTTTCCACCAAGCCTATAAGCATCTACATGAATAAGATTCGCAACTTTTCCATCAGAAAATGTGCCTTTTAGCTCTCTAGCAATAGTAAAAGTCGGGGAAACTATCGGATCTTTTATTCCCAAGCCCTGTCCAAAACCTTGCGCGAACGTTGTTTTTCCAGCACCAAGTGGACCAGAAAGCAAAATAACATCTGTCTCATGCACTATTTTTGCAATAGTTTTTCCAAGATCTCGCATACACGAATCAGTTGGAATTACTAGCTTTTTGATATTATGATTTTCCAAAATTACACACTTTCATATTAGACTTTTAACGCTCTATGTTTTAACACTTTATGCTTTTAAAATTTTCACATTAACGCCCACGACAAGCAATCATGCTAATGCATTTTTCTAAAGCGTAATCAGCATCACTTGTTCCGCCTTTGCATTGCTCATCTGCCCACGCTAAACATTTAAAACACTTACGAATCCCATCATCATTCCATCCACCTAAATCCCTCATAGCCATTTTTAACGCCCAAGGGTTAACTTTTGCTTGAGCATTAGAAATTTCCCCGTTTTTAACAGCTATAGCCTTTGTAATTATTCGCATTTTTGCAGCCAAAGACCCAATCAATGCTATAGCATCAACGCCTTGTAAAATCGCTCTTCTTGATGCAAGAATAGCTTGAGCATAGTTACCTTCTGCAGCTTTATCTGCTACAAAAAATCCAGTTACTTGCGGATCCGATATTAAATATTGGTCAACTATTTTTAATGTGATTGGGTTATCTTCAAAATCAAAGCACAATTGAGAACAAAGAGCCGCTAATTGATCGGTTTTCCCACCTAAGACTTCTGTTATGCGTCCAGCTGCTGCAGGCTCTATACTACGATTTTGCCTTTCAAAAAGACTTAGCACAAAATTCAATCTTGCATCATCTTTTTTAAGATCTGGTACAGTTATTTTACTTGCTCCAGCTTTTTCAAGTTTTGTAACAATTGACTTTCCTTTAACACCTCCTTCGTGGCGCGCAATAACCCAGTAATCATTGTTATTAGATTTAGATTCTCTAGTACAAAACTCTATTATCGCTTCAACTAAATCTTCATTAGCTTGTTCAAGATTATTAATAACAACAATTGTTCCGCTAGAAAAAAGTGATGGTCCTGTAGCAGTTATAAAAGCATATTTATCGGCATTTAATGCGTCTAAATTTATAACATCTGCATCTGGGTAGGAGCCTAATATGCGAGTTTTTAAGTCGCGCGCGTTTAGATCATTTAAATACGCATCACCGCCAACCACAACTGTAAATGGCGCAAATTTTTTTAACGCTTGCATACGTACTCCTTAAGAATATTTATATTCTCACGATTTAACTAACGCGAATATCCTTGTTTTTATTTAATCCGCTTAATTTTGCACGCCTATTAATTGTACAAACTATATAAAACTTAAAACACTTAATCATTCAAAAAGTTTTGTTGAATCATTTATAAGCTGCTTAAAACGATTTGACTTAACTTGTAAAAATATACTTAAACTATTATATGATTCACTTTTTCTAAAATATTTATTTATGATAAGTACTAATAAAAAGATAGCGAATTCAGCAAACGCAATTAGCCACGCACCTAAAGATCCATTAACCCAAGGTATTGTTCCAATTTGTAAATCTCCCAAATACCATGCGCAATTTGCCATAATGTTTGTTCCAAAAGATGAAATTGTGGCAAAAATCAGAGAAATAGAATAACTCCAATTAGCGCATATAAGCGAAAGCAGACCAAATATTGTTGCAAAATCAACAAAAGGTGCAACAATTAAATTCGCTATAACAGATATAAAAGATACTTGCGGTTGCATTAATATTTGTACAGGAAGCGTAAAACACTGTGCACACAACGTTATGCTTAATGCGCTTGCAAGACTAGACGGCATATATCTTAAAAAGATTCTTCTTAAAGACATTCCACAAACAATTATTCCAAAAGTTGCGCAAACAGAAAGAGCAAACGAATAATCCCATGCATATTTTGGACAAATAAAAAGAACACTTATAACAGTTATACTTAAAGCACTAGCAGACTGGTATTGTCTAGAAAACATTAATGCCCCGGCAGAAATTAAACCCATTATAAGCGCTCTAAGAACCGATGCTGACGGATACACAATACACGATAAAAGAATATGACCACAAGCTTCAAATATTGCGCTCACTACTCTTGGCAAAAGCAAAAAAGCACATGTCTTACGAATAACACAAGATAAAAGCAAAAAATGTCCTCCAGAAACCGCCATAAGGTGCATTATTCCAGCTATTTTGAATCTTTGTTTCATAGTATTCGCATAAGTGCTATCGATACTAACTTTTCGTAAATCTTCTACATCACTTAAATGCTCTTGTCCCAAAAGTCCTACAGTAAGACCAGGAACAAGCATTTGACCCTGTTCATCTAAAGAACTAGTCACATTGTAAAATTCTTTCCACAATGTATTTAGTAATGTCTTAAAAAGATTAGCTTTTTCAATAACTTCTACTTTATATAATTTCGTTTTATCTGTTTTGTTTGCTTTAGGAACTTGAATGTCTATCGCATGAGAGTCAAATTTTGAAATCGAAATTTTTCCAAAACTACTTATCTTGTATCCGTAGTTCATTATTTTGCAATCTGGATTAAAAGCGTAAAGTTTAGCAGACACAAAGCTTTTACTCCTACTAATAACTTTTTCTTTATCCATAATTTCAATCTGTTTTACATTCACGTTTAATACGCAATCCCCCTTAAAGGATTGCGATACTCTTGGAGGAGACGTTATATCCATAAGCAATCTGATGGATTGAACATCGTTTTTTCTATTAAATTTATATTCTGTATCACTTTGCTTTAGATCTTTAATAGCATTAAAAACAGGGTCCATATGTTCTATGTTTAGAATAATTGAACACATTATAAAAGCTGCTAGAAACGTACAAAAACTTGTTAAAAAAGCATGCTTGTATCCTATTATTTTTAATTTTTTAATTAACTCATAAAACTTTGATTTTATGCGACTTTTGTAATCAGTTGTATTCTTTAAGCGGCACGTAAAAATGCAATTTCCCATTGAAAAAATAGTATAAAAGCACAAAAGAGCAAATGATAATATTGCGATTATCATACAGAAAAAATCTTGTTGTGAATCAACTATAAATCGAGCGAATAAGCAACCAAACCATACGCTAAACGCAATAGGAACAAGCCTAAAATCTTTGTTTCCATTTTCAAGATCCCAATATAATTCTTTCATTTTCCAACCTTAAAAATCACATAAATTTACTTAATGCAGATTGCTGATTTAAGTTTTAAAAAAGTCTTTTGCCCAATTCCTTTAACTTGCATAAGATCTTCAACCCGCTTAAAAACACGCAACTTTTTACGCATATCTAATATTCTTTGAGCCATTTTTGGCCCTATACTTTTTAGAGTTTGTAATTCTTCCAACCCTGCTGTGTTTATATTTATGCAACCGCTTTTATCTTTGTTGACACTATTATTTTTGCTTATATCATTTTCATTAATTTTGTGCGTGCTATCACTAAAATCTTCATTTTTATTTTTAACAGTTAAATCTTTAGTCTCATTTGTATGTAAGTCTTTTTTAGAATCCTCTTTAGAATCATTGCTATATTCATCATCATCTTTATTATTTGATTCAAATTTTTTACTTAAAGATTTAACTTTAGATTCTCTCTGTGCTTGATAAGAATAAATCTTGTTATAAGTTCTAGATTGACATATGAGCATGGTTAAACTTGATGCTAAGAATACTACGAGAATTAGCATAATAGACAAAGCATGTACTGGTTTTATTCGTAATCTAACGAGATTTCTTGTTTCAAAATTATTTCGTTTATTAAGATTATCAATATTTGAAGCAGAATCTTTTGAGCTTATGCAAAAATCAGCAAGCTGATAATCTATAGAATTGTTTTTCTCTTGTGCCAATATGCGATTTTTAGAATCATCATTCAAAGTATTTTGCAAATAATTTGAATTTTCATAATTATTATTTAAAGCATCAATAGCTGCCAATCTTTCTAGAACGTTACTATTGTTTTTGTTCATTTTAACCACCTCCTTCGTTTCAGACTATTTATTTTTGATTGTTAAATAAAAAAAAAAGATGCTTACCTCCACTATTAAATGAAGATAAGCATCTTTCAAGTAAAATTAACCAATGTGGTTAAAGGCTATTTTGCCTAGAAAACATTGAGTTTCAGCTTTCATCTGGCACAATAGACACAATCTTTGGTGCTTTCACGATTACCTTGCGCGGCTTCTTTCCACCCAAGCGATCAGCTACGGCCTCTAAAGCAAGCTTTTCAAGCTCACTAGCATCAATATTCGGGTCAACTTCAAGCTTTGCGCGAACCTTGCCCTTGATTTGCACAACAGCTGTAACAGTATCCGCACCAACGTAGCGGGAATCTTCAACTGGCCAATCTGCGTGAGCAATCGACTTAGTATGTCCAAGCTTGCTCCACATTTCTTCACAAATATGCGGTGCAATTGGAGAAAGCATAAGAACAAGCGGCTCAACTGCTGCGCGAGGCACGTGAGGCAGAGACGTTAAGTGATTATTCAACACAATCAGCTTAGCAATCGCAGTGTTTGGACGCATTGCTTCCATTTCTACAGTTACTTCTGCAATCGTGTTGTTAAGAAGCTTTAGCGTCTTTTCGTCCAAAGCATCTTCTGTTACTACGCAAGCGCCAGTTTCTTCGTTTACAACGTTACGCCACAAGCGTTGCAAGAATCGCATGCCTCCAACAACGTTACGCGTATTCCATGGGCGAGACTCAGAAAGTGGACCCATGCTCATTTCATACAAACGGAACGTGTCTGCACCGTAGTTTTCGTACATGTAGTCTGGAGTCACAATATTCTTTAGGCTCTTACCCATCTTTCCAAACTCGCGATTCACGGTTTCGCCGTGCCAAGTAAATGTTGGCTCACCAGCGCCGTTATTAGCGCCTTCCTCAACCTCATCAGCTGGCACGTACTGCCCGCGCTCATCCGTGTAAGCGTAAGCCTGAATCATACCCTGGTTAAACAAGCGATGGAAAGGCTCAGCAGAATCAACGTAACCCAAGTCGTAAAGCGCCTTATGCCAGAAGCGCGAGTAAAGCAAGTGCAAAACTGCATGCTCTACGCCTCCAACATAAAGGTCAACGCCTCCAGAAACATGTTCCTTGCCTGGTCGATTCGTACCCATCCAATAGTCGTATTCGTCGCTGTCAACCATATGCTCAGCGTCGTTTGGATCCAAGTAACGCATGTAATACCAGCATGAACCAGCCCAGTTTGGCATAGTGTTGGTGTCGCGATAGTAGGTTTTTACACCGTCACCAAGATCAAGCTGAACTTTAACCCAATCCTCGTTTCGGCTCAAAGGTGCTTCAGGCTCAGAATTTGCGTCGTCTGGAGCGTAAGTTTTTGGCTGATAATCTGGAACGTCTGGCAATGCAATTGGAAGCTCACTATCCGGCACAAGGTGAGCAACACCATCCTCATCATAAACGATTGGGAATGGCTCACCCCAGTAGCGCTGCCTAGAGAACAGCCAATCGCGAAGTCTGTAAGAAACCTTACCAACGCCTACGCCTGCTGCTTCAAGCCAAGTCGTCACTTTTTTAATAGCTTCATCTACGCGCAAACCGTTAATAGACAAAGCGTCACCGAGCTTATAAGTATGCTCCACAGAAGAGTTAATAACAATTCCATCGTGAGAAACAAACGGAGCTTTGCCATCATAATCTTCTAGCTTTTCGACAGAATCAGGCAAAGGCTTAACAGTGTAAATTACAGACAAGCCGAAAGCTTTAGCAAAATCATAATCGCGCTGGTCACCGCCAGGAACTGCCATAATTGCGCCCGTTCCATAACCCATAAGCACATAATCTGCAACAAACAGCGGAAGTTTTGCTCCAGTTACAGGATTAATTGCGTAAAGACCAGTAAACAAACCAGTTTTTGCACCAGCGTCTTCCGTACGATCTTTAGCGGTTTTAGCGCGAGCTTGAGCCTGATACTCTGCCAATCCTTCCTTAAGGCTTGCGTAGCCACCCTTCCAGCTTTCTGGAACGCTAGCTTCCCACGCTTCTGGAACGTGCTCAAGAATCGGGTGATCTACAGAAACAACAGCAAAAGTTGTACCAAAAAGCGTATCTGGACGAGTAGTGTATACTTCCAAATCGCGCATTTCACCATCTGCACATTCAACTTCAAAATGCACGGAAGCACCGTGAGATTCGCCAATCCAGTTTCGCTGCATAAGCTTAACTTTTTCTGGCCAATCAATAGTATCCAAATCTTCAACCAAGCGATGAGCATAAGCTGTAATTCGCATGGACCACTGACGAAGATTGCGCTGGAATACTGGGAAGTTTCCGCGCTCAGATTTACCTTCTGCAGTAACTTCCTCGTTTGCAAGCACAGTTCCCAATCCTGGACACCAATTTACAGGAGACTTAGAAATGTAAGCAATGCGGAAGTCATTCAACACATCCGCTTGCTCTACTTTATTGAGCTCTTCCCACTTTTTGTCAGCAAAACCAGGAATTTCGCGCTTTGCGCTCTTAAACTCATCAACTAACTCAGCAATTGGTCGAGCAGAACCTTTACCGCCATCTTTGCGTACAAAATCAGGGTCATACCAAGCGTCATAAAGCTTCGAGAAAATCCATTGAGTCCAACGAACGTAGTTTGTATCAATAGTTGCAAAAGATCTACGATCGTCAAAGCTCAATCCCATGCGATGCAACTGCCTGCGCATATTTGCAATATTTGCCTCAGTAGTAATGCGAGGATGCTGACCTGTTTGAACAGCATATTGTTCTGCAGGAAGTCCAAAAGCGTCGTAGCCCATCGCGTGAAGAACATTCTCACCCTTCATACGGTGATATCGGCTCACAACATCCGTTGCCAAATATCCAAGAGGATGTCCAACATGTAAGCCCTTTCCAGAAGGATAAGGGAACATGTCCATTGCAAAGAAAGAAGGACGGCCACAAGCCAATCTGCCTTCGCCATCCTTCAAATCGCCCTTAACATTAGCAGCCCAGAACGTGCCTTGCTCGTCCCAAGTCTTTTGCCAGCGCTGCTCAATATCTTGTGCGAGCTGCGCATTGTAACGAAAAGCTGGCTCAGCAATAGTAGCTTTATTGTCAGCTGTTGAATACTGTTGATCGTTGTCTTCCATAAACAAGCACTATAGCGACTCATATCGTCAATTTGCAACACTTTTTACAACTTTTATCCATATTTTATTGTGTTTTTTGAAAGTTTTAATGCACAATTCACAAAATACTCTTATTTAGCGTTTTTCATGAAAATCATTACTACAATTGTTTTAAACGTTCAACATAAGATTTTATTAAGAATAATGTGATTTAACGAGGTTAGTTATGAAGGTATCAAAGAACACACTTTTATTAATCGCATGCATTGTATGGTGTTTTGCCGGATTCAACATTCTTAGGATTGGTATTATTGCTTACTCAAACTTTTTATCTCCTATTAATTTCGCTTTATCTTTAGCTGTTTTTGCAATATTCCAAGTGTTTATTTTCGGAAAACTTGTTAAAAAACATACTGCTAGGATTAACGCATACAAAGAAAACAAGCAATTTTTCCTTAAATTCTTTGACGATAAATCTTTTATAATCATGGCTTTTATGATGACTTTTGGAATTGTTCTTCGTGCAACAAATATAGCTCCAGAACAATTTATAGCCGTATTTTATACGGGATTAGGTTCTGCTCTTACTCTAGCAGGATTGCTTTTTGGGTATCATTTTGCTAAAACTGCATGTCCGCGTTACAAAAACACTCATACTATGCAATAGCGCTTACAAACACTTGTAACAACATCAACATTACTAAGAAATATTTGACTATCACTCTACGTAAGGAAGTTACTATGAACCATGTTATGAAACGTTATATTAATACGTCTTTGTTGTATGCTGTCTTCGCCATGATTGGCGGCGTCTTTTATCGCGAATTTACAAAATTTAATGCTTTCCATGAAAAGACTGTGCTTGCTATAGTTCACACACACTACTTTATGCTTGGAATGGTTGTTTTTCTGTTACTCATACTATTTGAGAAAAACTTCAGTTTTAGTAACGAAAAAACTACGAGAATCTTAATAACTTATCATATTGGACTCAACCTAACAGCAGTAATGATGATTACTCGTGGAATTGCACAAGTAATGCGTCTACATCTCAGTCCATCTATAGATTTTTCCATAACTGGTTTAGCAGGTATCGGACACATCCTACTTGGCGTAAGTATTGTACTAATCTTATTGCAAATTAAACGCAGCATCGCTCATTGTGCTAATACTTCATTAGAATAGTGATGATAGGAATAATTTAGTTTATTCATAAAATATTTATTAAGTGTGTAACTATAAGCCGCATATGCTACTACATTAAGAAGGTTGCTATGAGTAATAACGTGTATAAAAAGAGTAGATCATACGCACCAGAACGATTCTTTGAATGCGAAGGTCGTGGCCTTAATTGGCTTCGAGAAGCTTACGACTATGGCGGGCCTAAAGTAGCTAAAGTTTTTGATTGGGGAAAAGACTACTTAAACATTGAACGCATTGAAACTACAAGCCCTACTCCTTTAGCATCGTTTGAATTTGGAGCATCTTTGGCGCATATGCACGATTTCGGTGCGAAATATTTTGGGGAGCCACCTGCAGATTATGATGGCACATGCTATTTTGGACCATTAAGCGACCCTGTAAAAATGGATTGTGGCACTTGGAGTAATGTTATTGACTATTTGGCAGAAGGCAGACTTTTACCAATGGTAAATCTTGGTATTTCTAGAGGAAGCCTTACAAAAAACGATTTAGATCTTACAAATAAAGTTATTGATGCTATGCCAGATTTGCTGGGAAAAGCATCTGAAGATAAACCAGCGCGAGTCCATGGAGACTTGTGGAGTGGAAATGTGCTTTGGACTAAAAGCGAAGATGGCGAACACACAGAAGCTGTTTTAATTGATCCTGCAGCTCACGGCGGCCATCGTGAGGAAGACTTAGCAATGCTGCAACTGTTTGGGATTAGCTATTTTAAGCAGATTTTAGATGGCTATCAATCTGTTCATCCATTAAAATCTGGTTTTGAAAATCGCATGACAATTTGGCAGCTCTACCCTATTGCTGGACATTGTGTCTTCTTTGGTGGAGGCTACGTTAGCGAATACCGAGATATGTGCTTGGATTTGCTTAATCGCTAAATTTGCATTAGATAATTTAATAGAAACTAATATAAAAGTAAGCACAAAACTAAAATTTACGAAAGGCCTTAACTACTATGATTCGCACGCATAAGCATATTTTGCGCAAAACTATTGCTCTTGTAGTATCTAGCACAATGCTTCTTGCGATTTGCGCATGCGGATCGAGCAATGCAAAAAACGCATCGCCTAGCGCAAAGCCTCAAGTGAATCACGGCAACGTTATARTTCTTCTAAAAATAAAAACAAGAAAACAAGTATCAGAGATATCCATAGCATCGTAAAAAAGCAACTTTCTAATACGACTATTGTTGTTGCTCCTTGGAGTAATAAAAACGGTAATAATAATTATGGTGATTACGTCACTCAACCCACAACACCTAAAGAGCAACTAAAAGAAGAAGATCTAAAATCACAAGAGGAAGCAGAAAATAGACTTACATCGTCATTAAATTTGGCTAAAAAAGCTGGCATGCATGTCGTTATGTTATCTAGGCTTACTAGAGATTTTAAGCCAGATGCATTCTTCAAACTTTCTTCTGCTCAGAGCATTGGAGAAATTCAAGCGTATACTCTTGTGCAAAAATTAGCATTAAATCAGGCTTCTAAAGATAATCCAAAAAGCGTAGAAGTACTTTTGCCTTGCCACAATCAAAAACAAGATGTTCATATGCATTTTGGAGTAAATACTCATGGTAATTCAGATTCTGATAATTCAAGTTCCAAAATTCAAGAATTTGATGATGAATTCGCGCGACTTGCTTTTGCTGGAATCTGGAAAATTCTAAAACCTTATTTCGCATCTGGATTAATGATTTCACCTTCTGGAAAACTTAGTAAGGATTCAACAGAGAATGACTGGGAAAATGCTGCTTTCGACGCAGATAATTCTGACTCTGTTAAGGCAGAACTTAATTCGAGATTAGTAATAAAGAATGATAACGGAACAACTTCCACAAAACACGTAGATGGCATTATTGCTTTAGATGATCAAGTTGTTATGCAAGTGGAAAAAGCTCTTGAAGACCTTGGGTATAAGGGAAGCTCTGCGGATATCAACCCTTCCTTTACTCTTCCAGATATAATCGGAAGCTTTATAGGAAAACGAAATTTGACTAAGAAAAAGGTTCCAACGCCTGCTTCTACTGCGAAAAATAATGAATCACAAAAATCTAGCACAAAAAATAATGATTTGAATTCATCTGAATCCAATAAAGAGAATAAAAATACTGAAGATTCTGAGCTTAAAGATTCAGCGAATGAATTGTTAAACGACTCAAAATGGCCTGTTATTACTGGCTACGGCGCTTACAAAGATGCTTTACCAAATCTTGTAAATGGAAAGCAATGGATGACTTCTATCGAAAACATTCAGAAAATCTCTACTGATGTTGCTCAAGAATGTAGTTCTCTAAATGTTAATGGAAAATTATCTCAACTCGAAGATATTTCTATTTTTGTAAATAACAGTGGATCAGAAAAAGATATACCTGTAATAACAGAACCAATTCTCGCTGTAAGCGCAACTAATCTTAAAGCTCTTTTGATTGACCCTGGATACGTAACTCTTGCAGATGCAGGACTGTAAAGTACGTTATTTTCTTGGTCTTGGAGCGTAAATCTTATTTTCGATAAGATCGTTATAACGTTCTATAACCGCATTGCGCTTTGCTTTAAGGCTTGGTGTAACTAAACCATTTTCTTGAGTAAAAGCATCTGGAACAATCTCAAATTTTCTGATTGATTCTGCTCTAGAAACATTAGAATTTGCTTTAACTATGCTTTGTTCTACGGAACTTATGACGATTGAATTTTTTCTTGCCTCTTCCAGCGAGCGCACTGGGCTTGCTCCTCGAGATTTCAGCCAAGAATTCACTTCTGCAAGATCTAACGCAATAATCGCAGAGATAAAAGGTTTTCTGTCTCCAATAACAACGCATTGAGAAATAATTGAAGAAGTCATAACTGATGCTTCGAGTATGCTAGGTGAAACGTTTTTCCCGCCAGCTGTTATTATCAGATCTTTTTTGCGACCAGTAATTTTTACAAAACCGTCGGAATCTAAAGATCCGAAGTCTCCTGTATGCAACCATCCATTTACTATTTGTTTTTCAGTTATCTCTGGATGATTATGATATCCTTTGCAAACAGCGGGACTTTTAATACAAAGCTCTCCCTCATCATCTATTGCTACAGACACTCCCTGTACTGGCAAACCAACTGTTCCGATTTTATAGCCTTTCGTTGGATTTACCATTGACGGAGCACATGTTTCTGTCATTCCGTACCCTTCGAGAATTGGCAATCCCATGCCATTGAAGAAATGCGAAATCGATTTGTCTAATGGCGCTCCTCCTGAAACACCATATTCAACGTCTCCTCCAAAAACTTGCAAAATTGAGTTGTAAACGAGCTTTTTACATAAGGAGTGGCTTATAGCCAGCATTGGCGAAATCATTCTCCCCGATTGTTGAGCTTTTGACCATTCTTTTGCTACTTTTACGCTTTGAGCAAATATAAATCCTTTTACTCCTCTACCAGCTTTTTGAGAGGCAGCATTGTAGATTTTTTCAAATATTCTAGGTACACCAAGTATGAAAGTTGGTTTAAAACTTTTAAAATCACTTAGTATTGTTTTAAGGTTGTTTGACAATCCAAGTGTTACATTTCCCGCAAAACAGAAGAACTGCATAAATCTTGCAAATACATGTGCTAAAGGAAGGAATAAAAGAAGTCTTGGTTTGCCTTTTAATGCTATATCTGGCATGGAAAGCATTCCAGATTTCGCTATAAACACAAAATTTCCGTGCGAAAGTTCTATACCTTTCGGGTCTCCTGTAGATCCAGATGTGTAAACGATTGTAGCTAGATCATCGCCTTTAACAGCTTTTTCTCTTTCATAAAACTCTGAGTCTGTAACTGTTTTTCCATACTCAATTAGCGCATCTATTGCGTCTCTGCTTAATACATAGACATCGTTAAGGCTTGGACATGACTTCTTTGATATTTCCACAGTTTCACGCATATTTTCATCTTCAACAAAAATCATGCTTACTCTAGAATCGTTAATAATATTTTCTATTTGCACTGCAGAACTTGTTTCATAAATTGGCACTGTTAACGCGCCTATAGACATTATTGCCATATCAAGCACAGTCCACTGCCATGAAGTATGCGCTATTATCGATATAGTATCTCCCGGCATCACACCGTGTGCTATGAATCCTTTTGCTACCGATATAACCAAATCTTTAAAGTCTTTAGCACTGTAGGAATTCCATTCCCCGTCGCGTCCTACATACTCAACCAATGAATCGTTCGGCTTACGTTCTACGCGACTTTCAAGAAGCGAAAAAATGTTTGCATTGTAATCAATTTTCTCATCGAGATTACGAGAATACTTTTGCATATTCGCTCCCTAATATGTTTAAGAAAATCTTATGTAATAATCTTAGGTCAATGTCTTAAGCCCAAGACTCTTATTACACTATACGACACGCATTTTACAGACTATTTTTTTCTTCTTTTGTCTCTTCTTTGGGCTTTAAAATTATTCGTTTTTTCGCTACCATTTTCCTTGGATTTGCATAAGTCCTGTCTCTTCGTTTTAAACCCCATTGAATACACAAATTGTCACAATGATCTGATCCAACTGTTACGTAACCAAAAAATTGACCTTTTCTAACAACTGTTCCAACTGGTAAATCCGTATATGCTGGCTCAAATGTGGAAGACAAAACTCCATGTTTGATTGTTACAACAGATTTTCCAGCCACAAGTCCAGCAAAATTTATTATTCCATCTGATGGAGCATATAGCTCAGTTCCTTCCTCTGCTCGCAAATCAACTCCTCTATGACCTGCGAGCCATGGTTTTGCTGGAGCATCAAAATCTTTAATAATGTTTACATTTTTTACTGGCCATACCATCCTTGATTTACAATTTGTAGTTTCTTTTAGTGTTGAAGCTGTTGAAACTTGACTAACTGTATTCGCGACTATTTTTTGCTTTTTACCTACAAAAGATTTTTCTATGCAACCAGCGTCAAATGAATATACACTATAATCAGTTTGATTCGATTGCAAATATTCATACTCAATACTTTTGTTTATTGTAGGATTTATGCAACTATGAATAATCAACATGATTACAATCAGAATAATAAAAATCAGTATTCTAACAAATTGTGATTTTTGTTTTAATATAAATTTTTTGACTTTTAAGATTCTGGGCTTAATCATTTTTAAATCAAATATTTTTCTCATGATATTTTATTTTTCTCCTTTCATAAATCAAATTTGTTTTATGCTTCAACAGCAAAAATCTGCATTATTTAAAGGTTTTCGCTTATATTTGAAAGTTTTTCACAAAATTCTTTTTTTAGGAACACTTTTTTATCAATGTGGTTAAAGCGTACAAATCATTGGTATTCCAACGATTATGAGTTTTCGACACGCCCAAACACGCTATATTTGCATATCATAAAATTCCGTGTAATATAAATGTCTTGTGCACGGCACACAGCCAAGCGCAAAGGATATTCCTGCGTAGCTCAGTTGGCAGAGCGTTCGACTGTTAATCGAATGGTCGCTGGTTCAAGCCCAGCCGCAGGAGCCAAGAAAACCACCAGCAAGTCTGGTGGTTTTTTTGTTTTGAATTTATTTGAATATTGTATTCTAATGAATCGCAAATAATATTGCTTGTCTTGCAAATCATCAAAAATGCTACAAACTACAAGGGTCACGTACTTAGTTTGGCGTAAACTATAAGTGTTGTTTTGCAAAAAGCAATTCTTGGCGAAGATTGATAAAAACAGAGGATGATACATGTTAGAAAACATCTCCGAAGCCACGAATAATGGTCATAAAAAGAAGATGATAATTCTCATTGCTGGCGTCATTGTATTAGCTTTAGTATTAGGCGTTGGTGGTATTTGCTGGAGCATTCAGCACTCATCTCGTATGAAAGAAGCTAGAAAACAGTGCGAAATTAAGGTTGCACAAGTTAGCAAAGCAAGCCAGTCATGGAAAAAACTTACTAAAAATTCTCTTCTTATCTCTTTTGCTCAAGATAACTCAGAAAATGGCAAATTACTTGCTAAGCTTTTGAAGCAGCGTTTGCCAGAAACGGTTGTATGCAATGCTAATTCTCCAGAAGAGTTAGGCTCTCAGGGAGCTCAAGCTATAGCTGCAACTCAATGGTATTCTGACAATGCTCAGCGTATTCGTGGAGTGACTTCTGCAATGATTGATAAGCTTTCTGCAGCATCTACAGATACTACAGCTAATGCGCAGGAAAAGCAGAAGGCTGAAGAAAGTCAGAAGGAACTGCAGAAGATCACTGCTCCTGTTATTCGTATAGCTCCTAAGGTAAAGCGTAAGCCGAATATTATTATTCAAAATATTCCTCCTACTCAAGAAGAAAAAGTTCAAGCAGATAACGCCATGCAGAAAAAGATTGAAGAAGCAAAGCGTCAAGCTGACGAACAAGCTGCTAAAGCTAAAGCAAAGGCAAAGTCTGACGCAGAAAAGAGACGTTTAGAATTAGAAAGAAGAAAGCGAATTAGGGATGCTTACGAAAACCTGCAGAAGCAACTAGAAGAACAGGCTAGGAAGCAAGCTGAAGAGGAAGCGAAAAAGAAGAAACAGGAGCAAACTCCTCCTACGCCTCCAACTCCTCCTGCGCCTCCACAAACTAATACTACTGGCGGTAATGGCAGCACTACTGGCGGCTCTACGCCATCACAAAGCGGTACTGGATCACAAGGCTCTGGTAGCCAAGGCAACGCAGGTAATAATAACCAAAATGGCGACGGAAACAAATAATAACCTCTGTTAATCAATAAAAAAATGCGCTCAGCAAATCACTGAGCGCATTTTTTATATTCTAATCACTTTGTTAAATCAACTTGATCTAACGGAATAACCTTAGTGTGGTACTTAATCTTGTATCCAACATAAAGCACAATGAACAGCGGCACAGACATATAAGTTATGCCGATTGCTTGCCAATTAAGCGTGTGGAACGATTCAAGATCTTGACCAACAATAACCAAAATGCACAATACAAGAGCCACAATAGGACCGAATGGATACCACTTAGCTTTATAAACAAGATCGTCCAAAGACTTTCCTTGAGCAATATACGCTTTGCGGAACCTGTAGTGCGCAGCTGCGATTCCTGCCCATGCAATAAATCCAGTCAAACCACTTGCAGCAACTAAGAACATGTAAATTTGAGTTCCAAAAATACTCATCAAGAATGTTAAAAGAGCTACAACAAACGTTGCAACCAAAGATTGCATTGGAACACCTCTTCTATCTACGTTTCCAAACATCTTTGG
>QWCD01000198.1_pt1 | contig 22209 bp, 18 predicted proteins | sample 1972461 | NCBI WGS metagenome assembly QWCD01 (sample SAMN09866717, study PRJNA288562) | Human vaginal metagenome isolate term4_vaginal, whole genome shotgun... | isolation source: vagina | host: Homo sapiens | place: USA: California | reverse complement strand
AACAGATTGCCGCGATTGTTTCAAATTCAAGGAAATCAGAAAACTGTTTTGCACGAATATCTGACTTACGAAAATAAAAAAATCCTCACGCTTGTGCCCCTAAAATCTCAAGTGCGTCTGCGACTGGCACGAGTGAGATTTTTGACGGGTCACTTCGCTTGGATTTTTGGTTATTTTCTCCAGACGATATTCTTAGCAAAAGCAGTAATCTGATTTTGTATATCTACAATGATATCTCTGGAATTGCTACACAAGGGGAAAAAGTTGCACCACGTATAGTCAGACGTAGGAAAACTTGTCGCAACACAAACATACGAAATAAAAGTCGTAACACGCATCGTCTGACTTACGAAAATTGGCAAATTCTAATCTCGAAATTCTAAAATCTCAAACTCGTGCTAAGCACTCAGACAATGAGATTTTATAACGAATTTCTTCGGTTGAATTTGACACAATTTTCTCCAGATGACTCGCTTAGTTACGAGCTTTTATTATGAATGCTACATTTGATTCTTAGCAAAAGCAGTAATCTGATTTTGTATATCTACAAGAATATTGCTGGAATTGCTACACAAGGGGAAAAAGTTGCATCACGCTTTGTTGTATGTAAAGTGTGTAAGTTTTCACAAAATGCTTGACAAAAAATAGTGTGGGGAGGTAGAATGAAATCGTAATCATAAATAATCAGGAGGAGACGATGATGATTGAGTTAATCATTAAATACTTGATAATAATTGTACTTGTTTTTTGTCATGAAATGGGACATATTTTAATGTGTATTATTTTCTTTAAATGTGAAGATTGGAAAATAGATATGGGACTTGGTAAGGTTTTATTTGAAACTAAAAGACTTATTATAAGACCTATAATTGTTGTTGGTAAAATACTCCCACAGTTAGATGGGGAATATTATAATAGCAAGAGTAAATTACAAAAAATAATGATTCCATTAGGTGGACCATTATTTAATTTAATAGTACTGATTGTTACAATTCCATTATTAATAAGTGAAGGGAAAATGATAGCTGGATATTCACATCTTTTTCAAGAATCAATAAAGTTTTTGTTGCGATTTAATATGGCACAACTTTTCTGGACTTTGTTGCCAATTTATTATAAAAGAGATGTTCCTAGCGACGGAAGAAGAATAATTGAAATAATTAAAGACTGATTTGTTTTTTATTTTACATAATTGAGGTTATAATGCTTAACTTATTAATGAAAATCGTAATATTTTATTTTGTTTACCAAGTCTCACAAATTCTGCATGAGATAGGACATGCTGTTGCTTATAGAGTAGTATACAAATCAAAAAAATGGAGAATCGAAACAGGAAGAGGCAAGGAGATATTCAAATCTAAAAGAATTAAAATATGTTTATCACTAGCTGACGGAGTATGTTACTTTGATGATGATTATGAAGATTGGTATTACAAGAAAAATTTGATCGTGTTTTTGGCGGGACCACTTGTTAACATCATTTTGTTTATATGCATGATTCCATTTATCTACGATATCAACCATTCCGCTGATGTGAGTAGTTTTTACCGAAATATAGTATTTATTACATTTTATGTTAATCTTTGGAAGGCTTTTTTTAGCTTATTACCAAAAGAATACGAAGGTGCTAGAGCAAAACAATCTGACGGACTTCAATGCCTAAATGCAATAAAAGGAATGAAAAAAACAACGAAAATCTAATATAAAATAACTCAAAAAATCCCTTGCCACATGACAAGGGATTATTATAATTTATATCATACTTACTAGACTCACAGATCACGATACAGACTTTACGGTATTATCATTTCTAAGCATAATTGCACTCAACAATAGTGATGCGGCTATAAACACGAAGATATATTTGTAATTGAACGATGAAATATACGAGTTTGCCAACAAGAATACTACTTCGAAGACATCAGCGAAGAAGCTGAATGCTGATAGCATGGTTGCTCTGTGATTTTTGAAGCCTATTGTGTCTATATAATTGTTTTGGATTTTTTCAATAAATATCCCCAAGACCGATAAAACTGTTGGAAGAATAATCATCAACAACACTACAGGTTTTCCCGATATTACACATAATCCAGCGAAGAACAATGATGCAATAACTGAAAATAATCGAACTTTGCTCCATGCTTTTTGTTCTCCTAGAGATTTTATGATAAATGTTTGTGAAAGTTGAAGTCCCGAGTAAGCTAAGATTAGTGGCGACACTATGTTTTCCGAATATCCGTTGTCAATTATGACTTTTACATAGAAGAAGTTGATCAACAAAAATGACAAATTAAACAACGACACGATTAACACGATTACTCTGAAAGTTTTATCGTGTACCAATAGCTTCAATGTTTTTGACAAATCAAATTGTTCCTCATTTTCTATTGAGTTGTCGGTATCTGGAATAAAAATCGAAATAACAGTTGCGATTACATTTGCAATTATGGTTACCCAAATCAAAGCGTTAATGTTCCATCTTGAATTAATAAAAGGAAACATTACGGTTGATATGATAAAAGCGATTGTTCCCCAATTATAGAACTTCGAAATATTATTACTGTAATTATCGTCGCCGAAAAGCTTGTATATGTAGGCGCTTATTGTTCCGGAATTCAATGCAAAAGCAATTCCTTCAAGCAAGGCTTCCACCGCAAAAAGCATAAAATTATTGGATATCAGTAAAATTATCCTTGCAGTTAGCATAGTAAACTGTGCGAGAACTATTGACTTCTTTAGCCCGATTTTATCGGTCAACACACCCAAAGGAAATTCACAAACCATGCAAGTAATAGACAGTATAGCCTGTAACACGAAAAATTGCGACAAACTAATTCCTCTATTCGTCCTAACCAACAACGCAACAGGCGCATAAAATATTAAATTGGAAAATAAATTCATTGCGTATATTTTTCTTGAAGTTTTCATACATACATTATAACTCTTTTCAATAAAATATACTTTATCACACACAAAAATCCCTTGCCACATGACAAGGGATTGCGATTATAATGTAGTTCTATCGTTATCTGAGTTCATCAACAATTGATAAACTTGAATTTCTCCGATTAACTTCAATTCTTCAAAGCCACGGCGGCGAAGTTCGTCACGATCGTGTTCGTTTTCGTAATTTGCATTTGTTTTGAAATAATTTTCCAAAATTTCAGAAACTTTATCCTTATTATTTGCGTTTTTAAGTACTTCTTCTCTAATATACATAACATACCTCCTACAATTGTTGCTATCTTACATATAATTATACCCCAAAAACACACAAATCTACCTTATAATATTAATTCCATCTTCCACGACGTATTCCAAATCACAACGGCTCAACAAACCATTCATCCACGCACCTCGGAATTCATCGTAAATTTCAGAAGATTCTCCATAGATGTAATACTGTTCGTGCACATCAATTCTCTTAATCCAACGAAACTCTCCATCATTTGATTCCACTGGCAAATTCGCCATATCACAAGGCATACCGTCCAAGAATTTATCGGACATAAATTGGAACGCATCGGAAGCATCGCCCGAGAAATCCTCCTTCGCACCAAAATCATAGGCGATTTTAAGAGCATCCTCAAGCTTTCCTTCTTTTTTAAGTTCACTCAAAACCCTCGCCAAATTATCTTCCACAATTGATACTCTCACTTGTAACCATCCGTGAATATTGTCCGTGTCAATCAAATCCTCCAACGCTCCACGTTCAATATTTTTCAAAACAACATTTTCATCCAACAACTCACTCATCTTGCGTGTAATCTCATCAACGTAATTTATCTTATCGAACATTATATAATGAATTTTTCCTAAAAATCTTGACATATTATACCTCCATTTGTTTGATTATATTATACAGGCATGCCCATCAATTATCCGTAACTATTGTTACGTGATATAATAAAAGTGAAATAAAAATATATCTCAAAACAAATAAATTGGTAAAAATTTCGGTAGAAATTAACGGAAAATTCAACGAAAAAATAATAAAAACACAAATAATTGCAACAATATTTTACTGGCACACGATATACGATTATAAACCCAGTAAAACAAACTATACATTGATTGAAAAATCAAAAAGTTGGATTTCGTACGAATAAATATCCTATAAAATATATACTCAAAAAGAATTTCGAAAATCCATTGTATTATTTGAAATTATATAGTATAATGACCATAAGTCGATAGACTAAAGTGGTGAGAAATTTTAATAACAGTAAAATCTTGAATAAATATTAACGAATATACGGTGAATAATATAAATAATTGTGAATGGTAATTATGTTAATAAATCCATCACCCTTTTTTTCATTGTTTTAATAATGTTTTCATCATTTAACACAATTATAACTACTTATAAAAGTAGCTACAATACATAAGCAGGCCGTGAACTAGCCTAGCTTGTTCTCGTATTTTCATTTTTATAATGAAAACGGGACACTTTTAGTGAATAGTTCAAGTAGAATTTTGGGAAATTATTTCCACAACATTGGAAATAATATGAATTAAGGAATGGCAAGTAATTACTTGGAAACGAATTTGATTTAAATAGCATTGATATGCAAAAAAAATTTAAAAGGAGGAGACAAATTCCACCCGAAAGGGAAGTTTCCATTGTCATAATATTATGAAACTTAATAAGAAATTATTAATGGCTGCACTAGCAGGTGCAATTGTAGTAGGTAGTGGTGTTAACACTCATGCGGCTATTGATCTTTCAAAAGTTCCAGAAGATGTTAAAAAGAACTTCGAAGGAATAGCAGAAGGAATCAACGATGCAAATACCAAAGTTGACCAAAAAGAAAGAGATAGACAACTAGCTATAATAAAAGCTAACAAAGAAACTGAAGAAAAAGTAAAAACAGCAAAAGCAAATGCATTAGCTGAACTTAAAAAAGCTGGACTTGGTAACGAAAAAAATGAGTATGTTAAAAAAGTAAAAGATGCTACAACAGTTTATGATGTAGAACAAGCTAAAGAAGCTGGTCTTAAATGGGCAAAAGAAAACCTAACATCAATTGATGATTGGAATCTAAACAATGCTAAAAAAGATGCAATCGCAGAATTAAAAGCAGCTGGAATCACATCAGACTTTTTCTTAAACCAAATCAGAAATGCAAAAACTATCGAAGGAGTTAATGCGTTAAAAGCTGAATTATTAAAAGCTCACAAAGCACAAAAACCAGAAGTAACACCAACTCCTGACGTAAAACCAGAAAGACAACCTTCAACTCCAGAAGGACCATATGCACCATATGAACCATCAACTCCTGGTAAAGAAGATAAAAAACCTGGCGAAGACAAAAAACCTGGCGAAGATAAAAAACCTGGCGAAAAGAAAACACTGATTCTCCAAACAAGAAGAAAAAAGAAAAAGCTGCATTACCAAAAGCTGGTAGCGAAGCTGAAATCTTAACATTAGCAGCAGCTTCATTATCAAGCGTTGCAGGTGCTTTCATTTCACTTAAAAAACGTAAATAATTAATCTTAGTAAAAGATTAATATAAAAATGGGACTAATTTCGGTCCCATTTTTTAATGCGAAAAACTGATACGAGATGTATCAGTTTTTTGTAATTATTATTTGGTGAGTATGTCCAAGTTTGTCGTGTAATCATCTATCAAAAGTCTGGCGAGTTTTGCTTTTTGGATTTTGTCTTCGATGCTTTTCTTGGATTCTAGTGTGGAGATTTTTTGATTATTCGTTAGTATTATGTGTCCTGTTTCGATTTTTTCAATGGTGTCGATGTTGAATAGTCCGTAGCTTCCATCGTTTTTTGTTATTGGTTTTCTTACTTTGATCATGCAGTAGGTTCCGTTTTTAAAACAAATAGGAGGATTTTTGGTTATGTTCAATGATTTTTTGATGAGTTTCTTCGCTTCTGTGAAGTCTATTAATTGGTTGCGGGCGATTTTTTTGATGCAACAATCCAATGAACAGTAACTTGTAGTGGTGAAATCATTAAAATAAAGTTGGACTGCATTGCCGATATTGTCTACGTATATCGGAATGATTGCTTGTAATTGTTTCATTATTTCTCCTTTTATTTTATGATAATTTTATTATAACAGAACATACGTTCCTATACAAGTGTTTTTGAATTGAATTTCACAATGAATTGATTTGTTTTTTGTGGAATGGAGATTGATTTTTGTGAAAATTTCTATTAATTCATGCTGTTACTATTTGTTTTGATGTTGTTTTTCGTTTCATTCTTGATTTATAAAATTTTCTTATCGATTGTAAAATTGTAAAAAAGGAGATGGAAATCATGAATTACGAAACGATAGATTATATTGTGAATAATAAGATATTAGACGATGAAAGAATTTACAAGGCTTTTGAGCCGTTGATTATCAGCAGTATCAAAAATTATTACGATAGGACGGATATTTTTGAGGAGCTTGTGGATGATGGCAAGACCGAGATTATGTATGCGATTATGGAGTATGATGCTTCGAAGAAGGTTCCGTTCAATTATTATTTGAAGCAGAGGTTGAGGTTTTTCTATTTGAAGAAGAATCCGAGAAAAAGTGTTGCATCGCTTAATTTTACGAATGAGGATGGTGATGAAATAATGAATTTGATTGAATCTGATGAGAATATCGAGCAGGATTTTGAGGATAGGTTGGAGATTAAACAGCTTTACGAGAGGGTACGCAAGCTTCCCGAGAAACAACAGAAGATTATTTACGAGAATTTCCTTCGAGAAAAAAGTGCGAGGGAGATTTGTAAAAAATTGAATATGAAACAGTCCACTTTCTACAACACAAGAAGTAAGGCGTTGGAGAATTTGCGTAAGATGTATTGATTGTAGGGCGTGGAATGGGTGGGTTTATATAGATGGAATCGGTTCGATTCCATTTTTTATTTGAGAAAATTTACGGAGTTTTTTCTAATAAGCTGGTGTGTTGTATTTGTAGATTTTGCATGAATTGGGGCGATTTGTGGTATATTATAATATATATATTTTAATGAGGGGGACATGGTGAATATTTTAGAGTTGATGAATAAGAGGCATTCTGTTAGAAAATACATTGATGAAGAGATTGATTCTTCTGTGAAGAAGATTATCGAAGAGAAGGTTGATGAGGTTAATCGTGAATCGAATTTGAATATAAAGGCTGTGTTTGATGACAAGGAAGGGTTCAATTCGAAGCTTGCAAAGTATGGCAAGTTTGAGAATGTGAATAATTTTCTGATTATGAAGGGTGTCGGCAATGATTTGAGCGAGGCTTGTGGATATTACGGCGAAAAGCTTGTGATGGAGCTTATGAATTTGGGTTTGGGTTCGTGCTGGGTTGCTCTTACATATAATAAGAAGAATATTAAAAAATACATAGAACCAAACGAAAATTTGGTGATTGTGATTGCGTTCGGTATTCCTGCAAATTGGGGTTACGATCACAAAAGCAAACTTCCCAAACAAGTGTCAAATGTGAATGAAGACTCTCCACAATGGTTCAAGGACGGTGTGGATTGTGCGCTCAATGCTCCGACTGCGATTAATCAACAAAAATTTATGTTGACTTTGGTTGATGATAAGGTGAAGGCGAAGGCGAGGTTTGCTCCGTCAGCGAAGGTCGATTTGGGAATTGTAAAATATCATTTCGAAATCGGATCGGGCAAGGATCATTCTATTTGGTTGTAAAATTTAATTGGAAAATAAAATTTTTCAATTAAAGACAAAACAAAATTTAAAAGTCAAAAAAATCAAAAGTCAAAGAAATTTCAAAGATTGAAAATACTATTGATTATGCACTCGTAAGGGTGTATAATATTATTAAGGTCAAAGAAAGTCAAAAACAAATTACGGGAGGTTTTTATGGAATATAAAGATTATTATAAAGTTTTGGGGGTGGATAAAAAGGCGAGTTCCCAAGAAATTAAAAAAGCATACCGAAAACTCGCCAAGAAATATCACCCCGATTTAAATAAAGGCGATGAGAAATCACAAGAAAAATTTAAGGAAATCAACGAGGCTTACGAGGTTTTAGGTAACGAGGATAAGCGTAAAAAATACGATATGTTCGGATCTAATTATAATTTCCAAGGCGGACAAAACTTCGATCCGAATGCGTACGATTTTGGAGGCTTCGGCGGATTCGGTGGTTTCGGCAAGAATTCTGGCTCGTACACTTACACAACTGGTGGCAGTGGCGGAGGATTCTCGGACTTTTTCAATGCGTTTTTCTCGGGCGGACAAGGTAGCGGCGGAGGTTTCTCCGATATTTTCGGCGGATTCAAAGGTGCTGGAAGAAAATCACAACCGAAACAAAGATACGACACGGACATTTCCGTTTCCCTTTCAGATATCTACAATGGTGTAGAAAAAAGATTGGGTCTTATGATTGGAGATAAAAGTGTCAATTTGAATTTGAAAGTTCCAAAAGGAATTTTGCCTGGAAAGAAGATTAAGGTCAAGGGCGAAAAATTCGGCGTTGACGGGGACATTTACGTGAAGATTAACTTGGTTGATGTGTACAACAAGCTTGAAGATCACAATATTATCAAGAAGGTTGAACTTAAACCATGGGAAGCTTATTTTGGAAAATCAATCAATGTTGAAACGATTAGTGGCGAAAGAATCAAGGTTAAGATTCCGGAAAATATCAAGGGTAATCAAAGAATTAGGATTAAAGATAAGGGATTTGTGGATATGAAAGGTGTCAAAGGTGATTTGTATCTTGAAATTTCCATCGTAAATCCTACAAAATTAAACGAAGAACAAGAAAAATTATATAAACAATTATACGAATTATCTGAATAATGTTAGGGGGTAAGGTTTATGGATTTAAATAAATTCACACAAAAATCTGTTCAAGCAATTCAAGATGCGCAAAATACTGCGATAAAATTGGGCAATCCAGAAGTTACTGATGTTCATCTAAGCTTTGCGTTATTGTCTGATTCAGATTCAATAGTTGCAAAGACTATTCAAAAAATCGGCGCTGATTACAAGAAAATCGTGAGCGCTTTTAATCAAAAAATAGATTCTCTTCCAAAAAACGACAGTCAATCGAGTGTGTACCCAAGCACTGCTTTTCAAAGAATTTTGTTGAAGGCAGAAGACGAAGCAAAGTCCATGGGCGACAGTTTCATTTCTGTTGAACACATTTTTATGAGTATTTTGGGAGAAAAAAACACTGTTAGTGCTGTGTTGTTGAAAGATTTTAATGTCAACAAACAAAACTTCGCATCTAATTTGAAAGATTTGAGAGGAAATCAAAAGGTAGATTCTGACAATCCAGAAGATACAACTGATGTGTTGACAAAATACGGTCGTAATTTGACTGATTTGGCAAAAGAAGGCAAGCTCGATCCAGTTATCGGTCGTGACGATGAAATCAGACACAGCGTTAGGATTTTGAGTCGTAGAACGAAGAACAATCCTGTGTTGATTGGTCAACCTGGTGTTGGTAAGACTGCGATTGTGGAAGGCTTGGCGCTTAGAATTGTCAATGACGATGTTCCAGAAACTTTGAGAAACAAATCTATTTTTGCATTGGATATGGGAAGTTTGATTGCCGGTGCGAAATTCAGAGGAGAATTCGAAGAAAGATTGAAGGCTGTGTTGAAAGAGGTTGCAGATTCTGACGGCAAAATCATTATGTTTATCGACGAGATTCACACTTTGGTTGGAGCAGGAAAATCAGAAGGCGCAATGGATGCAGCAAACTTGTTGAAGCCAATGTTAGCACGTGGTGAAATCAGAACAATCGGCGCTACAACTTTGGATGAATACAGAAAATACATCGAAACAGATGGCGCATTGGAAAGAAGGTTCCAAAAAGTTTTGGTTGAAGAACCTTCAGTTGAAGACACTATTTCGATATTGCGTGGTATCAAGGACAAATACGAGATTTATCACGGAATCAAAATCACAGACAATGCTGTAATCGCTGCGGCAACTTTGTCGGACAGATATATTACTGACAGATTTTTGCCAGATAAGGCGATTGATTTGATGGACGAAGCGAGTGCGATGGTTAGAACTGAGATAGATTCTATGCCTGAAAGCATCGACGAAACTAAGAGAAAAATATTGCAACTTGAAATCGAACGTGCTGCTTTGAACAAAGAAGACGATGAGATGAGCAAGATCAGACTCGAAAATTTGGAAAAAGAATTGCAAGATACTAAAAACGAGTTTGATGCGATGTATATGGAATGGACTCAACAAAAATCGAAGGTCGACGAAATCAAGGACACAAAATCTGAAATCGAAGCCGTAAAACACGAAATGGAAGAAGCCCAAAGAAAATACGATTTTGAAAAATTATCAGAATTAAAATACGGAAAATTGGTCGAACTTGAAAACAAGCTCGAAGAATTGAACAAGAAAATGGACGAAGATGACAGTTCAATTATAAAAGAAAGCGTAACTGAAGATGAAATCGCAGAAGTTGTCAGCAAGTGGACATCAATTCCTGTGACAAAATTAGTGGAAACAGAACGTGACAAGATTTTGAACATGGACAAGTTGTTGCACAAGAGAGTTGTGGGACAAGATGAAGCTGTAACTGCTGTGACTGATGCAATCATCAGAGCTAGAAGCGGTTTGAAATCGCTCAACAGACCAATCGGTTCGTTTATATTCCTTGGACCAACTGGTGTTGGTAAAACAGAACTTGCAAAAGCTTTGACTGAAAATATGTTTGATGACGAAAAGAATTTGATTCGTATCGATATGTCAGAATATATGGAAAAACACGCAGTAAGTAGACTTGTCGGAGCTCCTCCAGGATATGTCGGATATGATGAAGGTGGTCAACTAACTGAAGCTGTCAGAAGAAAACCATACTCAGTGATTTTGTTCGACGAAATCGAAAAAGCACATCCAGATGTGTTCAACATTTTGTTGCAAGTTTTGGATGACGGACGCTTGACAGACAACAAAGGTAGAACTGTTGATTTCAAAAACACAATCATAATCATGACAAGTAACATTGGCTCGATGGATTTGATTGAAGGAATTGACGACAACGGAAATATTTCTGATGAAAGCAGAAATTCTGTAATGGACGAATTGAAATCCAGATTCAAACCGGAATTTTTGAACAGAATTGACGATATCGTAATGTTCAAACCGTTGACAAAAGATGACATCTACAAGATTATCGAAAAACAAGTTTCATTGTTACAAAAACAATTGGAAGACAGACAAATCACTATCGAAATCGACGAATCTGCAGAAGATTTGATTATCGACAAAGCTTACGATGTATTGTACGGTGCAAGACCTGTTAAGAGATTTATCGAATCCAACGTCGAAACAAAACTCGGCCGTGAATTGATAAAAGGAACTGTAACTGACAAAGACACTGTCGTTATCACAAATGTAGATGGTGAATTGGGAATCAAAAAGAAATAGATTTTAGAGAATAGGTAAGATCACAGGTCTTGCCTATTTTTTTATTGTGGTACAGAAAAATTGTTGCTACACGAAGATACGGAATAAAAGTCGTAACACGCAGAATCTCACTTACGAAAATTTGTCTGATTGCCAAGATTGTGTCTGGATATAGGAAAATCAGAAAACTGATTTGCACGAATATCTGTCTTCGGAAATTTGTGATTTCTAAATCTCAAAATCCTGAAATTTGAAGCTCGTGCTACGCACTCAAGCGGTCAAATTTCTGACGGATTTTTTCGATTTGAAATCATTTAAATTTCCTACGAATGATATTCTTAGCAAATGCAGTAATCTGATTTTGTTTATCTACAGGGATAAAATGAGTAATATAAAAAATATCATTTAAAAATAGGCATGTATTATAAAGAGGGGAGAGAGATGAAAAAACTTCGATGTTGCGTAAAAAGTGGATTACCGATTTTGCTAAGAATATCATCTGGAGAAAATAACTAAAAATCCAAGCGAAGTGACCCGTAGAAAATCTCACTCGTGCCAGCCGGAGGCGCACTTGAGATTTTAGGGTCACGAGCGTGAGGATTTTTTTATTTTCGTAAGTCAGATATTCGTGCAAATCGGTTTTGCACTTTTTGTAAGCATTTACGATATCTCAATCTTGCGACCACACCCCTTATAGCAAAAATCAACATTTCTTGTTACAATATTATTAGAGACAAATGATTTATGGCGTAAAATTATAACACGAGGAGCGACAATGAAGATAAGAAAAGCGGTTATTCCTGCGGCGGGTTTTGGTACGAGGATGCTTCCTGCATCGAAATCTGTTCCGAAGGAAATGCTTCCAATCTACGACAAACCAACTTTGCATCATATTGTAAAGGAGGTTGTGGATTCTGGAATTACGGATATTTTGATTATTATAAGCAAGGATAAGGGATCTATCGAAGATTATTTTGATGTGAATTTCGAATTGGAATACGAATTGAACAAGAAGTCTTCGGAGATATCAGGAGAAATTCACGAGCTTTCGAAGATGGCGAACATCTACACGATTAGGCAGAAGAAGAAAAATGGTCTTGGAGATGCGATAAAATACGCGGAAAGTTTTGTTGGTGATGAGCCTTTTGCGATTTTGTTGGGTGATGATATTATCTACAATACTTCTGATGAACTTCCTTGCATCAAACAAATGGCTGATATTTACGAGAGGGAAGAGGCGCCGATTTTGGGTGTGCAAGAGGTTTCATGGGAAGATGTAGACAAGTACGGGATTGTGAATGGTGTGAAGACTTCGGATAGAATTACTGAGGTTGAGTCGTTGGTTGAAAAACCAAGCCGTGAAGAGGCTACAACTAACTTGGCAATTCTTGGAAGATACATTGTAACGCCAGATATTTTTCCGATTCTTCACGAAACGAAACCCGGCAAGAACAATGAAATTCAATTGACTGACGCTTTGAACAAGCTTGCAGAAAAACGCAAGATGATTGCGTATGATTTTATTGGCAAGAGATACGATGTCGGTAACAAGCTTGGGTTTGTGAAGGCTACGGTTGATTTCGCACTTCATGATGAGAAAATAAAGGACGAATTGTTGGAATTTTTACGAGAAAAATAATTATTAGCTATTGGCACAAGTTGTCAGTAGCTTTTTTTATTGGAAAACAATTTGTTGTGATAAAATAAGACAGAGGTGTGTTATGAATATTGCAATCGTAGATGACGAAGAAAATATAAGAAATTTATATAAGAAATACTGCGAAGAATGGGCGGATATCAACAAAATCGATTTAAAAACTGAACTTTTTTCATCGGGGGAAAATTTCATATTTAATTACGATGAAAAAGATTATATAGATATTTTGTTGTTGGATGTTGAGATGAAAAAGATTAATGGCGTGGAATTATCCAAGAGAATTCGTGAGAAAAATTCCGATATTCAGATTATTTTCATCAGCGGTTATCCAGAATATATCGGATACGGATATGATGTCAATGCGTTGAATTTTTTGATTAAGCCTATAAAAAAGGAGAAACTTTTCGAGCTTTTAGACAAGGCGACTAATCAAATGAACAACAAGGAGAAGTTCATTATCGTAAAGGACGATGGGATTAATACGAAGATTTTGTTGAAGGATATCTTCAGTTGTATTTCGGATAAAAATTACGTGGATATTTTCGCACAAAATAAAAGTTACAGAGTTAGGATGACGTTGACGCAACTATTGGATATGTTGGACGATAGATTTTTCAAGGTGAGTCGTTCGGAAATTATTAATATTGAAAAAATCGCAGAAACAAAGAAGGATTATGTTTTGTTGGAAGATGATAGCAAATTTTTGTTGTCAAATGCGAAGTTCAACGAGCTTAACAGAAAAATTATTGAGTTTTATTAGGTGAGATATGAGATTTTTAAATAAAATTAGGATTTTATTTTCAAAAAAAGATATTTTTGAATACCAACAACAACTGTTGAACACTCATTATCAAGAAGTGGAGAATATGTATCGTGATATAAGAAAATTTCGCCACAATTATAGAAATCACTTGCAAACGTTGCGCTCTTTTGTGGCTGAAAATGATATGGAATCTATCAAGAACTACTTGGATAATTTGGATGAGAATTTGCATTCAATCGCTCCTGTGATTAGGACTGGAAATAGGATGGCGGATGCTATTTTGAATTCCAAGATTACTATGGCGACTAATGAAAACATAAAATGCATCGCCGACTGCAAGATTTCGAATATTTTGGATATAAAAGATATCGATTTGGCGACGATTATCGGAAATTTGTTCGATAATGCGATTGAATCGGTGAGGAATTTGCCGGAAGAGGACAGATTTATCAGGCTTTACATGGATATGAAGGGCAATAAATTGTACATTTCATTTACTAACAAGACAAGTAGCGAAAAACAGGAGAAGTTTGGCAGAATTTTCAAATCGACAAAGGGCGAGAACAGAGGCCTGGGACTTATTAGTATCGATGAAATCGTGGACAAATACGACGGCTACATAAACAGAAATTCAGAGGACAATGCTTTTACGACGGAGATTTTGATATAGCCATCCCTGTTTTTGATGTGCTTATCCCTAAAATGAAAATACGAGAATATTTCGGTTAATATATTATTGGGAGGTAGTTATGAAGAAAAAATATTCTACAAATGATAACATTAAATTTATGTTCAATCTTGCGTGGAACAACCAAAAAAGTTTGATTTTCATTCTGATAATTATGGCTATCACGACGGCTGGGATTGATATTTTACAGTTGTATTTTACTCCACAAATTATCAAAATGGTTGAAAACTCACAAGATTTCACAACAATTATGCTTACTGTTGTTGTGTTTGCGGTTTTGATTTTCGTCTGTTCTGCGACAAAAGAGTCGTTGGATTTGAGGATCTTGCCGAAAAAAATCTACATTCGAACTTTGATGTTAAATCAATGTATCGAAAAATTCTTGTCGATGGATTACGAGATGACTTTGGATAAGAATGTGTTGGATTTATCCGAAAAAGCGAACGTAAATCTTGAAGGAAATGACAAAGCTACAGAACATATCTGGCTTACGATGAAAGACGTTTTGTATTTACTAATCAGCACGAGTGTGTATTTGATTTTACTTGCAAGACTTCCTATTTTCATAATTTTAGTGTCGATTATCGCAAGTTTGATTAGTTTTCTGTATTCAAAAAAACTTAAACAATGGAAGTACGATAACAGAAAAACTCAGGCTAAGTTTGAAAAAGAATTCAGATACATTAATTCAGTTAGTAGCCACAAACACGCCAAGGATATCAGAATGTTTGGGCTTGGAAATTGGCTGGAAGATATTTACGACAGCGTTTTTGTCTTGTACGATGATTTCATGAACAAGATGGGCAACAAAATGTTGATGGCAGATTTCTTGGATTGCGTGTTCAATCTTTTGAGAAATTCCGTTACATATTATTATTTAATAAATTTTGCAGTCAATGGCAAAATCGATGCAAGTATGTTCTTGTTGGCTTTTTCTGCACAAACAAAATTCGGCTACGATGTTCAAAGATTGTTCAATTTTTTCAGTGTGCTTTTTATGGAAGCAAAGGACATCGCAACTGTAAGAGAGTTTGTAGATTTGGAAGAAAAGTTCAAAAAAGACGGAGGAATCGAATTAAATCCCGATGAGGATATTACGATAAAATTCGAAAATGTCGGTTACAAATATCCGGGTAGTGACGAATATGTATTGAAGAATGTGAACTTCCAAGTCAACCCACAAGAAAAGGTCGCTGTAGTTGGACTCAATGGATCGGGGAAAACTACTTTGATTAAACTTTTGATAGGATTTTTGGATCCAACAGAAGGTCGTGTGCTTGTCAATGGAATTGATTTGAGAGAACTCAACAGAAGAAAATACTACGAGATTTTCTCTGCGGTGTTCCAAGATTATTCGATATTGCCGGAGACAATTTACATGAATGTAACGCAATCAAAATCCACAGATGATGTGGAAGGCGTGGAAGAAGTGTTGAAATTGGCAGGCCTTTACGACAAGGTTAAGGAATTTCCAAAAGGTGTATTCAACACGATTGAAAAATATATCTATCAAGATTCTCCGGTTTTATCAGGAGGGGAAACTCAAAAGCTACTTCTTGCAAGAGCTTTGTACAGAAATTCTAAGTTTTTGATATTGGATGAGCCGACGGCAGCGCTTGATCCATTGGCAGAAAGGGACTTGTACAACAAATACAATGAATTAACGAAAAACCACACATCGATTTTTATTTCTCATAGAATGGCTTCGACGAGATTTTGCGATTACATTTTGTTGATTGGAAATAAGGGAATTGAAGAGCGTGGAACTCACGAAGAATTGATGGAAAAAGGTGGAACGTACAAGTATTTGTTCGACACTCAAGCGAAATATTACAGGGAGGACTACAATGCAAAAGAATCTTAAACTATTCAAAGATACTTGGAGTGTTTTGTGGAAAAATTACAAAAAACTAATCATCAACTACACTCTTAACTGTTTATTCTCAGCTATTTTCCCTTTAATTAGCATTTACGCATCTGCTAGAATGATAGACGGAATCGTCAATAAGATGCCTGTACAATTTGTAGGTAAATGGGCAGTAATTGCGTTGTTGTCAGTGTTTTTCGTTCAAATTATTCTTGCTTTGACGAATAAAATCCAAAACACATACAAGGACAAGAAATACGAGATATTTGTTCATATTTTATCCGAAAAATTCAACGAATTGGATTACAAACAATCCCAAGACACTGATATTATCGGACAAAAATCGAATATAGAACAAAATACACACATCGGCGAGTTTGGAATTATAAGAGTGATGTACGCCTACGATATGATATTGGAATCTTTATTGGCTATGATAGGTAGTTTGGTGTTGTCGTATCAATTTTTAGTGACAAAATGGAACGCACCAGAAAGTTTTTCGTTTCTGAATAGCGCCTGGATAAATGTTTTGTTGATTGTAGTGGTTGTATTTTTATCATGGATTTCACAGAAATTCAACGCAAAAGAATTTGAAATTTGGAACAAAATAGCTGAACAAGGAAAATTCGGAAATCGAGTGTTCACATTTTATTGCTGGGAAATGAAAGACAAAAGCAGAATGCTGGATACGAGAATGTATCGTCAATATAATCTCGCATCTAATATGATCAATGAATGTGGGATTTTCAATCCTGGTGGATTTTTCGATAGAATTATGTCGACAGAAGGTGTCACTTACAAAATACTCAGCGAATTTTTCTCGAAATTACAAGTTTTGTTGATTTATCTTGTCGTAGTATCCAAATCATTGCTCGGAGCTATTTCAATCGGAATGCTCAGCCAATATCTTGGAAGCTTGATAAATTTTACAAGTAATTTGTCGAAGTTCTTGGAAGGCGTTGCAATGTACAAGACAAACACTCCGTACGCAGAACTTATGATGGATTATTTGCACAAAAAATCGGAGTTTTACAATGGAAGTTTGACTACGGAAAAAAGATCCGACAAAAAATACGAAGTCGAATTCAAAAATGTCAGCTTCAAATATCCTGGAACTGACAATTGGGTATTGAAAAATATCAATTTGAAATTCGACCTTGGGAAAAAATTGGCGATTGTAGGGCAAAACGGTTGTGGCAAGACTACTTTTGTGAAGTTGTTGATTAGATTTTACGATGTTACTGATGGGGAAATCTTGTTGAATGGAATTGACATCAAAAAATACAGATACGATGAGTATTTGAAAATATTCTCAGTTGTATTTCAAGATTTTAATTTGTTCGCATATCCATTGGCACAAAATATCGCTTCTGGAATGGATTACGACGAAGAAAAAGTAGTTCAATCGCTTAAAGATGTTGGAATGTACGACGATGTTCGAAAATGGGACAAAGGGTTAGACACTTATCTGTACAAAGATATTGACGAAAATGGAATTAGCGTTTCCAAAGGTCAAGAACAAAAAATCGCCATTGCAAGAGCATTGTATCAAGACAGTCCGTTCTTGATCTTGGATGAACCGACAGCGAGCTTGGATCCTATAAGTGAGGCGGAAATTTACGAGAAATTGGGCGAAATAATCAAAGATAGAACGGCGATTTTTATATCACATAGGTTATCTAGTTGCAAATTCTCCGATAAAATTATCGTGTTTGACAAGGGAGAAATCGCTGAAACTGGAGATCACGATAGCTTGATTTCCAAGAATGGAATGTACAAAAAATTGTGGGATGCACAAGCGGAATTTTACGTATAGAAAATGATATTACTTCCTCGATATATGGTATAATTTTTGTTAAGGAGGAAGGTATGAATAAAAAGAAATTATTGATAGCTTTATTGTTAGCGTTTTCAATGACAACAGGAATTAGTTATGCCGAAGAAGAAATTATTTCACCAAAAGTTGAAGTAAATGACACACAAGTTAATCCTGAAAATAATTCAAAACAAGAAAATTCTACAGAAAAAGCCAATCAAAAAGAAAACCAAAAAGAAAACAAAAAAGAACAATCACAAGATGAAAAAGAACAACACAAAAAAGTTCTTACGGAAGAAAATGTAGCTGAAAGAGTCGAAGGACATGACAGATTTGAATCTGCAAACAAGATTCACGATGAGTTTTTCGAAAAGACACAAGAAGTTGTACTTACATCAAGCAATGTGTTCGCAGATGCTATAAGCTCTGGCAACATCACTGATGGCAAAATGCCTATTTTGTACACAGAAGGTTCATCTTTAAACGAAAAAACTAGACAACAACTTAAGAACAGAAACATCAAAAAAGTTCACATCATTGGTGGCGAAAAGACAATCAGCAAAGATGTTGAAGAATTTTTGAAAAAAATGGGAATTGAAGTTGAAAGAATCGATGGACATGACAGATATGCTGTCAATGCAAAATTAGCAAAGAACAAGAAAAACGCTGACACTTTGGTGTTTGCTAGTGGAGAAAATTACGCAGATAGTTTGAGTTCAGTTGGACTTGCAAACAAAACAAAATCTCCAATACTTTTAGTTCAAAAAAACACACTACCTACATCAATCAAAGAGTATTTATCTTCAATCGATAAGACGAAAATTTTAAAAAGTTATATTGTAGGTGGAACTAACAGCATTAGCGATTCTGTAAAAGCAGAAATCGACAGCATTCTTAATTTGAAATCTACAAGGATTGCAGGAGCTGACAGATACAAAACAAGCGTTGAAGTATCCAAAATAGCTTATCCAAAAGCCAAAAAAGCTATATTTACAACAGGAGAAGTGTATGCAGATGCATTAGCAGCAGCTCCAGTTAGCCAAAAAATAGACGCTCCAATTGTCTTGGTTCCAAGAAATAATATTCAATTGGAACAAGAAGCAAATTCTTCTAACAAAACTCAAACACACGAAAACTACTTGAAGAATTTGAATGTAGAAGAAAAATCTTACGTATTTGGCGGCAGAAATTCTATTTCAGATGATTGCTTCACAAATATTAAAAATGTTTTATTAAAAAAAGAATTAATCAAAGTTTACAACACAGATAGAAATTTATTCAGATTAAAAGATTACGTTGTTAATAACAAAGCAGTTTCATTGTTGACAGAAATGAAAGATGCAGCAAAAAAAGTAATCGATGTTGCAGTAAACAAGATTTTGAAAGTTGTAAAAATTGAAGATAAATGGGTTAATTTGTCATTTAATGGAATTAATGGCTGGGTTAGACCAGAAGGATTCAAATATTACAATCCACAAGATTTTGCTACAGTTCACATAAAAGTTCCAAATATAATGAACCAAATCACGCCAAAATCACAACGTGGAATTAAACAAAAAGCTGCTCCAATTGGTTGCGAACCAACTGCGATGTATCACGCATTGCAAGCAAAAGGCTATGCGCTTGATTACACATACAACGAATTTTTGAATCAACTTCCAATGAACACTAACGACAACGACAAAGGTTTCTCAAAGAATCCATACGTTTGGGATGAATATTATCACACAAGAGTTATGGCGACATATATGAATCCAGAACCAATGACCAAATTTGCAAACAGATTTGCAAATGGTAAGGCGGAAAATATTTCTGGTTCAAATATGAGAGATATTTTGGCTGAACTTCAAAACGGTAATGCAATCATGTACTACGGTACGTTGAGATGGGAAAAACCAAGATGGTCAACAAATGTTTACGGAAAGAGATTTTTCGCAAACAACCACGGAATTTGCATCAACGGATACAATCCAAAAACAAACAGATTCTACTTGGCAGATCCTTGGTACTCAAATGAAATCACAAAATCATATAGCGAAGTATCGGAAAATTATTTGTCAAGACAAATGGCAGTAGTAGTAAGATAAGAAATGGTCTCTTATAGGGACCATTTTTTTATGAGAAATATTAGCAAACTTCATGCACGATTTATAAAATAATATTAGCAAACTTCATGCACGAATATCACTAATGAAAATTCTGTTTACTAATACATACTATTTTGCTAGGGTATAATATCAAAAAAAAGATTTAACTTTATACTTTTATGAGGTATAATATAACTGTAAAAACTAAAACAGTATCCTAATTAAAAGGGATAGAATATTAGTTGTAGAAGGAGAAAATTTATGAAAAACAAAAAGATTTTAGGATTAATGTTAGCAGGGGTTATGCTAGCAAACATTGTTCCACAAGTATCATTTGCAGATAAAGGTGTGGATGTTGAAAGAATTAAAGGAAACAACAGATATGAAACATCAATAGCAATCAGCAAGCATGCTTTTGAAAAAAGCGACAAAGTTGTCGTAGTTAGTGGAGAAAAATTCGCCGATGCATTGACAGCAGGAAACTTTGCTAATCAAGCACCAGTTTTATTGACTGAAAAATCAAAGGCTTCTTCTGAGTTGCAAAAAGAAATCGACAGACTTGGGGCAAAAGAAGTTATTATTATCGGTGGTAAGGGATCTGTATCTAAAAGTGTAGAAAAAACACTTAAAACTAAAGGCAAAAAAATCACGAGAATTTCTGGAGATGACAGATACGAAACATCAACAAAAGTAGCAGAAGCATTACAATCAAAAAATATTGTATTGGCCAATGGACAAAACTTTGCCGATGCATTGTCAGCAGCTCCTTTTGCTATTGCAAAAAACAAAACTCTTGTACTAACTAACGGAAAAAAATTACCAAAAGGCGTTGAAGCAAAGAAGGTTAGCACTATAATTGGTGGTAAAAATTCTGTAAATATAAAAGGATTGGAAAATGTAGATAGAATTTCTGGAAAGAACAGAAACGATACTTCAATCGAAGTTTTGAAACAAATCGGCAAAACTGAAAAGGCTGTAATCGCTGATGGAAGAGATTATCCAGACGCATTGTCTGCAGCACCACTTGCAGTTAAAATGAACACAGGAATTTTATTGTCAGATGATTCTGCGATTGACAGCATAAAATCATATATCGACAAGGTTGGCATCAAAAACGTCACAATTGTTGGTGGAGAAAATTCAGTTTCCAAAACACAATATCAAAAATTAACTGGCACATACAAACCAGAAACAAAACCTGCTGAACAAGCTAAACCAGAAAAGAAGCCAGAAAAACAAGAAAAGAAACCTACAGAACAATCAAAAAGAGTAAAAGATACCGACCTTTCTAACTTCGACATTAATACACCTCTTTCAGTAAGAGAAGAAGAATTAGCAAAATTGGTAAACGAATACCGTCAATCAAAAGGTTTGAAACCACTAAAAATTTCTAAATCATTGACATTCGTTGCAAGAACTCACAACAACGACCAAAACAAATACTACGACGATAGTTGGAAGGATGACAGAGGAATCGAAGCTAATCTTCATAGCTGGTCAAAAAATGGAAAATGGTCACCTGTAATGTATACAGAAGATCACAAACACCAAGAAGGTATGTGGAACAAACCAAAAGAATTGACAAACTTCAAGGTAGATGGATATGAAATTTCTGCATGGAGTGATTTCACAAGAGAAGATGGAGCTTCAAGAGCTCTTAATATTTGGAAGAGATCTTCAGGCCACAATGCTGTTATTACAGGACTAAAACATTGGAACACAATTAGCGTAATGGGAGTTTCAATCAACGGCAATTATGCTGATATTTGGTTTGCAGATGAAACAACAGACCCAGCAGGATTTTTCAATCTAAATTAATTTGTAATTAAAAAATAAAATTTTAAAAATTTGGGAGGCGATTGCCTCTCTTTTTTTGCGGGAAAATTTTCCTGATTTTCTTTATACAGTGAATTTGATGTGATATAATTGTTACGGAAATTACTTAGGGGGTTTTTATGGGAGAATATAA
>QWCD01000131.1_pt1 | contig 22315 bp, 36 predicted proteins | sample 1972461 | NCBI WGS metagenome assembly QWCD01 (sample SAMN09866717, study PRJNA288562) | Human vaginal metagenome isolate term4_vaginal, whole genome shotgun... | isolation source: vagina | host: Homo sapiens | place: USA: California | reverse complement strand
TATTGTTTAGAAAGAAATGCGCAGCCACCTTTACCTTCTAAGTAAGCTTGAACAACTTCTTTCTTAAATTGATAACTATACTTCGACATAAAAATACCGACCTCCAAAAGTTAGATTTTTGGTCTAACTTTTGGGGGTCGGTACATATACATAATCTATTTTATTTTCGACATCCAACAGATAATATTGAGATCTTACTCTTGTTTTTGTACGTGGATTTCCTAAAAACGTGACAAATCTTTTTTTATACGTCAAACTTTCAATCCAAGGCAGTTCATAAATTTGTACTTCTCTCTCGCTCATATCCTCTATTTCAAAAATTTTTTCATTCCATTATCATTAATCACTTTTAATATTTTTTCATCATTATCATGTAAACTTTCTATATATTTATTTTTATCCTTGATACTCTCCATCACTTTTACTTGACGAGTTTCAAGATCTTTTCTTACAATATTTGTCTCTAAATTTACATTATCAATACTTATATAGATTATGTCTTTCCCTTTACTAATTAGGCTAGAGCTATTATGATCTATTAAAAGTTTTAGCCTTCTATCCGTAAAATAATACATATAAGTAAGATACTGCTTGGTTTCAGAATCATAACAATTGAAAATTACTCCATCAGACATCCACGTTACCTGAGTATAATGGATGGGTACTACTTCTTGAATATAATGAATTTTAATTAATTGTTTATCAAAAAAATTATACAGATAATATGTTGACGTACGATTAAATTGATCAAATTCTTCAAACAAAATTTTATTTTCGTTAGAAGAATGAACAATAAATGAACTCACATCTGATGTATTGTCTATATCTTTTATTTTATCTATTTTCTTTGTTGCTACATCCATAGAAGCTAAGTATACACCTTTTTTATTAGAAATATTACTCATTTCAGCGATTAACATTCCCGAATCTATTAAATGCTTTGGCGTGAACTTAGCATCACTTGGATATTCTAGCAGTAACATTTCTAAAAATTACTTATCACATGCCACCTTTCCATAAAATCAAGTTCTATTCTACAAAGATAGCATACCACGCAAAAAAGCGCTTTCAGCATTACTTTGCACCTACTTTTCAGCTCTTCCTTCTAGAATGGACACCTTCTTTTCAATAATAAAAAGTCCATACAAAAAAGGTATCCAAGAAAATTTCTTGAATACCTTTCCAAACTTGTAAAGATCTCCCAATTAACGTTTGGAGAATTGTGGAGCTTTACGAGCTTTCTTAAGACCTGGTTTCTTACGTTCTTTCATACGTGGATCACGTGTTAATAAACCAGCTGCTTTTAATGGTTTACGGAAGTCTGGATCTACTTCAAGTAATGCGCGTGCAATTCCGTGACGAGCTGCACCAGATTGACCAGAGAATCCACCACCTTGAACATTGATATGAATATCATATTGACCTTCAGTTTGTGTAACAGTTAAAGGTTGTTTAACGATAACAAATAAGGATGCGTATGGTAAGTATTCTTCCATAGGTTTTCCATTAAAGAAGATATTACCAGTACCAGGTACTAAGCGTACGCGGGCAGTAGAATCCTTACGGCGTCCTGTTGCTTGATAACTTGCTTGTGCCACTGCTGTTCCCTCCTTAAATTAACTTTTCTAAATCAACAACTTGTGGTTGTTGAGCTTGATGCTTGTGATCATTACCTGCATACACATGTAAATGTGTAAATTGCTTACGACCTAAACGGCTCTTAGGTAACATCCCACGAATAGCAGTTTCAATCAAACGTTCTGGTTTTTCTTCACGAAGTTTACCAGCAGTTGTTTCTTTGATTCCACCTGGATAACCTGAGTGACGATAATATTTCTTATCGAGCGCTTTTTTACCAGTTAATTTAACCTTTTCAGCATTAACGATGATAACATAATCACCTGTGTCTACGTTAGGGGTGAAAGTTGGTTTATTTTTACCACGTAACATGCTGGCTGCTACAGCTGCTAAACGACCTAATGGAATATCAGTCGCATCTAAAACAACCCAGTTACGTTCAACTTCACTAGCTTTTGCCATATAAGTTTGACGCATGTTTCTTTTCCTCCGTTTACTTCTACGATTGTTGCATAACACAATTGGTTTCCGGGGCCGATCGTGGGGCAAACAATACCGTCTTATATAATACCTGTATTTTTTTTGATTGTCAATTGTTTATTCTTAATTTCTTAAATACTTTTCTAGCCACACCAATATATCCAGCTGATAACACAGAGTATCACCCATAAAGTCAAACCACGCCAATAAAGCATAAAAAATGTCTTTGGCGCGTATGCCTGTACAAATAATAAGAAGAGCCCACTAACACAGTCGCTATTAAAAATAAAAGGGCTACCCCCATCGCTTGACGTCCCTTTCTTTCATTCGATGAAACCTGCTGCCTCAGATTTCTGAATCCGCTGAGCCAAATCCATATACGAAACATGTTCCAAATAAAGTCCACAGGCTGGCGCAGTTGGTCCAGCTTGCTGACGGTCTTGGGCTTCTAAAAGATAAACCATATTTTCTACCGGACGTAAGCCATCTCCAATCTGTAAAAGTGTCCCCACTAAAATACGGACCATATTATAAAGAAATCCGTTGCCTTCAAAAGTGAACGTCAGAGATTTTCCATCCTCTGAAAGAGTGGCTTCTGCCCGATAAAGAATGCGATCAAATTCGGTCTTATCTGTTTTAGTAGAACAAAAACTTTTAAAATTATGTTCTCCCAATAGAACAGGCAAGGCTTGCTGTATTCGATTAATATTTGTGCGATAAGGATGATGTAAGACATAATTTCTTTCAAAAGGTGAAATGAATGGGGCCAAGGATACGCGATAAATATACCGCTTCTTAAGCACATGAAACCGCGCATGAAAATACTTTTCAACTTCTTCCACTTGATAGATTTGAATGGCATCATCAGTCATACTATTAAGAGCCTTCATTAAATCTTCTGACCGAATTTCTCCTGGATAATCCAAATGTGCGACTTGTCCTAAAGCATGAACTCCTGCATCTGTTCGCCCAGAGCCATGCACAAAAACTTTCTGTCCCTTGGTCATAATAGAGAGAGCTCTTTGTAATTCGCCTTGGATGGTTTTGCCGTTGGGTTGCACCTGAAAGCCTACAAAGGGCGTGCCATCGTACTGCATGGTAATTTTATAACGCTTTCCCATTTTATTTCCTTTCTTTTCTTTCAAAAAGGCCAGCTCCTCAAAGAAGCTGCCCTTTTAAGTTCTTAAGTATAAGACGACCAAACACACGATGACGGTAAGCCATACAGCCCACGTGTCCTTGGAATGCCAGATTAATTGTCGATACTTGCTCCGACCTTCTCCTCCTTGAAAACCTCTTGCTTCCATCGCAATGGAGAGATCATAAGCCCGGTCAAAAGCACTCACAAATAGAGGCACTAAGATAGGAATGACAGCTTTGATACGTTGAAGCAAGCTTCCTGTATTAAAATCAACCCCTCTTGCCCACTGAGCATCCATTATTTTATCTGTTTCTTCTAGCAAAGTAGGAACAAATCGTAAGGCAATCGATAACATCAAAGCAATCTCATGAACCGGTAAAAAGTGTTTGAACGGATATAATAATTTTTCCAAACCATCTGTAATTTCCAGAGGTTTTGTCGTTAACGTTAAAAGCGTAGAAATAAAGATGATGAAAACAAACCGTAAAAAAATAAAGATGGCGTTTCGTATTCCTTCATCCGTCAGTGCCAAAAATCGCCATTGCCAGTATATTTCTCCCGTTCGCGTGAAAAATAATTGCAAGCCTACTGTCAATAAGATTAACAGAATCATCGGCCTTAACCCCTTCAAAAAGACTTTTAAAGAGATTCCTGTCAGCAGCACGCTTCCTATAGTAAAGACACCAAACAGCGCATACGAGGCTAAATTATTAGCAAAAAAGATAAAGATCAAAATCAAAAACATCACAGATAATTTGGTTCGAGGATCCAAACGATGAATCACAGAATCTCCTGCTAGGTATCTCCCCATGATAAAACTATTCTTCATCTTTCATTCCCCTTTTAAAATACGCTTGAATACTATCTGCTAACGTCTCTAAAGTTAAAGGATTGCCTGGCAAAGAAAAACCTGCTTGCTGCTCTAGCTTTTCCTTAAAACTTAACGCATCCGGTAACCCTAAGCTATGCTCTTTTAACCAAGCTGGATCCTTAAAAATTTCCGTTGGGCTACCTTCTTTAGCTACTGTTCCTTTTGCCATTACAATCACATGGTTCGCATACTTAGCTACATCATTCATTTGATGTGTCACTAAGACCACTGTTAGATGATGTTTTTGGTAAAGGTCATAAAACATCGCCATCATCTCTCGATGCCCTTGTGGATCTAATCCGGCTGTCGGTTCATCTAATACCAAAACTTCAGGCTCCATTGCCAAAATACCAGCAATAGCTACTCTTCTCATCTGTCCCCCTGATAAATCAAAGGGGGATTTTTTATAAATAGATTCTTCTATTCCTACTAATTTTAAAGCTTTTGTAGCTTTTTCTTCGGCTTCTTCTTCACTGGCTCCGTAATTTTTAGGACCAAACATCACATCTTTAATGACTGTTTCCTCAAATAATTGAGATTCTGGAAATTGAAAAACCATTCCTACTTTTCGACGAACACGTCTTAAAATTTCTCCCTTAGTCGATGCAGTAATCACGTCATCGTCCAATTTAACTAAACCTTTACTCGGCTTATTCAAGCCATTTAAATGTTTGATAGCCGTGGATTTTCCACTCCCTGTATGTCCAATAAAGGCTGTAAAACTTCCATCAGGGATCACCAAATTAACCTCATGCAAAGACTGAATTTCAAAAGGTGTCCCTACGCCATACGCAAAATCTACATTTTGGAATTCAATACGCATAAGTCATCCACCATCCTCTGCTCTGAATAATAGCCTTCTTCAAAGGCAAACCCTCTTTTTTCGAGTTCATGTTTTAACTGTACACTAAAAGGAACGCCTAGACCCATTTCAATCAGTTGTTCCCCAAAAGAAAAAATCTCAGCTGGTGTGCCTTCTTGCACAATTTTCCCTTCGCGGAAAACTAGAATGCGATCTGCCCACGAAGCTTCTTCTAAATCATGCGTAATAGAAAGCACCGTTAAATTAGATTGTTTCTTCAATTGTCGAATAACTGCCATGACTTCTCTTCTCCCCGCAGGATCTAACATAGAAGTCGATTCATCCAAAATAATAATATCAGGACCTAAAGCCAGAATGCCGGCAATGGCTACGCGTTGTTTTTGCCCTCCGGAAAGATTGCTCGGTTCATATTCCCGATAGGCTAACATGCCCACTTGTTCCAAAGCCCAATGAACACGTTCAACCATTTGTTGATGAGGCATACCTATATTTTCTAAACCAAAAGCCACATCATCTTCTACCGTTGCCCCTACAAACTGATTATCTGGGTTTTGAAAAACAAGCCCTACTGAACGGCGAATGTCCCATACATTTTCTTCATTTAATTCCAAACCTGCAACTTTTATTTGACCACTTTCTGCTTCCAAAAGCCCATCGATTAATTTGGCCATTGTTGACTTTCCAGAGCCATTGTGCCCAATTACAGCCACCCATTCTTCTGCTTGGATATCAAATGACACGTGATCAATCGTTCTTTTTTTATCTTCTCTATCGTAACGAAAACAAACATCTTTTACTGAGAGTATCGATTCCAAACGATTACCTCTTTCTATCTAAAAACCCCATTTCAAAAAATGGGGCTAACATTATCATATTACACTTGGCCTTCTCCTATCAGACTATACTGTCGGTACTAGAGTCTCACTAGTTCTCCCGCTTGTGCGCGGTTTGCGGACTTTTTCCGCCGGTCGGGAATATCACCCTGCCCCGAAGCCAATCAATCATATTTTAGTATACCTGATGAAAAATACTTTTACAAGTTAGAACGCACACTCTTTCACCTTTTTAGGAATTGTTGACCTTGTCTTCCAAAAGAGCATGTCCCACAAAATCAATCCAAGCTTGAATTCCTGGTTCGACAAAATGAAATTTATCTGGAGCTAGCCAATCCGCAGTAGCATGCGATTGATAATAGGAAGACCAATCTATTAAGCGATACTTTCCTTGCGATTCGTCACACATTTTTTTCAAATCACCATTTACTTTTTCTCTCCAAGGGCGATTAATATGTGTTGTCACAAAATAAACTTTCTTTGCTTGTGTCATTTCTAATAAATGTTTCATTTGTTTCTCTGTAAATGTTCCATTAGATCCTAAAGCAACCACTAAGTCTTCATGGATAGATTCTTTTCCTTTAAATTCTTCTAATAAGGAAGGGGCCTGCCAAACTTGTAGTCCGACCTTTGCACAAACGTTCGATTGAGGAAACAAAGCTGTCACCCCAGACGCTACATCTATCGTTAAGGAATCTCCTAAAAAAGTAAAGGCTTTCCCATTAGCTTGTAGAAATTCTTCATCACTAAAGTGCTCTAGTAACCTACTCTGGTCCGCTGTTAATTCGTTTTTATATTTTTCCACTTCTTCTTTATTATTGACAAGTTCTTTTTTATTTTGGACATTGAGCTGTTGGGCCTTTTGTTTCATCAACCGATCCGATTCTTGTGCAAGATCAGACGTTGGAGCCAGAAACAGAATCCCTGTAGCTAAAACTACACTCCCCATACATAACCAAAAAACAAAGCGTTGTCGAAGGGGAGCCGTTGATTGGCACATTCTTTTCATACTTGTTTTAAAATGTAAGGGCTCGCCTTTTTTTCGAAAGAAGATAGGGACTTCAAATGTTGGCCCCTGCAACAGTCTTTGACTGCCAATTCCTAAAACTAAGATAAACAAAATTTGTAGGAAAATATGTTTTCCTATCCAGCTATTCTCACTAGCACTTTCACTACATAAAATATAAATCGGGTAATACCATAAATACATAGGATACGTCCTTTGTCCTAACCACACCAATGGAGAAAAGCTGAACAATTTAGAGATAAAAGAGGGTCTGATCGTTAAACCTAAAATAAACCATAAAGCGAAAAGATCCCATAAAAACATTCCTCCATAGTAAGCCAGTGGGCTAGCATCCGTCAGAAACTTCATGGCTAGGAAGAGAATAATCTCTATTCCTACTAAGAAAAAATCTAAATTTTTTGTCCAAGAAAAGCGTGACCGAAACCGTCGCCAACTCTTAGGGATTCCAATCCCTCCAAAAGCTCCTAAAAAGAAAGAGAACAATCGAGTATCTGTTCCATAGTAAACTCGAGTCGGATCTTGTCCTGCCTGAAAGTATACCGCCATCAAAATCGCTGAAAGAAGAGAAATACCGATTAAAATCATTCGTAAGACTTGCGTTTGATTCGTTCGTTTTTTTACAAAAGCATACACTCCATAGAAGAGTAAGACAGACTGAGCATAGACCCCCAAATACCACAAATGCGTATAAATAGAAGGATTTAAAAAATTAGAGAAATAAGACTTTCCTTGCCAAATCTGTTCCCAATTATTTCCAAAGAACAAACTAGATAAAACGGAAGAACGCACATTGGTCAATAAATCCCTTCGAAACAAAGCAAGACTTATCAAACTTACCACTAAAAACAACAACAAAGGTTTTAATAGTTTTCCTAATCGTTTAAAGAAATGAGAAATTAATCGTCCGAAGCTTATAGTGCCTTCTTCATATACAGTCAACTGATTGGCCAGCAAAAAGCCAGATAAAATCAAAAACAAATCAACTGCTAAAAAACCACCTGACAGCTGGTTCGGAAAATAATGATATAAAATAATAGCTAATAAACACAGAAAGCGCACGCCATCTAACTGAGGGAAATAATTTCTTCTTTTATCCATCTCTCTCTTCCTTTCAATGTCTCTATTTTATCAAATACCTTCTTCCAAAATAAAGGATTTTAGATTCTTTAGAATAAAAAAATAGCGGTCCTTTTGAATAAAGCTTCTCCTTTTTAAGAAACCCTTATCTAAAAGTTTTCCGCAAAAAAAATTTCACCCTTAATCGATATTTCGACTAAGGGTGAAAGAGCTAGACTGAGTTATTAATAAATAACTACCATCATAACACTCAGCGTGCTAGACTAATTCAATAATTACCATTGGAGCATTGTCTCCACGGCGTGGTTCTGTTTTAAGGATACGGGTATATCCCCCATTACGTTCTGCATAACGTTTTCCTAAATCATTAAATAATTTTTGTAAAGCTGTTTCAATAACAATCTTGTCTTCTTCAGCACGTACTTCTGCAACTTCATTACGTAAGTAAGCAGCAGCACGACGGCGAGCAGCTAAGTCACCTTTTTTACCAAGAGTAATCATTTTTTCAGCCGTTTTACGAATTTCTTTCGCACGAGTTTCAGTTGTTGTAATGCGCTCATTAATCAACAAATCAGTAGTTAAATCACGTAACATCGCTTTACGTTGTGAACTGGTACGACCTAATTTGCGATAGCTCATGTTTCAATATCCTCCTTTTGTAAGAAATTAATCATTATCTTTTAAAGACAATTCTAAGGCATCGAGTCTTGCCTTCACTTCATCAAGAGACTTGCGTCCTAAATTACGAACTTTCATCATTTCAGTTTCTGTCTTTTGAGTTAATTCATCCACTGTATTGATACCAGCGCGTTTTAAACAATTGTAAGAACGAACAGATAAATCTAATTCTTCAATTGTCATTTCAAGCATTTTTTCTTTTTGCGTTTCTTCTTTTTCTACCATGATTTCAGCTTCTTGAGCTTCATCAGTGAGATTCACAAAGATAACAAGATGTTCGGTTAAGATTTTAGCAGCAAGGCTTAAAGCGTCTTGTGGGGCAATCGTACCATCTGTCCAAATATCCAAAGTTAATTTGTCATACTTGTTAACTTCCCCAATACGGGTATTTTCTACTTGATAATTAACTTTTTTAATTGGTGTGTAGACGGAATCAACAGGAATCACGCCGATTGGCATATCTTCTGATTTATTATTCTCCGCTCTTACGAAGCCACGCCCATTTTTGATTGTCATAATCATATGGAATCTAGCTCCTTCGGCCAGCGAACAAATATGTAAATCAGGATTCATTACATCAAAGTCCGCGTCTGCAGTAATATCTGCTGCTGTTACTTCTGCAGGCCCTACCATATCAATTTCAATTTGCTTTTCTTCGACATCATACAGCTTTAAAGCTAATTGCTTAATATTCAAAACGATCTGTGTAACGTCTTCTCGGACACCTGGAATCGTTGAAAATTCATGTAAAACATTTTCGATTTTGATGGATGTCACAGCTGTCCCTGGTAATGAGGATAAGAGTACTCGACGAAGAGAGTTGCCTAAAGTTGTCCCATAACCTCTTTCTAATGGTTCAACTACAAACTTACCAAATTTGTTGTCCGCGCTCGTTTCAATGGTTTCGATATTTGGCTTTTCAATTTCGATCATCCTAATAGTTTACCCCTTTCAAAACGTGAAAACTTGCACCTTGTAATAAGTCCACATGCATCAATCGTTTTAAAGACTAAACACGACGACGTTTTGGAGGACGACAACCATTGTGAGGAATTGGGGTGACGTCACGAATAGCAGTTACTTCTAATCCAGCTGCTTGTAAAGCACGAATAGCTGATTCGCGACCAGAACCAGGTCCCTTAACAGATACTTCTACTGTCTTCATCCCATGATCCATTGCTTGTTTAGCAGCTGTTTCAGATGCTAATTGAGCGGCATATGGTGTAGATTTACGTGAACCTTTAAAACCTAATGCCCCGGCAGATGACCAAGCAATCGCATTGCCTTGTTCATCGGTAATCATAACAATGGTATTGTTAAATGTTGAATGGATGTGTGCAACACCACTTTCAACATGTTTTTTGACACGACGTTTACGTGATGTTTGACGTTTTGCTTTTGCCATGTTGAATAGAAACCTCCTTTTTAAATATTATCTATTTTTTCTTAGCAATTGCTAAGCCCCGTTTACCTTTACGGGTACGTGCATTGTTTTTAGTGTTTTGCCCACGAACAGGTAAACCACGACGGTGACGCATACCACGGTATGAACCGATTTCTTGCAAACGTTTAATATCCATATTGATATCCCGACGTAAGTCACCTTCAACTTTAATTTTATCTACTTCTTTACGCAAACGATCTAATTCATCATTGCTTAAATCGCATACGCGAGTGTCGATATTAACATCAGCTGCTTTACAAATATCCATTGCAGTTTTTGTTCCAATTCCGAAAATATAGGTTAATGAGATAACTACGCGTTTATCTCTAGGAATATCTACTCCTGCTATACGTGCCATGTAATTGGTCCCTCCTTACTCTAATAATTAACCTTGACGTTGTTTATGTTTAGGATTTTCGCAGATCACCATAACGCGACCATGACGACGAATCACCTTACATTTTTCACACATAGGTTTAACAGATGCTCTAACTTTCACTCTTATACCTCCTTGTTATCACCATTACTTGAATCGGTAAGTAATACGTCCTTTTGTCAAGTCATAAGGAGACATCTCTACCTTCACGCGATCTCCTGGTAAGATACGAATATAATTGACCCGCATTTTTCCAGAAATATGAGCTAAGACTTCAAAGCCATTCTCCAACTCAACCTTGAACATAGCATTTGGTAACGATTCAGTAACAGTACCTTCGATTTCGATCATATCTTCTTTAGCCACAACATATCCTCCCAGTCTATTCAAGTAATAGCTTCAATCAGTAGGCTTTATCTTTCGACTAACTAATGCATTTTACTACAAAACAGCTATTATTTCAAGACTATTCTTCAATAATTTGGCTGATGTGTTGAAATACATTATCGATACCGATATCGCCAGGAATTCGTTTCAAAATTCCTTTTTCTTCATAGAACTTAACGAGTGGTTCTGTTTGTTCAATGTTTATTTTAATTCGATTTTCAACAACCTCTGGCTTATCATCATCGCGTTGATAAAATTCATGCCCAGAGCAACGGTCACATGTGCCTTCTTCCTTTGGAGGATTAGAATTCACATTGTAAGTTGATCCACAACCACGACAAATGATACGTCCAGTTAGTCGTTTCTTTAATTCTTCAGCTGGAACGTCAATATATAAAACAGCATCAAGGCTAGTTTTTAATTCCGCCATAATTGTATCTAGTGCTTTGGCTTGATTCAAAGTCCGTGGAAATCCATCTAACATAAAACCTTCTTCAGCTGTTGCTTGTGAGAGACGTTCTTTTACAATGCCATTTGTAACTTCATCAGGGACAAGGGAACCTTCATCCATGTAGGATTTTGCTTTTTTTCCTAAAACTGTTCCTTCTGCCATTGCTTGACGAAACATATCTCCAGTAGAAACATGAGGAATTGCATATTTCTCTGTAATACGTTCTGCTTGTGTCCCTTTACCAGCTCCTGGTAAGCCCATCAAAATAATATTACGCTTCATTCGTATCTCTCCAGACTTTCTATTCGCGAATAAATCCAACATAACGATGTTTAATTAAACGACCTTCAATCTGTTTGTAGGTATCTAACGCTACCCCTACGACAATCAATAAAGAAGTCCCACTTAAAGCAACTCTTTGTGACATGTCTAAGTAATAGGAAGCTAACAACGGTGCTGTAGAAATTACCATTAAAAAGATTGATCCAAATAAGCTCAACCGATTCAAAACGGTCGAAATATAACGTTCGGTAGCTAAGCCCGGACGAACGCTTGGAATATAGGCCCCAGACTTTTGAAAATTCTCTGCAACACGTTCAGGATTAATCTGAATGTGTGAGTAGAAGAATGTGAAAAGAATAATGGTGATTGCATAAACCGCAATACCCATAGGATCCTTTAAACTAAATACTCGATTTAATAACTCAAACCACCCAGCTTCTCCATAAGAAGCTCTGAAAAAGTTCAGAAGGGTTTGAGGTACCATAATCAAGGAGCTCGCAAAAATCACCGGAATCACGTTTGCGGAATTAATTTGTAACGGCATATGTGCTTTTTGACTTGTAGCATTGGCTCTCTTTGAATAACGGACTGGTATTCTTCTTTCAGCTTGGTTCATGAAAACCACAAAAGTAATAACGACAATCATCATCAGAATAAAACCAAATCCATAGAGAAGATTATTCGTCAATTTATCCGCTTGGCTATTCAAAATATTTCGATTAACAAAAGCCACTACTTCTGTTGGCACACGAGAAACAATCCCAGCAAAAATAATTAATGACGTCCCGTTTCCAACTCCGTATTGCGTAATTTGGTCTCCAATCCAAGTCACAAACATAGTACCTGCAGTCATAATCAACCCGATTAAAAGATAGGTTGCTGTTGAAGGATTCTGAATTAACCCGTATTGCGCTAACGAATTAAAACCAAACGAAATGGCAATTGCTTGGAAAAACGCAATAACAACAGAAAAATATCGGGTCCATTTGTTTAACTTTCGGCGACCTACTTCCCCTTGCTTTGACCATTCTGTAAAAGAAGGAACAATTTCCATCTGTAACAGCTGAATAACAATGGAAGCTGTAATATACGGAGAAACCCCTAACGAGAAAATCGAATAACTCGCTAAGGCTCCCCCACCAAAGGTGTTCAATAACCCAAACAACCCTGAGCTTGCTAAGGTTGAAACAGCTTCTGCATTAACAAAAGGCACAGTAATATGTGAACCTATTCGAAACACAATGAGCATCAATAAACTAAAAAAAAGACGGCTTCTTATATTTTTATCTTTAATGGCTTGTTTCAAGGTGCTAATCATTAGAGCACCTCGCAAGTTCCCCCAGCGGATTCAATTGCTTTTTTAGCAGACGCTGAGAATTTAGCAGCTTTAACGGTTAATTTACGTTCTAAGCTTCCATTACCTAAGATTTTTACCCCAGCTTTTTCTTTTTTGATTAAACCAGCTTCAAAAAGTTCTTTAGGCGTTACTTCACTACCATTTTCAAAGATATTTAAATCATCTAAATTTACGATAGCATATTCCTTGCGATTAATGTTTGTAAAACCACGTTTAGGAATACGACGGAATAAAGGTGTTTGTCCCCCTTCAAACCCTAAGCGCGTACCGCCACCTGAGCGAGCTAATTGTCCTTTTTGACCACGGGTAGAGGTTTTTCCAAAACCAGAACCTGAACCACGACCAACACGTTTACGGCTGTGACGTGCTCCTTCAGCGGCTTTTAATTCGTGTAATGACATTTCGTCTGCACCTCCCTTTTGATTAATTATTTAACTTCTTCAATTTCCACTAAATGTAAAACTTTGTTAAGCATTCCATCAATCGCTGCATTACGGGTTTTCACCACAGTACGACCAGGACGTGTTAATCCTAATGCTTGACAAGTCTTAATTTGGTCTTGTTTACGACCGATTAAGCTTTTCTTTAAAGTAACTTTTACTTCAGCCATGGATACTCCTCCCTTAACTCAATAGTTCTTGTACGGATTTACCACGTAATTGAGCAACATCTTTTGGATCTTTTAATTCAGATAAGCCTTTAATGGTTGCACGAACCATGTTAATTGGCGTATTCGAACCGAGAGATTTAGATGTAATATCTGAAATACCTGCTAATTCAACAACCGCACGAACTGGGCCGCCAGCAGCTACTCCAGAACCGACTTTAGCCGGTTTTAACATGACGCAGCCTCCGTTGAATTTACCAATCACTTCATGAGGAATGGTAGAACCAGCAAGTGGAAGTGAAATCATGTTTTTCTTACCATCTTCAATCGCTTTGTTGATTGCAGCTGGAACTTCAGCCGCTTTACCAGTACCAAAACCAACACGACCGTTCTTATCACCAACAACCACTAAGGCAGCAAAACGCATACGACGTCCACCCTTTACAACCTTAGTAACACGGTTAATGGCTACGACACGATCTTCAATTTTATTTTCCTCAACTTGGTTGAAATCTTTTGCCATGTGTGGGTATCCTCCTTTGCTTAAAATTCTAATCCATTTTCACGAGCAGCGTCAGCCAAAGCTTGAACACGACCGTGATATTGGTAACCACCACGGTCAAAGACAACAGTTGTTACTCCTGCAGCTTTCCCGCGCTCTGCAATGGCTTTACCCACAGCAGCGGCATTTTCAGTCTTATTCCCTACATTTAAATCTGAATGATCATCAGAGGCACTTGCAAGCGTAACACCCGCTACGTCATCAATTAATTGAGCGTAGATGTGTTTATTTGAGCGGAAAACGCTCAAGCGTGGGCACTCTGCTGTTCCAGAAAGTTTACGACGAATACGTGCATGACGCTTTTGACGTAATGCATTTTTATCTGGTTTGCTAATCATTATGTCACCTCTATTAAATATTTATAATGATAAATAATTTTAAGAAAATTACTTACCAGTTTTACCTTCTTTACGACGAATATGTTCACCAACATAGTGAATTCCTTTACCTTTATAAGGCTCAGGTTTACGAACTGCACGAATATTTGCTGCAAGTTCACCAACTTTTTCTTTATCAGCACCATGAACTTTAATTTCTGTATTGCTTGGTACTTCAAAGGAAATTCCTTCTGGAGCTTCAAATTCTACATGATGGGATAAACCAACTTGTAAAACTAATTTAGTTCCTTGTAATTGGGCACGATACCCAACCCCTGTCAATTCTAATTCTTTTGTGTATCCAGCGTGAACGCCTTGCACCATGTTAAAGAAAATAGAACGAGCAGTTCCATGCATGGAACTTGCTTCTTTCGTATTATTAATTGGTTCGAATGTATAATGATTACCGTCTTCTTTAATATCAACTAATGTACTAAATACACGAGTCAATTCACCTTTAGGCCCTTTAACGGTAACTGTATGCCCATTCATTTCAACGGTTACGTCACTAGGCACTTCGACTGGCTTTTTACCAATACGACTCATCTAGGCTGCACCTCTTTCTTTTTTTATAATGGCTTACCATACGTAAGCTAATACTTCCCCACCAACATGTTTTTGGCGAGCTTCTTTATCTGTAATAACGCCTTCTGATGTGGAGACAATCGCAAGCCCTAATCCATTTAAGACTTTAGGAATCTCATCACTTTGCGCATAAACACGTAAACCTGGTTTAGAAATACGTTTTAAGTTTGTGATTACACGTTCATTATTTTGGCCATATTTCATGAAAATACGCATAATATTTTGCTTACCATCTTCAATGACTTCGTAGCCTTTAATATAGCCTTCTCTTTCCAAAATCTTTGCGATTGATTCTTTCATTTTAGATGCTGGAACTTCAAATGATTCATGACGCACCATGTTTGCATTACGAATACGTGTTAAGAAGTCCGCGATTGGATCTGTCAATACCATGTAAGTAAACCCTCCTTCTTATACTAAGATTACCAGCTAGCCTTCTTAACTCCTGGCAGTTGTCCTTTATGGGCAAGATCACGAAGACAAATACGGCATAATTTGAATTTACGGTAAACTGAATGTGGACGCCCACAACGTTCACAACGCGTATAAGCTTGTGTTGAATATTTTGGTTTACGTTTGTTCTTTTCGATCATTGCTTTTTTAGCCAAACCGTTCGCCTCCTTGTCCTATTTTTGGAATGGCATTCCAAGTTGTGCCAATAATTCTTTAGATTCTTCGTCAGTATTTGCTGTGGTTACAATAACAATGTCTAATCCACGAACTTTATCAACATCATCAAAATCAATTTCAGGGAAAATTAATTGCTCACGAACACCTAAAGTATAGTTTCCGCGTCCATCAAATGAGCGTTTACTAATTCCACGGAAATCACGCACACGAGGAAGTGAAACGTTAATTAACTTGTCTAAGAAGTCATACATGCGTTCACCACGCAAGGTAACTTTAGTTCCGATAGCCATACCTTCACGTAACCGGAAACCAGCGATAGATTTCTTAGCACGTGTAATAATTGGGCTTTGACCTGCAATTTTTGTTAATTCTTCCACTGCGTTTTCTAAGTTTTTAGAATTTTGAACAGCGTCACCAACACCCATATTAAGAACGATCTTTTCTACTTTAGGGACTTGCATTGGTGAAGTATAATTAAACTTTTCAGTTAAAGCTGTTTTAACTTCGTTTAGATATTTTTCTTTTAAACGATTTGTCATAATCCGTTTGCTCCTCCTTCCCGAATTAATCTAGGACTTCGCCAGACTTTTTAGAAACGCGAACACGTTTACCATCAACTTCTTGAATAGATACACGTGTTTTTTCATTTGTCTTTGGATCTACTAATTGTACATTGGACACATGAATAGGCGCTTCTTGTTCAATAATTCCACCTTGTGGATTTGCTTGAGAAGGACGTTCATGCTTTTTAACTTTATTAACGCCTTCCACGATTACACGATCTTTCTTTGGAAGTGTTTTTAAAACGGTAGCTTGGGTCCCTTTGTCTTTACCAGCGATCACTTCTACCTTATCTCCTGTTTTAATATGCATCCCGAACACCTCTCTTTCCTAAAGCACTTCTGGAGCGAGTGAAACAATACGCATGAAGTTATTTTCACGCAATTCACGAGCTACTGGGCCAAAGATACGGGTCCCACGTGGGGTTTTATCATCACGAATAATCACGCAGGCATTTTCGTCAAACTTAATGTAAGAACCGTCTGCACGACGAGAACCACTCTTTGAACGAACAATAACAGCTTTTACGACTTCGCCTTTTTTGACAACGCCACCTGGTGTAGCTTGCTTAACAGAGCAAACAATGACATCGCCAATGTTAGCTGTTTTACGACCTGATCCACCTAAAACACTAATACAGAGTACTTCACGAGCACCTGAGTTATCAGCAACTTTTAAACGAGTTTCTGTTTGAATCATTTTCTAAGTATCCTCCTTCCAGTAATTATTAAATAATAACGGATTCTTCAACAATTTCAACAAGACGGAAGTACTTGTCTTTAGATAATGGGCGTGTTTCCATAATCTTTACGATATCGCCAACTTTTGCTGAATTTTTTTCATCATGCACTTTGTATTTCTTAGAATATTGAATACGTTTTTTGTAAGTTGGATGGAACTTGAAAGTGTCTACTTGAACAACAATCGTTTTATCCATTTTGTCAGAAACCACACAGCCTTGTAAGACTTTACGTTTATTACGTTCTTCTGCCATTTTTGGGGTATCCTCCTTTACTGTCTAAGCCTGCTTAAGCGAGTTCTTCTTGACGTAACGCTGTTTTAATGCGGGCAATTTGTTTGCGCACTTGCTTAATACGAGCGGTATTCTCTAATTGACCAGTTGCCAATTGGAATCGTAAATTGAATAACTCTTGCTTGTACTCTTGTTCCTTAGCATTTAATTCAGCAACGGAAAGATTTTTTAATTCAGAAAATTTATTCATTCGATTCACCACCTAAGTCACGTTTTATAACTTTACAACGAACAGGTAACTTATGAGAAGCTAAGCGTAAGGCTTCTTTAGCGACTTCTTCAGGAACGCCAGCAATTTCAAATAAAACTTTGCCACGTTTTACAGGAGCAACCCATCCTTCAGGTGCACCTTTCCCAGAACCCATACGAACACCGATAGCTTTAGCTGAATAAGGTTTGTGAGGGAAAATATTAATCCAAACTTTCCCACCACGTTTCATATAACGTGTCATTGCAATACGAGCTGCTTCGATTTGACGATTGGTAATCCATTTAGAATCTAAAGATTGTAAACCGAAATCACCATAAGCAACCTTTTTTCCGCCTTTAGCTTCTCCACGCATTTTTCCACGGAATTCACGTCTATGTTTTACACGTTTAGGTACTAACATGATTATTCCCCCTCCTGATTACTTGCTGTTGGAAGGATTTCACCACGACAAATCCAAACTTTAACACCGATCTTCCCGTAAGTAGTATCTGCTTCTTCCCAGGCATAATCAATATCTGCACGTAAGGTATGTAATGGAACAGTTCCTTCAACTAATGTTTCAGTCCGCGCCATGTCGGCACCATTTAAACGGCCAGAGATTTGAATCTTAATCCCTTGTGCCCCTGCTTTCATTGTACGTTGAATAGCTTGTTTCATCGCACGACGGAAAGCAATACGGTTTTCTAATTGTTCACAAATACTTTCGCCTACTAAACCTGCAATAAGGTCAGCTTGTTTAACTTCAATAACGTTGATGTGAACACGTTTACCAGTTAAAACGTCCAAATTCTTGCGAAGTTTTTCAACTTCTGCTCCGCCTTTACCAATAACCATACCTGGTTTAGCGGTATGAACATTCACATTCACTTTATTAGCAGCACGTTCAATTTCAATTTTAGAAACAGCTGCATCTTTAAGATTTTCATCAACATATTTACGAATTGCTAAGTCTTCAAGTAAAGTATCTGCGTAATCTTTTTCTGCATACCAGCGCGCATCCCAGTCTTTAATAACTCCGATACGTAAACCGGTAGGATTAATTTTTTGACCCACTAATTATTCCCCCTCTACTTCTTTCACCACAATAGTGATATGACTTGTACGTTTGTTAATACGTGAAGCAGAACCTTTAGCGCGTGGGCGGAAACGTTTCATAGTTGGCCCTTCGTTAACAAAAGCTTCACTAACTACTAATTTAGTTGTATCTAATTCAAAGTTATGTTCTGCATTAGCAACTGCTGACATTAACACTTTTTCAATAATTGGGCTCGCTGCGCGAGGAGTGTTTTTCAAAATAGCGATTGCTTCACCAACTGCTTTATTACGGATCAAATCAATAACCAAGCGCGCTTTACGTGCTGAAATTCGAACAGTTTTAGCAGTAGCTTTTGCAGATAATGTTTTTTCTGACATTATTTACTTATCCTCCTCTCGCTTTAACGGCCTGTTGACTTGTCATCAGAAGCGTGTCCACGGTAGGTACGTGTTGGGACAAATTCGCCCAACTTATGACCAACCATATCTTCTTGAATATAAACAGGGACATGTTTACGTCCATCATGAACAGCAATTGTTAACCCAATAAAATTAGGGAAAATTGTTGAACGACGGGACCAGGTTTTAATTACTTGTTTTTTCTCGTTATCTTGTTGTTCGAGAACCTTTTTCATTAAATGGTCATCACAAAAAGGTCCTTTTTTAATACTACGACTCATTAGCTATGGCTCCTTTCCTCTGGATGATCTAAGCTCTAACGTTTTTTGCTACGGTGACGAACAATTAACTTGTTGCTACGTGCATTTGTATTACGTGTCTTAACACCGCGAGCAGGTTTGCCCCATGGGGTCATTTGAACTTTACGTCCGATAGGTGCGCGACCTTCACCACCACCATGTGGGTGATCGTTAGGGTTCATTACGGAACCACGAACAGTAGGACGTTTGCCTAACCAACGTGAACGTCCAGCTTTACCAGAGTTAATCAATTCATGTTGTTCATTCCCAACAGCACCAATTGTTGCACGACAAGTACCTAAGATCAAACGAACTTCGCCAGAGTTCAAACGAACTAAGACATATTTATCTTCCTTACCTAAAACTTGTGCACTGGTACCAGCAGAACGAATTAATTGTCCACCTTTTCCAGGTTTAGTTTCAATGTTGTGAACAACAGTACCAACCGGAATATTTTGTAATGGTAAAGCATTCCCTACTTTAATATCTGCATCTTCACCAGATTGGATACGAGCTCCTACGGTTAAGCCTTTAGGTGCAAGGATATAAGCTTTTACACCATCTGTATAATGGATTAAAGCGATGTTAGCAGAACGATTTGGATCGTATTCAATTGCTTTAACAACGCCTTCTACGTCATCTTTAATACGCTTGAAATCAATAATCCGATAAGCTTGTTTGTGACCGCCGCCTTGGTGACGGACAGTAATACGGCCCTGGTTGTTACGGCCAGCTTTACGGTGTTGCTTGTCTAAGAGTGTTTTTTCAGGTTTTGATTTTGTGATTTCTGAGAAGTCAGAACCTGTCATATTACGTCGGCCATTGGAGGTCGCTTTATAAACTTTAATCGCCACTTGAATCCCTCCTATTCTTCAGATTCTGCATCAGCAGCGAAAAGTTGAATTGATTGTCCTTCTGCTACTGTTACGATTGCTTTACGACGTTTGCGAGTAAAACCAGCATAACGCCCCATACGTTTCATTTTGCCGCGAACATTTAAAATGTTCACTTTAACGACATGAACATCGAACAATTCTTCAACTGCTTGGCGCACTTGAGTCTTGTTTGCGTTAACAGCCACTTCAAAAGTGTACTTGTTGTCGTCTGCCGCTTCCATAGAAGCTTCTGTAATGATTGGTCGAAGAATGATGTCTTGAGCAGCCATTATGCAAGTACCTCCTCTACGCTTGAAAGTGCTGATTGAGTCATGATCACTTTCGCATTGTTTTCTAAGTCATAAACGTTAACGTTTTCTTGATCAACCACTGTCACATTTTCTAAGTTACGAGCAGATAGAACAGCGTTAGTGTTATCCTTGTCGATAACAATTAATACCTTTTCATTAACGTTTAAGTTGTTTAATACTTCTTTAAAAGCTTGGGTTTTTGGTGCATCAAAAGATAAAGCATCAACTACCAATAAGTTTTCTTGGCTTACTTTACGTGATAAAGCAGAACGTAAAGCTAAGCGACGAACTTTACGAGGTAATTTGAAGCTGTATGAACGTGGAGTTGGTCCGAACGCACGTCCACCACCTACCCATTGAGGAGAACGGATGGATCCTTGACGAGCACGACCCGTTCCTTTTTGACGCCATGGTTTGCGTCCACCACCGCTCACTTCGCCGCGGCTTTTAACGGAATGGGTGCCTTGACGCCAAGAAGCACGTTGCATCAAAATCACATCAAAAATTGCTGTTTCATTTGGTTCAATTGCAAAGACTTCATCTTTTACTTCGATTTCACCGTTTTGTGAACCGTCTTGTTTGAATAATTTAAGTTTAGCCATTGTTTTCTTCCTCCTTCCCCAATTATTCTGCTGCTTGAGCTTTCACTGCAGCTCTAATTTCTACCATAGATTGTTTAGGACCTGGAACATTACCTTTAATTAAGATAACGTTTTGTTCAGGAATCACTTTAACCACTTCCAAGTTTTGAATAGTTACTGTATGACCACCCATTTGTCCTGGTAAGTTTTTACCTTTGAATACTTTAGAAGCATCTGAAGCCATACCCATTGAACCTGGTGCACGATGGTAATGAGACCCATGAGCCATAGGGCCACGTTGTTGACCATGACGTTTGATCGCGCCTTGGAAACCTTTCCCTTTTGAAGTACCGGTTACATCAACGATGTCCCCAGCTTGGAAAGTTTCAACCGTGATTTCCTTACCTACTTCGTACTCTCCTAGCTCAACACCGTTAAATTCGCGAATGAAGCGCTTAGGAGTAGTTTCTGCTTTTGCTACATGACCTTTATGAGGTTTATTAGCTAACACTTCACGTTTGTCATCAAAACCAACTTGAACAGCTTCGTAGCCGTCGCTTTCGATTGTTTTAACTTGTAAAACAACGTTTGGTTGCGCTTCGATTACAGTAACTGGTACTAATTCTCCAGATTCAGTGAAGTATTGCGTCATACCTACTTTTTTTCCTAAGATTCCTTTAGTCATGATTACACCTCCATAATTATTTGTTTTTTATTTGGGTTAACTAATTAAAGCTTAATTTCAATATCAACACCAGATGGTAAGTCAAGCTTCATTAAAGCATCAACAGTTTTAGGTGTTGGATTGACAATATCTACTAAACGTTTGTGAGTACGCATTTCAAATTGTTCACGAGAATCTTTGTATTTGTGGGTCGCACGAATAACAGTAAAGAGTGAACGTTCGATAGGTAGTGGAATAGGACCTGCTACCTTAGCGCCTGTACGTTTTGCGGTTTCTACGATTTTTTGTGCAGATTGATCAAGTGCACGATGTTCGTAAGCTTTTAAGCGGATACGAATCTTTTGTTTTGCCATGTTTTTTCCTCCTCGTCAGTATTTTATATTGACTAGCTCCATATGAATTACCGGTGCACCCTCTTGGCAAAGCATCCGGGTGTGTCGCAACCTCATATTTCAAAGCTGGCTACCAAGACAGAGTTACCCCTGTATTCAGCAGCACTCTTTCCATTATACAGATTTTTTCTTTAGAGAGCAAGCTTTTTTGAGTATCTTTTTTAACAAATTCAAAAAAGGTAAATTGCAATATCAAATGCATATTTAAATTCAAAAATTTCAGTTTCATACAAAATAGCTAAAAGGCTGATAAAATCAATCATTCTTGGCCCATTTTCTCAAGCTTAAAGCGCTTGATTACCATTTAGAGATTCAAAGGGAATGCGTAGCGGACCTTGACTGGCCCTCCCTGAATCTCTCTGAATTT